>WNGI01000644.1_pt1 | contig 31089 bp, 29 predicted proteins | sample 5400621 | NCBI WGS metagenome assembly WNGI01 (sample SAMN13153374, study PRJNA577476) | soil metagenome | isolation source: 20 cm soil or saprolite under Garry oak tree replicate 1 | place: USA:California | collected 2016-06-15
CGTCGTGAATGAATCGACAAATACCGCGCGCAGATAGGTGAGGGCAACGTGGGCGTGGAGGTTCGCCGGCAACTCGCCGTCCCATAGAAGCTCGGCGCCGTTGCGTCGCGTCTTGCTGGCGTTCTTGAACGTCGTGCGGCCGCCGGTCGCGGTATCGGTGACGATCTCGTCGTCGGTGTCGATGTGGAACAGCGCGACATTGATCCGCTGGGTGCGCGCAAACACCGTCTTGAGGCCGATCTCGTAGGCGGTGCTGGTGGCAGGGTTCAGTGCGAAGTTGAGCCCCGTTCCGATGGGGACGTAGGCAATTTCGGCGAACGTCGGCGTCTCGAAGCCCTGACCGTAGCTCGCATAGAGGTTGACGTCGGGGGTCGCGTGAAAGACAAGACCGAGGATGGGGCTCGTGTTGCGAAATTTGCGCGAGCCGCTGTCATCGGGATTGGCAGGCGTGACGTAATGGTCGTCCGACTGGTAGCGGACAACGCTCGAGCGTACGCCGATGGTCGCGGCCCAGGCGGGCGCAAATCGCCATTCGGCTTCGGCGAAAGCATCGACGCTCTGGACAGTGTCGTCCTCGTCGCGGCGCAAGGCGCCGAGCACGCCGTTGTTGTTGACGAAGCCTTGGCGATGCTCCTTCATCCGATCGGTGTCGGCGCCGACCGTGAACGTCAACGGACCGCCAAATGCCTGCGTCCGCCACGACATCCGCGCTCCCACGCCGCCGAAATCGCGATCGAGATCGGCGACGCCGCCCGACGAGGTCGGCGCCACACCGGACAACGCGAGATACTGCCGAATCAAGCGACGCCCACCGTACGCGCCGACGTGAAGCGTCGTGTCAGCGCTGAATTGGTGATCGACAGCCACGCCGCCCTGCGTCTGGTCGATCGTCTTGCGGGTGTCGAACTGCAGAGCCGACGGATCCACCTGTCGCGGATTCGCATCCCACTGTGCGCGTGTCAGCCCGAGCGGGTCCTGCGTTTCGGGCTGGTATTGATAATTGCCGATCAATGTGACACGCGTGGCCTCGGTGGGATCGAAGCGCAATTTCAAGTTGAACAGATCGCGCCGCGCCGAAGAATGATCGCGATAGCCGTCGGTCTGGAATTCGCTCCCCGCCGCCACATACCCGACGTTGCCTGCCGTACCGCGGAGCTTTGCGCCGGCGGTCCACATGTCATAGCTGCCCGCACCGCCGCTCAGTGTCAGGATCGGCTCGGGCGTTCCATTTTCAGTGAACACCGAGATCACGCCGCCCGACGCGTTGCCGTACAACGTCGAGAACGGGCCGCGCAGCACTTCGATCCGCTCCGCCGACAGCAGACTGAAGCTGCCGGTTTGTCCCTGACCGTCCGGCATCGTGACCGGTATGCCGTCCTGGTAAAGGCGTACGCCGCGCACGCCGAACGCCGCCCGCGCACCGAAGCCGCGCGAGCTGATCTGCAGGTCCTGCGCATAGTTCTGGCGATTCGCTGCGAAAACGCCGGGAACACGCGGCAAAGTCTCCGATATGTTGACGGCCGGCTGACCATCGCGGATCACCGCACCGGTGATGATGTCGACCGATGCCGGCACGTCGAAGGCGCGCTCTTCGTGACGCGTGGCGGTCACGACAATCGGCTCGAGGGCGATGGGTGCTTCCGCTTGCGCCCAGACCGGCGCCGACAGAAAAGCCGAAAAGATCGTTCCGACCCACCAATGGAATCGCGTCATATGCAGGCGACGGGCAATGCCCAATCGGTTGCTTTCGTTATCATCCCACGCAATCCCCGTTAGCATATCCAATTTTCACTCGCCGAGCGCAGCGCGGAAGCGCATCGAGCGCTTTGCGTCGTTCCGGAGAATTCGCATGCGGCCATCATTCGTTCGAGCGGTTGTCCTGCTTCTTTGCTGCGGGGGCGTCGTTGCCGCAAAGGCCGCGCCTTTCGCTTATGTATCCAACGAGGGCTCGTCGTCGATCTCCATCATCGATACTGCCACGGATAAGGTCGTCTCGACGATGAAAATCGGCCAGAAGCCGCGCGGTATTGCCATTTCCCCCGACGGCAAACGCCTTTACATCAGCGATCAGACGGCGAACGCGCTGCGCGTCATCGACATCGATAAGAACGCCGAGATCGCCCAAGTGACGCTCGGTGATTCGCCTGAGGCCGTCTACGTTTCCGCCGACGGCAAGTGGCTGTCGGCAGCGATCGAGGAAAACGACCAGGTATTGTTGATCGACGCGTCGTCGCTCGCCATTGCCAAGCGCATGAAGATGAAAGGCAAGAATCCCGAGCACGCCGTGTTCAGTCCCGACGGCAAATGGCTGTACGTCAGCGCCGAGGAAGCTGATAGCGTGGACGTCGTAGACATCGCACGCGGGGAAGTGGTGAAGTCGGTGACCGTGGGCGACCGCCCGCGGGGAATCGGTTTCTTGCCGGACGGCAGCCGCGCCTATGTCGCCGCGGAAAATGCCGATACCGTCAACGTGTTCGACACGAAGACGCACGATGTCATCACGCGTATCAAGGCCGGCAAGCGGAGTAACGGCGTGACCGTGCATCCCAATGGAAAGTACGTTTACGTCACTTCCGGCGGCGATGGCACGGTCCAGGTAATCGACACGGGAAGCAACACGATCGTCGCGACGATTCCCGTCGGCAAGCGCCCATGGAACATGGCGATAACCGCGGATGGGAAGAAACTCTATGTTGCCTGTGGGCGGTCGGACGCTGTCGCCGTCATCGACACCGAAACGAACAAGAAAATCGCCGAAATTCCCGTGGGGTCGTTGCCGTGGGGCGTTGCGATTCACTGACGTGCGTGCGTTCGACACGCGCCGCGTCGGCGGTCTTCTTGCGGCGGCGCTGGCAAGCGGGATGCCGATGCCCACCGCAGCGGCCAAAAATCCGGCGGAGGCGTTCGAGTTGCCCACGGTCGAAGTGATCGGTACAACGCCGCTTCCGGGTCTTGGCTCGGCGCTGCGCGATGTGCCGGCGAACGTGCAGGTGTTCGGCGGTCGTGCGATCGCGAATCAGCGGCCGCCGACATTGACGCAATTTCTCGATCAGAACGCGAACAGCGTCAACGCCGCGTCGGGTCAGGGCAATGCGTTCCAGCAGTCGCTCAATTTTCGCGGCTTCGCCGCCTCGCCACTGCTCGGCACACCGCAGGGGGTCTCGGTATTCCAGGACGGCGTACGGATCAACGAGGCGTTCGGCGACGTCGTCAACTGGGACTTGATTCCGCCGTCGGCGATATCGAGCGTCCAGTTAATTCCGGGGTCGGTCTCGGCATTCGGTTTGAATACGCTGGGCGGTGCGCTCGCGATCTATACCAAGAGCGGCGCGCAATATCCGGGTGCATCGGTCGAAATTTCCGGCGGCTCGTTTCGTCGAAAGGACGCCGTATTCGAATACGGGGGTAAAGACGAACGCATCGATTACTACGCGACCGGCCATTTTGCCGATGACGCCGGCTGGGCCGAGCACAACCCGAGCCGCGTCAAGCAGTTCTTCGGCAAAGTCGGTTACCAGGACGAGATCACCGACTTCGATGTCAGCGCCACGCTTGCGGACAACACGCTGCAAGGCACGCAGACATTGCCGCTGTCATTGTTATCGAACCCGAAGCAGGCCTACACGTATCCCGACATCAACGAGAATCGGCTCACATTTATCGCGGCAAAAGGAAGCCGTTTTCTGAGCGATACGCTGCTGCTCGGCGGCAATGCTTATTACCGCCATTATCGGACGAGCAACTTCAGCAGCAACGTCAACGACGACTACGGCGAAATCGATCCGCGAACCGGCATGCCGCAAACGAACCAAGCCACCAACGATCGCGCCACAATCGATCAATCCAGCTGGGGCGTCGGCGCGCAACTCACTGCCAACGAAAAGGTTTATGGTTATGCGCATCAGCTCGTCGTCGGGACAAGCAGCGATTTTGGGCGCACGCGATTCATGCAAGAGGCGCAAACAGCCAATTTCACGCCGGACCGCGGCACATTCGCCACGGGTCCTTTTGCCACCGAGACCGACGTCGATCTTCGTAACGATTATCTCGGCGTCTTTGCGACCGATGCGATTGCGCTGTCCGAGCAATGGACGCTCACGCTCGCCGGCCGCTACAACCGTGCGCGCATCTCGATCACCGATCGCAGCGGTGACGATCCCGCGTTGAACGGCACGCATACGTTCTCGCGCTTCAATCCAGCGGTAGGCGCCAACTACAATCCCAGTCCGGCGCTGACGCTGTACGGCGGGTACAACGAGGGGATGCGCGCGCCCACGCCGATCGAGCTCACCTGCGCCGATCCAACGGCACCGTGCAAATTGCCGAACCAGTTTCTGGCCGATCCGCCGCTGCAGAAAGTAGTGGCGAAAACCATCGAGGGCGGCGGGCGCGGCAAGATCGGCGCTGCGACGACTTGGTCGCTGGGGCTGTACCGGACTGATTCGTACAACGACATCGCATTCATCGCGAGCGGCAGCGGCGCAACGAACGCCGGTTATTTTCAGAACGTTGGTCGTACGCGTCGGCAAGGCATCGAGCTCAACGCTTTGACGCGCGTCGCAGACTGGTCGCTCAATCTCCGCTACAACCACATCGACGCAACGTTTCGCTCGACGTTCACTGCCGAGAGCCCCAACAATTCCAGCGCTGACGCGAACGGCGCGATCACCGTGCAGCCAGGCGATCGTATTCCCGGCATTCCACGGGACTCGGCGAAATTGCGTGCCGCTTACGAGTCCAGCGAGTCAGTCTCGGTCGGCATCAGCGTCGTATACGCATCGTCGCAGTATGCGCTCGGCGACGACAACAACGCCGACATTCACGGACGCCTTCCCGCGTACACCGTTGTCCACCTCGACGGACGGTATCAGGCGACGCGGGAATCGCAGATCTTCATGCTCGTCAGCAATCTATTCGACCGCCGCTACCAAAGTCTTGCGCTTTTAGGCGCAAACGCGTTCACCGGACCCGGCGGCAGCTTCGGTCCCGCCAGCGGCGTTGATCCCGTGCCCGAACAGTTCCGCGCGCCGGGCGCCCCGCGAGGCATTTGGGTGGGATTGCGCTATGCCTTCGACACGCCGCGTGCCGACGCGCGCTAGACTTATCCGATGCGACGTCTCCCTTCGCCGATTCCTTCGACCTGCGCTTCGCGCCGCTACTTTCTGCAAAGTGTCGGCGCGCTCGGCCTCGCCGCAGTCGGTCATCCGACGCGATCCGCTTCTGCCGTTGACACCGATTTTTGTGTGGCCGGCGAACGCAAGACAACTCCGCTGTTCGTCCCGCGCGACAGCGGTTATCTCGGACGACTCATACGGCGTGGCAAGCCGCTGACGCTGATCGCCAGCGCCGCCGGAGACTTGCCAAGCGGCGTCGTGCACGGTCCGATCGCGTATCGCGCACAGCACGAGGGTCGCGATTACATCAACCCAACGCTTGTCGTTCGCCGCGGCGAGCGCGTCCAGATCGAGCTAGTCAACCGCCTCGATGCACCGACGATCACGCACTGGCATGGTTTAGCCGTCGACACGCGCAACGACGGCAGCGGAATGAATTTGATCGGCCCGAGTGAAACCTACGCCTACGATTTCGAGGCGAGCAACCGTAGCGCGCTTTATTGGTATCACCCGCATCCGCACGGGGAAACGGCGCGCCAGATGTACAACGGTCTGTACGGCGCGATCCAACTCGAGGACGACGACGACGATTCTCTGCGTAAGGCGCTCGATCTCGTGCCTGGTCGCACCGAAATCGCTCTGGTGATGCAGGATCGCAGGACGGATTCTTCATATTCGCCGTCCGCCGCCGATTTGATGCACGGCTTCTTTGGCGACGAGCTTTACGTAAATGGCACGCGATGCCCGTATCTCGACGTCGCGTCACGCGTCTATCGGCTGCGCATTCTGAATGCCTGCAACGCACGTACGTTACGACTTGCATTGCGCGGTTCCACCTCGGCACGGATTCCATTTACCGTCATCGGCAACGACGGCGGTTTCTTGCCCGCGCCGCAGCGTGCCGAACAGGTTTTTCTTGCGGCGGCCGAGCGGCTCGACATTCTGGTGGATCTGCGCGATACGGCAGTTGGCGAAATGCTGGTTCTCGAGTCGCTCGCTTTCGATCCGATGCATACCGAGATGGCGGGCGCGGCGGTGACCGATCACAGCGCACACAATCACGCCAGTGCGTGGCCGGAAGGCGCCGCGCGGGCGTTGCTCCAATTACGTGTGCGCGAGCATGTCGACTATGATCGTCGCATTCCGTCCAAGCTCTCCGGCGTTGTCCCGACCGACGTTTCCACTGCGCGCGAGCGGCCGTTTCGGCTGGGCTTCAACAAAGGCCGCTGGCGCATCAACGACCGCGTGTTCGCGATGGGCGAGACGCCGATCGAAGTCGCGCGCGATTCGACGGAAATCTGGCTCTTGCGCAACTACCACACCAGCATGCCGCACGCGATGCATCTGCACGGCTTTCATTTCGAGATACTCGAGCGTGAAACATCACCAGATTTCATTCACGCGCTTGCAATCGACGAGCGTGGCCGACTGGCGGCCGATCTCGGCCGCAAGGACACGGTGCTTGTATGGCCCGGCGAAAGTATTCGCGTGGCGATCCGATTCGCAATGCCTTTTCGCGGCCCACAAACGTACGTATTCCATTGCCACAATCTCGAGCACGAGGACGGCGGCATGATGCTTGGCGTGAAAGTTGCGTGATTCGAGGCACGATGAACACGACCTCCGATCCTATTCTCGCTGTCGCCGTGCGCGCCGCGCGGCGCGCCGCCAGCGTCATCATCGACGCATCGCGCGACTTGCGTCGGCTGCCGACATTTTCCAAAGAGCACGGCGACATTGTCGCAGCAGCGGATGCCGAAGCGGAGAGCGCGATCGTGGCGACGATTTCGGCGGCGTTCCCCGAGCACGCGATTCTGACCGGGGACTCCGGCGAGGTGAAAGCGGGCAACCCGGAGTCGCCGTATCGCTGGATCGTCGATTCGATCGACGGGAGCCTGAATTTCGTGCACGGCTTTCCGTATTTCGCAGTCTCGCTTGCTCTCGCGAAGAACGACGAAATCACGCATGCGGCGATCCTCGATCCGGCGCATGACGAGCTCTTCACCGCGATCAGGGACAAGGGTGCGCAGCGGAACGGCGCACCGATGCGCGTGTCGACGTGCACGCGTCTGTCCGACGCCTTGGTCGGTACCGTCTTTCCAACGCGCAAAAGCCCGGCGCTCCCGAGCTATCTGCCCGTATTCGGCGCGCTCGTCGACCAATGCGCGGGCCTTCTCCGCGCAGGTTCCTGCGCGCTCGATCTCGCGCATCTGGCGTCGGGACGGCTCGATGGTTTCTGGGTCACGAGCTTGCGGGCATGGGACGTTGCCGCAGGTGCACTTCTTGTCAACGAAGCGGGCGGACGCGTCGGCGATTTTGCCGGCGGTACCGAATTCCTGCGAACCAACGAAGTGATTGCGGCTGCGCCCGGCCTCTTCAATCCGCTGCGCGAGGCGATTGTGGCGGCGCTTCCGGCGTCATCGGTCGCATCGCCGCCGACGTCCGCGCGTGGCTCGGCAGCCACGTGATCGCCAGCAGCGTCAGCGCTGCGATTCCCGCCATCACCAATAGCAGCGTTGCAAATCCCGCCGCCTTGACGATCGGGCCGAGCAGCCAAACCGCAAGCGAGCTGACGCCGAAGGCGACCGTGAGCCGCATCCCCGAAACGCGCGAGCGCATCCGATCATCGACATAGCGGACGATCATCGCGTCGGTGAACGGAATCGACCCGAAGACGACGATCATGAAGCCGATCATCAGCACGTACAGAGCCCACCCGTGCGTGGCAGACGCGAGCGCGAACAACGGAATCTGAAACGCGACGATGCCGAAGTACAGCCACTTGAGCGGCACTCGATCGATGAGCGATCCCACGGCGATCTGCGCAAACGAACCGACGACGTAGACAAGCGCGAGCAGTAAGCCGAGCAGCGCCGGATCGGTGACGATGCCGGTGAAGCGTTCACGCAAGAGCTCGCCATTGCCGTTGGTCGTGAAATTGAACAGGAGGCTCGCCGTGACCGATGCAACCGTCAACACTGCAAATACCCGTGCGAGAAGGGCTGGCGGCAGTTCGCGTTGCGTTGCGTCTCGTCGGGCCGGCGCGACCGATTCGACAGGTGCGATGCGCGCGAATGCGATACCGCACACGATGGCAATGAGCGCTGGAACGACGAACGCGGTGCGCCAACCGGCGAATTGAACGAGCAAGCCCGTCGTCGCCGCCGACAGCGCCACGCCGAGGTTACCCGCGAGTCCGTTGACGCCGATCGTGAAACCGGGACGCTTGGCGCCGCGAACGAGCATCGGAATCCCGACGGGATGATAAATCGACGAGAACGCCCCCATCAGCGTCAGCGCCAGCGCGAGCTGCCAGGCGTTTTGAGTCGTCGCGACGAGCAACATCGACGCGCCCATGCCGAAGAAAAACACGAGCATCATCTTGCGCCGGCCCCAGTGATCGCCGAGTCGCCCGGACGGCAGCGAGCCCAATCCGAACAATACGAACGCGCCCACGCCGTAGGGCATCAGATCTTCCCAGCGCGCGATACCGAAATCCACAGCGATCGCGCCGACTGACGTCGCGAAGATCAGAAGGAACATGTGATCGAGCGCGTGCGCAACGTTCAGCAACAGTGCGGTCGATCGCGTTTTCGATAACGTCATGGTTTGGATTCTACCCGCCTAGCTGCTCCAGCTCTGTCGAGAGAGTCTCGGGGATCGTAATACCTGTGACTTGATGGCGCGCGACGAGTTCGCGACGCCGGGTGCCCGGCAAGCGCACGCCGGCATCCTTCATCATCTCGCTGACGATTGCTTCGACGCGCGCGAGATAGACGTCGCGTCCAGCCAATGCATCGGGATCGATGGTGAGAAACGCCTGCCCGAGGTTCGGCTGATTGCCTTCATCGATAAAGAAGGTATCCGCTTCGAATCCGAACGCGGCGCCAGTTAACGCGCATACAAGAAGCTCGACGACGAGCGCGAGCATTGCGCCTTTTGTCCCGCCCAGCGCGAGCATTGAGCCGGTCAGCGCAGCCTTGGCGTCGGTCGTCGGATTGCCGTCCCGGTCGAGCGCCCATCCGAGCGGAATCGCCCTGCCCTCCTTCGCCGCCATCATCACCTTGCCGCGCGCGACTTCGGAGAGCGACAGATCGACGATCAGCGCAGCGTCAATCTTGCGCGGAAACGTCGCCGCGATCGGGTTCGTACCAAAAATAGGATGACGTCCGCCGGCGGTGGGCATCGCCGCCGGCGAATTGCCGAATGCAAGTCCGACGAGACCGGCGTCCCCGACCGCTCGCAAATGATGTGCGGCAACGCCGAAATGGTGGCTCCGCGTGACGCCGGCGAAGCTGACTCCGAATTCGCGGGCGCGTCGAATCGTCTCCTGCACGGCCAACGCACAAGCGGGAAACGCGAGTCCGTTCTGCGCGTCGACGAGCACGGCACCGCCTTTGGATTTGACGATGATCGGTACCGCATTGCCATCAGCCCGGCCGTTGCGCAAATGCATAGCGTACTGAGGAATGCGTGACATGCCATGCGACGCCAATCCTTGCAACTCAGCATCAACCAATGCTTCTGCGGTCGCGGCGGCCATCGTGGCGTTCGCACCGGCGGACGACAACGCGCGCGTCGCGAGATCAGTCAACGCCGCCACGGAATAGATCGGCATTCGCGTGTTCCGTTAGTTGCGTGCCAACAACGCCACCGCGACTTTTTCGGCGATCAGCACCGAGACGCGAACGTTGGACTCGCGCGTGACACCCGCGACATGCGGCGTCAACAGCAAGTTAGGACAGTGCGCAAGCGGCGACGCAGCAGCAAGCGGCTCGTGGTCGAACACATCGAGCGCGGCGCCGCCCAGTCTACCGGCCCGCAAGGCGTTTGCGACTGCAGCTTCATCGACGACACCGCCGCGTGCGGTGTTGATCAGGATCGCATCGGGTTTCATTTTGGCGAGCGCCGCGACATCGATCAGATTGCGCGTCTCCGGCGTTAGCGGAACATGCAGCGTCACGACGTCGGCTTCGGTAAGCAGTTGGTCCAGCGTTCGTCGCCCTGTCGCCTCGTCGGCCCACACGGCAGACGTCATCGGCAGGTTCGCGTCGAAGCCGACGACACGCATGCCGAGCAGACGCGCGATCCGGCCTGTGACGCGTCCAATGCTGCCGAACCCGATCACGCCGAGCGTTTTGCCGGAAAGTTCACGGCCGTTTGACAGCGCACCACGCGGCCATTCGCCGTCCGCCACCTCGCGCATCGATCCGTATGCACCGCGCAACAACACCATGGCGGCTGTGATCACATATTCAGCGACTGCCTGGGCGTTCGCACCGGTCGCAGGAATGACGGTGATCCCGCGTGCTGCACACGCAGGCACGTCGATGTTGTCGAGGCCTACGCCGAGCCGGCCGACCACGAAGAGCTTAGGCGCGGTATCGATCAGCGCAGCCGTCACTTGCGTTCGATTGCGTACGATCAGCGCATCGGCGTTCGCAAGCGACTGTCTCAATTCCTCTTCGCGTTCAACGAGTGTCTTGTCGTAGTAGACATCGAAGCGCGATGCCAACATGGCGACCGCGCGATCGTCCATGAACTCGCTGATGACGATGCGCACGTCTAGTCGCTCGTCAATTCTGCATGCCCCATTTGCGGACCGTCCGCGCTTCGATGGTACGGAAGACGACGTTTTCGACGAAGAGGCCGATGACAATGACCGTCAGCAAACCAGCGAACACGTTGGGGATCTCGAGCTGGTTCTTGTTCTCGTAGATGAACCATCCCAATCCACCCGATCCCGACGACACGCCGAACACAAGCTCGGCGGCGATGAGCGTCCGCCATGCGAACGCCCAACCGATCTTGAGCCCTGTGAGAATACTTGGAAACGCCGCAGGAATGAGGATGCGCGCGACGTACGACGGCCCGGAAAGTCCATAGTTTCGGCCAACCATGCGAAGCGTATTCGATACCGAAAGGAATCCCGAATGCGTGTTGAGCGAGACGGCCCACAGCACCGAATGGATGATGACGAAGACGATGCTGCCATAGCCCAAGCCGAACCAGATCAATGCGAGCGGCAGCAATGCGATCGCCGGAAGCGGATTGAACATCGATGTCAAGAGCTCGAGCAGATCGGTGCCGATCCGCGACGATATCGCAATGGTCGTCAGTGCCGCAGCGCACAGGATGCCGGCTGCGTACCCGATCAGCAGTACCCGCAACGAAGTAACAGCCTTGGCGAATAGTGGGCCGCCGAAGAGGCCATCGATGAATGCCTCGAACGTCGATGAGAACGTCGGAAAGAGGAGCGGATTGTTGAGCCAGCGCGCATACCCTTCCCAGATCGCCGCCAGCGCGACGAGAATCACGAGCTTGCGCACGTAGCCTACATTGGCGATCCGCTCCCAGGCGGACAGCGGCTTCTCGACCACTCCGAACGCGCCCGATGTCACTGGCTCCCGCAGGATTTCCGGACGCGCGAGGGTCGCTGCGGATTCATCCATGATGATGTGCTTCCTCTTGTTCGACAGCATCGACGAACAGCATTGTATGGATACGCTGCTCGAATGCGCCGCGCGCTTCGCCGTCCATTCCAGGCGCAAGGCCGTTGAGCTCCGCCTTGACCTGTCCGGGATGCGGTGTGAGCAAAAGAATGCGGCTTCCGATCTTGACCGCTTCCGGAATCGAATGCGTGACGAACAACACCGTGAAACGCGTGCCTTCCCAAAGCGTCAAAAGCTCGTCCTGCATTTTGCGGCGCGTCAGCGCATCGAGCGACGCAAACGGCTCGTCCATCAACAGGATATCGGGCTCCATCGCCATTCCCCGTGCGATCGCAACGCGCTGCTTCATGCCGCCCGACAGCGTATGCGGATAACTGTTGGCGAATTTCGTGAGATTCACCTTCGCAATGCACTCTCGCGTTTTCTCCTCCGCGGCACGACCGGTCAGCCGTCCGCTGGAGTCAAGCGCGAAGAGCACGTTCTCCTGCACGGTGCGCCATGGCAGCAGCTGATCGAATTCCTGGAACACCATCATCCGGTCGGGCCCGGGGCGTCGAATCACTTCATCCTTGAGACGGATCTCGCCTTCGACCGGTTGCAGATAGCCGCCGACTGCCTTCAGCAATGTCGATTTGCCGCATCCCGACGGCCCGAGCACGACGAAGCGATCCGAGCGAAAGACCTGGAAATCGACGCGGTAAGTCGCGGTGATCAGGTGGTCCTTGGTCTTGTACTGCAGAGTGACGCCGCGAACGTCGAGCAGCGGTTGCGGCGAATCCATCGTTAACGAGACGCGTTGACTACCATGGCAAGTGGTCGAAGTCGACGTTTCCGCCGCTGACGATCACGCCGACGCGCGCACCTCCGACATCGAGCGTCCGCTCGAGCAGGCACGCGAGCGGCACCGCCGCCGAGGGCTCGACGACGATCTTCAAGCGCTCGAGCATCATCCGCATCGCGCGAACGATCGCCTCTTCGCTGCACACGCCGAACGCAGCGACGTGCGCTCGTATTGCCGTGAACGTCCGTGGCGCGAGCGACGTGCGAAGGCCATCAGCCATCGTCATCGTCGGCGGCAAGGGCTCGATTTGGCCCGAGCGAAAACTCGCGTCAGCGTCGCCGGCATTCGCTGGCTCGGCGCCGAATACGCGTATGCCGGGTATTGCCGACGTCGCCGCGATCGCCGTTCCCGACAACAACCCGCCCCCGCCGCATGGCGCCACGACGATATCGATCATCGGCGCCTGCTCGAGCAGCTCGAGCGTCGCGGTTCCTTGACCAGCGATCACGCGCTCGTCGTCGAAGGGATGAATCAATGCCGCGCCGGTTTCACGTTGCACATCGTCGCAGACGGCTTCGCGCGCCGAAACGTTCGGGGCACAAAAGCGAATGGTCGCGCCGAAGCGACGAACGTTTTCCTGCTTTACCTTCGACGCGTTTTCGGGCATCACGACGAACGCCGGGATTCCGCGGCGCCCGGCGGCATATGCGAGCGCCGCTCCATGATTGCCGGACGAGTGCGTCACAACGCCGCGTCGCGCTTCATTTTCGAGCAACGAGAACACTGCATTGCACGCACCGCGCGCCTTGAATGCGCCGACACGCTGGAAATTCTCGCACTTGAAATAGAGCTTCGCGTTGACTTCGCCGTCGATGGCGGCGCAGGTGAGTACCGGGGTGCGATGCACGTGCGGCGCGATCCGCGCGTGGGCGGCACGAATCGCGTCGACATCGGGAAGCGCGAGCGGATTACCTCCGCCAGAAGCGTCCCGCATCACGAGCCCGACAAAGCGTGGACGTTCGGGAAGAAGAAATCGCGCCACGATTCCGGCTTGACTTTGATCGCCCCGATCTTTTGCATGAATTCGGCAAATTTCATGATGTTCTGCGGCGCGGTCGTATAGATAATGTTCGGATCGTTCAGCATCCGCAGGATATTGTCGACGCTGTCCTTGTCCTTCGAAATGCGCAGATACGATTCGGCCGCAGCGCGCTTGTCGCGATTGATCTCGGCGATCGCTTCGTCGAGCGCCTTGACGAAGGCGTCGTACACCTTTGGATTCTCGTTCCTGAGCTTGGCGGTGGTCCACACGACGTTAAAGGTCGCCGGCCCGCCCAGCACATCGTAGCTGTTGAGCACGACGTGGTTCCCGCTCCTGGCAGCTTCCTGGTATTGGAAAGGCGGTGACCCGAAGTGCGCATCGATTTCAGATTGGCCGGACAACAGCGCCTGCATCGCATCCGGATGGGACATCGTCACCGTCAGCGCATCGAGGCGATTCTGCTGACCCGCTCCGAACGCCTGCTCGGCCGCCATCTGCAGCAGCACTGCCTGCGCCGATACCTTGACCGCGGGCAGCGCAATCCGATCGCTGTCGCGGAAGTCACTGATCGTCTTGACGTTCGGATTGCGCGTGACGAGGTGGAGTGGCATCGAATTGAGTGCGCCGACGCCGCGAACGTCGAGATTGCCGCGTGTGCGTGCCCATAGCGTCAGCAGAGGACCGACGCCGCCGGACGCGAACTGCAGATTGCCCGACAAGAGCGCATCGTTCATCACGTTGCCGCCGGCAAACTTTGCCCAGCCGACCTTGACGTCGACGCCCGCGGCCTTGGCGTGCTTTTCGATGAGCTTCTTCTCTTCCATCAGCATCAACGGCAGATAGCCGATCCCGTATTGCTGCGCGACCGCGATTTCGGTCATTTCGGCGCGCACCGGAGTGGCGGCAAACGTGAGCGTTCCGACCAACAACGCGATCGTCAGTGAACGAGGCATGGTCAGGCGCTTTCGTACAAACGCGTCAGCACGAACTCGCGATGGCCGAGCGCTTCGGCGGCGGTGAGCCGGCCATTAGCGGTGCGGAACATCATGTCGAGCAACTTGTCGCCTGCCTCGCTCATCGTGATCTCTCGCTGCAAAAGACCGGTCGTGTCGACATCGATATGCTCGCCCATCGTGCGCACGGTCCGAGGATTGGCGCAGATCTTGATGACCGGCAAGATGGGATTGCCGATGACGTTGCCTTGACCGGTCGGGAAGAAATGAACGGCAAAACCGGCGGCCGCGCACAGCGTCACCATTTCGGCCGCCGCCGATGAGCTGTCCATGAACCACAGCCCCGGATGGCTCGGCATCTCAGCCTTGTCCAAAACGCCATCGATAACACATTTCCTGCCGATTTTTTGAATGTTGCCGAGTGCCTTTTCTTCGATCGTCGTCAGACCGCCGGCGATGTTGCCTTTCGTCGGCTGCGAGTCGGAAAGGTCGGTTGTCTTGTGGCGTTGGATCACTTCCTGGTAGCGGTCGAAAACGCGGATGAACTCCGCGCGGACTTTGTCGTCACGGCACCGCGCCGCCACGATCATCTCGCCGCCGGTCAATTCCGTCGTCTCGCCGAACACCAGCGTGGAGCCCGCTGCGTAGAGCTTATCGAACGCGTCCCCAACCGTCGGATTGGAACCGCAGCCTGATGTAGTGTCCGATTCGCCGCACTTGCATGAAACCCACAGCTCGTTCAGCGCACATTCGCTGCGTTGCCGCTCGCTCGCCCATTGCACCAGCTCACGTGCCGCCACCGAAGCGCGCCGAATCGTGTCGTGGTCGCCGTGCAATTCGATGCCAAAGCCCTGCACGGGTTTGCCTGTCGCGGCGATGCCGTCGGCCACCTTCTTCGCCCAGCCGTCCTCGATGCCGATCACGACGACGGCAGCCACGTTCGGATTGCTTCCTGTGCCGATCAACGTCCGGAAATGCAGCTCGAGATCCGCGCCGAACTGCAACCGGCCGTAGGGATGCGGTATTGCAAGCGTGCCTTTGATGTTGTTCGCGACCGCTTCTGCCGCGGCGTTCGAGATATCGTCGACGGGCAGAATGATCACGTGGTTGCGCACGCCGACACGGCCGTTTTCGCGACGATAACCTTGGAATGTCGTCTTTTTCATCGCCTACCACCGCTTCGTCTTGATGTTGTGAACATGCGCATGCTCGCCCTTCTTGATGGGCGCGACAACCTTGCCGATGTCGACACCATACTTGATGACCGTGTCGCCGACGGCCATATCCTTGAGCGCCACCTTATGTCCGATCGGGATGTCCTGCCGCGACTCGAGAGTGATCGTCCGGTCCTCGTCGAGAATCAGGCCGGTCAGTGTCGCACCCGCCTTGATCCCTTCAACGACGACGACGGCCACCGAATCGTTCGGATCGTGCAATACGCAGTGAATCATCGGTTCCTCAATCAAAAATGTCAGTCATCTAATCGCCAAAATCGAACGCCGGCTGGAGTACCGGCGCAAAGAATCGCCGGTGCGCGGGACAAGGCCCATGTCGATTCAACGCGGCCAGATGCTCTTGCGTCCCATAGCCTTTGTGCTGCGCGAAACCGTACGCAGGATAAACGCGATCGAGCTCGAGCAGCATCGCATCGCGCACCGTCTTGGCGATGATCGACGCCGCGGAGATCGACGGAATGTCGCGGTCCCCTTTCACAATAGCCTCCGCGGGACAGCCGAATTCGGGACAGCGATTGCCGTCGACGAGCGCTTTCATCGGGGCGATGGAAAGCGCTGCGACCGCGCGCTGCATTGCGAGCATCGACGCGTGCAGAATGTTGAGCGAATCGATCTCGGCAACATTCGCCAAGCCGACTGCCCATGCGATGGCCTCTGCGCGAATCATGATCGCCAATCGTTCTCGCTCTTCCGGAGTCAATGTCTTTGAGTCGCGCAATCCAGGCATTTTGCAATCGAGGTCGAGAATGACCGCCGCGGCGACGACGGGACCCGCCAACGGTCCTCGTCCGGCTTCGTCGACACCGGCAATCAACATCTTCATCGTGCAGCGCTCATCGGGCCATCGACAGCTCGGCAATGACCGCATCGGACGCCAGCGCCGCCGTATCAACGTCGAGCTCTTCCACGAAGCCGCCGAATAGCGCTTCGAGCCGACGCCGTGTGACGGGGTCGTCGTAAAGGTTGACCGCCGCCTGTGTCAAATTGTCCACCGTTGCCTCATCCTGCAGGAACTCCGGCACTACGAACCTTCCTGCGAGAATGTTGGGCAGCCCGACGTAGGGAAGCAGATATTTGCGCCGCACGTACCATTCCGTCAATGCTTTGACACGATAGAAGATGACGTGCGGGCAACGCGCGAGCGCCGCCTCCAGCGTGGCGCTGCCCGAGGCGACCAGCGCAACGTCGGCGGCTTGAAGCGCGTCTCGCGCATGGCCGTAGAGCAGCGTCATCGGCAGCGCGTCGAGCTCGAGTCGAAATCGATCCGTCTCGAACTTGTCGCGCGTCGGACGCGTGGCAAGCGGTACGAGGAAGGCGGCATCGGGCTTTTGTGCGTGGATCGCGGCGGCCGTCCGCAAGATGAGATCGCTGTGGGCGTCTAATTCCGACTGCCGACTTCCGGGCAGCAACGCGAACACCGGCTGCGCTACCGGAATCTTCAGTTGCTCGCGCGCGCGGCGCCGTGAGCCGTGCGTCGCCGCATCGTGCGCCATTGGATGCCCAACGTAGGTCACCGCAATTCCGGCATCCTTATAGAGCGGCGGCTCGAACGGAAACAGCGCGAGCAATCGATTGGCCGAACGTGCGATTGTCGCAATGCGTTCGCGCCGCCACGCCCATACCGATGGACTCACGAAATGGATCGTGCGTAGGCCGCGCCGCTTCAGCGTCCGCTCGAGACCCAGATTGAAATCGGGCGCGTCGACGCCGATGAACATCTGCGCCCCCGCCTCGCGCAATCGCCGACCCAGTGCGCGCCGCAACCGCAACAGCTCGGGAATGCGACCGAGTACTTCGGCGAACCCGCGAATCGCCAGCGTCTCGAGCGGAACCCACGCTTCGCAGCCGGCCTCCTCCATCTTCGGCCCCGCGATGCCGACAAAACGCACACTGGGAATCCGCGCGCGTACGGCATGAATCAAAAGCGCCGCGAGCGCATCGCCGGATGCTTCGCCGGCGACGATCCCGATCACGACATCGCGTGCGTCAAGCTGACGCCGCGCGTCCCCCGAAACGTTGCGCATGCTCTCGGCTACCGCACGATTCCGCGACTCGTTTGTTCGAGAAACGCCACGAGTGGCGCGAGCACCGGCTGCTCCACAACCGCCGCGGCGAGCTTCTCTTTGGCATCGGCCAGCGAAAAGCCCTCGCGATAAAGAAGTTTGTACGCGCGCCGGACGGCCGCGATCTCATCGGCCGCAAAGCCGCGCCGCCGCAGTCCCTCATTGTTCGTTCCGGCGGGCTTTGCCGGATATCCCGACACCGTGATGAAAGGCGGCACATCCTGCAGCACGATCGAACCCGCCGCCACCATCGCGTGCGCGCCGACGCGGCAGAACTGGTGCACGCCGGTGAATCCGCCGAGCGTCGCAAAATCATCGACCGTCACGTGGCCGGCGAGCTGCGAATTGTTCGAGAACGTGGTGTCGTTGCCGATGCAGCAATCATGCGCAATGTGCACATACCCGAGCAGCCAGTTCCGATCCCCGATCGTCGTCGTGCCGCGATCCTGCGCCGTGCCGGTATGAATCGACACGTACTCACGGATCACGTTATCGTCACCGATCGTCAGCGCGGTCGGCTCGCCGCCATATTTGCGGTCTTGGGGAATGTCGCCGATAGATGCGAACTGAAAGATGCGGTTGCGCTTGCCGATCGTCGTGCGCCCGGTGATCACGACGTGCGGACCGACAGCCGTTCCTGCGCCGATGCGCACATCCTTTCCGATGATCGAATACGCGCCGATTTCGACGTCGGAGGCGAGCTCCGCCTTGGCGTCGATCTGGGCGGTCGAATTAATGCGCGGCATCTTCTATGGAACAGGGGCGTCACGGATCGCCGCAATCAATTCGGCCTCGCACGCGAGTTCGCCATCGACGGTGGCCCGCGTGCGGAACTTGCCGATCCCGCGAATGATGCGAATCACCTCGGATTCGAGGATCAATTGATCACCTGGAATGACCTGGCGCTTGAAACGCGCGCCGTCGATGCCCGCGAAATAGATGAGCGATTTACCGCAGGGCTTCGCTTCGCCGGAGTAAAACGCGAGCAGCGCCGACAATTGCGCCAGCGCCTCGATGACGAGGACGCCGGGCATCAACGGAAACCCGGGGAAATGTCCCTGGAAGAACGGCTCGTTGTACGTGACGTTCTTCAACCCGCGGATCGACACGCCGGGGTCGCAGGAAAGCACGCGGTCCACCAGCAAGAACGGATAGCGATGGGGAAGCTGCTTCAGGAGCTCCCCGATGTCTATCGTTTGCATGCGCGTTCCTTCCCCTTGGACGTTCACCTATTGGCCGTCGTCGGCCTTCGTTTTTCGCTCAAGCGCCCGCACACGGTCGACCAAATCGCGCAGGCGTCTGACTTGCGACGCTACCCGCATCCACTCGCCGTGCACCAGCGTCGGAAATACGCCCGTGTACATCGCCGGCCCGCGGATCGAATCGTACACGGTTGTAGCGCCCGAGATGACGGCGCCGTCTGAGATCTCGAGATGACCCGATATCATCGCTGCGCCGCCAATGCGGCAATTGCGGCCGATGCGCGTCGATCCGGCAATGCCGACGCACGCCGCGATCGCCGTATGTGCGCCGATGACGCAGTTGTGGCCGATCTGGATCTGATTGTCGAGCTTGACGTCGTCTTCGATGATCGTATCGTCGATCGCGCCGCGGTCGATCGTCGTGTTGGCGCCGACTTCGACGTCTGCGCCGATGACGACGCGGCCGATTTGCGGAATCCGCACCCAGCGGCCGTCTTCCTCGGCCATGCCAAACCCATCGGCGCCGATGACGGCACCGCCGTGGATCGTCGAACGCTCGCCAACGACGGTGCGTGGATAAAGAATGGCGCCGGCATGAAGGACGACATCGTCCCCGAGAGTCGAGCTTTCGCCGATGACGCATTGCGCTTCGATGACCACCCGTTCTCCGATCGTTGCATCCGCACCAATGACCGCGAAAGCGCCGATCGATGCGCTTTGTGCGACTTTCGCCGTGGCGTCGATTTGCGCCGTCGGATGTATCGAGGGTACGGGACGCGCGCTGGGATGGAGGATCGCTGCGACCTTCGCGAAGGTTGCATACGGATTGGCGGCGACGAGCTTCGGCAGCGCCGTCATATGCGCATCATCGGGCAACACAATAACGGCCGCGGCACGCGTGGTTGCCAACTTCGCGCGATAGCGTGGATTGGCAAGAAACGTGATGGTGCCGGGACCCGCGTGGTCGAGGGTTGCGACACGCGATATCACGGTCTCGCCATCGCCCGAAAGCTCGGCGCCGACACGTCCTGCAAGATCGGCGAGCCGCACTCCTAGGTTCGAATTCGAAGGCATCGCGGCCGAGAAACCAAAATGCGAAGCGCGGCGCGCCTCGCCGGCACCGCTATTTGTCAGCGAGCGCTTTGATCACCTTTTCGGTGATGTCGATGCGCTGGCTCGCATACACGACGGGGTCTTGCAGGATCAGGTCGAACTTTTCGGCCTCGGCGATCTGCAAGATGACCTTGTTCGCACGCTCCTGGAATCCCGCGAGCTCCTCGTTTCGTCGCAAGTTGACATCTTCGCGAAACTCGCGTTGCGCGCGCTGCAGATCGCGCGAAAAGTTCGCGAGATCACGCTCCTTGTTGCGGCGATCGTTTTCCGGCATCGTCGCGCCGTCCTTGTCGAGAACGGCCTGCAAATCGCGCACTTGCTTCGACAGCTTCTGAATTTCGCCATCGCGCGTCGCGAACTCGCGCTCAAGCTTTTGCTGCGCGCGTTTCGCGGGTGCCGCTTCGCGGAACAGACGCTCGGTGTTGACGAAACCGATCTTGTAGTCGAGCGCCGACGCAACTGTCGTGAAAGCGACGAGCGCCGCGCCGAGCGCGAGGAAGACGGTGCGGTTCAAGAATTTCTCCAGCGAGTCACACTAGAAGGTCGTGCCGGCCGTGAATTGGAACTTCTGCAGCCGGTCGTAGGACTTCGTGGCGAACGGAATCGCATAGCTGAATTTGAGCGGCCCGATCGGAGAGCTCCAAGTAGCTCCCACGCCCCACGAGTAACGAAAGGCCTGCGAGCCGGGAAACGCCTGATTTTCTGCTGCAGGGAGGTTGCCGGTCGCCCAGATCTGTCCCGCATCGACGAACACGCTGGCACGCACCGCCTTATCCCCTTTCAGGATCGGATAGAACACCTCGACGTTGCCGACGATCAGCCGACGCCCGCCCAACGAATTGCCGTAGATGTCGCGCGGACCGAGCGAGCTGTTTTCGTAGCCGCGCACCGACCCCACGCCGCCCGCATAAAACGCCTTGAAGAACGGCAGCGGTTTATTGTCGAGCCCGTCGGCCCAGCCGATGTTGCCTTTCAGCATCAGCACGAAGTCGCGGTATACCGGATAGAACCACGATTGTACGTACTGTATTTTGTAGTACGCGATATCGCCGAACGGTATACCCGTCTCGAACACGACGCTCTGCAGCCGGCCCTTCGTAGGATAGAGGATGTCGTCGCGGGTGTCACGCGACCACCCGGCCGAGGCGATGAACGCGTTGGTCGTCGACCCGAACTCGTTGACGAAATTCTGGTAGACGGGCGGGCTGTTGGAGAACAGGTCGATATGCGTCTGCTCGAAGCGGCCACCGAAATTGATCGTATCTGTCTCAGTGACCGGGACGCCGAAGCCTATCGCGGCGCCGAGCGTGTTCGAGCCATACTGCGCGATCGCCAGACCAGCCGCATCGAGCGTTTTCTCGTAGATCTCGATCGTGCGCGAAACGCCGTCGACGGTCCAATACGGCTCGAAAAACGTCCCCGCATATGTACGGTTGTAACGGCTCGTGTTCGCGGCGATCGACAGCGCGTTGCCCGAGCCGAAGATGTTTTGCTGCGATATCGACGCCGACAGCACAACGCCTTCCGAGCTCGAATAGCCAATGCCCGCCAGCAGGTTGCCCGTCGATTTTTCGGTGACGGTGACGTCGATATCGACTTGATCCGATGTTCCGGGGACCGGCGGCGTTTCGATGTTGACGTCCTCGAAATAGCCAAGCCGCTTAACGCGTATCTTCGAGCGATCGATCCGTGGTCCGTCATACCATGCACCTTCGAGCTGACGGAACTCGCGCCGTATCACTTCGTCGCGCGTCTTCGGGTTGCCCGAAATGTTGATCTTCCGCACGTACGCGCGGCGGCCCGGGTCGACGAAGAACGTGAACGATGCGGTCGCCTTGTCGCGATCGAGATCAGGCACCGCGTTGACGTTGGCAAACGCATAGCCTTCGGCACCCAGTCGGTCGCTGATGGCCTTTGCCGAGCCTTGCAGCCGTTCGCGCGAGAACACTTCACCCGGCTTGATGCGTACGAGCGCGGCAAGATCGGGCTCGGGCACCACCAAATCGCCGGCGATTTTCACGTCGCCCACCGTAAAGAGCGGGCCTTCGGTGATATTGACCGTGATGAAAATATTCTCGCGATCGGGCGTGATCGAGACTTGCGTCGACTCGATGTTGAACTCGAGATAGCCGCGGTTCTGGTAGTAGCTCCGGAGCGTTTCGAGGTCGGCCGAAAGCTTTTGCTTCGAATACTGGTCGTTCTTCGTGTACCACGTGAGCCAGCCTGGCGTCGTCAACGAGATCTCGTCCAGCAGCTGCTTTTCGGTGAACGCCTTCGCGCCGACGATATTGATCCGGGCGATCTTCGCGGCGTCGCCTTCTTCGATCGTGAAGTTGAGCGCAACACGGTTGCGCTCCTGCGGCGTCACGGTCGTTTGGACTTTCGCGCCGTACAGCCCGCGCGTAATGTACTGCCGCTTCAACTCCTGCTCCGCGCGGTCGAGCGCGGAACGGTCGAAGATTCGCGCTTCGGCGATGCCGATGTCTTTCAGCGCTTTCTTGATCGTGTCGGTGTCAAACTCCTTGTTCCCGACGAACGTCAGCGAGCTGATCGTCGGCCGCTCCTGCACGACGACGACGAGCACATCGCCTTGTGCCTCGAGCCGTACATCGCGAAAGAAGCCCGTCGCGTACAGCGCCTTCACCGCTTGCGCAATTTTCTCGTCGTCGACGCGCTCGCCGACCTTGATCGGCAGATAGCTGAAGATGGTGCCGGCCTCGGTGCGCTGTACGCCTTCGACGCGGATGTCGCGGACGACGAAAGGCTCCGCTGCGTGGGCAATGGACGGATTGAACGTCCCGATGACGACCGCAAAGAGCGCCACGAGCGCATGCTGCGCATTCGGGTGCCGCCGACGGACGCGAAAGCGGGATCGGCGATCAGAACAGGCGGGAAACGTCATTGAAGAGGGCCAGGGCCATCAGCATGGCGAGCACCGCCATGCCGATGCGTTGCCCGACCTCGAAGGCACGGTCGGAGACGGGACTGCCTTTTATGATTTCCGCAAAATAATACAGCAAATGCCCGCCATCCAGTAGCGGAACGGGCAGCAGGTTGAGCACGCCGAGACTGATCGAAATAAGCGCGAGATAGCTGACAAATACGAGTATCCCTTGTTGCGCGGACTGTCCTGCAAAATCGGCCATCGTCAGCGGACCGCTGATGTTCTTCACCGATGCGTCGCCCACCAGTATGCGTCCCAGCATCTGCACGGTGAATACCGAGAGCTCCGCGGTTTTGCGCGCGCCCTGGAGAAGCGCATCGATCGGCCCGTAACGGACGGTGACCTGAAGACCTTCGATAACTGCAGGATCGACGCGCAAGCGCACGCCGGCGATCCCGATCTGGCGGCCGCCCTGTTCCACTGCCTCAGCGGTCAGCGGCGCGTCGAATTGCGCGCCCTCGCGCGCGATTCGGAAGACGAGATTGGCGCCGGGCTTTGCATTCGTAATCGTGGCGACGTCCGAGGGAGACCGCACGGCCACTCCATCGATCGCGACGATGCGATCGCCCGCCTTCAATCCGGCACGCTCTGCCGGCTTGTCGGCCAATACTTGATCGACTAACGGTGGTCCGAAGTCGGCCTTGAGGCCGAGTATCCCGAGCGCGCCACCTTCCCAATCGGCGGGCTTGACCGCGGTTAGCGGAAGCGTGTGCGATGACCGCTCGCCCCTTGCTTCGGGCCGCTCAACGGCGATTACGGCCGTTTGATGTCCCTGCGCCTTGATCAGGCGCCAGCGGAGCTCTTGCCAACTTGCGACAGGCTCGCCATCGACGTCGACGACAAGATCGCCGCCGCGCAACCCCGCGGACGCCGCAGCACTCGATGCCGGCGGCGCAGCAAGCAGGGGGCGCTGTCCGGGAACGCCCGCGACATACGTTCCCGTGAAGAGCAACACGGCCAGCAAAAGATTCGCGACAGGTCCTGCGGCGACAATCGCCATCCGCTTCCACACGCTCTGCCGATTGAATGCGCGCGGAAGATCGGCGGGATCGACACTTCCTTCGCGTTCGTCGACCATCTTGACGTAACCGCCGAGCGGCACCGCCGAGAGGGCCCACTCGGTGTGGTCGCGCCCGCGCTTGCGCGCCCAGATGATGCGCCCGAAGCCGACGGAGAAGCGGAGAACTTTGACGCCACACCATCGCGCGACAATGAAATGGCCGAGCTCGTGGAAGATGACGAGCACGCCGAGCGTGACCAGGAACGCGACGATCTTGTAGGCAACATCAATCATAGGAAATGGACCCCCACGCTTGCGGCTTCGCCGCTACGCTCTTCCCTCGGCCCCCAAAAGGGGAGTAATTCGCGCCGAGGGATAGTGACGCGAGCAGCCGGCGAGGGGCCCCGCGCCGCGGGGATCGACGGCCAATGCGAGTCGTCAGACGAGGCCGACTGTCGCCGGAACGATTCTGTTCGTACGTCCAAGGAGGCCGAGGCCCTGCAGCGCTCATGCGGCAAGTGACAGGCTGTGAGCGGCATCGGCGGGAAGCGCGAGCAGTTCGCATGCCATTCGGCGCGCTTCGCCGTCGGCATCCAATGCGTCACCCATCGATCGTATCGCACGGGCCGGCAGCCGCTCGAGCGCCTTCGCGCATGTCGTCGCGATTTCGGGAAAGCGCGCACGGCCGGCGAGAAAAGCCCCGACGACGATCTCGTTCGCCGCATTGAGAGTAATCGGGGCGGTGCCGCCCGAAGTCAATGCGTCGTAGGCAAGCGACAAACAGGGAAAGCGTTCGAGATCGGGTGCCTCGAACGACAGCGCTGCCAGACTAGCAAGGTCGAGGCGCGCGACGCCTGCGTCGATCCGGTCGGGCGCAGCCAATGCCTGCGCTATCGGCGTGCGCATGTCAGGGTGACCGAGTTGAGCAAGCACCGATCCATCAACGTACTCGACAAGCGAATGGATGACGCTTTGCGGATGAATGACGACTTCGATCGCTTCGCGCGGCGCGCCGAAGAGCCAATGCGCTTCGATCACCTCGAGGCCTTTGTTCATCATCGTCGCGGAGTCGACGGAGATCTTGCGCCCCATCGACCAGTTCGGATGAGCGCAAGCTTCGTCCGGTGTGACGCGAGTCAGATCCGCCGGGGCGCGCAATCGAAACGGTCCGCCCGAAGCCGTCAGCACAATGCGCCGAATGCCCGCCGCTTGAGGCGAACGCGCATAGCGCGGCGGCAGGCATTGGAAAATCGCGTTGTGCTCGCTGTCGATCGGAAGTAGCGTCGCGCCGCCTTCGTCAATCGCCGTCATGAACAACGCGCCGCCGATCACCAGCGCTTCCTTGTTGGCGAGGAGAATGCGCTTGCCTGCGCGCGCGGCCGCGAGTGTCGGCGCGAGGCCGGCGGCACCGACGATCGCAGCGAGCACCGTATCGACGTCGGGCAGCGTCGCGGCTTCGGACAACGCCGCCGCGCCGCAGGCGACGCGCGTTTGCGGACATTCGCCGGCGATGTCGCGTTCCAAAGCCCGCGCAGCATCTTCGTCTAGCAGCACGGCGAGCTCAGGCTTGAATCGTCGACACAATTGGCCGAGCTTCGACCAATTGCGATGCGCGGCCAATGCGGCCACCGTGAAGCGATCCGGATGTTGCGCGACGACATCGAGCGTCGATGCGCCAATCGAGCCCGTCGCGCCCAACAATGAAAGCCGGCGCATCGTCACGTCATGCCCTATGCAAGAAGAACAGCGCCGCTAACGCCGCGGGCGGCATCGCCGCGAGCAAGGCATCGGTGCGATCCAATACGCCGCCGTGTCCCGGCAACAGTCGGCCGCTGTCTTTCACGCCCGCATGCCTCTTGAGGAGCGATTCAAAAAGATCGCCGACGACCGAAATCGCCGCCAGCGCTGCGGCGAACGCGACCCACAGCACGACGCTCGCCGCGCTGACTGCACCGCGGTATCCCGCTGTATGTGCAAATGGGGCAAGCACCAACGCGTACAGTCCTACCGCCGCAATTCCACAGTAGACGCCTTCCCATGTCTTGCCCGGACTGACTTCGGGCGCAAGCTTATGTCGCCCAAACGCGCGCCCGCCAAAATAGGCCGCCGTATCGGCAACCCACACGATCGCCATCGCCGCAAGCACGAGCCACGGCGAGCGCGACTGGAGCTCGACCAACGCGAGCCACGTACCAGTCAACACGATCCACCCGACGACGGCAAGGACAATCCGCGAACGCGGCGCCCAGCGCAGAACGACCCACGGTGGCGCCGCGAACAACCAAAACAGCGTCGCCGCGCCGCAGATCGACGTGACAACGGTGCTTGGAAAGCCGCGCTCGAATTCGAACGGACCGAAGAGCAAAATGATTCCGAACAGCAGCGTGGCGCCGACGAACAATAGCCAGCGGCCGCCGGCCAATCCGGAGAGCCTCGCCCACTCGTGGGCAGCGATTAGTACGACGAGCAACAGCGCGGCGCCGAACGCGCGCGGCGCGAGTAGAAACAGCGCGGCCAAGACCAGTGCGATGAGAACTACGGCGGTGAGAATGCGCCTTGCAAGCATCTCGGAGCCGCGAGGCTTACTCGCCTTGTGCTGCGCGGGACAGCTGCGCCGCCTGCAGCTGCTCGCTCGTGCGGCCAAAGCGACGCTCGCGTGTTCGATACGAGGCAATCGCGGCATCGAGCGTCGCGGGACCGAAGTCCGGCCACAGAACGTCGGTGAAATAAAGCTCCGTGTAGGCGAGCTGCCACAGCAGGAAATTAGAGATCCGCTGCTCGCCGCCGGTACGAATGAAAAGGTCGGGCTCTGGCGCGTAGCTCATCGCGAGATACGGCGCTAGCATGTCGGGGTCGAGTGATGCGCTCGACAAAAGGGCGCCGGGATTGAGTGCAAAGTACGCGCGAGCTGCCTGCGCGACGTCCCACCGGCCGCCGTACGAGGCGGAAAGCGCAACATGTCGCCGATGGCCTTGAAGCGGATGCCATTCGAATGCAGCTTGGCGACTTCCTGCTCGAGCGCCAGCGCGAACAGGTCCATCAGGATCGACACTTCCTCGGCGGGGCGGCGCCAATTCTCGCTCGAAAATGCGAACAGCGTCAGATATTCGACGCCGCGCTCGATCGAGCTCCGCACCGCGGCGCGAACCGCTTCGACGCCCTTGTGATGCCCGGCCACACGCGGCAAATGACGCGCTCTCGCCCAACGCCCGTTGCCGTCCATGATGATTGCGACATGACGCGGTGTCGCCAGAATTTCGGGGACTGCGCGAGTCGAGCTCGTGAAAAGCGGTGTCGCGATCTTAGGCGATCGCTGGAGCGGAAGCTCGCGAGACAAGTTTGTGATCCTTAGATGACGGGCGCGAGGGCGCGACGGCTAGATGGCCATCAGGTCCGCTTCCTTCGCGTGCAGGATCTTGTCGATCTCGGCGATGTAGCGGTCGGTGAGCTTCTGGACGTCAGTCTGCGCGTGCCGCTCGTCGTCTTCCGAGCACTCCTTGTCCTTCAACATTTTCTTCAGATGCTCGTTCGCGTCGCGGCGAACGTTGCGCACGGCGATCTTGGCCGCCTCGGCTTCCTTGTGGACGACTTTCGTCAGCTCCTTGCGGCGTTCCTCGGTCAACGCGGGCATAGGTACGCGAATGAGCTCGCCGGATGTGGCGGGATTGAGCCCGAGGTCCGAATCGCGAATCGCCTTTTCGACCGCCTGGATCATTTTCTTCTCGAACGGCTGGACACCGATCGTTCGAGGATCGGCCAACGTCACGTTCGCGACCTGGTTGATCGGCATCATCGTGCCGTAGTAGTCGACGTGGATATGGTCGAGCAGGCCGGTATGCGCGCGGCCGGTGCGGACTTTGGCGAGATCGTGCTTCAACGTCTCCACGGATTTCTGCATCTTCTGCTCGGTGGATTTCTTGACGTCACTGATCATCGTTCCTCCTCGATCAACAATGAACGAGCGTGCCCTCGTCTTCGCCCAGTACGACGCGCTTCAACGCGCCCGGAACGAAGATCGAAAACACCTTGAGCAACATCTTCTGGTCGCGACACAGCGCGAGCGCAGTGGCGTCCATCACCTTCAGGTTCTTGACGATCGCCTCGTCGAAGGTCAGCGTCGAATACCGCTTCGCGGCGGCGTCCTTCATCGGATCGGCCGTGTAGACGCCGTCGACTTTCGTGGCTTTCAGCACGACATCGACATTCATCTCGCGACCGCGGAGCGCCGCTGCCGTATCGGTCGTGAAGAACGGATTGCCGGTACCTGCGGCGAAGATGACGACGCGATGCTCTTCGAGATGGCGCAACGCGCGGCCGCGAATGTAAGGCTCGGCGACCTGATCGATGCGCAATGCGGATTGCACGCGCGATTCGACGCCCGCGCGTCTCAGTGCGTCTTGCAACGCGAGCGCATTCATCAGCGTCGCCAGCATGCCGATGTAATCGGCGGTCGCGCGGTCCATGCCGGCCGCACCGGGCGCAACCCCGCGAAAGATGTTGCCGCCGCCGATGACGACGGCGATCTGCACGCCGAGCCGCACGACCTCGGCGATTTCCGCGACGATGCGATCGATCGTTTCGCGCTTGATGCCATATGCCTCGTCGCCCATCAGCGCTTCGCCCGACAGCTTGAGCAAGATGCGCCGATACGCCGGCTGCGCCGCCACGGCGGGAACGGCGGCGAGCGGTACGGCGATGGTCGGCGCGCTGTTCGGTGGACTCATGACGTGCTCCCGGTCGTTCCTCGTTAAGGGCGGGCGAGGGCCGCGTACCGATTCAAGATTTCAAGCTGTCACGGCCGCGCCGGACCCGTCGCCATTTTTCGGCCTGGTCATTGCGGCTACTTCGCCGGCAAAATCATCCTTTCTCTTTTCGATGCCCTGGCCGACGACGAACAGCACAAAACCGTTCACCTCGGCGCCCTGCGCTTTCACCAGATCGCCCACCGTCTGCTTGCCATCGCCCTTGACGAACGGCTGGGCGAGGAGCGTCACTTCGGCGAGATACTTGGCGACGGCGCCGTCGACCATTTTCTCGACAATGTTCGCGGGCTTGCCGGATTCTGCTGCGCGCGCCGCTGCGATCGAACGTTCTTTGGCGACGACATCCGCCGGCACGTCTTCCTTGCGCACGGCGATCGGCTTGCTCGCGGCGATATGCAGCGCGAGATCTTTGCCGAGCGTATCGGCGCCGCCGGTGACGTCGACGATGACGCCGATCCGCGCGCCATGAACGTACGACGCGATCCGTCCTTTTGCAACGCGACGGGCAAAGCGCCGAAGCGAAATGTTCTCACCGATTTTTTGCACGAGCGCAACACGGCGACCCTCGACCGTCTCGCCCGACGCCAATTTCGCGTTCGCAAGTGCGGCAATGTCAGCAGGATTGTCGCGGACGACGATCTGAGCTACTTCGCTTGCGAACGCCTTGAAGTCGTCGTTCTTGGCGACGAAGTCGGTTTCGCAATTCACCTCGACCATCGCGGCCACGCCGGCGCCCGCCGCCACGTGAAGTCCGATCACGCCTTCGGCCGCTATGCGGTCGGCCGCCTTGCTGGCCTTGGCGCCGCTACGAATCCGCAGCAGCTCTTCCGCCTTCGTCATGTCGCCGGCGGCTTCGGTCAATGCCTTCTTGCACTCCATCATGCCGAGGCCTGTGCGCTGGCGCAGGTCCATCACCATACTTGCGGAAATATCCGCCATCTGTTGAAGCTCCTGTTCATTCCGCCACGCAAAAACGATAAGGGGCCGATCGTGCTCCTCATCCTTCTCCGCGGCTAAAAGTCACGCGGAGGCGTCTTCCGCCACTTCGACGAATTCGTCTCCGCCCTGGACGATCTCCTGCACCGACTGGCTCTTGCCTTCGAGCACTGCATCGGCGACGCCGCGCGCATACAAGCGAATTGCGCGGCTCGAGTCGTCGTTCCCGGGGACTACGTAGGCTATGCCATCGGGGCTGTGATTCGTATCGACGACGGCGACGATCGGAATGCCGAGCTTTTTCGCTTCGGTCACAGCGATCTTGTGGTAGCCGACGTCAATGACGAAGACCGCGTCGGGCAGCGCGTTCATGTTCTTGATGCCGCCGAGGCTCTTGTTCAGCTTGTCCAACTCACGCGACAGCGACAATGCTTCGCGCTTCGTCATCCGCTCGAACGTGCCGTCTTCCTTCATCGTTTCGAGGTCTTTGAGCCGCTTGATCGATCCCTTGACCGTCTTGTAATTCGACAGCATGCCGCCCAGCCAGCGGTGGTCGACAAAGGGCATCCCGCAGCGTTGCGCTTCCTCGGCGATGATTTCACGCGCCTGGCGCTTGGTGCCCACAAACAGGATGGTGCCGCGGTTGCCCGCGAGCTGACGCACGTATTTCATCGCGTCGTTGTACATCGCCAACGTTTTTTCGAGGTTGACGATGTGAATCTTGTTGCGCTGGCCGAAGATGTAATCGGCCATTTTCGGGTTCCAATAACGGGTCTGGTGGCCGAAGTGGACACCGGCTTCCAGCATTTGACGCATCGTGACCGACATTCCTAAACTCCTTGATCAGGGTTGACCTCCATCCGCGTATTGCGGTCCGCGCCTCTTCCTCGCTTATTTCAGGCCGAGGACGTCACGGACACCCTGAAAACGCGGATGTGCGTATTCCGGTCGTCATTGCTTGATTCAAGCGATTGCTTGCGCGCGCCGCTTGTCGTCGCCATTTGACCGGTATCAGGCGACTTGAACCCGACAGAGACGAATTCCATCGGAGTTATTCAGCTAACTTGTTATTCTAGCACGATTTCGAGTCGCTCCCGGCCGTTGGGTACGCTTTGCCGTCTCTGATACCACCATCATGACCGAAAGCACCGCCCGCCAATCTGCATTCTGCGCCGCCGCCGAATCGGCGTTCGTTGCTCCGTTGCCCGCGCTGACGGCAGTTCGCATCGATGGCGAGGATGCGCGGGAATTTCTGCAGAACCAGCTTTCGAGCGACGTTTACGCCCTGTCTGCGGGAAACAGTCAATGGTCGAGCTACAACTCGCCGAAGGGACGGATGCTCGCGAGCCTGCGGCTTTGGCGTGATCCCGGAGTCTCCGATGGATTCGGCGCCCTGACCGCTTCTGACATGGCGGCGAGCATCAGCAAACGACTTTCGATGTTCGTTCTGCGCGCGAAGGCGCGAATCAGCAATCAGTCGATGACGCATTC
>WNGI01000424.1_pt1 | contig 31043 bp, 30 predicted proteins | sample 5400621 | NCBI WGS metagenome assembly WNGI01 (sample SAMN13153374, study PRJNA577476) | soil metagenome | isolation source: 20 cm soil or saprolite under Garry oak tree replicate 1 | place: USA:California | collected 2016-06-15
CCTCGGCTTCGTAGCCCTCCGCTGCCGCGGTCGAGATCCCGAACGCGTCGAGGAGCTCGATGATGATCTTCATCTGCGGATCCACCGGGTCCGGTGGATCGTCCGGTCCGGCGACGCGGTGCGACTTGTACGACGGCATGGCGTCGACGCGGAACTGTGGTCGCCAGTCGGCATCGAGCGCGACGAACAGTCGCGCCGGCTTTCGGTCGGGCACGAGTCGCGAGAGGAAGTTGAGGAAACCGAGCGCCGCGTTCACGAGCGTACCGTCCGGGGCGCGCCACTCGGGGACCGCGTGATAGGCCCGATAGGCGAGACTCGCCGCGTCTACGAAGAGCGCAGCCTGCGCTATCTACGTACCGCCGGTGCCGCGAACACGGCGTCGAGCGCGGCGATGAACCGATCGTTTTCTGGAGGCGTCCCCAGTGAGGCGCGCAAGCACCCCTGGCAACCCGGCCACATCGAGATGTCACGGATGAGCACGCTCTCCCCGACGAACCGCGCGTGCACGTCCGCGGGCTTCCCTTCGTGCAGCCGGAAGAGGATGAAGTTCGTGACCGAGGGGAAGACGTCGATGGCTGAAACGCGACGCAGCGCCGAATACACGCGGTCGCGCTCCGTCGCCGCGAGTGCCAGCCGGCGTTGGATCGACGCTTCGTCACGGGCGATGCGGGTCGCGACCGCAAGCGTCAACGTGCTGACGTTGTACGGAAGCGCGGCCGCGGTGAAGTAGCTCATGAGCTCGGGATGCACGATGAGCGCGCCGACGCGCAGGCCGGCGGCCGCGAGCACCTTGGAGAAGGTCTTCGAGATGACCATGTTCGGGTACTCATTCATCCGCGGCACGAGCGTCTTCCCCGCGAAATCGGAATATGCCTCGTCCACCAGTACAAGCGTCTCCGGGTAGCGCTCGGCTACCTCGAGGATGAGGTCGCCGTCGATCGTGTTGCCGGTCGGGTTGTTGGGAGTCGTGAACACGACGATCTCTGGGCGCGCCTTGGCCATAGCGGCGAGCGCGCGTTCTTTGGTGAGGTCGTACGGCAGACCGACCATCTCCTCGACGACCGTGCCGCCGGCGAGCACCGTGAGTCGGCCATGCATCGAGTAGGTGGGATGGAAGAGCAGCGTCTTTCGGCCGTGACCGCCGAAGACCAGGAAGACCTGGAGGAGGAGCTCGTTGCTTCCGTTGCCGAAGATCAGCTGATCGGGCCGCGTTCCCCAGCGCGCGGACAACACCTCCCGGAGCTCGTCACCACGTCCCGGATAGCGGTTCAGCAGGACGCCGTCGAGCTCCCGGGGCGTGATGTAGAGGCTGGCGGGATTGGGCTCGGGCCATTCGTTCGCCTGGATCCGCACATCGGCTTTGACCGGGGGCGTGCGGTACGGCTGGAAGGCCGCCATCTCGGGACGCGGCCGCGGCAGTTTGCGCTCGGTCACATCCATAGCCTGACACGCGCGGGCCGCTCGCGCATTCGCGCGAACGGCCCGGCGCTGCTTGGGGGAGGTGGGCTAGTTGTGCCGGCTGCTGTAGTAGCTCTGCGCAGCCTTGGTCTCGGCGCACGGGACGGCTGCATCGACCTTGCTGATGAGCGGCCAGAACAGATCGACCTGATCCATCGGGATCTTCTTGCCGGACTGTGCGGAAACCTGGTTCGAAAGCGTCTTGAGCGCGTTGCAGGTGCCGTCGGTGCTCACGGCAAGCTGGTTACGAGCCGCGTCGACCTTCGCCGACAGCGAGTCAATGTTCCATGAGTGAACGAGATCGGCAAGATCGTTCAGGACATCGGCCGCGCTCTTCGCGCGAACAGAGAGCTTCAGGGTAGCGCTGGTCGAGGCGTCCGACGGATCGGTCACCACAGCGCCCAGCGTGTAGGTGCCGGCGCTCGCGTAGGGATGCGTCGCGGAGAACTTGGTCACTCCGGCGTCGAGCGTGAGCATCGTCGGCGAGCCGTCAGACCAGTCGATCGCCACGGTGTGCGTGTCATTCGCGTCGGCATCGGTGAACGTGCCGTTGAGGGTGGCGGTGCCACCGGCGACGATGCCGTCGGCGGTCAGCACAAGATCCGCCGGGGCGTGGTTACGGACGAGGACGGTGACATCGGTCGTGTTGGTGACCGCCTCGTTGGCCGGGTCGGTCACGGTCGCGGCGACGGTGTAGCTGCCGTTCTTCGGGTAGGTGTGGGTCGCAGAGAACATCAGCGTTCCGGCGGCGACCGACACGTTGCTGTCGGTCGAGGCGTCGCCCCACTTCACGAGGACGCTGTGGGTGTCCGACTTGTCGGGATCGCTGAACGATCCAGAGAGCGTCGTCTGGTCACCCTCCAGCACCGTCGTCGCCGACAGCAGCAGGTCGATCGGCGGGTGGTTGCGAGGGAGGACGGTCAAGCTCACGGTGTTAGACGTCGACGCGGTCGCCGCGTCGCTGACTTTCGCGGTGAGAACGTAATCGCCGTGGAGGACGTACGTGTGCATCGCCGAGAACGTCCGCAGGCCAGGGTCGACCGCCACGTTGCTGTCGGTCGACGCGTCGCCCCAGCTCACCAGAACGCTGTGCGTGTCGTTCACGTCCGGGTCGGTGAATGAGCCGGTGAGCGTCGCTTGGTCACCTTCGACCACGCTGGTGACGCTGAGCAGAAGTGCGCTCGGCGGAGTGTTCGTCGCGCTGACGGTGAGCCTGACCTGCTTCGTGCCGGTCAAAGTGTCGTCGTCGCGAGCGGTCCCGGTAACGAAGTACGTGCCGGGAATCGTGAACGTGTGCGCGGCGAACGAATAGGACTTCACCTGCGAGGGCGTCGTCTGAGTCCAAAGAGGACTGCCGTCGCCCCAGTCGAATGTCTCGGTGAACACATCGGGGACGCCCGGATCGGTGAACCACAGGGTCGCGCTGACGCTATCGCCCGCCATGATCGTGGTCTGCGAGAGGTCGACGTGCACGTCGGGCGCGACGTCATTCACGGTGTGCTGTAGCGACTGGAAAGTGTTTGGCATGCTCGGGGTCGGGCTCGATCCGTCGTACAGCGTGACCACGACGTTGTAGGTATCGAACGGCGTGTTCGTCGGGCGGTCGTCGGGATAGACCTTGAGGACATCGAATGAGAACGAGCCGGCCGGGATCGATTGCTGGGTCAGCGCCAGCTGGCCACCCCAGGAGACCACGAGGAAGTGCTCCTCGGGGCCGTCGGCATCGGTGAAGTCGCCGTGCAGCGCGACCTGCTGCCCTTCATTGCTCGGGTTGGGGGTGAGTGTGAGATTCGTGATGACCGGTGCCGCCGAGCCCGCGAGCGCAGTCAGCGACGCGAGCGGAAGCCCCAAGCCGGCCAGTGCTGTCGCGAGCGTCCCCACCAGGGCCGCGCGACTTAGCGCCTTCATTCCCTAACCTCCCGTGAGCGAGCCCCGCCCACGGCCGGAAACGTTACGGAGTGCCGCCCGGGCCAACGAGAGACGAGAAGGGCCTACACCGTACAGGGGCGGGTCTTACACCACTCGTACTCCCCCGAATGGGTGGACTTCGCCTCGGTCACCCGTTATCGGGATGCGTCGCCGGCCCACTGGCCCGAGCCTCTCGGACGAGGACCCAGAGAAAACGATGAACGGACCGACGCAACACCGGCCTGGCAGCGACTGCGCGCTTTGCAGCGCGCACTCGAAGGCCGCCAAGCGCCACACCGCCGATCCCCGCACCCGGACCCAGCTCTATCTGCCCTGGATCGTCCTATTTGCGCTCAGTCTCGCGCTCGTGCCCTTCTCGGCGGGGCCCGAACGCTGGGTCGCCCTGGGATTGGTCTTCGGCATCGGCGCGGGTGCGGCACTGTCGTGGTTCTCGCATCAGACCAACCGTCACATTGCCGCGACGACGCTCGCGTCCGCCTCGGAAGAGCTCAAGAACGAGGCCGATCAGCGCGTCACGATGGTTATCCGGCAGTTCGAGTGGGCGGTCAACGATGTCGCGAACCTTCGCGACGCGCTCAAGCGCGCGCAGGATGCGCGCGCGGTCTCCGAAGCGAGCGAGACGCGGATCCGTCGCCGGCTGCATCGTCTCGAGCGTCAGCTCTACGAGGCACGCGTCAAGATCGGTGAGTTCTCATCGGCGCTCGGCTCGGCCACTCCCGCAGGCGACGAGGAACCCGCCGTCCTGCCAACGACCGACGAGCTCGTCGTGCCGCTGACCTGGCGCGTGTTCGAGGAGAACCTGCTCACGTGGCTTCGCTTCGAGAGTGCTGGGATCGTCCCGTCGCAGGTCCGGATCATGAACGAGCACGGAACCGTCATCACGATCAGCGCACGAGCCCTCGACACGCTCGAGGACGGCGCCCAGGTCACGCTCGTGCTCCGAGCGCCGGACGAGGTGGTCGCGGCGCTCGAAGGACGTAAACCCGGTCGCTTCACGTTCGAGGCGCTGGTCGACGACACCTGGTGCAAGGTCGAGCTCAAGGCCTCTGTGCCGGCGAAGAAGCAGAAACGCGGTCGCGCGGCCAAGCCTGTGGACGACCGCGAGCCGCAGTCCCTCATCGCCTAAGCCCAGCTTGCAAGGCGACGATCCCGATCTAGGGTCGTCGCGTGAACCGGACGGCGCGGACGCTTTCCTTCCTCGCCCTCGCCGGCGGGATCACCCTTGGGCTCGTCATCCTCTTCGGCCCGACGTACACGATCTGCTCGAGCGGATCGATCGGCCCGAATCAGACGCCCGGTCCGACCGTTTGCCATAGCGAGGGCCTTGTCGTCACGCAGCGCGACAGCCTCTTCCCCGCTCCGCTCCTTTGGATCCTCATGTGGTCGCTCGCTCCGCTCCTCGCGATCGTGGGTGTTCGCTTCCGCGAGGATGGGACCGCCGAGGGCTCCTGGCTCATCGGTCTCGCGCTCTTCATGGATCTCACCGGGATCATCAGCATGGGCGGAGGGTTCGTTTACGCGCTCGTCGTCGCGCCGCTTCTCTTGATCACGCTCATCGCGTCATTCGGGATCCGTCCGCGGATGGGATAATCGTCCTGCCCGTCGTTGGGGAGTGGCCAAGCGGTAAGGCTCCTGACTCTGGATCAGGTAATCGGTGGTTCGAATCCACCCTCCCCAGCAGTGGGGCCGTTAACCTCATCCCGTGTCCACCACAGCCGACGGGATCCTGATCGAGCAGGCCCGATCTCTCGACGGACTGACGGATGGCTTGGCGGATCTCCTCGCGGACGCGGTCGAAAGCGGAGCCTCTGTGGGCTTCGTTGCGCCGTTCCGCCCGCGCGAAGCCGCTGACTGGTGGCAATCGATGTCCACCGACATCGTGGCCGGAAGGGTGATCTTGATCGTGGCGCGCGAACGCGATCGCATCATCGGCACGGTCCAGCTGCGGCTCGCGCTTCTCCCGAACTCACGGCACCGCGCCGAGGTGGCCAAGCTCCTCGTGCACCGCGACGCGCGCCGGCGGGGCGTCGCGCGGCGACTCCTAGCCGCGATCGACAAGATCGCGCGGCGCGAGGGTCGGACGCTTCTCGTGCTCGACACGATCAGCGGGAGCGAAGCTGACCGTCTGTACCGCTCGCTCGGATGGACCGAAGTCGGGTCGGTGCCGAACTACGCCGCAATGCCAGACGGCGTTCTCGCGGCGACGACCTTTTTCTACCGCGAGCTCTGAACGCCACGCTGAACGGTGTGTGCGGCAGTCGACTGGCTTGACTACGCCCGGACAGGTCCGCCGCGAATGAGCCGCACGATCGCGACGAGGACGACCGCGCCGATCGTGGCGACGATGATCGAGCCGATCAGCCCGGTAGGTTCGGCTGACGGCAGGATCACCGAGAAGAGCCACCCGCCAAGAACGGCGCCGATGAGACCGAGGATGAGGTCCCCGATCAGTCCGTAGCCGCCACCTTTCATGATCAGCCCCGCGAGCCACCCGGCGATGAGTCCCACGATGATCCAGGCAATGAATCCCATTCGATTTCCCCCTGACCTTTTGGTTAAGCCACTAGCGCAAACGCATCAAGCAGCGATCTCTGGTTGGTATTGGTATTGAAGATCCGTGGACCGGCAAGGAAGATGAGCACGACCACGATGAGGATGACGATCGCGATCCCGACCAGCATCCCCGTGCCAAGACCGCCTTCGCTCGAGCCGCTGGGCGTGCCCGGATTGACGTTGACCTGCCCCATTTCGTAGTGCCTCCCCGCGTTCGCCTGTTGTTTGCTCGCCGTGCAAACACTGTGCCGATGAGCCGCGTCGCGAGCGATGATTTGCCCGCTCGCTCCTAGGCCGCAGAGCGCGCGGTGGGGCCGCTGGAGATCGCGACACGGGCGACACCCGACGCACGACGTCGGTCATCAGACTTGAGTGATCTGCGACCGATCCGTCGCGAAATCGCAAAGGACCCGCAAGCCGCCACACGCTTGTTCTCTTGACGGACCCGGGTCGCGGTCGGAACAGTGGAGCGAATCAGTACGGAGGGTGGGAATGGCTCGGTCCTTCGTTGCCGCCTCGATCGGCGCGATGCGTCTACTCACTATCGCGCTGGCAGGCGTGTTGGTGGCGTGCTCGGCGACAGGGGTTGGCCCCGCGGGAGTGGACGGGACAAAGACAGACCAGCCGTCCGCGGCCGCGACGGAGCAACCGGCGACGACCGAGCTGCCGGCCCCGACGCCCACACCGTCCGCGACAGCGATGACGAGCTCGATCCCGCGCTGGGACGAGCTGCCCGTCGCCGCGAATGACGCCGTTGGCCTATCCCAGCAACTGGTCATGGTCGAGACGGCGCTCCACGACCCGAACGTCACCGGCCTAGAGCTCGCGTGGATGGGACACCTCCAACAGCTCGCGTACAGCCGGCTTCAGGACTTCCCGGAGTGGAAGGACACCGTGCTCGCCGCGCTCCCCGAGCAAACGCGCGCCGCAGTAAACGGGAGCCTCGAGGCGGGCAAGCAGCTGCGCATGCTCAGCGGCCCGGTCCCGAAGACCCTTCCCGACTGGAAGATCGTGGCGCCTGCTCCGATCGACGACCTGATCAGCTACTACAAAGAAGCGGAGTCCGAGTTCGGCGTGTCGTGGTACTACCTCGCCTCGATCCACCTCGTCGAGACCCGCATGGGCCGAATCCGCGGTCTGTCGAGCGCCGGCGCCCAGGGCCCGATGCAGTTCATGCCGGCCACGTGGGCCATGTACGGAAAGGGCGACATCGACAACGATCACGACGCGATCCTTGGCGCGGCGCGATACCTCAAAGCCGCGGGAGCGCCGGCGAACATGCAGAAAGCGCTCTTCGCGTACAACCACTCCCAGGCCTACGTGAACGCCCTGATGCTGTACGCGGAGGCCATGAAGGCGGACCCCGCGGCGTATCGCGGGTATCACGGCTGGCAGGTGTATTACCCGACCAAAGACGGACCTGTTCTTCTGCCTGTCGGCTGGGTCAAGGAATAACTCAGCCCGGGAAGACTGTGGTCGCACCGTCTCCGGTGCAATTCGAGAGCTTGAAGGAATAGCGCGAAGCATCTGTGATCCACGGCATTTTCGTCATCGTCAGGCATCGCCACGTCCAAATGCGGCGGTCCACGGAGTTCGAGAACTTGTCCGCGCTCATGTCGCGGGTCGTCACGACACCTAGAACTGAATCGAATCGCAGAGTCTCGGGGATCGGATCCCCTTCTATCGTGTAGCTCCTGACGTTCCACCGCACGGTGGCTCCTCTCGAGTAGGCATTCCAGACGCACTCACGCGCCGCGGCGTCGTAGTCCGGTGGTGGGCCCTGTGTGCTGCTCCCGCAGTCAATACCAGAGAAGGGTGGAGGCGTATGTCCACAAGATGCCACGACGAGAAGGACGAGCCACATCAGACCGCGAGGCATCTCCGAAGGCTAGCAACCCGGGGCTTGCGCACTCCGAGAGCAGATTTGATTTGTCGGTCGTCACACCAACTCTTTCGTTGGATGCCGATCCGCGCGATGCCCTCGAACCACGACGACGTGCGCGAGTACTAGGACCCTACGCACGTAGAGGTCCGCATTCGCGTGCTGTGACCGTTGCGTCCAGAGATGTGCGCTAACAACGCGAAGGACCGAACGACCCGGCGCAGCCGTCCGCATGCATCAGGCCTTGCAACGTTGCCGCCACTTATCCGGCTTTGAGGCAGGGTAAGAACCACATACCAACGTGGGTGCGCGAGGTGGTAGGCCCCTGGACAGTCGAGCGTCCGGCCATGGCGGTCGAACGTCATTCACGTTGTACGTGCTCCTCGGGCCATCGCTGGCGGTCGGCCTGGCTCTTGCCGGATTCAGCCTCACCCGCGACTCCGCTCGCGACAGTGCGCCGGAGGCCGACGTCACCGCAGCTCCGACCGCGCAACCGTCCATAGCACCGAGCGCCAGCCCCGTGCTGATCCAGCCATCTCCGGGCGGGGGCGCCACAGCCGCGCCGATCCGTTCGCCCGTACCGCGAACAGCAGCGCCCTCGGTGGGACCTTCAGCGACCTTGGCTGCGGCACCGACGCCCTCGCCCACCGTGACTCCATCCCCTTCGCCAAGCGCGACACCGACCCTATCGCCGACGCCTGCCCCCACCGCCTCACCGACCCCGACGCCGACGCCTTCGCCAACGGTGACTCCGACAGCATCGCCAACACCGTCGGCGACCAGCACGCCGAGGCCAACGCTGCCGCCGCTCCCCACGCCGATTCCGACACTTCCGCCGCTCCCGAGCGGATTGCCATGACGGGCCACGTAAGCGCTCACACCCTTGCGAACCCCGACCAAGGATGGGCACCTCTAGAGGACAAGCGTCTCGAGAGGGTCATAGGTGTTCTGCGCTTCGTCGCCGCGGCGGGAATCCTTCTCCTCGGGCAGATGCTGCCGAACGTCGGCACGTTGTTTGTCGTCGTACTCGGGATCTTCTTTGGTGGGTACGGAGTACTGATCAGCCTGAGTTGGGCGAGAGCCAGAACATCGAGCGACCGCGAGCAGGCCGCCCGATTTGCGCTCGCCGCGGACATCAGTCTGGTCGGCTTCGCACTCTTCGTCTTCGCCCCGGATCCCAGTTGGACGATCTACGTCTGTGGGTTTCTGGTCATAGCCAGCGGCGGTTTTCGGTTCCGGAACGGCGCCCTTCTCGCCTCGGCTTCGCTTTCGCTCACGTATGTCGTAGTCATGGCATTCCGCGCTTCCGCACTGGCGATTCCCCTCAGCGCAGCGCAGGTCGTGTTCCACCTCGGCGGTTACCTGATCGCAGGGATCTTGCTGAACGCGGTGTTGCCCGAGCTCGACGCCCTGCGTGAGCGAGAGCTCGACACGTACGAGCCCATCCTCCAGGCCGAGGACGACGCCGGAAATGCGCTCCTCGTGACGGAGGCCGGGCGGCCGGTCTTCTGGAACAAGGCGTTCGAGCAGCTCACGGGGTACGGAGCCGAGGACCTCGAGCGTTCGTCGTCGACCGCCGACCTGATCTTCGTCGGAGACGGTGGCCCGTCGGAGACCAGCGACGATCACCGACCGTTTCGAGCGCAGGTACGCAGTCGGGACGGCAACCTGGTCGAGGTCGAGGTGGTGCGCCGACTCGCGGGCGTGGATGAGAGCGACCGTCGCGTCTGGATCCTGCGGGACGTGACGACGCGCGAACGCGCTGAGGCCGAGTTACGCGAGCAAGCGCTGCACGACGCGCTGACCGGCCTTCCGAATCGCACACTGCTCAACGACCGGCTGACGTCCGCGATCGCGGGCGCGCAAAGGCAGAACGTCGCGCTGAGCGTGCTGCTCCTGGACCTCGATGGGTTCAAGGTAGTGAATGACACCTGGGGCCATCACGCTGGTGACCTGGTCTTGGTCGAGGTCGCCACTCGTTTGAGTGGCGCGCTCCGCGAAAGCGATACCGCCGCACGGCTGGGCGGAGATGAGTTCGTCGTCTTGTTGCCCGGAACCCCGCTCGCCGGTGCCATCGAAACGGCGCGGACGCTCGTCGAGCTCATCGTCGCGCCGATCACGATCGAGGCGAACTCGCGCACGGTGGGTGCGAGCATCGGCATTTCCTCCTTTCCCGATGACGGTCGCAGTGCCGAGGTCTTGCTGGCGCGCGCCGACACGGCCATGTACGAGGCGAAGCGCGCAGGTGGGGGCTGTCGCAGTTTTCAGCCGGCGCTCGAATCGACGCAGCCGTGAGCAGCCAGACCGGGACACCCCCGATCGAACGGCGCCAAATGGCCCTCCTGACCCGACTACCGCTGCGCGGGAATCAACGCAGCGAGACCAACGGCAGCGGTCGGATGACCGACCCGGCCCTTACGCCACGTCAGCGCCAGGTACTCGGTGGACTGATCCGCGGGCTCACGAACAAGGAGATCGGGGCGGAGCTCGGCATCGGTCCGGATGCAGTCAAGCGGGTGGTCTCGCGACTTCTCATCAAGCTCAATGCTCCGAGTCGTGCAGCTCTGGTGCAGCCGGCGCTGCAGACCGACGCCGCACGGCGTCGCCGCTCACAGGAGCCGAACGCGCTGAGTCTCCTCGACGCCGTCCCGGTCCCCACCCTGGTCACACGCGGTTCCGCTCACCGCGTCGAGTACGCCAACCCCGCGGCGAAGAACGTCCTTGCGGGCGCAGCCCCGGGGATCGGGCTCGCGGAATTGTTACCGTCGGCGTCGCGCCGGATGGTCGAGCGCATCGCCGACGATAGCTTCGCCCTGGGTGCGCCGCGCGTCGCGAGAGGCGTCGCGTTCCACGATTTCGTTCGACTCGGTGCCGGCTGGCGGCGAGCCGACGTGTTTACGACTCCGATCTACGACGGAATCGGCAAGCTCGCCGGATTGGTGATCGTTCTTGTCGACGTCTCCAACGACCCGAGGCCGATGCAGACGTCAACGACTAGTGACGCCGGAGCGAAGGAGCGGGCGCGGCCTGCCTGAGCGCTCCCAGGAGCACGTCAAACGGCGTGTCCTTTGCGATGCAATCCGCTGCGCCAAATCCACGGGCCACCTCACAGACTTCGGGATTGAACGTGTACATGACCACACGGATCTGCGGAAGCTGGTTCCCCACGATCGCCGCTATCGCAAGGCCGTCCGCACCGGGGAGGATCTCGTCGACCACCAACACCTCCGGAAGAAGTTGCCGGCAAAGGTCGATGCACTGGCGACCGTTCTTGGCGACCCCAACACACTCCAGATCCGCTTCCGCGTTGATCAGGTAGCGAAGGTCTTCCCGGATCAGGGGATGCTTCTCGGCGACGAGCACACGCAGCTTTGTCATGTGACGACTATCGACTGAAGCGACCGCCTGACAAGGTCCCCATTCAGGCACCTGTCGGGCCGGACGTACCCGAATGGGACCTTGTGTCGCCTCCGGCGGGGACGAATAGTCGGTGGGCGATGCGAACAAGCTTTTCCTCCCCCACCCCCATGCAGCGGCGGAGCGGGCGCGTCCTCCCGGCGGCCCGCTCCGCCAGCGACACCGCACCGGTTCGCGTCCTCATAGGCGACAGCGACGAGCAGTTCCGGCGTCGGCTACGCGCGAGCCTGGCCGCCGACCCCCAGCTCGAGGTCGTGGGCGAGGCCGACGACGGCGAGCTGGCACTTCAGCTCCTCCGATCGCTGCGACCCGATGTCGCGCTCCTCGATGAGGACATGCCCTCCTTTGGCGGAGCGGCGATCGCCCGCGTACTGAGATTTGAGCAGCCAGAGGTCCGCGTCGTTGTCATGACTCGCAGCGGGTCGGGCGCGCCCGGATGACGCGTTCGGCGGAGCCGGCCGAGATCGACTTTTATGGCGCGGTCGTCTGCGAGCTGCGCCAGCCACTCACCGCGATCAACGGAGATGTCGAGCTCGCGATGCGACTCCTCGAGACCGACCCAGCCAGCGCCCTCGACGCGCTCGGTCAAGTCGCGACGCAGCTCACGCGCATCGATCGATTACTGGTCGAGCTTCGCGATCGCGCACGCGATGCAGCGCATGCGGACGCGCTGTTCGCGCGAGGTGGTACGCCGGTGTCGCGCCCGCGCTCGGCCACTAGGCCCTCGGCTTAGTAGCTGTTAGAGGCGTCCCAGGCGATCGAGTCCCAGGCGATCGAGTCCCAGGCGATCGAGTCCCAGGCGATCGAGTCCCAGGCGATGGAGTCCCAGGCGATGGAGTCCCAGGCGATGGAGTCCCAGGCGATCGAGTCCCAGTCATAGTTGTCCCAGGCGATGCTGTCCCAGGCGATGCTGTCCCAGGTAAGCGCTTGCCAGAGGATGCCGTCGAGCGTCGGGTCCTTCCAGCGCAGCGGCAACCGATAGAGGACCGGGAACATGGCTCGGGCGAAGCCATCCGCAGGCCGAAGCGCGCGATTGGCGAGGGCGAGACCGCCATCCGCAGCCGGAACTGTGCCAAGCGGGTCGGTTCCGCCGGGTGTCTCGGCACTCATCGCGCGTGTGGCGGCGGCGAAGGCGTCGAGCAAACCGCTGCCGACCGCAGATGGATCCGGGAGCGCCGCGCCGCTGTCCTGACCGAACGGCTGCGTCGTTCCGACGAGCAGCGCCTTGACCTGATCCGGTGTGAGGTTGGGGCGGCGCTCGAGCAGAAGCGCGGCGGCGCCCGCGACGACCGGGGTCGCCATCGAGGTTCCGCTGAGACGAAGGTAAGTGGATCCGTTCCGCGCGGTCACGACCCGGTCCGGGAATAGCGTGTCAAGCGCGCTTCCCGGCACACGGATCGAGACGATCCGCCGTCCGGGTGCGACAAGATCAGGCTTGGCGTTCGAGTCGGCGTTGCCCCATGAGGAGAACCACGCGAGCGTGTCGTCGCGTCGGCTGAGAGTCCCCAGGTCGTCCGTCGCGCCAACGGTGACGGCGTAGGGGTCGATACCGGGAGAGACGACGCTGTCGCGTGCTGGCCCGCCGTTCCCCGCGGCGGCGACGACGACAAGACCTAGGCGCCAGGCGATCTCAACCGCCGCCGACATCGGGTCCGTGCGGTAGGACGCGGTGACGGGCGCGCCAAACGACAGGTTCATGATGCGGATGTTGTAAGTAGCGCGGTGGGCCACGACCCACTCGATCCCTCGTACCACCGAGGAGATCCGACCGCTGCCGTTGCGGTCGAGCACCCGGACATCGACGATGTTGGCCTGGGGCGCGATGCCGACGAACTCGCCCGCGGAGCGGGTGCCGTTCCCGGCGATGATCCCCGCGACGTGCGTCCCGTGGCCGCCGGGGTCGTTCACCAGACGTTGATCCGAGAAGTTGACCGAGGCGACGATGCGGTTGGTGGGTTGGATGAGATCGGGATCCGCCGCCACACCTGAGTCGAGCACCGCGACGGTCACGCCTCTACCGCTCGTCCCCTGCGACCAGACCTGATCCGCGTTCACGACCTGCGGATAGACCGCTGCGGCCTGAGCCGGCGTTGCGGTCGGCGTGGCAGTTGGCGTCGCGGCCGGAGTCGGTGTTGGAGTGTCCGTCGGAACGGCCGCGGCCGAGGGGCTGGGCACAGGCGCGGGACTCGCCGATGGAGACGGCGTCGGAGTCGGGGTCGGAGCCGGTGTAGGAGTCGGGGTTGGAGTTGGCGTCGGGGTTGGAGTCGGAGTTGGGGTTGGAGTTGGCGTCGGAGTTGGCGTCGGAGTTGGCGTGGGAGTCGGCGTCGGGGTTGGAGTTGGCGTTGGTGTCGGGGTCGGGGTCGGTGTGGGAGTTGGAGTCGGAGTTGGCGTGGGAGTCGGCGTCGGCGTGGGCGTCGGGGTCGGAGCTGGTGTGGGGGTCGGGGTCGGGGTGGGCGTGGGCGTAGGCGTCGGCGTGGGCGTCGGGGTCGGAACCAGAGACGGTGGCGGGGGGAGAGTAGGCGGAGGAGGCAGCGACGGCGGCGGGGTGGGCAGCGGATCGAGCCCAACAACACGCGGCCCGTCGGGGAGGGCGACAGACGGAACCACCGTCGCGTCGTAGTGGATGTACGCGACAGTGGGTACGAGACTGATCGCGTCGACGCCAGCCGCGTTCGCGAAACCGGCGGCGCTGTCGATAAGGGCAAGCCCGGCGACCGCGGTGCCATTCAGCCGGAGGAGGTCGAGTGCTTCGTTAGCGCGACCGACGTTTGCCCCGACGGTGAACGGAGGACGCGGCGGCTGCATCTCCACGATGACGGGGAAGAGCGACAAGGGACGGGCACCCATAAGGGCGCGCAACGCTGGATCGATCTTGTCCACTGCGCTTGCGCTCGATTCCGCGCGCGCGGGTGCCGTCGTCGGCACAAGCGCGAACGCGAGCACGACGAGCGCGCAACTGATGCCGATCAGCCGACTGCGCTTCATGCTCGTTGCTCCACAGGCGCATCGGCGCCGCGCTCCGCGTGCAGCGGCAGCGCGAAGGAGAACGTGCTCCCTTGACCGTGGCCGCCCGACTCCGCCCACATGCGGCCGCCGTGCTTCTCAACAAGGCCGTGGGCGAGATAGAGCCCGAGCCCATCGCCTTTGACGCGTTGCGCCGCTTCCGCCCGATATCCCCGCCGGAACACCTGCGCCAGCTCGGCGCCATCCATACCGATCCCCTCGTCGCGGACGCTGAACGTCGCGCTCTGCGCGTCGGCGGCCACCGAGAGCGTCACGGTCGAGCCCTCGGGCGAGTACTTCAAGGCGTTGGACACAAGGTTCACGATCACCTGGCGGATCCGACGCTCGTCCCACTCGCCGACGGCGTTCACGTCGGCGGACACCTTGATGTTGTGGCGAGCGGTCAAGCGCACGCCCTCCGACACTTCGCGGGCAAGAGCAGCGAGATCCGTCGGCCACGGCGAAAGGGAGAGGAGACCAACCTCGAGGCAGTGGACGTCAAAGAGGGTCGTGAGGAGCTCCGCGAGGCGGTCCGCATGCTTGACGATCGACGCCGCGGCCGCCGTGGACGCGTTGGCATCGGTCTCTCCGGAGGACAGCTTGCGGAGCAGGATCTCCGCGTGACCCCTGATGAGCGTGAGCGGCGTTCCCATGTCGTGCCACGCCATCGCGAAGATGTCTTCCCGGAGCCGCTCGAGATCGCGTTGCTCGGTGATGTCACGAAGGACGATCACGCCGCCCTGCAGCGGGCCTTTGGACGAACGCAGCGCCGACGCGCCCACGCTCAGCACACGCCGTTCGCCTGACCGAAGCTCGACCTCCAAGCTATCGACGTTCGACCCGGAGCGAAGGGCATCGATGACGGGAACAAGCGCCGCGGCGATTTCGCGCGCCGTCGTCGGCCACTGCTCGACCCGCTGCCGCTCGAGTGGCTGGCCCAATACGAGGCTCGCGGTATCGAGGCGGAGGAGCTCTCGTGCCGCCCGGTTGAATCGCACGATCGCGCCCCGTGCGTCGACGATCAGGAGCGCGTCGTTCATGCTCGCGAGGACGGCCTCCAGCTGCAGAGCATGCCGTTCGTGCTCAAGGGCCAGCTGCTCGGTCGCGCGAAGACGCTTGATCGTGATCGCGGCCTGCGCGGCGATGGCGCCCAGAGAGAGGACATCCGCATCCTCGTAGGCTTCGGGGCGATAGCTCTGGACGGACAGAACCCCGAGCACCCGATCGCCGGAAAGGATCGGAACCACGAGCCCCGACTGGGGTGAGACCAGCTCACCGGCCTCGGTCCCGTAAAGGACGCGGACCGTCGGTCCCTCGGCGGACCAGCGACGGATGACCTTCGGTAATCCCGTGCGAATGACTTCGCTCGTGAAACCCTTGCCCAGCGGGAACGAGCCGCCTTCGTGTTCGACACCGCGGTCCACCTGACGAACGACTTCGACGGTCTCGCTCGCCTCGTCGTAGAGAGCAAAGAGGAAGACCGTCGCATCCACCACGCGCGCGGTCTCGTCATAGAGAGCGCGGAACAGCTCCGCGAGGTCGCGGGCGTCGGCGCCGAGCGCTCCAAGGCGACGCGCAGACTCCAGTCGCGCGCGGAGCTGCTCATCTGCCGTTAGCGAGCCCAGCATGTCCCCCACCGCCGCCGGCGCGGCATTGAACTGAGATGTCTTGGCACGAAGAATATCGGAGACGTCGAGCCGGCGAACGGTTTGTGTGGAGTCCGCGCGGAGGTGCGCGGTGTGTAAGTCGGGCTGGACGATCGACTCACTCCCCCGCGTGGCGGCGACAGGGCCCGTCAATCTCTTGGGCACAGCGTTGCTTGCTGGTTGGCTCTGCAGACTTGGGGCCAAGGCTCGATCGGTATTAAGGTCACATGGAAAAATCGCACGGGGCAGGACGGCTTGGAGTCCCGCGACGCCTTGCGGACATTCGAGCAAGCGCTACGTCGAGTACAAGCGTGGTCCCTGTAGCCTTCGCCGATGGATACAGGCTCGCGGAGGCCCATCCTTTCGCCGCCGCGCGGGTTCCGGGACATCCTGCCGACGGAAGCGCGCGAGCTTCGCGTCATCGAACAGGCGCTGACCGAGACGTTCGCCGCCTCCGGGTATATGCCGCTCGAGCCCCCGATGATCGAGTACAGCGCCGCGCAGCCGAGCCAGGAGCGGCTTATCCAGTTCCTGGACACCGACGGTTCTCTCGTCGCGCTCCGCCCAGACCTCACGACGGCCGTTGCGCGGCTGGTCGCGCAGCGCTACCGCGAAACCGCGGGCGCGCTCCGGCTCTCGTACTTCGCACCTGTCTTTCGCGAGGAACCCGCGATGACCGCCGGCGAGCGCGAGGTCGTGCAGGCCGGGGTCGAGCTTATCGGCGCGTCAGGTCCGATCGCCGACGCAGAGGTCCTCGCCCTGCTCGTCGAGTCCCTCGAGCGCTGCGGCCTCCGGCTCGATGGTTCGACGATCCACGTCGGGCATGTCGGCATCGTCCGGCGGCTCTTCGCCGCGCTCGCGGAGGAACCGCGATCTGAAGTTCTGACCGCGCTACGCGCAGGCGACCTCGTGGGCGCACTGCGCCGTGCGCACGAGGCCGGGATGGCGAGCGAGGACGCGGAGCGCGCGCAGGCGGCGCTCGGCGTCGTCGGGCGCGGCATCGAGCAGCTCGACGGCGACGACGTCTCTGAGCTCCGTCATGTCGTCCACTTGGCGCGCGAACGCTGGCCCGGCAGCGTCAAGCTCTGGGGTTTGCCGAACATCGGGCTCGTTCCGACGCTCCCCTACTACACGGGAATCGTGTTCGAGGCGCTGCACCCTGACGTCGGCGTCATCGCGTCGGGTGGCCGCTACGACCTCCTGATCGGGGCGTATGGCGCGCCACGGCCCGCGACCGGCTTCGCGATCGACGTACTTCGTCTGCATCGCGCGCTGTTCGCTGAAGGCTGGCGGCCCTCGAACGCGAGGCCGCTCGTGACACTTCGTCCCAGCGGTGACGAGCGGGCCACGATGCGATGCGCGGCGTCGCTCCGTGCCGCCGGACTCAGCGTCGCGATCGGTGACGTCGCCGAGACCGCGGGGATCGCGCTCGTCGCGGCGGCGGTCGTCGATGAGCGACGAGTGAAGCTGGGCGACGGACGGACGCTCGATACCGTCACCCTCGCGCGGGAGCTAACGACGTGAGACCGCTGCGATTCGCGCTCGCGCAGGGCCTACTGCTGAACGACGCACTCGCGGCGCTGCGTGCGATCGCGCTCGACGTGTCGCGCGTCACGCCGGGTGGTAGACGCCTCGTCGTCGACGGCGGCGGCAACATCGAGTTCGTGCTGGCGCGCCCGAGCGACATCGCCACGTATGTCGAGCGCGGCGCCGCCGATCTGGGCATCGTTGGCAAGGATGTCCTCATGGAGTCGGCAGCACGGGTGCTCGAGCTCGTCGACCTCCATTTCGGCGCATGCCGATTCGTCGTCGCCGCGCCTCGGGGTGCGCTGGAGCGCTCGCTAGACGAATACCGTCACCTCGGAAGCCTTGAGGTCGCCACGAAGTACCCGCGCGTGGCGGAGGCGCACTTTCGTGCGCGCGGGCTCGAGGTCGAGATCGTGAAGGTCGCGGGATCGGCCGAGGTCGCTCCGCAGGTCGGCCTCGCCGACTGGATCGTCGACCTCGTCGCGACCGGCGGGACGTTGCGCGCGAACGATCTGGCGATCGTTGAGGAGATCGCGGCGTCTAGCGCGAGACTCATCGCGAATCCGGCCTCGTATCACCACCGACGCCCGGAGATCGCGCCGCTCGTCGAGAAGCTCGCGGATTGGGCATCGAGATCGAGCCCGAAGCGATGAACGCACGGCCGCTCTCGAGAATGAGGCGGGACCTCGAAGACGCACGCCGCGGCGGCGCGTTCTCCGCCGTGGAGCGCGACGCGGCGGCGCGCATCATCGCCGCGATCCGCCGCGACGGTGACGCAGGCGTCCTCCGTGCCGTGCGGCGATTCGATCGACCCCGTGCCACAACGCGCGATCTCGTCGCTGATGCGGTTGACCTGCGGCGCGCCGCGCGAGGATGTTCGCGCGACGTTCGCGCCGCGCTTGGTCTCGCGTACTCGCGGATCCGGGCGTTTCACGAGCGACAGCGGCCGCGCGAGATCCGTCACCGCGACGGGAACGGCGATGTCCGGCTGGTGCCCGCCCCGCTCGATCGCGTTGGCGCGCTCGTTCCGCGCGGCCTTTCGGCCTATCCCTCCACCGCGCTCATGACCGGCGTTCCCGCGCAGGTCGCCCGCGTGCGCGAGCTGGTCGCGGCATCACCGATGCCGCGCGATGGATCGCTCGACCCCGCGCTTGCATACGCGCTCACGCTCGTTGGCGCAGCGGCGCTCTACCGGGCCGGTGGCGCCGCCGCGGTCGCGGCGCTCGCGTACGGAACAAAGAGCGTCGCACGCGTCGACCGGATTGTCGGTCCCGGGAATGCGTACGCGGCGGCCGCAAAGTGGCTCGTTTCCGCCGATGTAGGTATCGACGCGCTCCAAGGACCGAGCGAGCTCATCGCGATAGCGTCCGCCGACGCCGACCCGCGCGTCCTGGCGCTCGACCTCCTCGCTCAAGCCGAGCACGGCGCCGGCGCCTTCGCGGTGCTCATCACCGACAGTCCAGCGCTGCTTCGGGACGTCGCCGCCCGCCTGGAAAAGACGGCGCCGCGCGTCCTTCTCTATCGGGCCCCGGGACTTCTCGCGGCCGCGCGCGCCGCGGACTCGGCAGCGCCGGAGCACGTCCTGCTCGCCGGCCGTCGAGCCGCCGCCCTCGCGGACCGGATCCGTCACGCCGGCGCGGTCTTCATCGGCGCGTCGTCGGCGGTGGCGTTCGGCGATTACGTCGCCGGAACGAATCACGCGCTTCCGACCGGCGGGACCGCGCGCTGGTCCTCGGCGCTCCGCGTCGAAGACTTCATACGCTGGACCAGCCGCGTCGAGCTCCGGGGTGGCCAGAGCCGCCTCGCGCGCGCGGGCGTCTCGATAGCGCGGCACGAGGGCATGAGCTATCACGCAGCCTCAATGGAGGCACGAGTCTGATGCCGGCTGCACGACGAGGGCGCCAGGCGCGCCGCACGAAGGAGACGGACATCCAGGTCCGCTTCGTGCTCGACGGCTCGGGAAAGGCCGTGGTAAGTACGGCCCTGCCGTTCCTGGACCACATGCTGGAGCTCGTCGCCGTGCACGGTCTCTTCGACCTCACGGTGAAGGCGAAGGGCGACCTCGACGTGGACCAACACCACACCGTGGAAGACCTCGGTCTCGTGCTTGGCGGCGCGATCGATGAAGCGCTCGGCGATCGCAAGCGCATCGTGCGCTACGCCTCGGTCACCGTGCCGATGGACGAGTGCCTCGTCACCGTCTCCGTGGATCTCGGCGGCCGACCGTACTTGGTGCACGACCTACGGCCGAAGACCCGAATCGTCGGATCGTTCGATTCGACACTCGTGCCCGACTTCCTCGTTGCCTTCGCGCAAGGGGCCCGTTGCACGCTACACGTCTCACAGCTGCGCGGAGGGAACACGCATCACCTGCTCGAGGCGACCTTTAAAGCGCTCGGCCGAGCGCTGGACGCCGCGTCACAACGCGATCCGCGCCGAGCGGGCGTCCCGAGTTCGAAGGGCCGCATCGGGTGATCGCGATCGTCGATTACGGCGTCGGCAATCTCGCTAACGTGGAGCGCGGGCTACAGCGCGCCGGCGCCACCGAGGTGCGCGTCACCCGGAGCGAGGGCGAGATCCTATCCGCGCGCGCGGTGGTGCTCCCTGGCGTCGGGCACTTCGGACACTGCGCGCGCGAGCTGCGGCGCTTCGGTCTCGACGCGACGGTGCGCAGTGCCAAGGAGCTCGGCATCCCGCTGCTCGGCCTCTGCGTCGGGATGCAGCTCTTTTTCCAGGGCAGCGATGAGGACCCGGAGACGCCGGGGCTTGGCATCTATCCGGGACGCGTCCGCAGGCTCCGCGGTCCAGTGCGCGTTCCGCACACCGGATGGAATCGGCTTCGCGTCGTGCGCCCGCACCCATGGCTCGCCGACGTCCCGGACTCCGCCTACTTCTACTTCGTGCATGGGTTCGCCGCCGATCCGCAGGACCAGAACACGGTCGTCGGAACGGTCGAGCACGGCGGGTCGGTCACCGCCGCGGTCGGTGGACAGAACGTCCTCGGGCTCCAATTCCATCCCGAGAAGAGTGGCGCGATGGGCGTGCGCGCGCTGGCCGGCTTCGTGCGCGCGACGGCGGGGTGAGCCATGCTCGCGAAGCGGATCATCCCGTGCCTCGACGTGAAGGATGGACGCGTGGTCAAAGGCAGGCGTTTCCTGGATCTCGCGGACGTCGGCGACCCGGTAGCGCTCGCCGCTCGCTATGACCGCGAGGGCGCCGACGAGCTCGTGTTTCTCGACATCACCGCGTCGGCGGAACGCCGAGGCACGGTCGTCGATCTCGCCGCGCGTGTCGCGGAGACCCTCTCGATTCCGTTCTGCGTTGGCGGTGGGATCGATTCGGCGCTCGACGCCGCTGCCATCCTGCGCGCCGGCGCCGACAAGGTCGCCGTGAATACCGCGGCGGTGCGACGTCCTGAGCTTCTCGGCGAGATCGCAGCGCGCGCGGGTGCGCAGGCGGCGGTGCTCGCGATCGACGCGCGGCGCCGGGACGACGGCTCGTACGAGGTCGTGATCGAGGGTGGCCGGAAACCGACGGGGCTCGACGCGGTCGAGTGGGCGCGTCGGGGCGTCGAGCACGGCGCGGGCGAGATCCTGCTCACGTCGATGGATCGGGACGGGACGCGCGACGGGTTCGAGGTCGAGCTCACCGCAGTCGTGGCCGCCGCGGTGCGCGTGCCGGTCATCGCCTCGGGCGGAGCGGGCGAGGCGGCGCACTTCGCCGACTTGTTCGCGCGTACCGGCGCCGAGGCCGGTCTTGCTGCTTCGATCTTCCACTCCGGAGAGATCGCGGTCGAAGTCCTCAAGGAGGACCTGGCCAGGCGAGGGATCACGGTGCGCCCAAGCGCGGAGGCGAGATGAAGGACGTCGCGTTCGACGAGCGCGGCCTCGTCCCCGCGATCGTGCAGGACGCCGCGACCGGCGCGGTGCTGATGCTCGCCTACATGGACCGCGAAGCGCTGGACGCAACGCTGCGTACGCGCGAGGTGCACTTCCACAGCCGCTCTCGGGGCAGGCTCTGGAAGAAAGGTGAGACCAGCGGCAACGTCATGCATCTGGTCGACCTTGTGCCCGACTGCGACGCCGATGCGCTCCTCATAAAGGTGCATCCCGCTGGACCGGCATGCCACACAGGAGACGCGACGTGTTTTGGTCCGGTGAACGACCGCGACCTCGGACGGTTCTTGTCGGAGCTCGCGGCGCTGCTCCGCGAGCGACGGCGCGACCTCCCGGATGGCTCCTTCTCCACGAAGCTCTTCAAGGGCGGAGCGGACGCGATCGCCGCGAAGCTCGTTGAGGAAGCGAGCGAGACCGCGGCCGCGCTTCGGACGGAGGGTCGGGAACGCGCGCTCAGCGAGCTCACCGACCTTCTCTATGTGATGCTCGTGGCCGCGACGCACCTCGAGCTGACCCCCGACGAGGTGCGCGCGAGCCTCGAGGAGAAGCGGCGCGAGGCGCCAGCCCGGCGAGCGCAGCGGGAAGCTCGCTGAGCGCTTCGATACGAGCGTCGGGTGCCGGTCCTTCCTCGCCGGCCCAGAGGTGTCGATCGATCCAGACCGCGCGGATGCCCGCTGCGTGCGCGCCCGCGACGTCACGCGCGAGCGAGTCCCCCACCATGACCGTCTCGTGCGCGTCCGCGCCGATCCGCTCGAGCGCGAGCTCGAAGATCCGCGGATCGGGCTTCGCGACCCCGACCTCACAGGAGATGACGATCGCCGCGAAGTAGCGCGCCAGCGGGGTGCCCGCGAGCTTCTCGCGCTGGACGTCCGGCGCGCCGTTCGTGACCAGGGCGAGTCGACGGTCTCGGGCGAGCGCGCCCAGGATCGGCTCGGCCTCGGCATCCAGGAGCTGTCGCGCGCGCCGCGTCGTCCGGTAGGTCTCGGCGAGCTCCGCCGCGAGGCCCTGGTCCGAGATCGCGATGCCCACCGCGGCAAGGGCTTCACTCCACACCGCCACACGGAAGCTCGGCACGAAAGCGCGCAGGGCGCGCAGCTCCGGCGCGTCGCCGCCAAACTCTCCCCACAGGCCCTCGCCCCACCAGATGCCCATCCGATCCGCGTAGTCGAGAGCCGTCGCTCCCTTCCAGAGCTTCTCCGCCACCAGAGGCAGCGCGGCGTACAGGGCGTCAGCATTCGCGCCGGCGCGACTCGAGGCGACCGCGCAGGCGGACCGTACCGCGGCGAAGGTCGCCTCGTCCTCCATGACGAGCGTGTTGTCGAGATCGAAGAGCACCGCTCGAGGTGGCATCAGCTCGGCTACCGGTGTATGGAAGAGGGGCTGAACACGGTATCGAGCGCCGCGATGAAGCGATCGTTCTCCTCGGGCGTACCGATCGACACCCGGAGACACCGCTCGCAGCCGGGCCAATTCGAGACATCACGGATCAGCACGCTCTGCTCGAGGAAGCGCGCATGCACGTCCGCGGGCACACCTTCGCGCAAACGAAAAAGAAGGAAGTTCGCGATGGAGGGAAACGCTTCGATCCCGGCGACGGCTCGCAGCGCCTGGAACACGCGCTGCCGCTCGGATGCGACAAGCGCGAGTCGGCGCTCGACCGAGGCCTCATCGCGAGCGATGCGGACGGCGACGGCCAGCGTCAGCGCGCTCATGTTGTATGGGAGCTGTGCCGCGTTGAAGTACCCGGCGAGCTCGGGGTGCACGGCAAGAACGCCGACCCGCAGCCCGGCGGCCGCACGGACCTTCGAGAACGTCTTCGAGACGACCAGGTTCGGGTTGCGCTCGATCTGTGGGACGAGCGTCGTACCCGCGAAGTCGGCGTACGCCTCGTCGACGAGCACAACGCTATCCGGGTAGGCCTCCGCGACCGCGAGGATCACCTCTTGATCGATCGCGTTGCCGGTCGGATTGTTCGGCGACGTGAAGACGACGACAGCCGGACGGACGCGGTCCATCGCATCGAGCGCCCGATCCTTCCGCAGAACGTATGGCAGGCCGATCATCTCGTCGATCGCCTCGCCGCCGGCTATCACCGAGAGTCGCGCGTGCATCGAATACGTCGGCTGGAACAGAAGCGTCCTGCGCCCGTGGCCACCGAAGACGAGGAAGACGCCGAGGAGCACCTCGTTGCTCCCGTTGCCGAGGATGAGCTCCTCAGGCCGCACGCGCCATCGCTCGGCGAGCACCTTTCGAAGCTCGTCGCCGTGTCCGGGATAACGGTTCAAGAGGAGTCGATCGAGATCGTCCGCCGCGACATAGCGGCTCGCGGGATTGGGCTCCGGCCATTCGTTCGCCTGGATGCGGACCTCGGCGCGGTGTTGCTGCGTGCGATATGGCTGGAGCAGAGCCATCTCGGGACGCGGTCGCGGCGCTCTGCGCGGGCTCACCTGCATAGCCTGACATTAGACTGACGCGCGCTTTGCGCGACGATCGGACGACGCGGATGCTCCTCGCGTGCGGCGTCGTCGGACCGATCCTCTTCGTCGTCGTGGCTTTCGCCATCGGCGCGGTCCGTCCCGGTTACAACGCGTGGCACACCTACGTCAGCATGCTGAGTCTGGGCGAGGGCGGCTGGCTGCAGGCGACCAATTTCCTTGTGGCCGGCGCGCTCCTGATCGCATTCGCGGCCGGGCGTTATCGCCGAGGCGATGGGTGGCCTGCGATCCTCGTCGGCGTCATGGGCGCGGGTCTCGGCCTCCAGGGCGTGTTCGCCGCGGACGCGGGTCTGGGCTACCCGCCGGGCGCACCCGATGGCGTTCCGTCCACTCAAAGCACGGGAAGCGCTGTGCACTACCTGCTGGGATTCGTAGCTGCCCTCGCGTTCGTCGGGACCGCGGTGTTGATCGCTCGGAGCTTCGGTAAGGATCCTCGCTCCACCGGCTGGGCTCGATACTCGGCCGTGTCAGCGGTGCTGTCCTTTGGACTCTTCGTCGCTGTCGTGATCGCCGGAAGCGACGGCCCGACGCTGCAAGGGCTCGCCGGTGCGATCCAGCGCATCTGGATCCTCGTCGGATTCACGTGGCTATCGCTTCTGGCGCTCCGATCCCTGCGCGAGCACGGAGTCTCGCGGATAACGAGCGGTAAATAGGTCCCTCTACGTTCGTATACGGACTCCGCGCCGACTGTCCTGGTTTCGCTCTCATATGTGCGCGCTCGCGTACAACATCCCGCGCGACTACTTCAGCCTCCGTTAACTGATACGCCGGTGCCACGGCGAGACGCACCTATCAGTCCGGCTGTTCCGTATGTTTCTTCGACGCGGGCGCAGGGCGGAGGTGTGGATGAGCGCGGCCGAACTCGTTCGTCTCGTGACCAACGTTCTCTTCTTGTTCGTGTTCGCCGTTGTGCTGCGCACCGCACTCGTCGAGCGGACGCGAGCGAGCTTGGACACGGCCCTCCTCTTCGGAGCGCTCGCGCTGGTGATCGCGCAGAGCCAGATCGCCTCGCTCCTCGGAACGCAGTTGCCTCCAGCGTTTGGGATCGTCGCCGCGCTGATCCTCATGGCGCTCCCTTACCTGCAACTCCGGTTAGTTGACGACTTCGCGGGAGTGCGCCCGCTGGTCATGCGCGCCTGCATCGCGGGCATCGCCGCCACGGTGGTGCTCATTCCACTCGCCGTGTTCGGGCTTGTGGATTTCGTGGCCATCACGCCCGTCGTGGTCGCCGCGGCGGTCCTGTACTTCTTCGGATTCGGCACGTACGCCGCGATTGCGTTCATCCGCGAAGCGCGGCGCAGCCGTGGCGTCGCGCGGAAGCGCATGGCGGCGGCGGCGATCGGCTCACTAGCGCTCAGCGTCACGGTGCTGGCTGCCACCACGACCCAGCTTCTCGGTCCCATCGCGACCGCGATCACGATGAGCCTGAGCCTGGGCTCCGCCATCGGTTACTTGGTCGCGTTCGCTCCGCCCGCGTTCCTCCGCAGCGCGTGGCGCGAGCCATCGCTACGTACGTTCCTCGAGAGCGCAGCCGCGATCTCACCCCTGCAAGAACGAGGGAGCATCGTTCGCGAGCTCGAGACGGCGATCGCTCGTGCGAGCGGCGCGAGATCCGCGCACCTCGCGCTCGCGGACGAGGACGCTGATCCGCTCGCAACAGCCGGCGACGACGACGGATCACTCCACAACCTCGCTCTTCGCATTCACTCGAGCCGACGGCGCCAGCTTGCGGCACAGAACGGACATGCCGCTCTCGGCGCTCCGATCGTCGGCCGTGGCCGCCGCATGGGCGTTCTGATCGTGGTCGGGCGGAGAGCACCTCTCTTCGCCTCGGACGATCTCGACCTGGTCCAGCTGCTCGCGGACCAGGCGGCGATCGTCCTCGACGGCGCGCGCCTCTACGCGGATCTTGCGACCGCGAACCGTGGCCTCAGCGAGGCGACTCGAGTGAAGTCTGAGTTCCTCGCGAACATGAGCCACGAGCTCCGAACGCCGCTCAACGCGATCCTCGGTTTCTCGGGGCTGCTGACGGAGCAGATCGGACCCTCGCTTACCGAGCGGCAGCAGCGCTTCCTGGGCAACATCCGCGAGGCCGGCCAACATTTGCTCGAGCTCATCAACGATGTGCTCGATCTCTCGAAGGTCGAGGCTGGCAAGCTGGAGTTACGGCCGGAAGTGGTGACGCTCGACGTCCTCTTGGAACCGGTCTGCGCCGGGACCCGAGGCGCCGCGCAAGCCAAGGACGTGAAGTTCGAGGTGGAGGCTTCGACCGGAGCGAGCCTCTTTGTCGATCAGACGCGGGTCCGTCAGATCCTCTTCAACCTGCTCTCGAACGCGGTCAAGTTCACCCCGAGCGGTGGAACGGTCCGCCTGTCGGCGCGAACGAGCGGCACCGACCTGGAAATCGGTGTCGCCGACTCTGGCGTCGGTATCCCTCACGACTCCCACGACCGCGTTTTCGGTGTGTTCGAGCGCCTTCACGAAGGACGCGTCGACGCGGCCGGGACCGGGCTTGGTCTCGCGCTGACCAAACGGCTCGTGGAGGAGATGCGCGGCAGGATCTCTTTCGAGAGCGAGGAGGGAAATGGCACGACCTTCCGCGTCGTGCTCCCCGACGTCCATGCCGAAGCCGTCTCCGGCGAGCGAATCCTTGTCGTCGAGGACGAACGCCATGATGCCGACTTGATCGTCGCCGTGGCCGCTTCGTGCGACCTGCGGGCGGAAGTGGTCCGCGGCATCGCCGAGGCGAAGGAGGCGGTTCGGCGCGATCCCCCGATCGGCGTGGTACTCGACATGCGACTCCCTGACGGCCGCGGCGAGGAGCTCCTCGCTCACATCAAGCAGGGCGATCCGCGTGGCGGCGTCCCGGTGATCGTCGTCAGTGTGGAAGCCGAACCGACGGCGACCCTGGCGCTCGGCGCCGACGACTATCTCACCAAGCCGATCGATCGGCTCCGACTCGAGACGTGGCTCAAGAGACTCAAGCCCGGCGCCCGTCGTCCGGCCGCGTCGAAGAGGAGAGAGCTTGCGCATTCTGGTCGTTGAAGACGACGCGATGAACGTCGAGCTGTTCGAGGCCGCGCTCGAAGCCGACCACGACGTGTTCGTCGAGCGCGACGGACCGGCTGGCGAAGCGCGCGCACTCGCCGAGCCATTCGACCTCATCCTGCTGGACATTCACCTCCCCAAGCGCACCGGCATCGAGGTGTGCCGGAACTTGCGTGCGCGAGGGCTTGAGATCCCGATCATCGCCTTGAGCGCCTCCGTGCTACCCGACGAGATCGCCCGGACCAAGGAAGCGGGCTTCGTCCACTTCTGGTCAAAGCCCATTTCGCCCAGCGATCTGCGGGCGGCCGTCAATTCAGTGGCCCACCCACCCACCCACCAATCCGCGCCGCACCACCGGCGAGACCAAGCCGGTGGCGCGGTGACCGGATGAGCGTCCCGAGGCTTGTCCCGCCGCGCACGCCGATCGTCCTGGTCGTCGACGACGTACGGGCGAACCGCGAGCTGCTCGAGGGACACCTAATCGAGCTCGGCTACGACGTGCGGCAGGCGCGGGACGGGTATGAGGCGCTCGACGCGGTGGCCGCCGAAGAGCCCGACCTCGTGCTGCTCGACATCGACATGCCAAAGCTCGACGGGATCGCCGTGTGCGAGCGACTCAAGGCGCATCCGGTACGCCGTCTGATCCCGATCGTCATTCTCACGGCGTCGAGCGACCGCGAGACCCGCCTTCGCGGGATCGCCGCGGGCGCCGACGACTTCCTGAGCAAGCCGTTCGATGCGAAGGAGCTCCTCATTCGCACGAAGGTCCTCCTGAACCAGCGGGCCTTGAACCGGCGCCTCGACGCGACCGAGGGAGTGCTGTTCGCTCTCGCGCGCGCGGTCGAAGCCCGCGACCGCTACACCATCCATCACGCCGAGCGCGTCGGTCGCTACGCGCAGGCGATGGGCGAGGCCTTCGGCCTCCACTCAGAGGACAACGATCTGCTCTACGAAGGCGGGGTCCTGCACGATCTCGGCAAGATCGCCATCGCCGACGCGATCCTCCTCAAGCCCGGGCCGCTGAACGAGCAAGAGTTCGCGAGGATGCGCGAGCACTCCGCCGAGGGCGAACGGATCTGCCTTTCGCTGCGGAGCGTCGCTGACTACCTTCCGATCATTCGCCACCACCACGAGCGCATCGATGGAACCGGCTACCCGGACCACCTCGGCGGCTCCGCGATACCGCTCGGCGCGCGGATCGTGGCGATCGCGGACGCATGGGATGCGATGGTCAGCGATCGTCCGTACCGGGCCGGACTTGGCTACGACGAGGCTCGCAGACGCCTGGACTCGGGTAGCGGCAAACAATGGGACGCCGCCTTCGTCGAGATCTTTGCGGGTCTTCTCGACGCTGGTCTGCAAGATCGCGTCACGGACAGGCAGCTCGCGGCCCGAGCATGAAGCGGTCATCGCGACCGCGCGTCATCGAGAAGCTCGCCCGCGCGGATCTCCCCGAGCGCTGGGCCGATCTGCGAATGGCGAAGGAGCCACTCGCCGCGAACGATCTCCAGCGCGCCTTACAGGAGAACGAGCTCGTCCTTCATTACCAGCCGATCGTCGACCTGCGTAGCGGCGAGTGCCGGCGCGTCGAGGCGCTCCTTCGCTGGCGGAGCCGTCGCGGACTGGTCCACCCCACCGAGCTCGTCCGGGTCGCGGAAGAAACAGGCCAGCTCGACACCCTGGGGCGCTGGGTCGTCCACGAGGCCGTCCGCCAATCTGCCGAGTGGCGCCGGGACGGTCTGCGGATCGGCGTCTCCGTCAACGTGGCCGGTCCCGAGCTCGTTGACGGATCCCTTGTCGACTATGCGCTCGGGCTCATGCGGCAGTTCGGAACGGATCCGGCCGGATTCAGTTTCGAGATCACCCCTCGGGCCTTCCATTCCGGGGATGCGGCCATTCGCGATGCCCTGCGCCGTCTCGTCACGGCGGGCGGGCACGTCTCCCTTGATGCGGTCACTCCCGCAGACGTCCCGGGGCGGCTCCTCGCCCGCGACTTGGACGAGCTGAAGATCTCGCGCGACCTCGTGCGCCGCATCGCGACGGACGCGGCGGCCGAACACGATGCGCGATCCCTGATCGAGCTGGCTCACGACCTGCGGCTCACCTCGGTGGCCGTCGGCGTGGAAGACGTGCTCACCCGCGATCGGCTCATCACGATGTCCTGCGATCTCGCGCAGGGACACTGGCTCAGCCGGCCGCTCGCCGCGAGTCGCGTCGCCCCGTGGCAGCGCGTCGCGGTCGGGCTCGCCTTCGGCGGAGCGCTCGCGCTCACGGCGTACGTCGGCGGGAGCAAGGCTTCGGCGTCGTCCGGGGCCACCGCTCTCGCCCGGGCGCCGCTGGAAGTGCGCGGCTTCGTTCCTTCGTGCTGCACGCTGGAGCTTCCGACGATGCATCGAGCGACGTCGACCTCTCTTTTGGACTTCCTCCGCGAACGGACGGGCCACGCGTTCGTCGCTGGAACGTCCCGGCATGCGGATGTCTTCGTGGAGGCGAGCGTCAAGGAGGAGACGCGGGCGCGTTTGGCGAGCGCCGTGGACCGCGACCTCAGCCAGGTCGAGCTGGACTACGGCCGGCAGTTCGACCAGCGGCCGGCGATTTATGTGTTCGCGACGCGCTCGAGCTTCGCGCTTGGCCTGCAGCAGCTCTTCGGCGTCCGGACGACGGACGCCGGCCTCCTCGCGGCGGCGAACGGCGGTGTCACGTTGCCACGACAGGGCGCGATCGTCATCAACCTTCAGAACGTGAAAAGCGAGGGCGACCTCGCGATCGTCCGACACGAGCTGACGCATGCGCTGATCCATCAGATCGTCGGCGCCGACGCGAGCGTGCCCGCGTGGCTGGATGAAGGCCTGGCGACGCTCGAGGAGCGCGGGGATGACGTGGCGGTCGCGAGTCGCGGCACCGCAGTCACGATGACGATGCTCGCCGAGGGCAAGGTCTCACTCGATCGGCTGGAGTCTGGCGTGCAGTGGGCGCAAGAGAACGCCGCATTGAGCGGCGAGGCGTATACGGTCGCGGCCGACGCCGCGCGATTGCTCCGCGAGCGCGTCTCTCGCGATGGCCTCATCCGCGCTTTCGAAGAGACCGGACGCGGGACGACGTTCGCGCAGGCGTACGCGGAGGCGGCGGGCGAGTCCCTCCCGGATTTTGAACGCGCATTCCCAGCGCGACTGGCAGCTGAGAACGCGAGCCCACGGTTCTCGCACGAAGAAGCGAGTGGTGGAGTGCGTTGGACGGTGTCCGGGCTCAAGGCTGGGAGCTCTGTCGACATAACGATCAGCGGGCTGAACTACGAGGTGACGTACCCGGGCGTGACCGACAAGTACGGGATGTATTCCGCCGTCTTCGGAGAGACGGCGCCGGCGGGTCGGTACAGCGTGCGGGTGGTCGGCCCTGGCGGAACCGCGACCGGCGTCTTTGAGATCCTCGCGGGGCGGGCCGGCTAGCCGATCCGGAGGCTATTCCAACCGTCGGTTTGGCAGGGAGGGGTAGGCTGCCCGCGGGGGGAAGGTCGATCTAGTTGACTAGTCCGGGCGCGATCAATGTAACGATGACGAAGCGCGGCCACCTCGCTAGGCGGCTGGCCGTATTCACGGCGCTCACCTTGCTTCTGACCCCCTCGGCCGCGGCCGCGGTCGGACCGTACGACCTGCTGGCCAGCACTTCACCCGGGCGCACGAACGCGGTCAAGCTGGCCGGCCAGACCGCGTCGGGCTCGATCTACGTCTTTACCAGTCCGAACACGTCAGACATCACCCGCGTCCGCTTCTGGCTCGACAACCCGCAGATGACGGGCGCGCCGCGGCAGACCGAATCGTTGAAGCCATACGACTTCGCGGGCACGAACTCGGACGCGAACCTGACCGCCAGCCGTCGACCTCTCCTCGGGAACGACCGAGGTTATCCAAGGAACGTTCACGGTCGCGAACGCAGGGCCACCCCCGGCGGCCTTCGCCGACCAGATCCATCTCGCCTGGACAGGAAGCTCGGCGACGACGCTCACAGTCGTCTGGCGGACGCTCGATACGACGGTGCCGTCCGTCGTCGAGTATCGGAAAGCGGGCGACGCGTCCTGGCAGAGCGCAAGCGGCGTCCTCCGTACGTCAGGAACTCAGGGAACACTGCACGAGGTCACGCTCGGGTCGCTCACGCCGTCGACCGCGTACGAGTACCACGTTCGGAGCAGCGC
>WNGI01001161.1_pt1 | contig 31041 bp, 28 predicted proteins | sample 5400621 | NCBI WGS metagenome assembly WNGI01 (sample SAMN13153374, study PRJNA577476) | soil metagenome | isolation source: 20 cm soil or saprolite under Garry oak tree replicate 1 | place: USA:California | collected 2016-06-15
CATGTTCCCGGAAGCGTTCGACCCAAACCTCCACCGGGATGGTCATGGATGTGCGCCCGATTTTTTCCACCCAGGCATAACACGCGACCGTGTCCCCTACTCCGACCGGTTGCAGAAATGACAAGCCTTCCATCGCGACAGTAACGACGCGCGCCTTTGCTGTTTTCGAAGCGAGAATACCACTGCCCAGATCCATCTGCGACATCAACCATCCCCCAAAAATATCGCCATTGGGGTTTGTATCCGCCGGCATGGCGATGGTGCGAATAACCAATTCGCCTTTCGGTTCTTCCGGCGACTGCATAAGTGAGTGATCACCTTATAACCGGTCATCCCGAGCGAAGTCGAGGGATCCCGATGCACCACCTTTAAGATTTCTAAGCTCTGTCGGTAGCGGCACTCTAGAGCGCGTAAATTTTCATGCGCTCTGGCGTCTGTGATCGCAGCTACAAAACCAGCATACAATCGCCGTAGCTAAAAAAACGATACCGTTCTCGCACCGCTTCCTCGTAAGCACGCAGGATGAATTCGCGCCCGACAAATGCGCTTACCAGCATGAGCAGGGTCGACCGCGGTAGATGAAAATTTGTCAGCAAAACGTCGATCACTTGAAATTGGAATGGCGGATAAATAAAAATATTCGTCTCGCCTTCGCCGGCTTGAATTTTTCCAAAACTGCGCTGAAACGATTCCAAGACACGAACGGTTGTGGTTCCGACCGCGACGATGCGCTTTGCTTTCGCGATTGCCTCGGCTGCATCCGCCGAAATCGAAAATCGCTCGGGATGCATTTGATGTTGAGTGATGTCTTCCACTTTGACCGGACGAAAAGTTGCCGTCCCGACATGGAGGGTGATGAAAACGTGCGGAAGAGTGCCAAGAATTTGCGGAGTGAAATGGAGTCCGGCTGTGGGCGCCGCAAGTGAGCCCTCGTACTTCGCGAACACCGTTTGATAGCGCGCTTCATCCTCTGCCTTGTAGTGGGGGACTACGACCGCCGACCGCTTGATATACGGCGGCAGAGGCATCGCACCGCCGTGCTGAAGATCGACGTCGTCAGACAAGACCATTTCCCGTGAGCCATCGGCAAAAATTTCGCCCGCTTCCGCGCGCACACCTTGAATAAAAGTGGCTGCGCCTTTTCCAAATCGACGACTCGGCTTTACCAACGCTTTCCAACGACCCGGCCCAATCTTTTCCAGAAACAAAAACTCCAATTTTCCGTCATCGGAAAAATGTCGCGCCGGTAAAACGCGCGAGTTATTCAAAACAAACAGATCGTCATCGCGCAGGAATTTTTTGAGATCAACAAAATGCGCATGTTCGATTTCCCGCCGGTTGCGATGCAACACCATCATCCGGGAAGCTTCCCGACGCGCCAATGGACGTTGCGCGATTAATTCCCGAGGCAATTCGTAGTCGTAATCTTTCAGCCGAGTACTCATTCCCACTTTCTCGTTCCTACCTTCTCTCGTTCCGCCCCGCCCATTTGTCATTCCGGGCGCCCCTATTTGTCAGCCGAGGAATCTTTGACTTAAACGAAAACGAACCAAGAAGTGTCTCGACTGCGCTCGACATGACCAAGGGTGTACCTTTGGGCGTTCTTTTTGTTGAAAGCATTCCGTTGTCCCCGCTAGTATCGAGCCGTGCTTGAACCCGCCGCCCTTTCCCTCGTTCTTGACGCGCTCAGGGAAATTCGCGATTCCCGGGAAAAGCCACTCCGCGCTTCGCGCGCAAGGCTCAACCGTTTACTTGAGTCGCGTCCCCGCGACAACGTTCCCGACATTGCGGCCAAAGCCGCGGCGCTCGGGCAGGTGCGCGATCGCGTCTGCGTTTGCACGAAGTGTTTGCACCTCGCACGCAGCCGCACCCAAACCGTTTTTGGTGTCGGTAATCCGGATGCGGAGTTGATGTTCGTCGGTGAAGCTCCGGGCGCGGATGAAGATGCGCGCGGTGAGCCCTTCGTCGGCCGCGCCGGTCAATTGCTCACTCGCATTATCGAGACGATGGGCCTTAGCCGCGACGAGGTTTATATCGCGAATATTTTAAAATGCCGTCCCGACATGCCGAAGGGCGTGCCGGGAAATCGTCCGCCGACGCCCCAGGAAATGCAGACCTGCATCGGCTACCTAATTGAGCAAATCGAAATCATTCAACCGCGCGTGGTGGTCGCCCTGGGCGCAACCGCGGTGGAAGGTTTGCTCGGAGCGCGCGGGGTGATGCGTGAGTTGCGAGGCAAATGGCATTCTTATCACGACACCCCACTCATGATCACGTATCACCCGTCGTATTTGCTGCGGAACCAATCACCGTCTGAGAAACGCAAAGTTTGGGAAGACATGATGGCGGTCCTGGAAAAACTCGACTGCCCGATCAGCGAAAGACAGCGAAATTATTTTCTGTGACGTTCACGGTTAGCCTGAGTCCCGCACCCGCGGGATCGAGGGATTCCGCTGAAGTTACCTTAAAGATTTCGCAACGGGATCCCTCGACTTCGCTCGGGATGACAAGCGCCGCTATGCTCTAGAGCGCCGCCATCTGGATCAGTAGGGCAAGAATCTGTCGAGCTATCTGGCGTGGCGCTCTATGAGGGCACCGAAAATACAACGACTCGGCGGTCATAACCACCGCTACAGCTTTGCTCGCGCTCTGCGCAGCCGGCTTTGGCTCGCAAGCGTAATCGTGGTTGACGCAATCATGCCCCGCACCTCGCTGCGCGGAACTTTCACTCGCGTCCGCAGAGCTTCCAATCCACTTTCTTCGATAAGAGAGAGAGTGCGTACTCCGATCATTGCCGGCAGGACCGTGGCCACTCGCAGTCGCGGCGGATTGATCGCGATGGCGTACTCCAGCCCCGCGTCCAACCCAGTGCGCGCTTCTGCGAGCCAGCGTGAATAAATCGGCAGAAAATCAGCCGGCGGATTCAACAAATCGGACGCCGATAGATTGGCAGCACGCAATTCGTCCTCCGGAAAATAACAGCGACCGGCGCGCAAATCGCTGCCCGCGTCGCGCAAGATATTTACCAACTGCAACCCGCGGCCATAATTCGCTCCCAGCTCGAGCATATCTGCTTCACCGCGTGGCGTGAAACTCTGCACTTTGCGGAAGCAAACACGCGTCCAAAATTCGCCTACGCAACCGGCAACCTGATATGTGTAGTCGCGCAATTCCTCCGCATCGGACAGCGCCGCGAGTCCCCCAGCCCATCGCGTCAAATCCTGTCGCTGACCACGCGTGATGATCGCGAGCAATTCGCGAACATCGCGCTGATCTTCCGCCGAAAGATCTTTCAGCGCTCGCAAAATCGCCTCCGCCGATTCCAGCAGCGTTTTCTCTCCCTCCGTCATCCCGAGCGCAGTCGAGGGATCCCGTTGTGACACTAGAAGTTTCCCCAGTTCTTCCCCAACCGTTTGATCTTTTCCCGCAATCGCGCGCGCGAATCGGTCGAGCAGCTCAATTCGTTTCTCAACATCAACGGCACTGCTATCGGCAATTGTGTCGCTCGTTCGCGCCAGTAGATAAGCCAGCGCGACCGGTTCCCGCAGCGCACGTGGCAGTAAGCGTATCGAAATATAAAACGAACGCGAAACCGGTTTCAGCAATTCGAGCTCGTGCACAGCAGGCAAAGGTTGCTCAGCTCGATCCGTTCCGCGAGATGTAACTGTGGACGCATCGGAAGGTTTACGATTCTGTGAACGAAACTGAGAGGCACACCTCAAATATGATCCGGCACCTTTATGTTCATTTTCCATTTTGCGCGCGCATTTGTCCTTACTGTGCGTTTTACAAGACGCGTGGGAACGCGGCGGAGGTTGCACGATTTTGCGAGGCGCTCGCCTCCGAAGCGAGGCGAATTGCAAAAAAAATTCCCCTAACCCTGGAAACAATATTCTTTGGAGGCGGCACGCCAACCGTTCTCAGCGCGGCTCAACTGAAGAACTTGCTCGAGCTCTTTCACGAAATTTTCGATTTGGGCGAATTGCGCGAATGGAGCATTGAGGCAAACCCTGGGAGCGTCTCGGTAAAGAAAGCGGCGGCTTTACGCGAGTCAGGCGTTAACCGCATCAGCCTCGGCGTGCAAAGTTGGGACAACGAGTTGCTGCATTTGCTTGGGCGGGAACACGACGCAGCCCAGGCCGAAGAGTCGTTTCATATTTTTCGCGGCGCTGGGTTTTCCAACATCAGCATCGACTTGATGTTTGCGTTACCCGGACAAACGGAAGCGCAATGGCGCAAGTCATTGCAGAAAACGATCGCACTCCAGCCCGAACATATTTCTACCTATTGCCTCACCTATGAAGAGGACACTGAGTTTCTCGCACGATTCCAGCGCGGCGAATTTTCCGCGCATGATGAAACGGAAGCGCGCTTTCTTGAGTTGGCGATGACAACGCTCGAGAAGGCTGGCTACGAGCACTACGAGATTTCGAATTATGCGCGTCCGGGATTTCGCTCCGAGCACAATCGCGCTTACTGGTGCGGCGCGGACTATATCGGGATCGGTCCGAGCGCGTTTTCTACGCGCGGATTGGAGCGCTGGCAGAATGTTGCCGATCATAATGAATACGCCCGGCGTCTGTTCGCTAACCAATCGCCAGTCGCTTCGATCGAAAAATTAACTCCCGCGATGAAACGGACCGAGCATGTCGCACTTCGTTTGCGTACGAGTGAGGGGATTGCCGTCGATACCATCGATCAAAAGCAGGCAGAGGAGTTGATCAGCAACGGATTGCTCACCCGCCAGGTAAATCGTTTCGCTCTTACTCGCGCCGGAAAATTGTTAGCCGATTCCGTCGCGGAAGAGTTGTTGTAGCCACGGTTGCAATTCCTCTGGGTAGCGCGCGCGTCTCGCGTGTTGGTTTCGGCGTCTCGCCGAAACAGTCTTTACAGAAAAGTCCGCGAAGGCGCGACGCTTTCGCCAGCACGCGAGACGCGTGCGCTACCAGAATCGCTACGCGCCGGCACGGAGGGGCGAGATTCTTCTCGTCCTTGACGTGCAGAAGCACGTCCCTCCACCAAATCACACCCCGCCGTAACGGCGTTGCCTTTTCGCGAAATCGTCCACCGCCGCCAACAAATCTTTCCTCGTAAAATCCGGCCACAGCTTTGGCGTCACATACATCTCGGTATAAGAAAGTTGCCAGAGCAAAAAATTTGAAATCCGCATCTCACCAGACGTGCGAATGAGCAGGTCCGGATCGGGATAATACCGGGTGTAAAGATGTTTGCTAAACATCTCCGGATTAATCATCGCTCGATCGATGTGACCGGCTTCGACTTCGCGCAGCAAACTGCGAATCCCATCGATGATCTCGTCGCGGCCACCGTAACTGAGCGCCAGAATGAGCGTAAGTCCGGTGTTTGAGGCCGTGCGTTTGATCGATTCGTGCAAGCGCTTCTGACAGTTGTCCGGCAAATCGGTCAGCCGTCCGATTGCCTGTAGTCGGACATTTTTCTCGATCAACTCCGGCGTCTTATCCTTTAAAAACTTCTCGAGCAGCCGCATCAAGGCGAAAACTTCGCTCTTCGGTCGCTGCCAGTTTTCCGCCGAAAAAGCGTAAAGCGTCAGATACTCCACTTTCAATTCGCCACAGCCTTCCACACACTCCCGCACCGCATCTGCCCCCTTCTCGTGACCCTTAATTCGCGGCAAACCACGCTGCCTGGCCCAGCGACCGTTCCCATCCATAATGATGGCAATGTGTCGCGGAGTAATTTTTTGCGCCGCCATCCTCAAAGCACAATCGTTTCCGCGCGCGTCGGCCCGACGCTAACGATTGTTAGTTTCGCGCCCGTTAATGCTGAGATTCGTTTGAGGTAATCGCGCGAATGCTTCGGCAGATCGGAAAATTTTCGTGCCGATCGCGTCGATTCAGACCAGCCCGGCATGGTCTCATAAATCGGCTCGCAATTGTTCCACTGGGCAGAATCACACGGTGGAACATCGAGACGCTTGCCGTTCAAACGATAGCCAACACAAATCGAGATCGGATTCACTTCATCGAGACCGTCGAGATTCGTGATCGCGAGCTCGTCAATCCCATTGATCATCGTGGCGTAATGTGTCGCCACGGCATCGAACCAGCCGCAGCGGCGCGCCCGCCCGGTCGTCGCGCCGAATTCCCGTCCCATTTCGTGCAATCTTTTCGCAAAACTCGCGTCTTCTGTCGGGAGCGGTCCTTCGCCCACCCGCGTCGTGTACGCTTTCATCACCCCGACCACCCGATCCATTCGGTGCGGGGGAACGCCCGAGCCGGTACACGCGCCACCGGCCGTCGTATTCGATGATGTCACATACGGATAGGTCCCGTGATCGATATCAAGAAAAGTTCCTTGCGCGCCTTCAAACAGAATCTCGCGCCCGCTCTGCAAGGCCCGATGCAAATAAACCACCGTGTTCGCCACAAATGGCGACAACGCCGCGGCGGCCGCCAAATATTGCTGGTTCACTTCGCGAAAATCATTCGGCTTCGCCCCCAACGCTCGCAGGATGGCGTTGTTCTCGCGCATTTTCGCTTCAAGCTTCTTCGAAAACAGCCTGGGCTGCATCAAATCGGAAACCCGCAAACCAGTGCGCGCCGCCTTGTCGCCGTAGGCAGGACCAATCCCTCGTTTCGTCGTGCCGATTTTCGCCACCCCTTTCCGCAGCTCGCGCTGTTCGTCCAAGGCGCGATGGTACGGCAGAACCAGATGCGCAGCGTCGCTCACCAGAAGATTGCGACCAATGCGGACGCCTAACTTCTTCAAACCTTCAATTTCTTTCACCAGCGCGATCGGATCGACAACAACGCCGTTGCCAATCACGCAAACTTTGCCGCGCCGCAAAATCCCCGACGGAATCAAATGCAAAATATATTTCTTACCACGATGAATGACGGTGTGGCCGGCATTGTTCCCGCCCTGGCTGCGCACGACGATATCGGCGTCGGCCGTAAGCACGTCGATGATCTTCCCCTTCCCTTCGTCACCCCATTGCGCGCCGATCAGAATCGTGTTGGCCATGACTTTTTGGGCAAAATTTTGTCCCGATGCGCTCGGTCGACGCATTCGGGACTTGCGTCACAGGATAAGAGCAGCGGCGTGCCGCGCAAGACCATTCTGGACATGCGGCGCGATAATGAGGTATCTGAACAAAATATGCGTACTATCCTACTGATCATTCTGGTGCTGTTGTTAATTGGCGCATTGCCGACCTGGCCCTATAGCTCGGGCTGGGGTTATTATCCGGGCGGCGGATTATTGCTTCTGATAATCTTAATCCTGGTCCTTTGGCGAGCGTAGCGCCGTTTGTTTATGCGTATTGGGAGCGCCGGCTTCCGGCGGCGCTACATTCGGCATCCTTGCCGAATGATTAGTCATTTATTTCGCCACCACTCGCACCACCGGCAACGGAAAACGCAATCGCAGTTCGTCCTGTAGATAAATCTCGACGTGATGCAGCCCGAACTGCTGGAACTGCACCCCGCCAAAGTAATGGACGTTCGTGGCGTGCCCTTCCATCTCCTTTAGCTCGAAATCCACCTCCGCCTGCGCTAACACCTGTTGCTCATCCACGCCAATGATGCGCGAGCGTTGCTTGAATTTCCCCGAGCCGCTGCACCAGCGCGACCAAATGCAGAGTCGCATGCAGGTGATCGGTAATTGCGCGGCCGGTACGACATTGACCACGCCCACCAAAGTCTGCATGCCATTGAACTCGTGCCGGACATCCTCACACAACACACAGCTTTGCAGATCGGGCAGAATAACGTCGGTCGTAGCCATTTCTCAAATCAAACCGCGCATCAGCAGTGCGAACAATACCACCGCCAAAACAATCCGATAAATCGCAAACGGCGCGAACCCGCGCGCCCGCACCCAGTTCATAAACCAGGCGACAACGCCCAACGCCACTACGAATGAAACGATTGCACCAATCATTAGCACTACCCAACTGTGCCCAGTCATGACCAGCGGCGCGAGTCTTGTTTCATCGCTGCCGTGCCGCAAGGTCTTGAGCAGATCGTAACCGGTCGCAACTACCATCGTCGGCATGGAAAGGAAAAACGAAAACTCCAACGCTGCGCTCCGGGAAAGCCCGGCCAATTGACCGGCCGCGATGGTTGACATCGAACGCGATGTTCCTGGGAAAATGGCCGATGCAATCTGGGCGAAACCGATCCAGGCTGCCTGCGGCAACGACATTTCCTCCATTCGCAACGTGCGTGGATTGCGACAAAGCGCGTCTACCAACCACATGATGACGCCGCCGATGAACAGTGCCCACGCCATCACCCAAAGATTTTCCAGGTTCTGCCCGATTTGTTTTTTCAAGAGAAACGATGGCACCGCGGTGATAACAAAGGCGATGATGGTGAGACCGAGTGGATGAGTAAAAAGATTACGGTTCCCGCTTTCGCCGCGTGGAAAGGTCGAAAGAAATTTCAGGATCCGATCCCAAAAATAAACCGGCAGCGCCAGGATCGCTCCCAGTTGGATCACGATCGTGTACATTTTCCAATAAGCATCGTGGAGATCGAGACGCAGCAGTGCTTCAACGATCCGGAGATGGGCAGTCGAGCTAACCGGCAAAAATTCCGTTAGTCCTTCGACGACGCCGAGTAAAATGGACAGAAGAAAATCGTTCACGGTGACAGCTTATTCCTTTCGTTCATGCTTTCGCTACAATCGCAGGAGCGTCATCTTCAGCCTGTCCATGGTCAAAATTAATTTTGATTGGTCCGCCACCGAACCTAATTGTCGCTTCTCGCGATGAAACTCTTCGTTACCGGAATCTGCGGCTTTGTCGGTAGTTCACTCACAACCTGGTTTCGTGAACACCGGCCTTCTTTCAAAATTGGTGGAATCGATAACTTTGCCAGGCCCGGGAGCGAGATCAATCGTTCGATCTTGCGCTCACGAGGAATCACCGTCCAGCACGGCGATGTTCGAAACGCCTCAGACTTCGAGAGCCTTCCCGCGGTTGATTGGGTAATTGATGCCGCTGCAAATCCGAGTGTGCTGGCTGGAGTCGATAATCGCACTAGCTCCCGCCAGGTGATCGAACATAACCTTTTCGGAACGGCAAATGTCCTTGAGTATTGCAAGCGCGTTAAAGCAGGCCTGGTTCTCCTCAGCACCAGCCGAGTCTATTCCATCCCGGCGCTGGTGGGGTTGCCGTTAATCAAAGGCAAGCACGCTTTCGAATGGCACAAAAGCGCCCCTCCAGTTCAGGGTGCGTCAGCTAACGGACTGACGACAGAATTCTCAACTTCACCTCCGATCTCACTCTACGGCAGCACCAAGCTGGCGTCGGAGTGCCTAGCTCTGGAATACCACCACAGTTTCTCTTTTCCATTATGGATCAATCGCTGCGGCGTCATCGGGGGAGCAGGACAGTTTGGAACCGCGGAGCAAGGTATTTTCTCCTACTGGATACATGCCTACGCGCAAAAGCGTCCGCTTAAATATATTGGATTTGATGGCTCGGGCCGACAGGTTAGAGATGCGTTTCATCCCGATGACCTGGCCGAGCTTGTTGCGCTGCAAATAGAATACTCCTGGCAATCTGGAGTCACGACGTTCAATGTCGGGGGCGGCACGGGAAACGCCATGTCTCTGGCGCAACTTACAAGCTGGTGCGTGGAGCGTTTCGGAAAACATTCGGTCGAATCGGATCCCACGCCGCGCTCTTTCGATGTTCCATGGCTGGTAATGGATAACCGAGAAACTACTGCCCAGTTTAACTGGCGACCAAAGCGTGACCTTCCCTCCATTCTCGATGAAATTGCCAACCACGCGCAACGCAATCCGAATTGGCTCGACCTCTCCTCTGCGCCGTGACTGACCCGCCGCGAGAGCAACCGCCCCTACAGCTCCTCAGCGTTGTCATTCCAGCGCGCGATGAAGCCGGATGCATCGCCGCGACGGTGGAACATCTGCACGTCGAGTTACGCCTCAACAACGTTCCTCATGAAATCATCGTTATCGACGATGGAAGCTCCGATAACACCTGGAACGTTTTGCAGGAAACGCAAAAACGGGTGGAAACCTTGCGCCCACTTCAAAATCTAGAAGCGCATGGATTCGGCCGCGCCGTCGTCCTCGGTTTCGACTATGCCAAAGGCGACGCTCTAGTCATCATGATGGCTGATGAATCGGACGATTGCCGTGACGTGGTGCGTTACTGGCGGGTCCTTAACTCCGGTTATGACTGCGTATTCGGCAGTCGTTTTGTCAAAGGCGGCGGCGTCATTGATTATCCCTGGCTCAAACTTTGGGTCAATCGCTGCGCTAATTTATTCATTCGCACCCTTTTTCGGATCAAACCTAACGATATTACGAATGCCTTTAAGGCCTACCGGCGGCAAGTCATCGACGGCTGCCGCCCATTCCTCTCGCCGCATTTTAACTTGACCGTCGAAATCCCGCTAAAAGCGATCGTGCGCGGTTATACCTGGACGGTGATTCCAATTACATGGCGCAATCGCCGCACTGGCACCGCCAAACTCAAGATCAAAGAAATGGGCAGCCGTTACCTTTTCATTTGCCTTTATATTTGGCTGGAAAAATACTTTAGCCGCGGCGACTACAAGAAAACAAGTGAACCCAGCGAATAAAGCCCAACTACAGTCACTTTATCAGAATCGTTTCGGCGATCGCTTGGAATATCGCGACCAAGTATGGGCGACTCTGTGTTCGGAGTTTTGGCAACGTTTGGTTCCCGAAGATGGTAATGTTCTTGATCTTGGTTGTGGTTACGGGCAATTCATTAATCACATTCGTTCCCGGCGCAAATGGGCGATGGACCTGAATCCTTCCAGCAAGCAATACCTGGACAAGTCGGTAACCCTTCTCGAACAAGACTGCTCGACTCGTTGGAGCCTGCCCGACCAAGATCTTGATGTTGTTTTTACCAGTAACTTTTTTGAGCACTTGCCCGATAAGGAATCGCTCAACCGAACTCTGCACGAAGCCCATCGCTGTCTGCGTGAAGGCGGCTGCCTTATCGCATTGGGGCCGAACATCAAATACTTACCGGGAAGATATTGGGACTTTTGGGACCACTCAATTCCGTTGACGGAAAAATCATTGGCCGAAGGGCTACGCGCGACCGGATTTACTATCGAGAAGGCAGTTGCAAAATTCCTGCCCTATACCATGGCCACAGGGCCACGCTTTCCAACGTTCTTAATCGCGATTTACTTGAAGCTCCCTTTCCTTTGGCGGCTCTTCGGCGAACAATTCTTTCTTGTCGCTCGCAAACAATCATTTTCATGAAATGCATCTGGCGCGAAAAATATTTTAGCAAAGGCGACTACCAAAAGAAATCGAGTGAAGCCGCTGAAGCTTGAGCGTCCGTTCTGGCTGCTCCTGTTGCCCAGGGATTATTGGCACACACGATTACCCAAATAACCCCAGTTTTGATGGCCGCGAAAAGGAAGTCGTTCAGTAGTAGAGCGGCTAGCAGGTACTGCTCAAGTTTGAAGTGGGCGATTCGTAGGCGAGGAAGGACCACGCGCAAAAACCGTCCACAATAATAGTTAAGCCTTGATAAAAAAGAGGGACGAAGCCGAAGAAGATAATAAGCGTTGAAATTATGGTAGCGAGGAGTGCAGCCGAAAGAGGCCCAGCTTTAACTCAATCGGTAATCAACGGGGGCCAGGATTTTGATTGTTCCATTTCACTGGAAACCGGAGCTTCTCTATCAGCTATGGACTCCAGCTTCTAAAGGCTTCCCTTTCGCCATGTGATCATAGATCCAGCGATAGGTACGCTCCAAACCATCCCGTAGCTTTGTCGCCGGCTCCCAATTATAAATTTTCTGGATTAGAGTGTTGTCGCTGTTGCGACCATTTACTCCCTTGGGCGCTTTTAGATTGTAGCTCCGTTTTAGTTTAACGCCGCCGATCTCCTCCACAATGTCGACTAGCTGATTGATACTAACGAGTTCACTACTGCCGAGGTTTAGCGGCTCGACAAAATCACCGTCCATGATCATCTGTGTACCCTTCACGCAGTCATCAATCCACATGAAGCTGCGCGTCTGATGGCCGTCGCCCCAGATCTCAATCTCGTGATTTCCGCTAAGCTTTGCCTCAATTACTTTACGGCAAATCGCCGCCGGCGCCTTCTCCCGGCCACCGCTATAGGTCCCGTGTGGCCCATAGACGTTGTGATAGCGCGCGACGCGTGTTTCCAACCCGAAGTCTTCGCAAAAATGACGGCACATTCGTTCGGAAAATAATTTCTCCCAACCGTAGCCATCCTCCGGCATGGCTGGGTATGCGTCTTCTTCTTTGAGCGCAGTCACATTGGGATCTGTTTGTTTATCCGCGGCGTACACACAAGCCGAGGAAGAGTAGAAGAAACGCGAAACTCCCGCTTCTTTCGCCATTATCAGCATGTGGGTGTTAACCAGCACGCTCAACATGCACAGCGCCTTGTTGTTCTCGATAAAACCCATTCCACCCATGTCGGCGGCGAGATTATAAACCAGCAAAATGTTCCGGACGGCGCGCTCACACGCATTCTTGCCACAGAGATCCAGCTGCAAGTTTTCAGCTCCCGGAAAGAGCTGATACCATTCCTCGAATGGCTTTAAGTCCACCGCGCGCACTTCCTTTCCTTCGCGCAGTAAATTGGCTACGAGATGGCCCCCAATAAAGCCACCGGCTCCGGTCACAAGGAGTCGCTCTGGCATTCGGAAATCTATGAGGGCGGCGGCGACTGTAAAACGCCTTTCCCGAGTTACACTGGCGCGTGGAGAAGCGGGGATCGTTGGACGTCGATTGTCGGTGCGGTCATTCTACACTTTTCGCCCGAATTTTTTCTCCAATTCGGCGTGCGAAATTTGGATCATGGTGGGACGGCCATGGGGACAGCAGTACGGCAGATCACAAGCGAGCAAATCGCGAATTAGTTTTTCGATTTCGGGATAACGTAATGGATCGTTGGCTTTGACGGCGTGACGGCAAACCGTTTTCGCGATCATGTCTTCGCCCAGACGCAGCGGCGAACTGCTGTGGCTGGTTGTTTTCAATTCATCGATCACTTTGCGCAAGAATCCCGCCGCATCTGTGATTTCGAGAAAGGCCGGGAGAGTATCGATCCGAAAACTGTTGGTCCCGAAACTTTCGATTCCGATCCCCATTTTCTGCAACGTTGCGAAATTTTGCTCGATCCATTCTGCATCGCGGGGCGGCAAGGAAAAGATCTGTGGCAAGAGCATGCGCTGCGACGGCAACCCCTGCTCTTCCATTCGCCGGCGCAATTCCTCGAATAAAATTCGTTCGTGCGCGGCGTGCTGATCCACCAAAACCAGCCCGTCGGAATTTTCCATTAGCACGTAAAGCCGGTTAAGCACACCGATGATTTGAAACTGTTGATCGCGTCGCGTTTCGACTTGTGGCTCGAGATAGGGACGATTGACCTCAATCGGCTGCGAACGATTCAGTGAATCGGCCCTATCCGCCTGATCGGGCGGTGCAAAGCTGGAGGGACGGGCGCTGTCCCGTCCCACTATTTGCGACGACACGGAGGTCGTCCCTCCATCTGGTGGAGTGACAGCAGGTCCCGGCGGCAATACCGTTGCGGGTGCAACCGGTGCGCTAAATTTTCGCTGCCAATCAGCGCGACCGCTCTCGAGTGTCCTCTGGACCGCCTCGACAATTGCCTCGCGAACTCTGGCAGGATCGCGAAAACGAACTTCGCGTTTCGCCGGATGGACGTTCACGTCTACTTCGCGTGGATCCAGATCGACGAACAGAAACGTAACCGGAAATTGTCCGCGCATGAGAGCGGTGTGATAACCTTCGCGCAAGGCCGTGGAGAGAATTCCGCTCTCGATCGCGCGACTTTTAACGAAGACGAATTGCTGCGACCGTGTTTGCCGGCTTACCCCAGCGCGCCCGATCCAGCCCCGAACTTGGACGCCACCCCGATCGCGCGCGAAAATTTCCAACAGATCGTCGAGAAGCTCGACGCCATAGAGATCGCGGATCCGGTCGCGCAATGAGGTCGTTGTTGGTAATTGCAGCGCGATTTTATCGTCCCGCACCAGGCTAAAGCCAATTTCGGGATGGGCCAACGCCTGCAGAAAGAATTGGTGCTCGATGTTTCGCGCTTCGGTCGTTTCGGAGCGGAGAAATTTTCGCCGCGCTGGCACATTGTAAAACAGCGAACGAACTTCGATCTGTGTCCCGGGCGCTTCGCCGCCGTCGCGCACCGTCTCGATCCGCCCGCCGTTTACCAGAATTTCTGTGCCGGCGACCGCGGCGGGCTCGCGAGTGCTCAGCCGGAAGCGCGAAACGCTGGCGATGCTCGGCAATGCTTCGCCCCTAAAACCAAGCGTGCTGATAGCGGCGAGATCAGCCGCGGAAGCGATTTTGCTGGTGGCGTGCCGTTCGAGGGAAAGCAAGGCATCATCGCGGTCCATGCCGCAGCCATCATCGACGACCCGAATGCGCGACATTCCGCCGCGCTGAATTCCCACTTCGATCGCACGCGCACCAGCGTCAATGCTGTTCTCGACCAGTTCCTTCACAACGGAAGCGGGGCGTTCCACCACTTCACCGGCGGCCACCTGGCTGGCGAGAGTTTCGGGAAGAAGCTTAATCCGGCTCATTGGATTCTTGATTTTAGACCCATTCGACTCGCTTTGCTTCCTGCCAATCAGCTACTCATCATGAGTTCATTTGCGATGGCGAGAAAGCCTCGATCTTCTTGACATCGCAGGATATTTTGACGGTGAGAGAGCTCACGTTTGCGGCTCCGCGGAGCGTCGCCCTACCAGGCATCATCGCAATTACGATTTGGTAGGGCGAGACTCTGTCGAGCCATGGGAAGTGTTGACTTGCGCTCAAAGCAACTCGTGCACCGCACGAAGATAGGCGAGGTCCCTCGCTTACGCTCGGGATGACAGAAGTGTGGCATCGTACTCCGACGATTTTTTATCGCCCCAAAGGCAAGGCGCGTGCTGATTGACTTAAGAGGGGTGGATCGTACGTTTCCTACAGTGAATGATTGAAATTACCGAAAGCGCGGTGCGGCGATTGCGAGCCCTGGTGGGCGTGGCTGCGGAAAAAGGATTGCGCATCGGGATTGCAAAGGGCGGTTGTTCCGGTCTGCAATACGAGATGACGCTGGGAGCCGCTCGTCCGGGTGATGCCGTGATCGAGCGTGAAGGGGTGAAATTTTTTGTCGATGAAGAGAGCGCGGAGTTGCTGCGTGGATCGACCCTGGATTATTGCGATGCCCTCACTAGCGCTGGTTTTCAAATCGTTAATCCGAATGCAGCGCGGACCTGCGGCTGCGGCTCCTCCTTCGAACCGGCGCGCCCACTCTAAAGTGAGTGAACTTCGCTGATGGCACAGGAATTTTTTCGCTACGAAACACCTTATGGCCGTCCCAGGCAGCGGACGAATTATTTCGCCTGGACGCTGGCGATTCTTTTTCTCACCGCCTTCGCCTTCGTCGCCTGGTTGGGGAGTTTCTATGTTTTTTGGCAACCGGAACGGCCCGATAGTTATCGATTATTAAAAAAACTGCATCGCATTGATCCACCGCGGCGATTTGAATTGACTGCAGCACCGGCCGGCGAATTTCTCAATCCCAAACAATTGCATGATCGTTATGCGCCGCTGGGGGAAGCGGAATTATCCAAGACGAACAGCGAGCTGGCACGCAATTACATTCGCAATTTTCAGCAAGTGCACGGGCTCGTCCCATACGTTGTCGGTCGCTTCCGTATTATCGAGGTCCACCAACTTGGCGCGGCAGACGTTTTCACTTCCGGTATGGTGGCACTCGCTGCCGCCATCGATAACGGGGAGGTGCTGCTCGAGCACGTTTACCCGGCGGATCGGCGCGACATCCCGCTCATGCGCCAAACCCTTGCGCCTGGTCTGGAAATCAAGCTCGAGCGAACCCACGATATCTCGGCAGTGATTCATGCCGATCGCAGCGCAGATGGCCGTGTTCTGATCACGGCGATGCCTTTGCTCTACGGAACCTACACCGTTTCTCGCGGCACCGGGACGTTTACTTTGGAGCCTCCGCTGGATCTAAACCTCGCGGCCGGTTGGCCTTTGTTTAAACGCGAGGCGCTGCGCGAAGCCGAAGATCGATACGCACAGTTGCGCCAAAATGAACCAGCATCGCCTGGATCGATTGCCTTTCCTGGAATCACGCCCAGCGGCCCACCACCGCCCAGCGAGAATCAACTTGTCCGAGTAGAACAGGCCTTACCAATTGAAACGCCGGCAAGCACGCCACCGCTGCCGCCGTCGAAAGGAGCGAAGCCAACGCCCGCCGGGAAAGCCGGAAAAATCGCGAAAAATCAAAAATTAACAGCGACACCAAGCGCCACCCCAATACAAGTCGCAAAAATCAACAGTCCGGCTCCCACATTATCGACACCGCCGTTGCAAAAGTTCGCGGAGTCAAGCCGGACCCCAAATCCGAGTGCGCCCGCGGCATTTCCCGCTGATGGCGCTGCGCTGGCCTCGACTGCTGGCGGGGGAAATTGGAAAACGTATGCGCCGGGCAAAATGCCGGTTGGCCGTCTGATTGCAGCAGCTGATCTCGGTCAAGTCGCCGATCGCGGTCTCTCCGGAGAACGCACTTATTTGAAAGGGCAATTTGTGGTGAATTTTGCCGATGCCAATAAAGCGGTGCTACGCCCGCGTTCGCGCGTTCCGGATTCTGTAATGTTTCTCACCGGGGGAAATTCCACTCGCATCATTGTTGAGTATCCGGTCGGTTACGTTCCTCCCAAGCCAGGCTCAGTCGTGAGCCGCGATGAGGTGCGTCCGCTCGAGGTTACCGAAGTACGGAAACAGGAAGATGGTCAGCTAAATGTCTTCGCACGCGAGATCATGCAACCGTAATCGAGTCAACAATTGAGTGTCGCAGGTGCAATACCTAAATGTTAACTCCACTATTTTTGAATTGCTTCGTCAATTGCCGCCACGCCGGTCGATAATCAATTTGCCGTCGCGAACTTCGATCGATTCGCTGCCGTAGGTAGTGCGGAATTCGCGGAGATAATCTCGCAGCGGGCGGGCGCGATATTTCCAATCGAGCACATCTGAGGGCAGCGGCTCGTTATTAACGGTAATGCTGCTCAGGCGCGGACTCTCCAGGGGTTGCGGGCTATCACTTTCGAACACGATGTCGCCATTCAAATAATAGCGGCCATGTCCGACGAATTCGTTCAACGGTACGCTCGTCTGAATGCGCAAACGATTCCCCTCGATCGCGACGAACACTTTGCCACGCGCATGCCGATTGTTCGCGATCAGATTGTTCAAATCGTCCGCGGTTAGTTCGATGTGTGCAGGCTGATCGCGAGCGTCTTTAAAATCCTTCCATTTCCGTTCCGCCGCCGCCACATTTTCCTCGGTAGTTTCGAATTGCGGCACCGGAGAGGGTTCCTGCGCGAGGACGTGTGTTTTATTCGCCCAAGAGAAACCGTGCAGCAGAGCGGAATATGTTCGCGTTCCAAAATAGACGCCGATTGCGCCAGCGATCATTAGAAAGACAATGAAGCAAGCCAAAATCAAACAACCTTTGCCCACGCATCCCATCGCGCGCTTCTCGCGCGGCGGCGGACCTTCAATCCAAGTGTTCATTTCGCTTCATCCGACGCCGTCTGCGCCGCTTTCAACTTTTGATAGAGATCGCGCAATCCTTGGGAAAGCACTCGCGTTCCGGAAAGCATCGGCATGAAATTGGTGTCACCACTCCAGCGCGGCACGATGTGAACATGTAAATGGTCGGGCACGCCCGCTCCGGCGCATTCGCCGACGTTGATGCCGATGTTGAACCCCTGCGCTTTTGTGACCCGCCGTAGCAACTCCTGAGCACGCACGACAAGTGAAAAAAGCTCGACAACTTCATTTTCGCCGAGATCGCGCAACTCACCCACTTTTCGATATGGCACCGCCATCAAGTGTCCAACGGTGTAGGGATAACGATTCATTATCAGAAAGGAATTTTTCCGGCGCACGAGGACGAGGTGGGCGTCATCATCGCTGGCCCGCGCGGCTTCGGACAGGAAATCGGGCGTGCCCGATTTCTCGAAGTATTCAAAGCGCCAAGGCGCCCACAAAGTTTCGAGCTCGACTTTGGGAAACTCCACCAACTAACGAGAGTAAGAGGTTATGGGAGAAAGTCGAGCTTATCTGCGCGGGAGTGTCAGGAACCCATAGCTCGATGGATGTTCGCTCCTTTTTTCGACGGTAAGGCGATAGGGAAATTTGCCCGAGCGCCAGGGCTCTTCATCGGTTGGAACAACGAGCGCGTCCAAACCGGGCGGCGCCGCTGACGCCTCAGTTATACGGGTGTAGAAACGCGGCCGCTGTAAATACAAAAGCAGACTTTCGTCGCGGCCCGGAAGGATTTCGTAGCGTAAATGTTCAGCCGCCGCGATCCGACGAACTTCGCGACCAAATTTCACCAGTGCACCGCGATCGTTGCGGTAACCGTCGATCACTCGCATCGCCACATACGCGCCGGTAAAAATTGCAGCGAAGGTGATTGCGAACGCAACGATCCGGCGAGCGCGAATCACGTTGTCTGCCATAAGCGACTTGATCTGCGCAGCCAGGAGCATGCAAAGCGGGGGAACGCCAGGGAAAATTCGATCCACTCGCTTCGATGGAATCAATGACATCACCACGATGCCCCCAAGTGCCCACGTGATCAGCCAGAACATCTCCGGAGAGAGATTCCCCAGCCACTTTCCGGTTGCTGCTTTCGTTTTGCGCAAAGCGACCACGAGCAAACCGATGATGAGCAAACTCCAGGGCGCGAATTTTTGCAGCAGATGCGGAATGTAGAAGAGCAGCGGTTGCGAACGATGAATACCCTCATGAAAGCGAGCGCCGAATTCGTTCAGAATAACGTCTTCGTAAAATCCATCGATAAAACGGATCCCTAAAATCAACCAGAGACAGAACAACGCGAAAGAGGCAACCCAGGGGATCCACCCGCTCCACGCACTCGGAAAATCGGGGCGCCAGTTCCGTCGCAATTGATAAAGAATGAGTGGTGGGAGGACAAACACCCAAACGATGGGACCCTTAACGAACATCGCCGCGGTCAGCACGACACCGAGCGCAGTTTGATCGCGCGTCGTCCACGACGTCCGGGTCCGGATTTTTTCAAACATCAACAATCCGATCGCGAAGGTAACCAGCGCGAGCGGCATGTCCGTTCGCACCAGCGTCGCCAGTCGCACGCTCAGCAAATTCAGACCAAATGCGGCGAGCGCGCAGAGCGCGGGCAAATCGCCAAAGATTCGCGCGCCGCGAAAAACCAAAACCGCGAGTGCGATCGCGGAAACGAGAGAAGGAAACCGCCAGGCAAAATCCCACGAGCGCGTGATTTGATAGAGCCCGGTGGAAACCCATGCGACGGCGGGTGGTTTGCTATTGATATGATGCGAAGAGTGGCGGGGGGCGCGCACTCCCGTACCTTCGTCCGGCGTCGTTTGATAGAGCCAGCGCTGCTGGCCAATCATCTGAAAGGAAACAAAGGCTTGTTTCGCCTGATCGTAATCGTCCAGTGTCCATGGCAGGTTCGTGACCGCAAAAAAGCAAACCGTTAGTACGCTAACGATTAGCAGCATTCGCCAATTTTGATCTGTCTCAGCCGGCGCGATCTGGCTCATCGCCTACTCGCGCCAAAGCAACGCGCGCACCGGGGCGGCATCGCCACCCGCAATTTTCAGGGGCAGCCCAGCAAATTGATAGAGTCCCGCCTCGATAGCGCTCAGGTCGAGCGACTCAATGATGGCAATCTTGGCGGCTGCGAGTGCATGATGATTCGCCAAAACCTTCGCCTCGATCGGATCGACTGAAGGAACATCGACGCCGAGCAGGACAACGTGTAGATCGCTCAACCAGGCGATTGCCTCGGGTTTCAGCACCGGCACCCAGTCTGGAAATCGTGTCGGATCCGGAAAACAATCCGTTTTCAGCAGGACCCGGCGGGTTTCGGCGATTTGCGGACGCGCATGTTCCAAATCAGCAACGGCGATGGAAGGCCGAGTCCGGGAAAACTTTCCCGCGAGATCAATCACGACCGCCGGTCCGATGTAGTTTTCGAGGGGAACGGAATCGCTGGCTGCTCCTTTTTCGTCGAAATGAAATGGCGCGTCCGCGTGCGTTCCGTTGTGCGTGCTCATGCTCAATGCACCGACATTGACCGGACATGTTTCGTTGAGACGCCAGGTCAGCTCATATCGAAATGGCGTATCCCCAGGCCAGGGGGCGAGATCATTCGTCAAGGGCCGCGAAATATCCCAGATCTTTTTCATCCTGCGTGACGCAATTCTGTCATGATTGCTTCAGCCGCATTCGCGCTCGCCTCGCCCCGACCGAGTTTCTGCGCGACATTTGCAAAATCCGCCAGCATGCGTGCGCGTGCCGTTTTGTCGGTGAGCAAGCGCCCCACCGCCGCGGCGATCGACCGCGGTTGTGCTTTGTGCTGAATAAACTCGGGAACGATCTCCCGATTGACGAGCACGTTTGGCATTCCCAAATATTTTACTTTCACCACCAGCCGCGCAGCCAGATAGGTAAGCCACGCCACCCGATAAATCAGGACAAAAGGCAACTCTGAAAGCGCGGCTTCGAGCGTAGCTGTGCCGGAGGCAACCATTCCAACGTTCACCCCTGCCATTACGGAACGAGCGTCACCCATAACAATGGAAAATTTTTCGGCGTGCTTGCCATAAAGATCGGCGCGAATGAGATCCGCCAATCGCTCGGACGCGGCTGAAACGACGAAACGCAGATTGTGATTTTGATGTAACAATTCCGTGGCTGCTTGGCGCATGACGGGGAAAATTTTCTTCACTTCGCGTTCGCGACTGCCCGGAAATAAACCAACGAGCTTGTCATCCCGAGAGGGAACAGGGCCGCCTGTTGTCGATGGCGTTGAGATCTCGCGACGGGATCCCTCGGTCCGAGCCGGACTGGCGTTTTCGCTCGGGCTGACAGAAGTTGGGGTGGGGATGACCGACATCATCGGGTGACCGACAAAAATCGCGCGCAAGCCCGATGCCTCATAGAACTCGGGTTCAAATGGAAAAATACACAGCATCAGATCAATGGACTGAGCCATTTGCGACACGCGACGCTGGTTCCACGCCCAAACCTGCGGGCTGATGTAATAAACAATTTTCAGCTCGGGAAATTTCAGGTGCAGCGCACGGGCCAGGCGCAAATTAAATCCCGGGTAATCGATCAGGATGACTGCGCTTGGCCGGGCCGCCTCAATCTCCGAAATGGTATCGTGAAATTGCTCTCGGAAAAAAGGGTAACGCTTGATCACTTCCCATAATCCGACGACAGCAGTGTCATCGGTCCAATCGCGAAAGTTCCCGCCGGCAAGAGCGCGCATTTTCGGACCGCCGCGCCCGACAAATCGCATTTCCGGCGCACGCGATGCGAACCAGAGACTTTCGGCGCGCCACCGGTCAGCGCACACTCGACAAAGGAAGCGAGCTGTTGCCGTAACGGCTCTTCTTTTTCAATCGCGACCGGGTCGCGCGTGATCCGCCCGTTGATCCGGCGGTAGATTTCGCCGCTTTGTCCCTGATAATCTAACGAGAGATAGGCGTCCTCCTGGAATACCCGGATCTTGCGCATCCGTTCTGGACTGATGCGGCTGGAGGTAATGTTGGCGATGCAGCCGCTGGCGAAACGTAATCGCGCATTGGCAATGTCTTCGCCGCGACTCAGCACCGGCACGCCGACCGCGTCGATGTTTTCCACGGTCGAGTTCACCAAATGCAAAATGATTTCCAGGTCGTGAATCATCAAATCGAGCACAACACCGATCTCCGTGCTGCGATTTGGATAAGGCGAGAGGCGATGCGCTTCGATGAAACGCGGGTGAGTCAGGCGCTGTTCCAACGCGCTTAGGACGGGATTAAAGCGTTCGACATGACCAACCTGTAACACCAGCCGTTTTTCGGCAGCGCATTGCGCGAGCTCGTGGGCATCGGCAGTATTTTCGGTGATCGGTTTTTCGATGAGCAAATGTTTGCTGCGGGCAAGCAAATCACGCGCGACCGAAAAATGCGCGCTAGTCGGGGTAGCGACTGATGCCGCATCGACCATTTCGGCAAATTCATTGAGGGATCCCGCGGCCTTCACCTTGTGCTTGGCGGCAATTTCAGCGGCACGTGCCGAATCGATATCAAAAATCGCGACGAACTCGGCGCGTGGCAGCTCGGCGTAAATCCGCGCATGATTGCTGCCAATGTGACCGACGCCAACGACGCCAACCCGCAGTTTTTTCATCGCACACGTGCCATCGACTGCGGCGCGTAATTATCAAGGAACCATTCGTAAAGCCGGGCGACGCCGTCCCGTAGCGAAATTGTAGGCTGCCAGCCGAGCGTTTTGATCTTGGAGACGTCGAGCAATTTTCGCGGAGTGCCGTCCGGTTTTGAGCGGTCCCACTTTAGCTCACCCCGAAAACCGACCACGTCACAAACCAACTCCGCCAATTCCCGAATGGAAATGTCTTCGCCGCAACCAACGTTGATAATTTCCGGCGAATCGTACTTCTCGAGCAGGAATACGACCGCCGTCGCCAAATCGTCCACATGCAGAAATTCGCGGCGCGGCTCCCCCGTTCCCCAAACTATCATCTTCCCGGCTCCGCTCATTCTAGCTTCGTGCGCCTTGCGCAACAACGCGGCCAGCGCGTGCGAAGTCTCCAGATCGAAATTATCACCCGGGCCGTAGAGATTTGTTGGCATAACCGAGATGAAATTCGCGCCGTACTCGCGTGCGAAAGCCTGACACAATTTTACGCCCGCGATCTTGGCAATTGCATATGCTTCATTGGTCGGTTCAAGCGGCCCGCTGAGCAGCGCACTCTCCGGAATTGGTTGCGGAGCAAATTTCGGATAGATGCACGAGCTGCCGAGAAACAAGAGTTTGCGCGCCCCGGCCTCGTGCGCCGCGCGAATAACATTGTTCTGGATGTGTAAATTTTCGATTAGGAATTCGACGGGCGCATCAATATTGGCTTTTATTCCCCCAACCTTCGCCGCTGCCAGAACCACCACCTCCGGCCTTTCCTCGGCGAAAAAATCCCGGACGAGTCGTTCGTCTCGCAAATCAACTTCCGCCCGCGGGCGAGTGATCAGATTGGTAAAAGAGCGCGCCTTGAGCAGACGGACCAGGGCCGTGCCGACTAGCCCACTGTGGCCGGCGACGTAAATTTTATCGCTCTGTTTCATCCGCGAATAGGTGTTTAGCATTTTCTTTTTTCGCCGCGCGCGCAATCCTGAGTTCATGCCCAGGCAAAGGCGCCGGCTGGCGGTGCAGAAAACCTACAAGCTTTTCATCGGCGGAAAATTCGCCCGCGGTGAAAATGGCCGCGTCATCGCCGCGCGTGATGCGCAGGGAAACGTGCTGGCCAATTACTGTCGTGCATCGCGAAAAGATTTTCGTGATGCGGTCCGCGTGGGACGAAGTGCAGTCCCGGGCTGGACGAACTGCAGCCCTTATCTGCGCGGCCAAATTTTGTATCGCGCGGCCGAAATGCTGGAAGGGCGCCGCCGCGAGTTGGAAAGCGAACTGGCCCGCGTTGACAGCTCGGGGGCCAGGGCGCGTCGCGAAGTAACGGCCGCGATTGATCGCCTGGTTTACTACGCCGGTTGGACGGACAAGTTTTCGCAAATTCTCGGATCCGTAAATCCGGTCGCGACGTCGCATTTCAATTTTACGATCCCCGAACCGACGGGCGTGGTGATCGCGCTGGCGCCGGATGAGCCGGCCTTGCTCGGACTGGTATCGGTTGTCGCTCCCATCATCGCCAGCGGCAACAGCGTCATCGCGCTCGCTTCGACCGCGAACGCGCTCGCCCCCCTTACCTTTTCCGAAATCATCGCGACGAGTGACCTTCCGGCCGGCGTCTTCAATCTTCTCGCAGGTGATCGCAGCGAGCTCGCGCCGCATTTCGCAAGTCATATGGACGTCAATGCCATTGTCGATGCCAGCGGCGACGACAAGATCGGCGAGAAATTGCAGGCCGGCTCCGCCATCAACGTCAAGCGCTACGTCCGTCGCTCCATCTTGAATTACTTCGGCCGCGACGCGGAAAACCCGTACTGGATTCTCGATACCGTCGAGATGAAAACCGCGTGGCATCCGATCGGACTCTAGCAGCCGGGGCAGTGGTGATGGAGTGTTGGAGTAATGACAAGCCGGACGCAGAGCTGTCGCTTTGAATTCCATTACTCCACTACTCCACCACTCCATTACTCCACGTTTTGATCATGCACTTTCCATCGCTGATTGAGAAGAAGCGCGATGGCGGCGAATTGAGCTCGGAAGAAATCGCACAGGTCATTTCCGGTTTTACTCGCGGAGAAATTCCCGATTACCAGATGAGCGCGCTCACAATGGCCATTTTTTTCCGCGGCATGAGCGACATGGAAACGTGGCATCTGACCAAAGCGATGCTGGAGAGCGGCCAGATATTCGAATATCCGCCAAACTCGCCGCCCAAGGTCGACAAACATTCGACCGGCGCAATTGGCGGAAAGACTTCACTGGTTCTAGCACCGCTGCTGGCCTGCGATGAAGTTTGGGTGCCAATGATGTCCGGTCGCGGTCTGGATATCACTGGCGGCACGCTTGATAAACTCGAAAGCATTCCTGGCTTCAATGTGAACCTGGATCGAACGCGCGCGATCAAACAACTCGAGCGCATCGGCGTTTTCATGATTGGACAAACGGCCGAGATTTGTCCGGCCGACAAAAAACTTTATGCGCTGCGTGACGTCACCGGCACCGTGCCGTCGCGGCCCCTCATCGTCGCCAGCATCATGTGTAAGAAGCTGGCGGAAAATCTAGATCGGCTCGTACTCAACGTACGATTCGGCAAAGGCGCATTCATGAAGACGCGTGACAAAGCGAAACGGCTCGGAGAAGCGATGCTGCGCGTTGGCGAAGGGATGGGCACAAAAATCTCATATCTACTCACGGCGATGGACGAGCCGATGGGTCGCACGGTCGGTAATGCCTTGGAACTTGCGGAAGCGATCGATGTTATGCACGGTCGTGGCCCGGCAGATATCGTGAAACTGGTCCTCGACCTGGCGACGAAAGTTGCAAACGCGCCGCGCGCTCAACTTCAAAAATGGCTGCAAGATGGCCGCGCCTGGAAGAAGTTTATTTCCCTCGTCGAAGCCCAGGATGGAAGTGCCAGCGTGCTGGAAAAAATCGCGTCGATTTACAAGGCGCCTCTCATCCGCGAAATCACCTCCGATCGCGACGGTAAAATTACTGCCATGGACGCGGAAAAAATCGGTCGCGCCTCGCTCTTGCTTGGCGGTGGCCGCCAACAAGTAGAGGACAAGATTGATTTCGCCGTCGGCATTTCCGATTTGAAAAAAATCGGCGAGAGAGTTCAGCGAGATGAACCGCTTATGCGTGTGCATGCGCGAACGAACGACGCTCTTGAACGAGTTTTGCCGTTGCTGAGGACGGCGGCGGTGGTGCTCGGAGATGAACGTGATCTTTAGGCGAATGTTTGTGAGATCCTCCTCTCGCCTTTGCGGGATCGGGATGACGGGAGCCGTGTTTGTCTGGAACATTCACGGCCAAGCCATCGCCGCGTCGCAAACAAACGAAAAAACGCCAGTCGATGCGTTAATTCCTTGGTTGCTCCAGGAAGATACGCAGCTGCGTGGAATCCCCTTTAGCGAAGTGGTTCTCGATGCCACCGGAAAGCATGTCCTCGCCTTCAATCCGAAAGATGAAACCGACGCGCGGGTAGTGAAACAAATCAGTGCCGTGCTCGATGAAGTGATGGCGCGATTGAATGCGCCCGAGAGCGTGATTCAGGGAATTCCGCGCATCAACGAAGTGAGCAGTCATTTTGAGGATTTGATCCGCGAGCTCTTGAACACAACGCCGGGTCTCGCCTGTGATTTTCCGAAGACAGCGGCGGGCGGAAAACAACGCTCCGGATATCCCGATCTGGAACTAGTCGATCAAGAATCGCATCGCGTTTATTATCTCGATCCGAAACTTTACGCAGTCGGGAGCCGCGACAGTTCATTTCGCACTTTTTATTTCGAACCGAAGATCGCGACCAACAAAGTGCGCGAGGACGCAGTGCATTTTATTGTTGGGTTTGAACATGAGAAACCGGTGGCTGACCGGCAGTGGAAATTCACCCGTTGGGACTTGGTCGACCTCTCACATTTCCAAGTGAAACTGAAAGCCGAATTTCAAGGGAGCAATCGCGACATGTATCGGCCGGAGGCGATCGTCGCCACTAGTGGGAAGGAGATGGAGTAGTGAAATGAGGGAGTGATGGACACCCAGCTGACGCCGTGCTGATCCATTCGTCGAAATCTTATTCCTAATCCTATTCGTATTCATTGTGGCCGATTAAGAATAAGATTAGGATTACGAATAGGAATAGAAGAAGAATTCCGCCAGACACGCGTCGACATCCTCTCTGTTTGGGCTTGGGAAGGCACTGCTAAAAGTTGCCGTAAGCGACCTTCGGCGTAATTGTTAACTCTTGTGATTTCACAGGCAACAAAACCCGAAACATTCGAGTTCGACACAGTGGATGACGTCGTCGCCGACGTCACGGCCGGGAAGATCGTGATTGTGACCGATGACGCCGATCGCGAGAACGAAGGCGACCTGGTGATGGCAGCGGAAAAGGCGACTGCGGCATCAGTGAATTTCATGGCCATGCATGGCCGCGGTTTGATTTGCGTTCCCATCTCGAACGGGCGCGCGGAACAGCTGGGCCTGAAGCGCATGGTCGCGGAAAATCGCGAAATGTATTCGACCGATTTCACCGTCTCGGTCGATGCTGCGGACGGCGTGACAACCGGCATCAGCGCGCATGACCGGGCGCGAACTATTCAGATCATCGCCAATCCCGTTTCCGAGCCGAATGATCTCGTGCAACCCGGCCATGTCTTTCCTTTGCGAGCAAAAGACGGTGGCGTCTTACGCCGCGCTGGGCACACCGAAGCGGCAGTTGATCTTGCCACCATGGCCGGGCTGCAGCCTGCCGGGGTGCTCTGCGAAATTCTGCATGACGATGGCACAATGGCGCGTTTGCCGGAATTGATGCGGTTCCGCCAAAACCACGGCCTCCGTATTTGCACCATCCAGAGTCTGATCGCGCACCGGCGGGTTCGGGAAAAACTGGTCGAGCGTGAACAAATCGTGAAAATGCCGACGGATTACGGCGATTTCGATCTGCACCTTTATCGGTCGAAACTGGATGGCTCACATCACCTCGCCCTGGTCAAAGGCACGATTTCGCCGAATAAACCGACGCTCGTGCGGGTGCACAGCGAATGTCTCACCGGTGATGTTTTTGGTTCGCGACGCTGCGATTGCGGGAATCAGTTGCACGCGGCGTTGCGCCAGATCTCGGAGGAAGGCGATGGCGTCCTCGTTTACATGCGGCAGGAAGGGCGCGGAATTGGGTTAGCAGCCAAAATTCATGCCTACAAATTACAGGAGGAAGGCCTTGATACGGTCGAGGCGAATGCCAGGCTTGGCTTTCCGATGGATCTGCGCGATTATGGATTGGGCGCACAAATCTTGTTCGATCTCGGTGTGCGACAATTTCGTTTTCTGACGAATAACCCCAAGAAGGTGATCGGGCTGGAAGGCTATGGAATTCAAATGATCGAGCAGGTGCCGATTCGCAGCCCGGCCAATCCGCACAACGAAAAATACCTGGAGACCAAAAAACAGAAAATGGGCCACTTACTATGATCGAACCTTCTGCTAATCCTCGCGTGTCGCACTTGATTTTGCCGCGCCCCCGCGTCGTTTTGGCGAAACGCACCTTTGCCATCGTGGCCAGTCAATTCAATCCGTCCTACGTGCAAGGATTGGTCGATCGCGCCGGCCGAGAACTAGAAACTCCTATGGCGAAGGTCGCGCTCTATCGAGTGCCCGGCGCATTTGAAATTCCGGTCGTGGTGCGCGAGCTGGCACAACAAAAAAAGGCGGACGTAATCCTCGCCCTCGGCGTCATTATAAAGGGGAAGACCAATCACGCGGAAAATCTGTCCCGTTCCGTCACTGACGCGCTCCAGCGGATCGCGCTGGATTATGGCATTCCGGTAATCAACTGCGTCCACACTTTTACCAAGGAACTGGACGCGCGTGAACGTTGTCTCGAAGACAAAATCAATCGCGGCACCGAGGCCGCCCGCGCGGCGATCGAAATCGCCAATGTGATGTCGGACCTGCGCACCCGACCGTAGCGATGGGCCGGCGGCGAGAGGCGCGCCAGGCCGCGCTGCAATATCATTTCTGGCGCGACATGCAGCACGGCGATAGCCCGGAAAAAATGGAAGATTTCTGGGAATTTCTCCCGACTAAACCGCGCGTCCGCGAATTTGCCCAGCCGCTTATCGACGGGATGAATGCGCATCTGGCGGAAATCGACGAGCGCATTCGGCGATATGCCGAGAATTACGAGTTTCGTCGCATCGCCGCGGTTGATCGCAACGTTCTGCGCCTGGCCATTTATGAAATGTTATTTCGCGATGACATTCCCCCCGTTGTCTCCATTAACGAAGCAATCGAGCTCGCAAAGAAATTCGGCGGAGCGGAATCGGGCCGTTTCGTTAACGGGATTCTCGACCGGGTCCGAAAAGAGCTGACCCGACCGGCGCGCGAGGCGGTGGTGAAAAGCAGCGTAGAGTAGCGGTCGCCTATTCCGTCCTCCCGAGCGGAGTCGAGGGATCCCGTTAACTTACGTTAAAGCTTGCGGGGCGGGATCCCTCGGCTTTCGCTCGAGATGACGAGATTCGCGAAATGAATTTTTTCAAAAACGTCATCGACAAATTTGCCGGCAAACCGGTCGATTGGGACGAGCTGGAAGAGGCGTTGATTCGCTCGGACATCGGCGTGCCGATGACGCTGCGCATTCTAAAAACACTACGCGAGCGTGAAGCCTGGTCATGGGTAACGGCAAATGACATCGCCGAAGTGGCGCGAGATGAAATCGGTCGTGTTCTCCCGATCAATCCCCCACCCATTCGTCCCCTGCCGGCGCATCCAAAAGTCATTTTGATCGTTGGCGTCAATGGAACCGGCAAAACAACGTCCACCGCGAAGCTGGCACATTTCTTTAAAACAAGGCGCCACACGGTTTTATTGGCGGCAGCCGACACTTTTCGGGCCGCAGCAATCGAACAACTAGGTATTTGGGCAGAGCGAATCGGTGTTGAAATGATTCGCGGACCGTACAACGCCGACCCCGCCGCGCTTTGCTATGAGGCGTATGAGGCAGCCGATAAACGTGTCGTCGAGTTTCTGATTTGTGACACCGCTGGCCGGCTACACACGAAATCGAATCTGATGGGCGAGCTCGCCAAAGTAAAACGCAGCCTGTCAAAACACGATTCGAACGCGCCGCATGAAATCCTGCTGGTGGTCGATGCGGCTACGGGCAGTAACGCACTCGCGCAAGCGAAACAGTTCCACGAGGCGATCGGATTGACGGGATTAATCGTGACCAAACTCGATGGCAGTGGGAAAGGCGGAGTCGTCGTGGCAATTCAAGATGAACTTGGAATTCCGACGCGCTTTGTCGGAACGGGAGAGAAAATGGAAGATTTTGCCGAATTCGACGGACGCGACTTTGTCCGGAATATGCTCTAGTCGAGAACTTCAAGAGCGTGGCACCTGCAATTAAAGAGACAGTCCCAGCCGAGGAGAGCGTCGGTCCGGTTCCGGCGGCCGGGCTGCGTGGTTTTCTTGCGAAGTTCACAGTCCTGAAAGGCGCGCAACGGGAGCTTTGGCTGACGTTCCTGATCAAGTTCCTGATCTACACGGCCTATTCCGTCACGAACAAGACGATGGTGCTGTGGTTATCGAAGGACCTTGGCTTCAGCGACCAGGCCGCGGGAGCGCTGGTCGGCTGGGTCTGGGCGCCCGCGATGACGGTCTTCACCCTGCTCGCTGGCTCAGTGACTGACGCGATTGGATTGCGGCGCACCTTTTTTCTTGGCGTGGCGATTTGCACGGTGGCCCGCAGCGTGATGGTGGTAACAACGAATCCAGCACTCGCGCTGGTGTGCGGCGTTCTTCCGCTAGCCGTCGGTGAGGCGCTCGGGACGCCAGTGTTGCTCGCAGCAACACGACGCTACTCAACTACGGCGCAGCGCTCGATTTCATTTTCCATCATCTACATGGTGATGAATATCGGCTACGTCGCTGCGGGATGGATTTTCGATTACGTCCGCCAATTGGATTTTCGCATCAGCATCGGCGGCTTTGAGCCGACTACCCACCAGCAACTGTTCATCGTCAGCCTCGTCTTCGAGATTCTGCTTTTCCCGGCAATTTATTTCCTCCGGCGTAGCGCCGACAAAAAGGGCGACAATGCGGTTGTTCGTCGAAGTACCGCGAACTTCTGGGGGCGAATTGGCGGGACTGTGCGGCAAAGCGCGGCCGACACGGCCGGGCTCTTCCGTCGCCTAATCGGGCAGTCTGGTTTCTACCGCCTGCTTGTCTTCTTTCTCTTCATTGGCTTTCTCAAAGCGATTTTCCTCCAGATGGACTACGTCTTCCCGAAGTGGGGCGACCGTGAGCTCGGACTTCACGCGCCGGTCGGGAAACTGTCGGCGATCAATTCGATAGTCATCATTCTCCTCGTCCCGGTGGTCGGCGCGTTGACGCAACGGTTCGCGGCTTATCGGATGGTGATCTTCGGGGGCGCGATTTGCGCGGCTGGAGTATTCATTATGGCGCTGCCGACGGAATGGTTTCTGCCTGCCGTAAACACCGGCATTGGCCAGTGGCTTGGGCACGCCTATCTCGGCGTGAGAGGGAACATACATCCCTATTACATAATGGCTGCGCTTTACTTAACGGTGTTCTCGATTGGGGAGGCGTTCTATTCCCCGCGTGTCTACGAGTATGCAGCCGCGATCGCACCGCCCGGGCAGGAAGCGTCGTATGCTTCCTTGGCATACCTTCCATTTCTCGTTGGCAAGCTTCTTGTGGGCACCGGCGGTTGGTT
>WNGI01000412.1_pt1 | contig 31037 bp, 23 predicted proteins | sample 5400621 | NCBI WGS metagenome assembly WNGI01 (sample SAMN13153374, study PRJNA577476) | soil metagenome | isolation source: 20 cm soil or saprolite under Garry oak tree replicate 1 | place: USA:California | collected 2016-06-15
CACCTGCACCCGTACTACCGCGACAAGTACGGCTACCAGGCGACTGCGTTCCCGGTCGCGTACGACAGCTTCCAGCGGATGCTCAGCCTGCCGCTGAATCCGCGACTCAGCGACCAGGACGTGGCCGACGTGATCGATGCCGTGCGCGATGTCGTGCGAAGGCACCGCCGATGACGCGAGCGAAGCGCACCTTCGATCTGGTCGGCGCGGGCCTCGGCCTGGTGCTGCTGGCGCCACTGCTCGCGCTGTTGGGGCTCCTGGTCAAGGCCGAAGACGGCGGGCCCGTCTTGTTCAAGCAGGAGCGCGTCGGGTACCGGGGCCGTCGGTTCCGCATCTGGAAGTTCCGGACGATGGTCCCGGACGCCGAGACGTGCGGGCTGCCCCTGACCGTTGGGCGTGATCCCCGGGTGACTCGGATCGGGGCGTGGATGCGCCGACTGAAGCTGGACGAGCTGCCGCAGCTGTTCAATGTGCTGGTCGGAGACATGAGCTTGGTGGGTCCCCGACCGGACGTGCCGCGCTACGTCGCCTTGTATCGCGCCCCGGAGCGCCGTGTGCTCGAGCTGGTGCCGGGCATGACCGACGAGGGGTCCATTCGCTACCTCGGCGAGAGCACGCTGTTGGCCGCCTCGCCGGACCCAGAGCCGCACTACCTGGAGGTCATTGCGCCCGAGAAGATCCGGCTCAGCTTGGCGTACGCGGCGCGTGCCACGGTGTGGAGCGACCTGCGGGTGATCCTCAAGACCTTGCGCCACCTCTACTGGTCGGCGGCCAAGACCGGCCGCACGGCCGCCCTCGGTCGAGGCGAGCCGGCGGTCGACCCGAGGTCCATGACGTCCTGATTCCGAGGTCGCAGCGCTGCTTCGGCCGCGACGATCCCTAGGACAAACCAGAATTGCTTTCGATAGCCCCACTCGAGCGATAACGATCCCACTCCCAGGGCGAGGAGTAGCACGATCCCGAAGCGCCGCGGCAGCCGCGGCGAACGCCGCAACGCCGTGAATGCCGCCCCGATGATCGCGAGAAACACCAAGAGTCCGACGAGGCCATCCTCAACCAGAATTCCCAAGGGAACGCTGTGTGACGACCATTGAAAGCCGAGCGTCGGCTCGACGGCCGCTCCGAACGTTCCCGCACCCAGGCCGACCAGCGGATGCTCCCGCGCCACCTCCAGGCCCGCACGCCAGATAAAGCCACGGTTTCCGAAGTATCCGGACTCGATGTCCGCTCGGGTGGTTTGAAGGCGTTCCAGAGTCGCTTCGGGCACGACGCTGGCCGCGAGCACGAGCGACGCGACGGCAAGGGCGCACAGGGCGACCTTCGTGCGAAGGCGCAGGCGCCCTTGCGTTGCGGGAATGATCGCGAGAGCCACGAGCATCGTAAGAAACGCCCCACGCGACGCCGTGAGCAGAATCGCCGTGATGGAAAGAGGCAGATAGAGTTGCCACAGCCGCGCAAAGCGTCGCTGTGGGTGCGACAGGCTCAAGTACCACGCCATCGGCAGGCCGATCGCCAGCGTCATGCCGAGCTCGTTGGGATTAATGCTCAGCGCGTTGAACCGCCCCGCGTACCCGGCAGCGTGTTCGCCCGACAGATAGTCGCGTATGGTGGCGACGGAGGCAACCGCGACCCCCAGCACGTATGCCCCGAGCAGGGCTCGCGTGCGCTGAGGTGACCACGCGATTTCCCAGATCAGCCACACCAAGACCGCGAGCTGCACGTACGTCAGCAACCGCGTTCGCGTCGCCTCGGTATCGATCGACCAGAGCGTGCTTACCGCAGCCCAAAGCACGAACAAGAGAGTGAGCGCGTGAAACCAAGACAGTGGCCTCACGCGGCGTCGCGCGCAGATGTAGAGCACACCTACGGTCGACGCCACGATCCCAACGAGGCGCGGGATCGAGCCCACAACCGGCAGGTCGGCGTACACGTCCCACGGGAGGACAAAGACGAAACACCAGAGGCATGCGAATGCAGCCTTACTCAACGCGGTGAGCACACCGGCCGGCCTCCTCTCTCTCGTCCCTGTTGGCATATGCCATGCCTCTAGCGAGGCCCGACAGCCGCGACCGTTCGTGGCGGCACCGCAACAGCGGCGCTCGCGCATGGGTGCCAGCACGTTCCTTGCGACCGATTCGGCCCGTTCGCAGCAAGGCGGTCCGTGATGTTGCGTGAAGAAACGGGGGAACGTCGGCTGGGCCTCGGCGCCAGGTGGGTCGTTGCCGCGCTGCTCATCGCTCCGTTCGCGTCCGCTGCGGCGCAGGCGCGGGGCCTCCGGGATCCGGTGCTGCGCCCGGGTGACATGCTTCGGATCACCGTGTGGCGCCACCCCGAAATGAGTGGCGACTTTGCGGTCGCCCCGGATAGCACGCTGGTCCACCCGTTGTACCAGGCGGTCAAGGTTGCGGGAGCACCGCTGTCGGCAGTGCGAGAAAGGCTGCGCGGCCTTCTGGTCACCTATGAGCAGGGCGTCGACTTCGTGATCGAGCCCCTGTTCGCGGTGACGGTGGCTGGAGAGGTGCGTCAGCCCAACCTGTACCAACTGCCCCAGGGGACGACATTCGCCCAGGCGATCGCGCGGGCGGGCGGTCCCACAGAACTGGGCCGGCTGGACAAAGTCCGCGTGATCCGTCGGGACAGCTCGATGGTACTAGACCTGGGACGGGGGTATTCGCGATATGAAGGGCTGCCGATTGCGTCCGGTGACCAGGTGCTAGTGGCTCGTCGCTCCAGCTTCAATCTCTTGCGGGATGTCGTGTATCCGCTGGCGAGTCTCACCGCGGCGGTCGCGGCCGTCCTGGCGTACAGTCGAAACCGGTGAGCCGGGCAATGTCTCAGCCCCTTCCCAACGATACTCGCGCCGCTTCAGGCTCGGTTGCGGACCGAGGAGAGCTGGACGCGCCCGTGAGCTCGGTCCGCCTGGACGACCTGTTCGCGGTCCTGCGTCGCCACATCCGGTTGGTGCTCGGGGTGGCTGCGGCTGTCATGATGGCCGCCGGATATGTGGCATATGTGACGGGGTCGGTGTATCGCGCCGTCGCGGTAATTCGCTTGTCGGACCCCCGTCGGGCATTTACCGGTGGCGTGGTGGACGACCCGGCCTTGCTTGCGGACGGGCGGTACGCCGACCCCCTGTTGTCGCAAGTGGAGCTCCTCAAGAGTCGCACCGTCGCCGGTGGGGTCGTCGACAGTATGCCGATGCTGCGCGTAGTCTTGCGAAAGTCTTCCCCCAGCCTCCTGGACCGCCTGCTCCGACGGAGGTTTTCGCCGAACCTCCTGGGGGTCGTAGCCGTGGCGGCCGATGCGGCGGCCGATTCGCTCTCGCTGACGTTCGACCGGGACGGCTTCCTCCTAGGAACGGGGCCTGGGCGGCGTCGCGCGGCGTACGGCACGGTCGTCGAAGTCGGTGGCGTTCGGTTCGCGATCCTGCGCCGGCCGGAGGTGAGACAGGGCGTGTTGCGGGTGCTGAGCCGCGACGCGGCGATCAGCGGGTTGCTCACCGAGCTCCGGGTGAGACCTCGGATGCGCACTGACATCGTGGACGTTGGGTATTCCGCCCCCGACCCCTCTCGCGCGCAGGAGGTCGTCAACCGCGTGGTCGACGTCTTCCGAGCCGCCAGCGCCGAAGCGGCGCAGCGGCAGTCCCGATTGCGACGGGAGTTTCTCGAGGCCCAACTCAAGGTCAACGATTCACTCGTGGCCGATGCGCAAGAGGCGCTCACGGCGTTCCAGCGGCGTGCTCGTTCGGACGGCTCGGGGCAGTCTTCGGGACGGGAGCAGACCGAATTGCCGGGCCTCGAGCTGCAGCGCCAGCAACTGCTCGCGGAGCGCCGGACCGACGAGGACCTGTTGAAGGCGCTCCAGGACAGCAGCACCAGCCGGAAGGCCATCCAGACCGCGCTCTCGACCCCGGGCGTTGCGCCGAGTCCGGCCGTGGTGCAGCTGAACACGCAGCTGTTCCAGTACGAGATGGCGCGCGATTCCCTGGCAAGTCTCTCGCGATCACACCCGGACCTGCCCCGCCTCAATCTGCTGATTTCCTCCGCCGAGGCGAAGCTGCTCCGCGCGGTGCAGGCGGGGGTCCAGGGCGCCATCGCGTCCCTCGACGGGCGCATCGCCGCGATCAACGACTTGCGAGCCCGCCGGGCGGGAAACCTGCAACAGGTCGCGCAGGAGGCGCGGCTGACCGAACGAGTCGAGAATGCGCGGAAGGTGGCGGATGAGTTGCGAACCGAATACCAAAAGGCCGGGATCGCCGAGGCCGTCACGGTGGGGCAGGTCGAGATCGTCGATCATGCCACCCTCCCGATGAAGCCCGCGGGGATCGGGCTCGCGGAGCAACTCGCTCTCGGGTTGCTGGTCGGCCTGATCCTCGGTGCAGGCGGCGCCTTCGTGGCCGAACGCGTGGGGAGCTCGATCGCTCGGCGAGTCGAAGTGGAGCATCTCGGTCTGTCGGTCTTGGGCATCGTCCCGCGGTGGGGCCGGGAAACCGACAACAAAGGCCCCGGGAGCGCGGACGCGGCGGTCGAAGCGTTCCGCGGTATCCGGCTGAACGTGCTGAACGCACACGGGGCCGCGGGCCCTGTCGTGGTGGCGGTATCGAGCCCGGGGAGTGGCGATGGGAAGTCGTTTGTCAGCTCGAACCTGGCGCTGGCGTTCGCCTATGCGAACCATCGCACGGTGTTGGTCGATGCCGACCTCCGGCGGGGCGCGCTGCACCGCCCGCTGCAGTTGCGTCGGGAGCCGGGCTTGACGGACCTGCTCGCCGCCGATACCTCCCCGGAGCAGGTGCTGCAAGCTACCACGCATCCGTCCCTCGACTTTTTTGCCAGCGGGTCTCGCCGAACCGATGCGCCGGAGCTGCTGGGCTCCGCGCGGATGGCGGACTTCATGACCAAGCTGCGGTCGAGCTACGGCGTGATCGTCGTGGACACGCCACCGCTCGGCGCGGGCGTCGATGCGTTCGTGCTGGCTTCGCTGGCCGGAAGCCTGCTCATGGTCCTGCGACTGGGAAGGACCGACCGGGAGTTAGCCGAGGCCAAGATCGACCTCCTGCGTCAGTTGCCGGCGCGGGTGTTGGGCGTGGTCCTCAATGATGTGCGGGAAGGGTCCGAGTATCGCGCCTACAGCTATTACATGGACGGCTACGACTTCACGGGGGAGCCTCTCTTCCGGCCGCTCGTAGACGGCACGAAGCGCGGGAGACCGCCCGTCACCGCTCGCCAGTAAGCGCGAATCTCAGCGGGCCTTGGGCAAGGCGAACGCCAGCAAGTTTCGTCCCGCTGCGATTGCGACGAACTGCTCTCGGTCCGTCGAGAACGTCACGGGGGCCGCGCAAATTGGGCCGCCGGTCTCTACGGACCAGAGGGGCATGCCCGTGCGTGAGTCGAGCGCGAAGAAGGTGGTCTGGTCGCCCCCGAACACGATGCCGCCCCGCGTGGAGAGAAGCCCGCCCATTCTCACTCCCCCGAGTCTATCGTTGCGCAGTCGCGGCTCGCGCCGATACTCCCACGCCCTTGCTCCAGTGGATGCATCCAGGGCACGGACCGCCGTGTAAAACGGTCTGCCGCTGATTGCCGCTGGCGGACTCGACGTGAAGAAGACCATGCCCTGCTCTAAGACCGGAACAAACATCAGGTTCAGCGCAGGATCAAAACTGGGCGACCACCAACTCGTGGCACCAACGTAGCCCGGGTAGAGGAGAAACCCTTCGCGGTTTCGGGAGGCACTGGACAGAGGCCGCGGGCGTCCCGTCGTATCGAGTCCCTCGGTCCAGGTCTGACGCACGAAGGGCGCGGCTGTGAGATACTTCCCGGACACACGATCCAAGACATAGTAGAAGCCGTTCCGATTGGCCCACAGCACACGCTTCTCGGTGCCCGCCACGGTTCGTCGATCCGCCAGCACCGGAATCTCGGTCGCGTCCCAATCGTGATCGTCCCCCGGCGTGAACTGAAAGTACCACACGAGTGCTCCCGTGGAACCACGCAGCGCCACGGCTGAGTTCGTATACAGGTTGTCGCCCCTTCTCGCCGCTGCGTCATAATCAGGCTTCGGATTCCCGACGGGCCACACGAGAAGGTCGAGCTCCGGATCGTACGAGCCCGTCAACCACGTGGGCGCGCCTCCTACGCGCCAGGAGTCGCCCTCCCAGGTCTCGTTGCCCGGCTCGCCCGGCTTGGGGATCGCCACGAACCGCCATCGCTCCTTTCCGGTATTGGCATCGTACGCTGCCACGAAGCCCTGCCCGCCGGCCGCGCTGCCCCTGATGGCGACGCCGGTCACGACGAGATCGCGATAGGCCAGTGGCGCGGCCGTAATCGCGTACCGGGTCACATCGGTCGCAACCGTCGCCTCCCACTGCAAGGCACCCGTCGCGGCCGAAACCGCGATGAGGTGGGCGTCCGGCGTTCCAAAGAAGACTTTGTCACTCAGGACAGCGACGCCCCGATTGGCCACTACACTGAAGTCGTCGACGTCGCTCGTCGGGACCGCGTGCGACACCTGGTGATCGTAGGCCCATATCTCTGTCCCCGTGGTCGCGTCCAACGCCAGGACTCGGCTGGGCGGTTGCGTCACGAACATGATTCCCTTGCGCACTACCGGCGAGACCTCGACGCAGTCGGTCGCGCCTTCGAGCTGGTGAATCCATCTCAGGGCGACGTGACCAACGTTGCCACGATTGATCTGGCTCAGCGCGCTGTGGCGGGACGACCCGTACGATCCGGAGTAGGTAAGCCAGTCCTCACCCGCATCGCGTATCGCCGCAAGCTCGTCGTACGGCACCGGTACACTGGCTGCGCCACGGGAACCGCGTGCGGTGGCTCCCAAGGTGCTGCCCGAGGTGTCGATCGAGCGGACGAAGGCTTCCAGCTGCCACACCGCTGTGTCCGGCAAGGGGTGCGGGCCCATGGTCGTGTTGGGAATGCCGAAGCGAATGGTGCGGTACACCGCCCAATCGCTCTCACCATGCGTGAATTGGCGACCGATCAAACGGGGACCGCGGCCACCGCTCCCGTCTGGGGCGTGGCATTCAGCGCACTGACTGCGAAACAGCGTGGCACCAGCCTGAATGTCGGCCGGAGTGGTCTTGACGTTGCGGAGCACCGCGTAGGGATTGTGTGTCTCGATGAGGGGTCTCAGCCACTGGCCCGAACCCGGCCTCATGTAGGCCAGCAATTGCTTGAGCTCGATGTCGGGGATCCGGCCGGCCAGGGACAAGAGCACAACCTCGGCCCGCCACCGCACGGGTGCGGGGATCATGATCGCAGCGAATGCCGCCACCAGCACCCCGACCGCGGACAGCCGCTTGCCACGTTGAGTCAGCATTTGAGCCAGGTCCGGAGCTCCCGAGGCAGGACTCGAACCTGCGACCCGCCGGTTAACAGCCGGCTGCTCTACCAGCTGAGCTACTCGGGAATGAAGGCGAAATATAGAGACTAAGGGGCTAAGGGCGCACTAGCCCCTTAGCCTCTTAACACCTGGGAGTTCCGCCAGCACCATGCCCACGAGAATCAACGCTCCGCCACTCCACTGCACCCGCGCGAGGCGCTCCCCGAGAATGAGCCACGACGTGACCGCGGCGAACAGCGGCTCGAAGCAGAAGATCAACGCGGCCCGCGCGCTCGACATCACTCGCTGGGCCCGCATCTGCAGCAGGAAGCAGATGGTGCTTGCGAACAGGACCGTGTAGAGGAGCGCGCCGATGAAACGCGGCGTCCAGTGGATCTGGGGTCGCTCGAACAGCGTGGTCGCGAGCGCGCCCAGCACCGCCGTGGCGGCGATCTGAACGAACACGAGGCGTCGGGAATCATAGTGCCGCGTCAGCTCCGTGACAGCCACGATCTGGCCGCCGAAGCAGACGGCGCAGATGAGCGTCAGCCCATCCCCCCGATTCAGGCCGCCGGCGTCCGGCGCGGTGAGCAGGTAGATCCCCAGCGTCGCGACGGCGAGCGCCACGGCGGTGACCCAGCGCGGCCGCTCGCCCAGCAGGGCCAACGCGATCACCGGCGCGAGCACCGACGACACCGCGACGATGAACGCCGAGCGCGACGGCGTCGTGGTCACGAGCCCCGCGGTCTGCGCGATGAATCCGACGGCGACGAGCCCGCCGAGCAGGGCGCCGCCCGAGAGCTCCCGCCCGGTGGGCCGCGGGCGAAACCGCGTCCCCGGGGCGAGCGCGAGCGCCGCGATGCCGAAGCGCACCGTGAGGAACGCCAGCGGCGTCGCATCCGCGAGCGCGCCTTTGACCGCGACGAAGCTCGTGCCCCAGAGCGCGGTTGCGAGCAGCAGCGCCAGGTCCGCCTGGCGCCGCGTCATCGGCCCGGTCGCGAGTTCACTCGACGTCCCTGAGATAGCGTCCCGTGGGAGAATCGGCGATGCGGGCGATGTCCTCCGGGGTTCCCTGCGCGACGACGCGCCCGCCCGCGTCGCCGGCGCCCGGTCCCATCTCGATCACCCAGTCGGCCCGCTTGACGACGTCGAGATGGTGCTCGATCACGAGCACCGTGTGGCCGGCGTCGACGAGCCGGTCGAGCACACGGCACAGCGTCCGGACGTCGTCGAGGTGCAACCCCGTCGTCGGCTCGTCGAGGATATAGAGCTTGCGCCCGGCGCGGCGTTTTCCACCCGCGAGCGCGAGCTCGCGGGCGATCTTCAGGCGTTGGGCCTCACCGCCCGACAGCGTGGTCGCGGCCTGGCCGAGCCGCAGATAGCCCAGCCCGACCTGCTGCAGGTGCCACAGGGCACGCGCCAGCCGCGGCTGGCGGTGAAAGCGCTGCAGCGCCTGGTCCACGGTCCACTCCAGGACATCATGGATCGAGCTGCCGCCGAGCTTCACCTCGAGCACGTCCTTCTTGAAGCGCTTGCCCGCGCACACGTCGCACGGTACGAACACATTGGCGAGGAACACCATCTCGACCAGTACGTGCCCCGCGCCCTCGCATCCGTCGCACCGCCCCCCGGCCACGTTGAACGAGAACGTGCTCGGCGTGTACGCCCGCGCCCGAGCGAGCGGCTCGGCGGCGAACAGGGCCCGCAGCTCGTCGAACGCCTTGATGTAGGTGATCGGGTTGGAGCGCGGCGTGCGGCCGATCGGGGCCTGGTCCACGAGCACCACGTCGCTGATCGCCTGCCAGCCGTCGAGTGCTTGCACCTCCCCCACCGGCTCGCCCAGATGCTGCTTCGCGCCGTGCCTCCCCGTGAGCCGCGACTCGAGCTGCCGGAACAGCACGTCGTGCACCAGGGTCGACTTGCCCGATCCCGATACCCCCGTCACGGCGGTGAGCGTGCCCAGCGGAATGCGTGTGTCGACGCCCTGGAGGTTGTGCAGGCGCGCCCCCTTCACCTCGAGCCAGCGGCCCGCCGGACGGCGCGCCGACGGCACACCGATGCGCTTCTCTCCCGACAGGTACTGTCCGGTCAGCGTCCCCGCGGCGCGTACGTCCGCGGCCGGCCCCTGATACACGAGCGCCCCGCCCGCCTCGCCGCTCGCCGGGCCCAGCTCCACCATCCAGTCGGCGGCCCGCATCGCGGCGGGGTCATGCTCCACGACCACGACGGTGTTGCCGCCGTCGGCCAGCCGCCGCAACAGACCGAGAAGCCGGCCGGTGTCGGCGGGATGCAGGCCGATGGTCGGCTCGTCGAGCACGTACAGGGTGTCGACGAGGTGCGAGCCAAGGGCGTTGGCGAGCGCGATCCGCTGCGCCTCGCCCCCCGACAGGGTGCGAGTCAGCCGGTCGAGGGTGAGGTATCCCAGTCCGACGTCGTTTACGAACGAGACTCGAGCCGCGAGCTCGGCCAGGATGTGCACCGCCACGGCGCGCTGAAACGGCGTCAGCTCGAGCGCCGCGAGCCAGTCGCGGACGGCGCCGGCGGTGAGCGCGGCGACCTCCGCGATCGTTCGGCCGCCCACTCGCACCGCCATCGCCTCGGGCTTGAGCCGCGCACCGCCGCAAGCGGGGCACACTTTCGCCAGCTGGTATTGCCGCAAGAAGACGCGGATGTACTGCTTGTACCGCTTCGCCTCGAGGCGCTGGAGGAACGGGAGCATGCCGAGGAATCGTCCGCTCGCGCCATGGAGCAGGAAATGCCGGGCCGTATCCGTCAGGTCCTCCCACGGCGCGTCGAGCGGGATGCCTCTCACCCGCGCGGTCTCGCGCAGGATGCGTCGGCGGCCCTCGTAGCGCGGCTTCGTCCAGGGATCCACCGCCCCTTGCGCCAGGCTCTTCCGGGGGTGGGGGACGATCAGCGACTCGTCGTACTCCAGGACGGCCCCGAACCCGTTGCACCCGGGGCAGGCGCCTCGCGGGTTGTTGAACGAGAACAGGATCGGCGTGAGCGCGGGCGCCGCCGTGCCGCAGTTCGAGCACGTGGGGTGGGCGGAGAAGCGACGGCGATCGCCGTTGTCGAGGGCGACGGCTACGCCCTCGCCCTCGTTGAAGGCGGTGGCGACGGCGTCCGCGAGTCGCCCCCGGGTCGCATCGGAAGCCGCCAGGCGGTCCACGACCACGAGGACCTCCCGCGCCTCGCGCACCCGCTGCTCGGCGTCGGGGGGGTCGAGCCGGACCAGCACGCCGTCGAGCTGGGCCCGCACGAAGCCAGCCGCCCGCAGCTGGGCCGCCACGTCGACGTCCGGCCGGTGCGCGCTCGCGGGCAGCGGGAACGCGATCAGCAAGTCGGAACGCGGAACGCGGAACGCAGAACCGCCTCCGTTGTCTTCCGGTTCCGCCTTCCGCGTTCCGACTTCCGCGTTCAACGCGTCCACCACCGCCTGCACCGTGTCGACCTTCACGACGCTCCCGCATTTCACGCAGTGCTGAGTGCCGGTGCGTGCCCACAGGAGCCGCAGGAAGTCGTAGATCTCCGTAGCCGTGCCGACCGTCGAGCGGCTGCTCGTCGTGGGGTTCTTCTGCTCGATGGCGACCGCCGGAGAAATGCCCTCGATGCCGTCCACCAACGGTTTCGGCATCCGCTCGAGGAACTGTTTGGCATACGTCGAGAGCGACTCGATATAACGGCGCTGGCCCTCGGCGTAGAGCGTATCGAACGCCAGCGAGCTCTTGCCCGACCCCGACGGTCCGGTGACGACCGTGAGGGCGCACCGCGGCAGCTCGACGGTGATGCCCTTGAGATTGTGCTGCCGCGCGTTGCGGATGATCACGCGGCCGGGTGAGTGGGGCATAACCCTCTAAACTAATAGGGGCTGCGGTGTAGGGGCTCGGGGTTCGGGCAGCAGCGAGGCCCCGAGCACCTAGCCCCGAGCCCCGAGCCCCCCTAGTTTCGCCCCCCAATGGCCCTTGCCCTCACACCACGCCTGCTCCGTCGTGGTCTGGAACTCTTCGCCATCATTTCGCTGGCCGGTGTCGTCGTCGTGCTCGCCGTATATGGTGAGAACGTCCAGGCCGTGGCGCGCGCGCTGCTGCACCTCCACTGGGGCTGGATCGTGGTGGGACTGGGCCTCGCTTCGATGGACTGGGCCGGCGGAGGGACGCGGCTGTGGGTCGTCGCCCGGCACGTGCACCCTGGCGTCCGGCTGTCGGACATGATCATTGCCGGGGGGATGAGCGCCTGGGCGGCGTACTTGACCCCGTTCCAGTCCGGGGCGGGGCCCACAATGATGTGGGTCATGCGCCGGGCCGGCGTCCGACTCCCCGAGGCAATGACGTCCACCTTCATGACGTTCGTCGCCACGGTGGTGTTCTTCGCTATCGCGGGACCGCTCGCTATTTACCTCGGCGCCGGCAAGTCCCTCGCGCAACACAACGTGATCCTGGGGATCACCTACTACGGTCTGTTTCGCACCAGCCTCACGATCTTCGGAATCTTGGGCGTCGTCATGCTGATCGCGATGGTGTTCCCGGCCTGGTTGCGGGACGGCGTGCACTGGCTTGCGGGCCGGCTCGAGCGCAAGAGCCACCGCATCGCGGCGCGCATCGAGCAGCTGCGCGAGGGGATCGACCGGGCGCACGAATGCTTGGTCGCGTTCGGCAACCCGAAGGGCTGGCTGGCGTTGTTTTGGGCCGTGCTGCTCTCCGCGCCGTCGCACGCCAACAAGTTGCTGGCGGGATACATCGCGCTGCGCGCCCTCGGCATTCCCGCGAACTTCGTCGACATTCTCTTGCTCCAGACGTTCATCACCTTCCTTCTCTACTTCGCACCGACCCCCGGGTCGGCCGGGCTCGCCGAGTTCCTCTCCGCGGCGGTCATGCAGATCTATGTCGGACCCTCGCAGCTGCCGTTGTACGCGCTCATCTGGCGCTTCATCAACAGCTACGCGACGGTGATCGCCGGATCACTGCTGTTCTGGTACTGGTTGCGGAGCGGCTTGGTGGGGCGCGAGGAAGCGGTGAACATCGCGTAAAGCGTGTTTCCTTGCGCGGTTACGCCGTCGGGCGTAACTTCCGCGTCCCAGATGGCACTGCTCGAGCTCGGCGGCAGGAAGTTCACCATCCCGGTGGGCGAGGTGACGCTCGGCAGCGATGCCGGCTGCGCGATCTCTCTGGCCGGCGCCGCGGTGCTGCCGCTGCACGCCCTACTCCAGGGGCAGGCGGACGGCCAGGTGATTATCCGGAAAGCGGCCCCCACGGCCGATGTCCTCATCAACGGCGTACGCCTCGGTGCCGAGCCCACACCCCTCTTGCACGGCGACAAGGTCGAGGTCGGCGGTCACGAGCTCACCTTCGTGGATGAGCGGCGATCGGGTAGCACCCAGTTCGTCAAGGCGTTCACTCCTGCGACGGCCGAGGGACCGGCCAAAGGGGGCGTGAAGCCCCCCGCGATCGGCGTGACGGGCGGCCGGGTCGTCAGCCTCACGGACGGCCGTGAGTACGTGATCACCGGGGCGTCGCTGGTGTTCGGCCGCGAGGCGGGGTCCGACGTGGTGGTCCCGGGCAAAGACGTGTCGCGGCGGCACGCCGAGATCGTCCACACGCCTAAGGGTTATCTCCTGGTCGACTCCAGTACCAACGGGACGTTCGTGAACGAGGAGCGCGTGGAGGGCCAGCGGATCCTCGCCCGGGCCGACGTGATCCGGCTGGGCGACGAGCAGTTTCGTTTCTACGCGGACGTGGCGCCCGCCACCGCGTCTCCCCCCCCTTCACCGGGGGCGGCCGCTAGCCCGCCATGGGCCGCGCCCCCGCCTGCGGAGGCGCAACCGACAGGCGGGCCGGGCCAGGCGACGCCCCCGCCCGGCGCGACGGAGCGTCTCAGACACACCGTTCACGGCCTTGAAGCCTTTGTGCCGGCCTCCCCCCGATCCGCTGCAGGCGCCCCGTTCGCGAGCTTCCTCGTGCGAAGCGGGGGGCTCGTCGGTCAGCGGCTGTCGGTGAGGACGCCCGTGGTGAACATCGGGCGGGCCGATTACAACGACCTCGTCGTACCGGATCCGTCGGTGTCCACAAGCCACGCCAAGCTGCAGCGTCGGGAGGGGGTCTGGTTGCTCTTAGACCTCGATTCCACGAACGGCACGTTCGTGGACGGGGAGCGGGTGAAGGGTGAGGCCCCGCTTGCTCCAGGCGCGACGGTACGGTTCGGGGACGTGCAGCTCGTGTTCGAGCCGACCGACGACGCGCTGGTGGTCGCAAAGGGGGGCGGTACTCAGGTCTTGAGGACGCCCCATTCGACCGCACACGTCCCCCCCACGCCAGCACCCCCCGCCGCGCCGCCCCCCCCCCGCCGGCCTGCCCCAGGGCCCCCAGGTCCCGTAGCCTCTCCGGCTCCCGGTGCCAAGGCGGCTCCGCCCCTGAGGCCGCAGCCGCCCACGCCTTCGCGGCCCGGCGCCCGGCCCGCTCCCAAGCGGCCGGCGGCCCAGCATCCACCCCCCAAGAAGGGGAAAGGCTGCGGCGCAAGTGCGGCGGCGCTCGTGGTGGGTGGCGGAGCTCTCGTCGCCGTCCTCCACCGGCTGCTGGCGTAGCGGCGCCCCGTGCATATCACCTGCGCCGGTCGCACTGACGTCGGCATCATCCGCTCGGGGAATGAGGACAACTTTCTCATGGTCCCCGACCGCGGGATTTTCGTGGTGGCGGACGGCATGGGCGGGCATGCCGCCGGTGAGGTGGCGAGTGAGATGGCGGTGCGCTTCGTGGCCCGCGAGCTCGGGTCCCTGAAGAGTCTCTCGGACGACCAGGTCGCCGACCGGATGCGCACGGCGATCCGCGCCGCGAACGGTGCCATCTTCCAGCGGACGCTGACCGAGCACGACAAGCGCGGGATGGGGACCACCGTCACCGCGGTCGTGCTGTACGACACCCGATTTCTGATCGGCCAGGTAGGGGATAGCCGTGCCTACCTGTATCGTGATCAGAAGCTGATGCAGCTCACAAAGGATCACTCCTACGTCCAGGAGCAAGTCGACGCAGGGTATCTCACCCCCGAGCAGGCGCGCTCCCACCCGTATTCGAACGTGATCACCCGCTGCGTGGGCGCAAACAGCGATGTGATGCCGGATGTCTACCTCGGCACGGTCAAGCCCCGCGACCTCTTTCTGCTTGCTTCGGACGGGCTGACGGGGATGCTCGAGGACCCGCAGCTGGCGGAGGTCCTGGCGGGAGACCGGATGCCGCAGGAGCAGGTGGACGATCTCATCACCGAGGCCAACCGCCACGGCGGGCTCGACAACATCACGGCGATCATCATCCGGATCGATTCGGTGGACGCGCCGGTGAGCGACGGCACTCAGGTCACGCAGCCGGGGGCGCGCCCGCGGTAGGAGTCGAACCCGCTTCCCCGCGGCTTCAGCCGCGGATCATCGAGCGCCCCTCCTCAACCATGTTCGCCACTTCTTCCCGCGGCAGCATCACCAAGTCCACGATCTGCTTCGCGTCCACCCGCGCCTCGCCCAGCACGAACACTCGCAGCCGCCGCGCCGAGCGGTACAGCTCGGCCGCGACGCGGGGGAGGCCGAGATGGGCCGCCGCTTCGGCGCCTCCAAGCTGCGTCACGGTACCGTCGCGCTTCACGAGCGGCAGGTCGAGCGCCAGCATCGTCGCCTTCGCCGGGAAGTCGAGGAACAGCTCCCCCGGCGCGACCCCGACGTCCCGGGCGAGCCGGTCCTCCACGCGCTCGAGCAAGTCGGGGTCGTCGGAGGGCCACGAGGGAGTGTCCGCGGGGAGCTCCGTCGCCGGGAGGTCGAGCGCCCGCTTCGCGAGCCGGCGCTCCCGGAGACTACGGGCCAGGCCCGTCGCGTCCTGCTGCAGCAGCTCGTGAATCAGTCCGTCGTCGGTGGCGACCGCGACGGCGTCCGGCCGGACTCGACCGGCGGCGATCGCGTGCCGCACCAAGCGCTTGAACATCGAGGTGGCGCTGCGCACGGCATGATGCCAGTACACGTTGCGATACATCTGATACTTGGCGAACAGCAGCGACTCGAGCGCAGCGAGCCCCTTTTCGTGGAGCGCGAGCGTCGGATGCCCGGTTCGTCCGGGGGCCAGGGTCAGCGACGTGAGCAGCCGGTCCACATCGATCACCCCGTAGGGAACGCCGCACATCCAGGCGTCGCGCGAGAGGTAGTCGAGCTTGTCCACGTCGAGCGAGCCCGACACCAGGCCAGCGAGGGGCTCGCGTGCCCGGCACTGGATCAGCGGCAGCAGCCGCTGGGCCGGGATCCGCAACTCCGCCAGCCGCTGTGCGAGCTCGCCGTCCGCCAGGTGCCGCGCCGCCAGCTCCTCGTGGTGCGGCAGGCCGGCTTCCTCGAGCGAATGAGAGAAGGGATAGTGCCCGATGTCGTGCAACAGCGCAGCGAGCTTCAGGCGAGCGCGATCCGCGGCGTCGAGCCGGACGTCGCCCGCGTCTTCGAGCTGCGACAGCGCGCGGCGGGCGAGCTGGTACGCACCGAGCGCGTGCTCGAAGCGGCTATGCGTGGCGCCGGGGTAGACGAGGAACGCGTGTCCCAGCTGGCGCACGTAGCGCAGCCGCTGCACGGCGGGGGTGTCGACCACGGCCAGCGCCTCGGGATCGAGCCGGATGTTGTCCCAGAGCGGGTCGCGGACGACCTCGAACCGGGTCACGCGGTCGACAATCCTATCCCCGTGGCCCTGCGTCCCCGACCGCGGCGTGCACCTGATCCTGGAACTGAGCGAAGTTCTCGCGGAACATCTGCGCGAGGCGCGCGGCCTGTGCATCATAGGCCGCCGGATCGCTCCAGGTGCCGCGGGGCAGGAGCAGGCCTTCCGGCACGCCCGGCACCTGCAGCGGGACTTCGACTCCGAACACGGGGTCGGGCGTGGTAGGGATGCGGTCGAGCTTCCCGGCGAGCGCGGCGCGCACCATGGCGCGGGTGAAGCCGAGCCGGATCCGCTGGCCGACGCCGTAGGGTCCGCCCGTCCACCCCGTGTTCACGAGCCAGCACTGGACGCCACGGGTGGCGATCTTCTCGCCCAGCAGCGAGGAGTAGGCGTTGGGGCTGAGCGGCAGGAACGGGGCGCCGAAGCAGGTCGAGAATGTGGCCTTGGGCTCGGTCACGCCGCGCTCGGTGCCGGCGACCTTGGCAGTGTACCCTGACAGGAAGTGGTACATCGCCTGCGCCGGGGAGAGGCGGGCGATCGGGGGCATGACCCCGTAGGCGTCGCACGTGAGGAACAGGATGTGCGACGGGTGCCCGCCCACCCCGCCCGGGACGTGGTTCGGGATGTAATGGATGGGGTACGACGCGCGGGTGTTCTCGGTGATCTGATCCGAGTCGAGGTCGACGGCGCGGGTCTCGGGGTCCACCACCACGTTCTCGAGCACCGTCCCGAACATGCGGGTGGTCGCGAAGATTTCGGGCTCGCCCTCGCGCGACAGCCGGATGACCTTCGCGTAGCAGCCACCCTCGAAGTTGAAAACCCCCTGGTCGGACCAGCCATGCTCGTCGTCTCCGATCAGCGCCCGGTCCGGGTCGGCGGACAGCGTCGTCTTCCCGGTGCCGGACAGGCCGAAGAACAGCGCGACGTCGCCCGCCCGGCCGAGATTGGCGGAGCAGTGCATCGAGAGGACGCCACGCTTCGGCAGCAGATAGTTGAGGATCGTAAACACCGACTTCTTCATCTCACCCGCGTAGCGCGTGCCGCCGATCAGGATCGTCCGCTGTCCGAAGTGGATGACCACGAACGTCCCCGACTTGGTGCCGTGGGTTCCGGGATCGGCATGCAACTCGGGGGCGTGGAGCACCATCCAGGCGGGGGAGAAGGATGCCAGGTCGGCGGGGGACGGGCGCAGGAACATGTTGTGGACGAACAGGGCGTGCCACGCGTTGGGCGTGACGAACCGGATGCCGAACCGGTGCTCCGCGTCCGCGCCGGCGAACAGGTCGCGCACGAAGAGCTCCTGCCCCGCGAGGTGCGTCAGCACGGCCGCCCTGAGTCGCTCGAAGTGAGCAGCCTCGAGCGGCTGGTTCAGCCGGTTCCACCGGATCTCCACCTCCGAGGAGGGCTCACGCACGATGAACTTGTCGTTCGGGCTGCGCCCGGTGTGCGGGGCGGTCACGGCGCAGAACGCCCCGCCCTCGGCGATCACGCCCTCGGCCCGACGCACCGCGTGCTCATAGAGCTCGGGCGGCCCGAGGTTCCAATGCACGGCGCGCTGCGGCGTGAGTCCCGCGGCCTCCAGGGAGGAGGCCCGTCTGCGTTCGGCGGGGCGGGTGGCGTGCGCCGTCATCCGGTCGGTCCCGATGAAAAGGTCAGGCGCGCGGACGCCGCCCGTGCTCCTGGGCGTCCACGGCGGCGATCACGGCCATGTTCACGATATCGTTCACGTCGGAGCCGCGCTGGAGTACACGCACAGGTTGTGCCATCCCCACCAGAATCGGGCCGATGGCCTCCGCGCCGCCGACCCGGCTGAGCAGCTTGTAGCTGGTGTTCGCCGGGGTGTAGGCGAGGGACGGGTCGCGCTGATTCTTGAAGGGCTTGGTTGGCGAGACCTGGATCTTCCCAGGGCGGCCCTGCGCGTGGTAATCGAGGGAGTCCTGGCGACGGATCGACATCGATGACACAAGTCCTTCTTTGTGAAGGAGTTATGCTATCGGCCCGCGCCCCGCGTGTCAAGCAGGGCGCCCCATGTCACTGGGTGCGAAGGACGTAGAGTCGCGCCCTGGGGAAGCTGACCAGGGAGCCGGTGGGTGACAAGAGGCGGAACATGCCTGCCGGTGTGGTGGGACTGCTGCTCAGCAAGAAATAGTTGCCGGAGCCGGGCCGCGCCGTGGCGGTCACATCGCTCCCCCCCGCCAGGGCGGCGATCCTGAGGGGGTAGGGACCGAACCCACCGCTCGTCTCCGCATCGTGAAAGTCCCAGCTGCGGAAGCCGTAGCGGCTGCTCACGCCGGGAAGCCCCAGGCCGTCCGCGTAGATCGCCAGCATCCATCCGGCCATGAGCGAGTCAAACGGCACGCTGGCCGTAGCCGTCAGGTTCGGGAGCCCCGAGTCTGGGCCTGCAACGAGGCCCAGGGTGAACGTCGACAGGTTGCCTGCGGCGTACTGGTCCGCCGTGTAATGCAGGAGGGACCAGGCCGCGCCGCCGTCGGGCAGGAGCGTGTCCGTGTTCGCGATCGTGGACGCGGTGTCCGGACGCTGCAGCCACAGGCTCAGGTTCCCCAAGTTGCCGCGGTAGAACGCGTTGTAGTCGTTCGTATTGGCCGAAACGTCCGCGTACGTCAGCCGTTGGAAAGGCGTGAAGCCATCTTCGGCGCGGCCCAGGTACTCCTCGGCGAAATGGGCCAGCGCTTCGTCCAGCCAGGTCGATTCCTGCGTGATGTTGGGATTCGTGTTGCTCTCGACAATCCGCACGCCCAGGTTGATCATGTGCTCGAGCTCGTGGGCAATGGTGGAGCGGGTCACCTGCCGCACGAACGCCGTCTGGCGCGGGTCGCTGAATACGCCGCTTGGATCCGGAACCAGGAGGTGGAAGATCTCCCCCACGTTGCTCTCGGCGCATCCCCCGGATCCCGTTTGCGGAAACAGGTCACCACCGAAGAAAAATCCGCCGAAGAAGGTTTTGGATCCGCGCTTCGTCAGCGCATTGATGCGCGGCGTGAAGAGAATGAACACGTGGCCGTTGTTGTCGAGGTCGGTGGGCCTCCCGAAGTAACTCGTGTCCGTGGGATAGGTGTAGGTGTCGACTTCGCTGGACACCGCGGCGAAATCCGCTGGGGTGAACCCGTTCGCCGGGGCCGCCGTGTCCTGGACGACGATCGCGTGAGTGCCGACGGCTTTCACGACGGCGCGCACCGTGAAGTAATGCGTGCACAGGTTGGTCGAACCCGCGTCCGGCACGCGCAGGCTTATAGAGTCGCCAAGGACGGGAACGGCGGCGGGCGCAGCCATCGCCGCCCGCGCTCGCGCGGCCTGCCAGGATGTACGAGCCGCAGGCAACGTGAGCATCTGTCGCTCCATCGCGCGCAGCCGGAGCTCCAATGCCTGGTCGCGAGTCGGAGGCCCCTGCGGGTTGGCGGGTTGCGCGGCTGGTGCGGCGAAGACAGCGGCGCTCAGGCTCGTTCCTTCGACCGCCGCCTCGACCCGGTAGGCCGACGCGGCGGCGCTGTGCGGGAGGGCGTTGGCGGTCACAAACAGGTACGCGGTCGCGGATGGAGCGGCGGCGATCTGCACGCAGGCCAGACTGTTCGGGTCGCTCAAGACGGCGACGCCCCCGACGGGGAGCGTGAGGGACGAGGGTCCGCCTGGCGCGCAGGCCGGTGCCGGCGTGGGACCGGACACGTCTTTGCTGCAGGCGGCGATGCCGAGAGCAGCGATGATCAGAACCCTTCTCATATGCTCCTCCCTACGAGGGTCTCCGTGAGCACCGGGTGTTCCCCGGTGCCCAGGAGCACGACGTCACGCCCCGATGTTCATCCGCAGCTGTATGCTGCGAGGCCTGCCGAACGATGCGCCGCTGAAGAACGCACCTTTCAGCAGATACTGCGTGTCGAACGCGTTCTCGACGTAGATCTGGGGCCGAAGGACCACGCCGCCGGCGGCGAACGCGTACCCGGCGCTCGCGTTCAGAATGAGGCTTGACGGCACCTTGATCGACTTGTTGAAGTCGAGCAGGCCGGTCCCGTATGTGGCGTCGGGGTCGGCGCCGTTCGTGAGTCCGCTTCCATAGATGCCGGTCGCCGAGAGGTAGAAGCCCTGGGCGGAATACACCAGGCTCGCGACGCCCGACAGCCGCTGATCGTGGTCGAGGTCGAACGTTCCCGCCGGCGGCACCGCGGGGAAGAACCCGCCGGTGATCGCGCCGTACCCGTACGCGTGGTTCAGGGCGACGTTCACGTACGCCGACATCGGCCCGCTCGGCCGGATCTCGACGACGCCCTCGACCCCGGTGATGCGTACCTGGTCGATGTTCACCGACGTGACGATCGCCGAGCCGGGAACGGTGTTGTCGTCGATCCCCGGCGAGCTGCGCTTGTGATACGCGGACAGCTTGGTCACGACGCCGAGGGGGAAGCGATGGACGTACCCGACCTCATAGAAGTCGTCGCGCTCGGGCAGGGTGGGGGCCGCCACGACGCCGCCCTGGGCATCGCTCGTGATGGCACGGAGGTCCTCGACGTTGGTGGGGAGGAACAGCCGGCCGTAGTAGACCCAGAACGTGTTGGCCGGGTCCGGGAAAAAGCTGAGCTTCACGCGCGGGCTCACCTGATGCTGGTTGCCTGCGAACGGGGCATTGTGGTTGTCGAACCGCACGCCCGTCCGCAGCTCCCATTTGTCCGAGGGTGCGATGGCGGTCTGCGTGTATACGCCGAAGTCACTGCCCTTGAGGTCCGAGTTCGACGCGGGCCCGGGGTTGCCCGTGGAGGTGACCGAGGAGAAGTCCTCGTGCCCCCTGGTCAACGACGCCAGCACACCGGTTTTCAGCTCGAGTCCATGATGCGGCTGTAGCGTGTAATCCAGCTTGAGCCCGGCCGTGTGGAAATTGCGGTCTTCACTGAGGATGTAGTGGGTCGTGTCGGGGGCGAACACGAACGTCGGATCGTCGGTGAGACCCGGCGTGTAGTTCAGGCTCCCGTCGCGGAAGAACGCGCCCGTGAACAGCTCGGCTGAGCGCCCGCTTTCCCACGAGCTATCCGCGAACCGGTGGCGCCAGCCGAGGTTGACGAACCCGTTTACGTCCTGCTGGTGGTCATCGATGATCCCCTCGACCGGGTCGAACGGGACGGCAAAGCGTGTGCGGGTCCGGTTGACGTCGAGGTTCACGACGTCGTGGTCGGTGGGGACGTACTGGAGCTTCCCGAAGCCGAACAGGTCGGTGCCGTCGTTGTGAAAGTTCGAGACGGTGTTGTGCAGCGAGTCGAACGCTACCGGCTCGCGCCGCATGTCGGTTGCCTGTCTGGCGCCGGAAAAGAAGAGCCCGACCTTGCCGGCGTTGGTGCTCAAGTTCAGGGCTTGTCCGTTCGCCGAGAACGACCCGCCGTAGCCCGAGGCATCAAGGTGGAACCCGCCTGAGGGAATGCGCGTGGTGACGTTGACGACGGCGGCGTTCTTATTGCCGTACTCGGCGTCCCACCCGCCCGTCTGGAAGTCGATCTGGTTCACGACCTGCGGGTCGAACAGCTCGTTCAAGCTGCCCGAGATCCCCGCCGGGACGGGGACGCCGTCCACGTAGTACGTGTACTCGGCGTGCTGCCCACGGATGTGGACTTCGCCCGTGGGCGCTCGGGCGGCGCCCACGATGGACTGCTGCAGGATCTGCGAGGTGGTGTTGGTCGGCGCGCCGTGGTAATCGTTCTGCTTGAAGATCTGGTTGCCCGTCCGCGTGTCGACGGCGAGCGGCACGGCCGAGGACACTTCCACCGCCGACAGATTGATCGGGAGGGGGACCAGGCGGAAGTCGGCGCGGGCGAGGGCGTCCGTAGCCCCGATAGCGACGTTCCGCACTTCGGAGCGGTAGCCGAGGTAGCGCACCTCGACGCTGTACGACCCGGCGGGCACGTTGTGGATTACGTAGCGGCCGAAGGCGTCGGTGGTCGCGACGGCGACGGTGTTTCCATTGCGCACGATGCGCACCTCGCCGCCGGGTAGCGGTGTGCTGGTCGTGCTGTCGGTCACTGAGCCGCCGACGTCGCCGTCAGCCGGCGGAGGGGTCGTGAATCCGGCGGCGACGAGCCATGCAGCCACTATTGTCGGATATAGGGTCTTCGAGTTCATGCGCTCTCCGTAGACGTGAGTGAGTGCTACGTGATCCGGTGCCATCCCAGGTGACGGGACGGCGAGCAGATCAGTTCACGTGCGGGCGACGCGCGCGGAACGGCGCGTCGCTAGGAAAGCGTGGGAGGGGCTCGAGGTTGTGGGTGGGGTCGACCGAGTGGCCGCGGCTGTAAGGTTGGACCCGTCCCGAGCAACGGCCGGGCGTCGGCGACGTTGAGCCGAAGCGCGGCGGCGCGTGCCGTGACCGCGGGCGCGCTGAGGAAATGACACAGGGCGCAGTCCGGCGCGTGGACCCGCGCGCAGCTCTTGCTGGTGTGGGACTCGACGTGCGGGGTGGCATGCGCGCCGGCGGCGTCGAGGCGGGCATCGGCCCATGCGGCGGCACCCGGCAGCCCCAGTTGCAGCAGGGTGCCGAGGAGCCAGAGGAGGCGCGCCCCGAGCGAACGCCGGGTCACGGGTCTCACGCGGGCGTCCGCACCAGCCGCCGCAGCACGATGGCTCCGAGGAGCACCAGGCCGTACATGCACACGATCAGGGGACCGGTGGGCAAGTCACCGGCCAACGAGAGCCACAGGCCGAGTATCGAGGCGAGCGCCCCCGAGCCCCACGAGATGTAGGCGAGCCGCTGCATGTCGCGCGTGAACAGGAACGCGATCACCGCTGGCACGACCAAGAAGCTGAATACCATCAGCACCCCTGCGACCGGCACCGCGAGCGTGATGACCACGCCGAACGACAGGTAGAACAGGAAATCCCACCACTTGATCTTCCAGCCCAGGCGCTCGGCTTCTTCCGGGTGAAATGAGATCGTGATAAACCGGTGGCGCAGGAAGTAGTGGAACACGCCGAGCGCGGCGTAGGCCGCCGCCAGCTTGATGATCGTGGGCTGGAACGTAACCCAGAGGATACTGCCGGTGAGGGTCTTTTCGATCGCTTCGCCGCCCCCCGGAACCTTGTTCGCGACGAGGACGGCGGCTGCGGAGGCGACCACATACACGATACCGATGAACGCCTCTTGCGGCACGCGGCGCTCCTCCCGGGGCGACGAGCGCGTGAGTGCGAACAGTAGGGCGCCGACCGCCGTCGCGAACAGGGCAAAGACGTACGCCCAGGTCGAATCGGCCTCCACGTGAATCAACAACGCCGACAGTCCGCCCAGGGCCGCCATCTGCGCCAGCGAGAGGTCGACGAAGATCACCTCGCGCGCGATCACATGCAGCCCCAGGTAGGACAGCATGGCGACGAGCACCATGCAGGCCACGAAGGGTGGAACCATCAGCTGGAGACCGCTCATCTCGACTCTCCCGTTGTTGGTCAGTTGGCCGTGGCGGTGCCCGTGCCGAAGGCGCGGGCGAGCTCTGAGATCCAGAGGTTCATGAGGTCGAAGTACGTATTGATCCCGGCCGCGCCGCCGGTGTTCGACGGCACGATCGCGGCTTTCGCACTCGTCTTCTGTGCCACTTCCATGACCTGATTGTGGTCGTAGTAGTTCGTGGAGAGGAGAACTTGGATGTGCCGCGTCCGCATTTCGTTGATTACCTCGAGCACGTGCCCCGGAGTGGGCGGGATTCCGGGCTTCGGCTCGATGTAATCCACGCATGGAACGTCGTACTCCCGGGAGAAGTAGTCCCACTCCTTGTGATAGCAGGCGACCGACTTCCCGCGGAACGGCATTGCCTCCTTGAGCCACCCACCCAACCGATTGAGTAGCGGTGCCCCCTGGTACTGCTTCGTTTTCAAGAAGTCGAGCAGCTTTCCTTGCCGATCCAAGTCCGCCAGCGTCGGGCCGCTAAGTAGCTTCACGAGCTCTTCGCCGAACAGGGCTTGGTAGATGCGGTCCTCGAAGTCCTTCTCGCGCTGTGAGAAATAGTCGGCGTTCTCGGGAGAGACGCGCTTCAGGCCGGTCAGGATGTTGCGGGCGATCTGCACGGCGTTAAGCGGACTGGTCCAGATGTGCGGGTTGCCGTACACGTGGATGTCGCCCTGGGAACGGGAATAGCTCGTGGGCACGTCGAGCAGGTCGATGCCGGCGTAAGCCGCGACGTAGCCTGGCCCGCCCTCTGTCACTTTGGGATTGTTCGCTTTGTCGAGGAGTGCCGGTACCCACAGCTCGAGGTCGAGACCCGTCGTTACGAACACATCGGCTTGGCCCAGCAGCGGCACGAAGCTCGGCTTAGGCTGGACGTAATGCGGGTTCTCGTCGCCGGTGGCAATCGAGCTGACGATGCCCCGGTCCCCGACGATTTCGCGCGCGATGGCACCGTACGTCGTGAGCGACGTGACGACTTTGACCTTGTCCGCGACCGGCGCCCGGACCGGCGGCGGTGTCACGGGAACATGGAGAGCAACGAGCATTGCGGTGAGTCGCAGCATGTCAGTAGGTCTCGTGTTTGTGTGGTCCAATCGCCCAAACCGCCTGCAGGGCAAATTGGTTCGTGGCGTCGACCCCGGCGGTCTTGGCCCAGGTGTACTGCGCCCGTAGCTCCACCCACTCGCTCTGCCACAGAGTGAGGGAGGGGATCACCTGCCGCGTGATGACGCCGAGGAGCGGATCTTCGACATAGTCGTAGCGCGCTCCTGCGATCCAACGCTGGCCCAGTTTGTAGGTGGTGCCCGCGTACCAGCCGAGCCTCGTCGTGCCGGCGCCGCCGTACTCCTTGCGAAGCGCGTACAGCTCGCCGCGCAGCGTCCATTCCCGGTACAGCGCCTCTGCCGGCGGCCGCCACGTGAGGCGGAAGTCGATCCCGCCGACCTTGGTACGGAGGCTAGAGTCCGGGTCCGTGCCGTACAGCGCCGTGCCGCCGAGCTGGGCGTAGGTCGAGCGCGTCAGCTGCCAGAAATTGAGCAGATGAAGGAGATACGTCGGCCGGCTGCTACCGCCGAACAGCTCACCGTCGCTTGCGCTACGAGTCAGTTGCGCCGTCAGTTCGTGCACACCGAGTCCGCCGAAGGCGCGGTAGAGCGAGATCCCCGTTCCCGCGAGCCCGTCTCCGCCCAGATAGGCTCGCAGCGCAAGCGGGTACTCGGTCTCCGGGAGCGCGTGCAGGTGCCAGCGGTTCAGCTCGCCGAACTGCTGGCGAAATTTTCCTATGTCGAAGCGGATGCGCCCGGGCAAGCCGGTCCAATAGGCATATCCCTCCTCGATGCTGACATCGCCGTTCTCGAAGCTCACGAAGATCTTGGTGCTGGAGTAGGGATCGAGTGGCGATTGGAATCCCACCTCGAACTCCCGCGCGTCGAAGTTGTCCCGTTGCACACCCGGCGTGTAGCCATACGCTCGCACGTCGCCCGTCGCGCTGATCTCGGGGTTGAGTTGCGGCTGGCTGCGCTCGCGTCCGACGAACCTCGTGGCCCCGCCGGTGTCGCCACGGATTTTGGCGGTGTCCGTGCCTGCCGCGGCCGCGGCGGCGGCGCGCAGCGCCGCGAGCTCGTCGGTCGTCGCAGTGTCCCGCTTGACGGGAGCCGCGCCCGCTGCGCGCCCGAGCTGTGCCCGTAAACTATCGAGGCGCGCCTTGAGGGCGCGGACCTCCGTCGCAAGCGAGTCCACCCGACGCTGGTCCGCGGGCTGCTGGGCTGACGCCCGGCTGGCCAACGCGAGCACGGCGAGCGCGGCCACGACGGCCTGGTAATGTCGAGTCATGCTGGAAACCCCCGTTCCGTTCTTCCAAGCAGGCGTCCCGCCGCGAGGCGGGCACGCGCGGTCGGCGGGCCGGCACGGCCGGCCGCCGTCGATTAGGAACGGGAGGTGGGGGGAGCCCGGGGTGGGGCGGTGTGGTGGTCGGGGCGGCGCAGCGCGCCGGAGTCGCGCTCGCTCGGACGTCGCTCGACGGTCGGTGCCACCTGCGCCTGAGTGCGTACCTGCGGCGACGTCCCCAGCGAGCCGGCGTAGTGACACAGCCCGCAGCGCAAGCCATCGTGCAGGGCGAGACAGCCCGCCCCGTGCTGCGCCTCGATGTGCGCCGGGGCGCTGAGCCGCTCCGACGCATGCGCCAGCGCCACGACGCCGCCGGCGAGCCCCTGGAGGGCCAGCAGCACCGCCGCGACGCGATGCGTCCAACGCGTCCGGGTGGTCGTCAGTGCGATCACGCCCTGCCTACGGTTGGGGTCATCCGCCCGTTGGGGCTGCGGCTACGCGCGTAGGCGCGCAGCCGCCGGAGCATGCGGCGATCGTGGCGTACGGGATCGCCGCCTTTCGGCGTCTCGATAATCTTAATCACGGAGGCGAGCCGCGGGTCGCGCATGATGCGCCGGAACGGCTCCGGGCCGATCGTCCCTTCGCCGATCCACTGGTGGCGGTCGAGGTGCGAGCCGGTCGCACCCTTAGAGTCGTTGAGGTGCAGGCATTTGAGATGCGGGAGCCCGACCTCCCGGTCGAACCGCTCCCACACCTCCTCCAGCGCCGTGGCCACGTCATACCCGGCAGCGTGGAGATGCGCCGTGTCGAGGCAGAACTCCACGCGAGCCTGCAGCCCGGCGGGCAGGGCGTCGCGCAGCGCGCGCAATTCCTCGAACGTGCTCCCGAGCGCGGTTCCCGCGCCCGCCGTTCCTTCGAGCAACACGCCCACCTCTCCCGGGACCGCCGTCAGGCACTGGGCGTAGGCGCGCGCGTTGCGCGCGAGCCCCTCGGCCCGATCGTCGATATAGTTGCCGGGGTGCGACACGACCCAGGGGATCCCGAGGGCGCGGCAACGGACCAGCTCGCCACTGAACGCGGCGATGCTTCGCTCGCGTAACGGCTCATCCGGGGACGCCAGGTTAATGAGGTAACTGTCGTGCGACACGACGGCGCGGATTCCGCTCGCGGCCAGCGCCGCCCGGAAGGCCGCGACGTCGGCGTCCCGGACCATGGACTCGCGCCACTGGTTGGGGGTCTTCGTGAAGACCTGAATCGCGGTAGCGCCGATCGCGTTCCCTCGCGCGGGCGCCTCCGCCACGCCGCCCTGCGTCGACACGTGGGCGCCCAGCAGGTCATCGGGGGCGCGCCTCACAACCAGGGCTCCTCGGTGAAGGCGAGCCGGGAGATGAGGGGCACGAACCGGACACCGCCGGCGCGTCGCTCCACCAGCCCGGCCGGGCCGCGCTGCAAAATGACCAGCTCTTGGGACGCGAGGTCACCGATGGGGATCACGAGACGGCCGCCGGGCGCGAGCTGCTCGGTGAGGGGCGTCGGCACGCCGGGCGCGGCGGCCGTCACGATGATGCCGCGGAACGGCGCGCACTCGGGCCAGCCGGCCGCGCCGTCGCCCAGCCGGGTCTCGATGTTCGTGAGGCCCAGGCGCCGAAATCGCTCCTCTGCTTCGACGAGCAGGTCGGGGAGTCGCTCGATCGTATAGACGCGCGCGGCCAGGCGCGCCAGGATCGCGGTCTGGTAGCCGGACCCGGTCCCGATCTCGAGCACGCGGTCCGGGCGCCGCGCCGCGAGCACCTCGGTCATCAACGCCACAATTAGAGGTTGGGAAATCGTCTGCCCGCTCCCGATCGGCAAGGGCGCGTCTTCGTAGGCTTCGCTTGAGAGGTGCGGAGGCAGAAACCATTCGCGCGGCACCCACGCCATGGCGGCGAGCACCCGGCAGTCGTGGATACCGCGCCCCGCGAGCTGGCTCGCGATCATGCGGCGCCGCTGGCGCCGCGTCTCAGGCGCCGGCCTGCGCACCCACCGCGCTCCGCGGTTGCTGTCCCATACGGTGAACTATACCTTGACACGCTTCATCGTGCGCGAAGGACCCTTGCCCGAACAACCCCAGCACCGAATCCTCCTCGTCGGCGACGCCGGGACCCGTCCCGACGGCCTCGAGCGGTTTCTGGTGCGAGGCGGCTTTCAGGTCACCGAGGCCTCGTACCCACCGCCCGGCCCCGATCGGCCCGAGCAGCAGCCTCCCGATCTGCTCATCTTCTCGATCGGCGCCAAGGAGGCGGGGCTGGCCGAAGCGGTGCGCGACCTCGCGACCGCCGCGCGCTTCGGGGGCGCCCCGGTGATCGTCCTGGTGGCGGACGGCGGGGCGGACGCCGTCGCCGACGCGCTCCAGGCGGGGGCGCAGGACGCGATGGCGAGCCCGGTGCACTTCGGCGAGCTGCGCGCCCGCATCGACGCCGATCTGCGGCTGCGCCACGACCTGAGCGAGGCCCAGGATGCGCTGCGGACGCGCGACCTGCTGTTCGACATCTTTCAGGACGTCTCGGCCGCCCTGCGTGCCGACGAGATCTTCCGGACCCTGGTCCGCCGCGTGGGGCACGCCTTCGGCCTGACCCATTGCTCGTTCGTGCTCACGGCCCCGGGAGAAGACCAGGGGCGCGTCGTCGCGGTGTACGAAAACCCGGCGATCCGCGACCTGCGGGTCGACCTGGAGCGCTACCCGGAGATTCAGGAGGCGATCCGCACCGAGCGACCCGTCCTCATTCCGGACGTTCACGAGCACCCCCTCTTCGAAACAATTCGTCGGAGCTGGAGGAAGCAGCGGATCGAGGTCAAGGTGCAGTCGGCGGTGGCGCTGCCGGTGTTCGTCCAGGGCCGCGCCGCGGGGGTGTTCTTCCTGCGCACCGTGCAGGGGGATCCCCAGCTGCGGCCCCAGGACGTCGCGTTCGCCAATACGATCGCCCAGGCGGCGGCGCGCGTGCTCGAGAACGAGGAGCGCCGGGCGGCCATCTATCGGCGCCAGATCAGCGCCGGCGTCACCGACGTGCTCACCGGCTGCGCCAGCCTCGATGCGCTGGACCGCCGCCTGCGCGAGGAGTTCGAGCGCGCCCGGCGCTACTCCCTGCGGTTCGCGCTCGTGGTGATCGATGTGGACCGGCTGCGAGACGTCAACGAGCGGCTGGGCCAGCCGGCGGGCGACCGCGTGCTCGCGGAGATCGGCGCCATGATGCAGCGCGAGATCCGGGCGCCGGACTTCGTGGCGCGCTACGGTGGCGACGAGTTCGCGCTGGTGCTCCCGGAGACCGACGCGCAGGGCGGCCGGCGCTTCGTGGAGCGGCTGCGGCAGCTCCTGGCCCGCCACACCTTCCCCGACCTCCCCCGCGGGCAGGTGCCGAGCCTCACGGCGGGCGTCGTTGCGTTCCCGCACACGGAGGTGCTGCGGCCCGAGGATCTGTTCACGCAGGTCGAGGCGGCGCTGGACCGGGGCAAGAAGAGCGAGCCCGACCGGATCGGCGTCAGCGGCGCGTCTTCAGCCAGTTGACGGGGTCCAGGGCGATGCCGCCCTGGCCCCGGATCTCGAAGTGCAGGTGGGGTCCCTGATCGCTCGACCCGCCGCCCACGTGGCCGAGGATCTGGCCTTTGGTGATCCGTTCGCCGCGGGCCACGCTCACGTCACTCAGGTAGCCATAAAAACTGTAGAAGCCGCCGCCGTGATCCACCAGCACCGAAAAGAGGTACGTGCCGAGGGGTCCCGCGAGGCTCACGCTGCCGCCCGCGATGGCGCGGACCGGCGTGCCGGCCGGCGCCGCGATTCCAATGCCGTGCCACGGGATGCGGGTGTTGTTCGGCCCGGTGGCGGTGCCGAACTGGTACACGATCCGCCCCTGCACGGGCCAGTCGAGCTGGCCCAGGTCCGCGGTGGTGATGGCGGCGGCCGCGGTAGCGGCGCCGCGCGCTTCGGCCTCACGGCGGGCGCGCTCCAGAGCGACGATGCGGTCGTTCAGGCCCTTCTCGTCACGCTCGAGCTCGGACAAGCGCTGCAGGGCCTCACGCGCACTGCGCCGCGTCTCGCGGAGTGACGTCTGCCGCTCGCGCTCGAGTGACAGGTAACGGTCCAGCTCTTCCGTGCGCTCGTTCTTGCGCCGCCCCAGCGCGTCGCGCCCGTCGACCAGCGTCTGGCGCTCGCGGCCGATGCGCCGCTGCAGCTTGGACATGTCGTTCGCCAGCAGCCGATCCTGCCGGCTCACGAGGTACAGGTACTTGTAGCGCGACAGCAGATCGCCGAAGCTCTCCGCCGCGAGGAGGACCTGGTACCCGTACAGCGCCCCGCGTTTCGAGATGTCGACCAGGCGGCGCTCGAGCACGGCGCGCTTCTCGGCGAGTGCGTTCTGGGCGAGCAACAGGTCGACCGTGGTTCGATCGATCTGGTCCGACAGCGCATAAATCTGGCGGTCCAGCTCGTTCACGATGCGATTGGTCGTCTCTTTCTGGCGCTCGATGTTCGCGAGCTCGTCGGAGAGCGAGTGTACCTGCGTGCGCAGCCGCTCGAGCTCCTGCTCGACGTCCGACCGCTCGCGGCGGATGCTCTCGAGACGCTGCTGGTTGTCTCTGAGCTGTTGGTCGAAAGGTTGGGGACGTTGGGAGGCAAGTGACGTCACGCAAAAGACGTAGCACAAAGACGTCACGCAGAGACGTCGCGCAAAACCGTGGGCGTTCCTACGCCTTTGCGTGACGTCCTCGCGTGACGTCTTTGCGTGACGCTTCACGCTCGACGCCTCATACCCGTCGCAAGTGTCGCCCCACCGATGCAGCACTTCCAAAGAATCCGATGAGAGTGCCGAAGCCGACTATGGCGAGCGCCTGCGCGTGCGAGAAGAACGCCGCCTGGATGAGCCAGCGGTTGATGAGGGTGTACGCGCCGTACGAGAGCCCGACCGCGACCAGCCCGCCGAGCATTCCCTTGATCGCGCCCTGCAGCAGGAACGGGCGGCGGATGAAGCCGTTGGTGGCGCCCACCAGGCGCATGATGGCGATCTCGCGGCTGCGCTGCAGCACCGCCATCCGGATAGTGGTGCCGATGATGATGATGGCCACCACGGCGAACGCCGCCCCGACCACGAGCCCCACCGCCGCGGCGATCTGCCGCAGCCGGTCGAGCTTTTCCACCCAATCGCGTCCGAACCGCACGTCGTCCACGAACCCGAACCCGCGCAGCCGGTCGGCGACGTCGTTCACGTGCTCGGCGTCGCGGAATCGGGGTTTGAGCTTCACCTCGATGGACGCGGGGA
>WNGI01007399.1_pt1 | contig 31034 bp, 29 predicted proteins | sample 5400621 | NCBI WGS metagenome assembly WNGI01 (sample SAMN13153374, study PRJNA577476) | soil metagenome | isolation source: 20 cm soil or saprolite under Garry oak tree replicate 1 | place: USA:California | collected 2016-06-15
CGATCACCGCTCCGGGTACCGCCGTACGTGCCAGGACCACGCCGTTCAGCGGCGATCGGATCGCAATCTCACCGGTGGCGGAGGCGGCGGCACCGATCTGCTCGGCAACGCTCTTTGCCCGTCGCAGCTCGGCGCTTGCCAGCTCATCATCGGCGATGGCACGATCGTAGTCCTGCTGGGGAATCGCCTTGAGGGCGAGTAGGCGCTCCGCTCGCTCCCGAGCACTCCGTGCGTAGCTCGCTTGAGCGCGTGCCTTGTCGAGGTCGGACTGCGCCATTCCCGCTGCGGGGCTTTGGAGCGTCACGAGGATCAGTCCGGCGCGGACGCGATCGCCCGGCCGTACGCGAACCGCAATCACCCGCCCCTGTACGGTCGCGCCGAGTCTGGCGGTGCGATCCTCATTGGGGACCACCTGCCCCGGCACGGTCGCGACGGAAGCCACGGTACTCGTCGCTACTGGTTCCCAGTGCACGCCACCGTGCGTCACCTGCGCGGCGGTGAGCGTGACTTCCGTTGTCGCCGTCATCCCTGGCATGTTGGCCATACCAGTATCAGCCGATTGAGACTGCGCGGCGGGGCGTTCGCCACCTTTCGAACAGGCAACCACGAGAAGGCAAAGCCATGCCGTCGTCCTCATGGCCGGGCCTCCGCGCAAATGGAGAGGGCTGGCAAGGCGGAGGCGATGTCGACTCCCTCGGCAACAAGCAGCTCGACGACACTCTCGTGCTGGGCGTAGAGGATTTGGTAGAAGGCGACTCGTGCCTCGCCCCACGCTCGCGCTGCGTCGATCACCTGAATGAGTGGGACGGCACCTTCACGGTAGGCACCAAGGGCGATGCGTCGAGCTTCGTCGGCACGAGCGAGATATCCTTGGCCCCGGCTTGTATCGGTGAGCACACCAGCGCGTTCCGTCAGCAGCCGGGCGGCTTCGGCGCTGCCGACGATTTCTGCGCGGCCGATCCGCTCTTGAGCGGCGAGCTCGAACCCCGCCGCGTCTCGTTCCGCGGCGGCGCGCGCGATGGCTCCGCCGTTCTGATCGAAAAGTGGGAACGGCATGCTGATGCCCGCCATCAGCGACGTCGTTCCTGCACTCCGTTTTGTTCCCAGGGTGATTCCGAGCTGACGGATCAAGCTCGTGCGTTCGGACGTCACTCCCGAGCCTGCCGCGGCAACTCGCTCGCGGGCGGCGCGAATGTCCGGTCGCGCACTGCCGGTTCGATTCGTCGGTGCCACGTCGGGAAGCGCGAGCGGTGCATCAAGCGCCGCCACGAGAAATGCCGCGTCCGGCTCCTCATTGAGGAAGACCGTTAGGTCGGCTCTCGCTCGGGCGAGATCGGCCTCCTGCATCGTTGCTTCGACGTTGGCGCGGTCGCGTTCCAGCTCGGAGCGAATGAGGTCAGCTTCCGCCGCGACACCCTCTTTTACGCGAGCGCGGTTGTACGCGACGACCGAATCGAGCCACGTCTTGAGGTCACGCGCTACCTCGAGGGCAACCTGCGCGCGAGCTGTTCGGTAGAACGCGCGCGTGGCATCCATACCGATACGTTGACGCTCGGCTTGTGCGTCAGCCTCCGCAGCTCGAACATCGGCGTTTGCGCCACTCACTCGGGACCAGCGCTGGTACAGGGGTTCCAGTGGGAGCATGGCCGTTACCATCGTCTCGCGGTCCATCGGGGGAGCCGATCGCCCGGGTAATGGCGCATTCTCCACGTCGTACATGAGCATCGGGTTTCCCAGGGTACCGGCGGTCGAGCGCGAACCTCGGGCGGCTCGGACTCGCGCGTCGGCTGCCGCGAGTGACGGGTGCCGCGCAGCGACGCGGTCGAGCACTTGAAGCAGCGACACAGGCTCTCGGCCCAGCGTATCCTGAGCGATCAAGGGCGTGGTGCCGGCGGCCGTGATGGCCGCGCAGAAAACGAGCGACAGAATACGCATACCTCTCCTCACTGAACGTCGATGAAAAACAGTGCGCAACGCGCGGACGCGCGCGTCGCTTCAGGGCGCAATACGCCCAGGAGAGGCTAGGCTTGGGGGGGGGGAGGCGGAGGCGGCTGAGGATCAAACCGAGCGAACGTCGATACGTCGAATGCTACGACGTACGAGTCGCTTACAGCTACCGAAACCGGTGTACTTAGGATGAGTGCAGCGGTTCCCATCACGGCGCAAAACACTGAAGTAGCGCAGTCGGTTGCGTGGGAAGTTTGGTCGATGGTCGGGCCGGACGGCATTGACAGTGGCATCTGGCCATCGCAGCGCCGGTCGGTGTCGCAGAATAGCGGCAGACCGAGCGGCATCACGTGCAAACTGAGCACGACGATAGCGACGAGCCTAAGTACCGATGTCCGCATGTTGCTTTGAATATACAGAAAGTGGGTTACCTGCGGTGGGCTCTACCACCGAGCTACGGTGGCGACGGTTCCTAACTTAGCGGCGCGCGGTTCGACGCGGTACTCCATCACGCAACCAATCCCTCGAGAGTAGCGTTACCCCACGTGGTGAACACCTTTTCTAGAGCGGTTGCAGAAGTGGCGCGCCGTGATCGGGTCATGGCGAAGCTGATAGACCGAAATGCGCCCTTCCGCCTCCCGAGACCCGACACCCGGCACTTTGCCGCCCTCGCCGAGAGCATCCTCTATCAACAGCTGGCCGGAGCAGCGGCGGCCGCCATCCACCGACGATTTGTCACCCTGTTCGATGGAGATCTCTCGCCTGACGCCGTCCTCGCGCTTTCCGCCAGAAAGCTTCGCGCCGCGGGACTCTCGTGGAGCAAGGTCGCCGCCATCAGAGATCTCGCGGCGAAGGTCGTGGATGGGACCGTTCGGCTGCAACGCATCGGCAGGCTCGGCGACGAGGACGTCGTCACGTCGTTGTCGGTCGTCCGTGGCATCGGACAGTGGACCGCGGAGATGTTCCTGATCTTTCAGTTGCGTCGGCTCGACGTGTGGCCGGTTGGGGACTACGGCGTTCGCAAAGGCTACGCACTGGCCTACGGCTTGAAGCGGCTACCGACGCCGAAGGAGCTGCAGGCCCTGGGCGAACGGTTCCGGCCCTACCGCACGGTGGCCGCGTGGTATTGCTGGAGAGCAGTCAGCGAACAGCGAAAACAGCGCAAATGACCCGTCGCCACAATCGAATTACCGACTGAACACGACCTCGGTGAGCAAGGGCACTGTGGTGTCGTCACGCGAGCTCGAACTTCCCTCCATGAGGCCGCACGGTCTGGCTCGCACGCTAGTCTGGGCTTCCCTGCCGGTCGTCTTCGCAACATGTGACGCCGCGCGGCACTTGGGCGGTGACTGCACGTACCCGGAGCTGTCGGCCCGGGATTGTAGTCCCTGGCTGCCACCCACCACCGCAGGACGTACCTGGCAGCTCAGCTTTTCCGAAGAATTCGAAGGTAGCGGTTACGATGCGACGAAGCTGACGCCCTGCTTCGATTGGAATTACGGCGGCTGCACAGGATCATTCAATCAGGGCCGAGAATACTACGCCGCGTCCCAGATTCGGGTCAGCGGTGGAGCGGCGCACCTGGTCGCGGAACCGACGAGCCCCCCGATCGCTTCCGGCGCCTGCCAGAACGGGTCATGCACCTACCTGTCCGGATTGCTGTCTACCGCGCGGCCGCGTGCCAATAACGGATCCGAGTATCTCTACAAGTTCACCTACGGCTATGTCGAGGCGCGCCTGAAACTGATCGGAACGCAGGGCTTCTTCACCGCTTTCTGGATGCTTCCCACCGACACGACCTACACCTACCGCACCGAGATCGACATTCTCGAGCACCTCGGCCACGACCCGGCGACGATGTTTATGACATATCACTACAACGACCGCAGCACATCCTTCGCGGTCAACAGTGGTGTCGGCAACAATGGAGCCTGCCCCGTGAAGGACTACACGACTGATTTTCACCGCTTTGGGGTGGACTGGCAGACCGACCACGTCGCGTGGTACGTCGACGGCATCAAGTGCGCGCAATTCAGCGGGGACGCTTCAACCATCGAGAACGGCCCGATGCAGATCATCCTTGATGTCATGGTCGACAACAGCTGGCAGCGCGCCTGGAACGTTGGATTGCTCGACTCGACCCTGACTCGGCAGCTCGAAGTCGATTACATCAGAGTCTTTCAACAGCGCTGATTAGTCCTCCAGAAGTGCTAATCCTTCGGTTGCAGTCCGATTCCATCGAAGGATTCATTGTGTAGAACCTCCACCGTCTGGTTGCTTCTTACCGTTCGCAAGATTCCGCTCGGCGATAACGACCCCGGTCCGGAGCACGCACGATGTGCTCGAGAGCGTGGGACCGGATCTCGCGCGACGTGGACAGAGGATGATGGTCGATCTGGTTGACTCGTCCACCGACACTGGACGCGACCTGTTCCCAGTCGCGGACGTCATCGCCGACGTCCTTGAGTGCGCCTCCCTCTACTCGCTGACGAAGCGTAACCTCGTGCACGTCGTGTTTGAGGACAATCACGTCGTCATAACTGTGCGCGACCAGGTCCCTTACAGCGGCGGGCCGCTGGCGCGTCGGCTCACCGCGACGCATGGCGGCAGAATCAGCTGCTGCAGCGCGGAAACCGAACGGGGTGCGGAAGTGGTTGTGCGGCTCCAGGTGCCCGTGTCCAACCTGGAATCCGACGATTCGTGGGCCAGGGATGGCGTTCCGGCTCGCGTTCCTGACGGGCGTCAAGAATTCCGCTCCCGAGCGACGGTGGCGCGTCCGTTACTCAAAGTACGCGCACCTCAAGAGGCCCCGCGACGCGATTAGGGATTCACAACGGCCAGCGCTGGTGTGCGCTGGCCGTGCAGGATTACGAATCGAAAGCTCGCGTGCTGTTCTCGTTACAACGGGACCGAAACCGTCTTTAGCTCCTCGCCCTTTGCGAGCGTCACATCGGCGGTGGCGCGGCCATCCTTCAACGACGGCGTAACGCTAACTGCGCGGAAGCCGGCGTTGCTTCGCAGGGCCGTCGCCACCGCTGCCCGCAGCGAGACCTTCGCCTTGGCCATCGCCGAGCTCTGACTCTGTGCAGCGGTGTAATCTTCGCCGTCTGCAATCGGCTCGGCCTTGATGACCCGTCCGCTGGCGGGATCGATGCTCACCTCGAAGAACTTGTCGCCTTTCATCGTGTAGACGGAAAGCAGCGACTTCCCCTCATCGGTCTCGAATTTGGCTGAAATCGGCCGCCCGTGGCTCGCGCTCGCCGCCAGACCACGATCAAGGGACACGCGAGCGCTCAGTGCCGCCTTTGCTGCCGCAGCCGGGTTCCCTTCCTCTTCTTCTTTGTCCTGGGCCGCGAGCGTGGTTCCCAAGCACACTGCTGCGACCGCGAGAACTGGAACAAGCCACGCCTTCATCGTCATCTTCATACAACGCCCCCCGATCTCGGTGTAGTGAAGTGATGTCCTAGCCCGCTCGAACGATCGATGATACACTTGTTATAGTCAACCGTGATGCGTTCATGCAGCGCCGGAGCTTCTATGCGATGGATTACTCGTGAGCATCCGAAGATCGATCGCGTCGCATGCCCGTGGCTGATCACGCGATTCATCGACCCGCAGGCCGAGTTTCTCTTTGCACCACCCGCGGAGGTCCGCGCCCGCGCTACCGAGCTCGATGCGATCCCGTACGATGTCGAAGGCGTGGAGCTTTCTCACGATGGGCCTCTGTGCAGCTTCGACGCCTTCCTGCAGAAGTACCGCTTGACTGATCCGGCCTTGCACGAGCTGGCGGTTATCGTCCGCGGGGCGGACACGGATCGTCTGGACCTTGCCCCGCAGGCGGCAGGATTGCTCGCCATCTCTTTGGGACTGTCGCAACTGTTCCCGGATGATCACGAGCTGCTCGCCCGCGGGTTCGTCATCTACGATGCGCTGTATGCATGGCTCCAGCACGCCAAGGGGCGCGTCCCCGTCCGCGCCTGATATCGTGAAAGACACACCGACCGGACGTTGGCTCCTGCTGTTCCACCAGATACCGCCGAAGCCCGACTACTTCCGGGTGAAGGTGTGGCGCCGGCTGCAGCGCATCGGCGCGGTGCCGGTCAAGAACTCGGTGTGGGTCCTCCCGTACAACGATCAAGCGGTCGAAGACTTTCGCTGGCTGCTGCAGGAGATCGAGGCGGGCGGTGGGGAGGGGTCGGTCTGCCGAGGGGATTTCGTGGACGGCCTGAGCGACCGCGATGTCGAAGGACTGTTCCACAAGGCCCGCGCCGCGGATTACGGGGCCATCGCACGCGAGGCGAAGTCCCTGGCGCGCAAGGCAGCTCCCGCCGAGGTGGCGCGCCTCGATCACCGGCTGGCCGAGGTCGCAGCGATCGACTATTTCCACGCTCCCAACCGGCAAGTGGTGGAGCGGGTAGTGACGCGCCTCGCTGTACGCGCGCGCCGGACCGAACCGCGCGCCGATCGCGGAGCCCGCGCTGGTCTGCGAGTCGCCCAGATGCGCGGGCGGACGTGGGTCACGCGCCGGGGAGTGTTCGTGGATCGAATCGCGAGTGCGTGGCTGATCAAGCGCTTCGTCGATCCCGCGGCCCGGTTCAAATTCGTGGCTCCCGAGGGCTACTCGCCTCGTAAGAGCGAGCTGCGCTTCGACATGTTCGAGGCCGAGTACACGCACGAAGGGGACCGCTGCACCTTCGAGACGCTGCTCCGGCGGTTTCGACTGCGCGACCCCGCGCTGCGCGCGATCGGCGAGATCGTGCACGACATCGATTGCAAGGACGCGAAGTTCGGCCGCGCAGAGGCCACAGGTGTCGAGCGCTTGCTCGCGGGAATCGCCCGTAAGCACGCTACCGACGCTACGCGCCTCCGTCTCGGCGCGGTCGTGTTCGACAACCTCTATCAGGCGTCGCGATGAAGCCCGCGCCGGCCCGCGCCACGCTGTGGGATTTCGTTCTCTACTTCCTGAAGCTCGGCACGTGGGGGTTCGGCGGACCGATCGCCCTCGCGGGCTACATGCAGCGCGATCTCGTGGACGAGCGTGGGTGGATCGCGCCTGACGACTACAAGCAGGGGCTCGCGCTCGCACAACTTGCCCCCGGCCCGCTCGCGGCCCAACTCGCCATCTACCTCGGCTGGGTGCGTGGCCGCGTACTGGGCGCGACACTCGTAGGAATCGCGTTCGTAGCGCCGTCGTTCCTCATGGTGCTCGTCCTCTCGGCGCTGTACCTCAAGTTCGGTGGGCTCGCCCGGATGCAGGCGCTGTTCTACGGCATTGGAGCCGCGGTCATCGCGATTATCGCGTGGAGCGCCGCGAGACTTGCGCGGACCACTCTAGGGCGGGACCGATTGCTCTGGGGACTTTTCGCGATGAGTCTCATCGTCACGGCCTGGACGGCAAGGGAGATCATCTGGCTTTTCGTGGCTTCGGGGCTCATCCCCCTGTGCGCCCGCGCCGGCGTACGCCCGTCACTGCCGAGCAAGGCGCTGCTCGTCGCGCCGTGGCCAGCGTGGCTTACATCGGGTCTCACTGGGGCGGCATCTGTGGGGGTGCTCTGGAAAGTATTCGCGTACTTTGCCGCCGCAGGACTCTTCGTGTTTGGCAGCGGGCTCGCGATCGTGCCGTTCCTGCACGGCGGTGTCGTGGAGCAGTTCCATTGGCTCACGGAGCGGCAGTTCCTGGATGCGGTCGCCGTCTCGATGATCACGCCGGGCCCGGTCGTGATCACCGTGGCGTTCATCGGTTACCTCGTCGCGGGGCCAGTCGGGGCTACCGTCGCGGCGATCGGCGTGTTCGCGCCGGTGTATTTCGTGACCGTTCTTGCGGCACCGCATTTTCGCCGATTTGCCGAGAGCCCGCGCATCAAGGCATTCGTCGACGGAGTCACGGCTGCCGCGACCGGTGCGATCGCCGGGGCGGTGCTCGTGCTCGGCCGGCGTGCCCTCGTCGATTTGCCGACCGTCCTGATCTGCGCAGTCACGCTGGCTGTCATCGTGACGATGAAGCGCGTTCCCGAACCCGCGCTTATCGCCGCGTCCGGCGTCGTTGGCTTGCTTCTGAAGCATGCGTTGTAGGCGCGGCCATCATTACGAAACGGAGGAGTTCATTCATGAAGAAGCTCCTGAAGGCAACTCTATTCCTTACCGTCGTCGCTGGAGCCCGCCCGGTGCTCGCGCAACAGCCGTCGACCGCTGCCTGGGATTCGGTGGGGCGTATTCTCGGAACAGCTCCCACGAGTGCGGCTGGCTACATCCGCTATAACCTTCCCCGCCGCGACCTCACCGTCCGGATCGGAGACGTCACGGTCTCACCGGCACTCGCGCTTGGTGCCTGGGCCGGGTTCAGCGGGGAGCCCAACGACGCGACGATGATGGGTGATCTCGTACTTACAGCGGCAGAACTAGGCCCGGTACTCGCCGAGCTGGCGCATCAGCGCATCGGGGTGAGCGCAATCCACAATCATGTCGTTGGGGAGCAGCCGGAGATCATCTACGTCCACATCCTCGGCCAGGGAAACGCGCTCGACCTGGCAACTCGGTTGGATCGGGCTCTGACCAAGACCGGGACGCCGCGACCTGTCGCGGCGGCGCCGCCGGTTCCGCTGACGATCGACACAGCCGCCGTTTTCACGGCGCTGGGACGTCACGGCACAGCGCGAGGTAACGTCGCCCAAGTGGGATTCATTCTGGTCTCGGGGACAGTCACCATGGGCGGCCGCACGATGACTCCCGCTCTCGCCTACGGCTCGCCTGTGAACGTGCAGATGGTGAGCCCCTCGCGCGCCGTCGCCACCGGCGACTTCGCGGTGCGTGACTCCAGCGTCGCCGGTGTACTGGACGCGCTCACCACGCACGGGATCACGGCGACCGCCATGCACAGCCATATGATCGGGGATTCCCCCCATTTGGACTACATCCACTTCTGGGCCGACGGCCCGCTCGCTGACGTGCTGCGCGGTCTCAGAGCAGCAGTCGATGCCGGGCACTGAGAGGACACATGCACGCATTTCGGAAAGCAGGGCTCGTGGCTCTCAGCCTCGCCTTAATCGGGACGACAGGGTGCAGCAAGAGTCGCAGTCACGACCAGGATGATGATGATGATGACGACCCGGCTCCCGCGGTGAATCCCTTGCCGAGTACTGCGCAGGCCGCCACCCGCTGGACATTCGACGACTCGAGCGTTGGGCAGCCACCCGCCGGCTTCTCGTTCGGGCGGACGGGGTCAGGGCGCCCTGGTCGGTGGGTCGTTCGCGCCGCGGCCGACGCCCCCAGCGCGCCCAACGTACTCGCGCAGGAAGACAGCGATCGGACGGACTACCGCTTCCCCGTCGCCGTGGATGATGGGCCCAAGTTCGGAGACGTGAGCGTAACTGTCCGGTGCAAACCGGTGAGCGGTCGGGTGGATCGCGCGTGCGGTATCGTGTGGCGCTACCAGGACGAGAACAACTATTACCTCACGCGCGCGAATGCGCTCGAGGACAACGTCTGCTGGTACTACGTGCAGAATGGCCGGCGCGTCGAAGTGAAGCGCGTACATGTGCCCGTCGCAGCGGGGGTCTGGCACTCGCTGCGCGCGGACATGCGCGGCGATCACGTCGAGGTCTACTTCAACGGCAACAAGCTGATCGACGTCCACGACTCGCGGTTCACGGCGCCGGGCAAGGTTGGTGTGTGGACAAAGGCCGATTCGCACACCCTGTTCGACGACTTCACTGCTACCGCGCTCGCGCCATGAGCGAGCCCGAGGGTGTGCGACTGACGAAGGCGCTGCTGGAGCGGATTCGCGCGCAGACGAGCTGATGTCACGTCCCGGCGTCCGGTATGCCCTAACTTGCGGCGCTGCTGTTCGGCGCGAGCACGCCTCTGGCCAAGGGACTGTTGACTGGCGTCTCACCTGCCGTCCTCGCCGGTCTGCTCTACCTCGGATCCGGGATCGGCCTGAGCGTCCTGTGGTTCTTGCACCGGCGTCGGCCGCGTCTCTGCTCCTCAACCTCGAGGGCGTCTTTACCGCGTTGCTCGCCTGGTTCGCCTTTCGCGAAAACGTCGACTGGCGCGTGGCGCTGGGAATGGTGGCGATCGTTGCGGGCGGGGCGCTGCTCCGTCGGCCCCGCGCGCTGCGGCGGCGCTCGTCCTCGGCTTCTTTGGGTATGGCCTCAGTCTCGTGTTCTTCGTGCTCGCCTTGCGCAATCTCTGGCGCGAGCCTCTCACGCGCCCGCTGGTCGCGGCCGGCATTCTCATGGCCGTGGGGGTCTGGCTGCATCTGAGAGAGCGCCATCAGCACGCTCACACGCACGAGCCGTTAACGCACAGCCACGCCCACCGCCACGACTTGCACCACCAGCATACCCATGGGCCGAACGACCCGCCGGGGGAACCTCACAGCCACGTGCACACCCATGAGCCGCTCACGCACGCACATCCGCATTATCCCGACATTCATCACCGCCACGGCCACGAGTGACCGGCGGCCAATCACCGGTGGCGGCGATGTCGACCCCAATTAACGGCACGCCCCGTTGTTCGGTACTATCTACTGCGTATTCTCCGACAGCGAGCGTCAGTCATGAACGTGGGCATTTTGGGCTCGGGCGAAGTTGCCAAGACACTGGGCGCCGGTTTCCTCAAGCACCGTCATTCCGTCATGCTCGGCACGCGGGACACGAATAAGCTCGCCGAGTGGCAGCAGACGAACCCGGGCGCGAAAGTCGGCTCATTTGCCGAGGCGGCGACGTTCGGCGAGGCGCTGGTGCTCGCGGTCAAGGGCGCGGCCGCGCTCGACGTCCTGCGACTCGCAGGCTCCGGCATCGCCGGCAAGGTCGTGATGGACACGACCAACCCGATCGCCCCAGCGCCTCCGGTCAACGGCGTGCTCCAGTACTTCACGACCATCAACGAATCGCTGATGGAGCGCCTTCAGAAAGCGCATCCCAATGTGCGGTTCGTGAAGGCGTTCAGCTCGGTCGGCAACGCGCGCATGGTAAATCCTACCTACGCGGCCGGGCGCCCCACCATGTTCATCTGCGGCGACGACGCCGCCGCCAAGCAGATCGTGACGGGCATCCTCGATCAGTTCGGTTGGGAAACGCTCGATTTGGGCGGCGCCCTTGCGGCGCGCGCGATCGAACCGCTTTGCATCCTCTGGTGCATCCCCGGCTTTCTCCACAACGAGTGGACGCACGCGTTCAAGGTGCTGCACTCCTAACAACACAACCGAACTGAGTGTGAACCCGCATCACGCGCAGACGTAACATCTGCGCGTGATCGGGGTCTTCAGAAGGCGTGCTCAACAGGAGTGCACCATGAAAAACACACTGCCAGTGCTGCTCGTCGCCGGCGCGCTGAGTCTCGCCGGATGCGCGCCGGGTTACACCAGCGCCAGCGTCGTCTACGCTGAGCCTGCGGAATACGTTTACGTGGTGCCGGTGGATCGCGTCGTCGTAGTCACCCGCGAAGTGCTCGTCAACCGAGGGTGGGTCGTCTATCGCGTGCAGCGCTCAGGACCGAATCGGATCATCTGGGCGCGCCGGGGTGACGACGAAGTCGTGCGCATCTTCGCCACGCCGCAAGGGCAGCAGGTCGGGGTGCGCGGCTTGTGGGAGGTCCGTGAGCGGCACGATCGCGGCAAGCACAAGGGCTGGGCGAAACGCGGCGCGCCGCGCGAGATCATCGCGGATATCGACGTCCGTTTGAAGGGTCGCTAAAGGCACCCCGTAGCCGACGCCTCAGAACGTCTGTACAATGGTCGCTCGAAATGCGTGCATTCAACACCATCGTGTTTATCCCGATGGTCGTGGCGATGTACTACCACCTGTTCCCGAGCGAGCCCGAAGCGGAGCAGATGCAGTGCCACTGCGCGATGCATTCACATCTCGCGACCACGTGATCTCCTGGTTACGCGTGTCCCGCCCACTGCGTCTCGCCCGGCGTGTACGGCACGCACGGATCGAACCGCCCCGGGGTCTCCCGATACCGCATCGCCTGCGTGCAGCCGATCTCCGACGTGAAATAGCCGAGCAGCGCGAGCTCCTTCATCTGCCGGAAGTAATGCGCGGGCGCGCCCTGGGCCCGTGTATCCATGTACGTTTTCTGCTCGCGGTCCAGCTGCTCGAGTTTGGCCAGCCGCTGCGCCGGTGTCGCCGCCATGAACGCGGCGTCGTTCAGCTTCTGCATGCCGTCGCGGAAAATGCCCTGCTGCCGCTCGTCGTACGTATCGGTCACCATCAGCGCCATGAACGCCCCGGTGTGAGCCGCCTTGGCGCCTGGCGTCTTAGTCTCGGGAAGGATCGTGTCCGCAACTTCGTCGAGGAGGGCAATGTCCTGCGCTGTGAATGTCCCGACCTGGCGCACTGTTGCCGCTCGCGCGTGCGCGCGTTCGACCGCGCTGCACAGCGTGCCGCCGCCCGCGAGCGCGACGCCGCCGAGTAGTGCGGTGACACGCCGAATCGCCTCGCGGCGATCTATCCCCTGAACCTCGTTTGCTTCAGGCATGATTCCGGTCCTCGACGTTTAGATGTTCCGGCGCTTCAGCTCGCTGACGGCGAAGTCCGCCGCGCGGGCCGTGAGAGCCATGTAGGTGAGCGATGGGTTCGGACACGCCGTCGACGCCATGCAGGAGCCGTCCGTCACGAAGACGTTCGGCGCGTCCCACACCTGGTTGTGAGCGTTGAGGACCGATGTCTTGGGATCCCGGCCCATCCGCGCCGTCCCCATCTCATGGATCCCCATCCCCGGCCAGTACCCGTTGTCGTACGTACGGACGTCTTTCACCCCCGCGGCATCGAGCATCTCGGCCATGTCGTTCATCATGTCCTTGCGCATCAGGCGCTCGTTCTCGCCGGTCGCGCAATCGATGGCCAGCACGGGCATCCCCCACTTGTCTTTCTTCGTCGGGTCGATGGTGACCTTATTACCATGGTTGGGGAGCATCTCCCCGAAAGCCGTGCCACCAATCGTCCAGGCACCCGGCTCTGCCATGGCGTCCTTGAAAGCGCCGCCCACACCCAGCTCGGCCACGGCGCGCGACCACCCCTGCCGGCTCGCGCCGCCCTGATAGCCGAAGCCGCGTAAGTACTCGCGCTTCTCCCCGAACAGATTGCGGTAGCGGGGAATGTAAAAGCCGGTGGGCCGGCGCCCATAGAAGTACTTGTCCGTGAGCCCTTCGATCGTGCCGGATGCGCCCGCACGGAAGTGATGATCCATCAGATTGTGCCCCAGCTCGCCGGAGCTGCTTCCCAGACCGCCCGGCCATACGTCTGTCGCCGAGCGCAGCAACAGCCAGGCCGAGTTCAAGGTCGACGCGCACAGGAAGACGATGCGCGCGGTGTAGTCGTTCCACTGATTCGTCACCGCATCCAGCACGCGCACGCCCGTCGCGCGCTTCTTGTTCTTGTCGTACAGCACTTCGCTGACGATCGCGAAGGGACGGAGCGTCAGCCGTCCCGTCGCCATCGCCGCGGGCAACGTGGACGACTGGGTGCTGAAATAGCCGCCGAACGGGCAGCCCAACCAGCAGGCGTTGCGGTACTGACACGGCGCGCGCCCGGGCAGCGGCCGCGTCAGATTCGCCGTGCGACCGGGGATGATCCGCCGCTTCCCGTCGAAGTGCTGCTTGAGCCGCCCCGCGATCAGCTCTTCGCCGCAGTTGAGCGGCATCGCGGGCTGGAACTGCCCGTCCGGCAACTGCGGCATCCCTTCCAGCGACCCGGAGATGCCGGCGTGCCGTTCGACGTAATCGTACCAGGGCGCGATGTCGGCGTAGCGAATCGGCCAATCGATCGCGATTCCGTCCTTGGCGTTCGCCTCGAAGTCGAAGTCGCTCCAGCGGTAGCTCTGGCGGCCCCACATCAGCGAGCGGCCGCCGACGTGGTAACCGCGGTACCAGTCGAACCGCTTCACCTCGGTGTAAGGCGACTCCTGGTCGGAGGCCCACCAATCGAGGTTCGTTTCGTTCAGCGGATAGTCGCGTTTCAACACCGGGTAGGCCAGCTCCATCGCCTTCGTGCGTCTGCCGCGATGCGGGTACTCCCACGGGCCCTTCGTCGCATTCACATAGTCTTTGACGTGTTCGATGTTCTTGCCGCGCTCGAGCAGCAGGACCTGCAGGCCCTTTTCGGTCAGCTCCTTGGCGGCCCAGCCGCCGGAGATCCCCGACCCTACGACAATCGCATCATAGTTCTGAGACTGCACGGTTCCTCCATCAGGCAGCAGCACCAGCTCGATCTCTTCCAGCTTGTTCATGATACCCGCGGAGACGCGGGCGTACGAGACCTTATAGGGTGATGTTGTCGTGCGAATCTTCTTCTCCGCAAGGCGCGCCACGACCTGACCCGGAGTCATACCCCGCACCTCGAAACAGGAGATCCCGCCCGCGAGCGCCGGATCGCGCGGCGTGTGCAGGGTGAGGCCCGGAATGCCGGCCGCCCCTGCCCGGAACGCCGCGTTCAATTCTGCAATGCGCGCTGCGATTCGGTCGCGGCCGATCGCGCGATGCAGCTCGACGGCGGCAGGGACGGCAAGCAGGTGCTCGTAGGCCAGGAACCCGCCCGGCGAGACGAACGACGCCTGCGTGGGCGGCAGGTCTGTGCGATTCTCCCACGTGTCGAACGTCGTGTCGATCCCGTCCGGATCGAAGCTCGGGATCGTCGGCCGCAGCTCGGGCCAGGCATCGGCGCGGCCCCACAGGAAGCCCGTGCCGCGCGGCGCGAACAGCCACTTGTGTGTGCCGCTCGCGAAGAAGTCGGCGCCGAGTCGCGCGACGTCCACATCCTGGTTCCCGAAGCCATGCACCCCGTCCACCATCAGCAGGCAGCGATCCGCGCTCGCCCGTCCGCGATTGGCGCGGGCCACGACCTCCGCGATGCGCGCGATGGGGAGCTTCACACCACTCGACGAATGCACCCAGGTCACACCCACCGCGCGGGTCTTGGCGGTGATCGCACGGCCGATGCGGTCGACAATCTGGTCCGCATTGGCAAGAGCCCCGCTGTCGTACAACGGAATGTACCGGACGCTCGCGCCTGAGCGCGCGGTCGAATAACGGATCGACTCGTGATGCGAGTAGTGGTCGTGCTCACTGGTCAGGATTTCCTGATCGGCGCGAATGCGCAGGCCGTGGTAGGCCATCGCCAGCGCACTCGTCGTGTTGGATGTGAACGCGATCTCCGTGGGACTCCCACCCGTATAGTCGGCGAGCGCACGCTTGACCGCCGCGAAGGGCCGTCCTTCCGCGTCCGTGAAAGCCGCGATCTCGATCCACATCGCGTCGGAATCGAGCTTCCTCCGGAAATGGTCGATCGCGTCGGCGACGGGTTTGGGATGAGAGACGAACAGGAAGCTCGACAGGTGCGTCCAGTCAGGGGCCAGCGGAAAGAGGTCGCGAATCGCGAGCCAATCGGGTTCTCCACTCAGGCTGCGTAGCCGCCGCCTCGGCGCCAGTGCCTCGAAGCGCTGGATACGACCCACTGAAGGGAGGAGCGAGGCAGCGACGAGCGACTTGAGGAGTTGGCGGCGTGGCAGGGTCATTTGGACTTCTCCCCGTTCTCTCCGCGGTACGTGGCCAGATAGGTGACCGTGTCCCAGGCGTTGTGAATCCCGATGAACAAGAGCAGCAAGGAAACCGCGGCGATGAGGAACAGCGCCCATATCTGCTCGTGCGACAGCCCGGCCGCGCCAACGAACAACGCCGCGTACCCGAGCATCGGCAGGACCAAATGCCACACCCAATCCTCGAGCACGGGCTTGTATCCGGTTTGACGGAGCATGCGCCGTAGGACGACGAGTACGTAGACGACCCCGGCAATGGCAGTCGCGCCGAGGACATGGGCCGGATCGCGGAAGCGCTGCCATGGCGCGGTGAGGATGGCGGAAAGGAGCAGCACCGCGACAAAGTGGATCACGTTCGGCGTGCCGAACGCATTGAGTGTCTCCGGCGTGCGTGGCACGCTCGAGTCGGCAGCCAGGGTGATCACCACGAACATGAGACCCGTGAGGGCCGCCCCGGAGGAGCCAACGATGACGTAGAAGGTCTCCCACTGCGACAGCACGGCGTGAGCGGATGTCTCCATCGTCACCGCACCTGAAAGGTGAGAGTCGCCCACTTCGATTCGTAGTTCACGCTATCTCCACTGACCGGGATCATGTGAATGAACTTGATGTACCACTTTCCGGGCGCGCGCAACGCGAACCGCGCGACGCCGTCCGGATCGCTTCGCGCCCGCACGTCGGCAATCGCCTGCCCGTCCCGTTCGCCGCCCGCGATGACGAGCTGCCGTGCCACCGCCTTTCCGTCGACGAGGCAGCGCACGGCGATGGTGTCCCCCACGACGAGTCGATATGGATTGGCGAGCGGCACGATCTCGGCGGGATAGCTGAGCACCGTTCCAAAGGCGTCGGTTCGCGTATCGCCGACCTGCAGGATCGCCTTGACATGTTTTTGGTAACGCTCGCGGGCGTGCTTCGCGAGCTCACCACCTCGCGTGCGCGCGGCCAGAACGTCCGGAATACCGTCTTCTTCCAGGTAGGCGTTGAACTGCTCGGCGGTCAGCGCGATTTCGCGGGGGAGAAGCGAGGCGCCGAGGACGTAGGTGCCGGTCGAGCCGGTCGTCAGGGTGAGCCACGTCGTATCGCCTTGCGGTCGCCAGGCGTCGCGCGCCAGTACGACGCGACCGTTGGGGCCTGCGATGCTCAAGTCGCGCAGCCGATCTGGCGCCACGGCCGCTTCACTCGTCGAGAATGTTCCGTTCAAAACCGCGACGCGCACCGCAGTACGCGGAGGCACGAAGAACGAGTCGAGCTTTAGAAAAAGGTCGTGCGCCAGCAAGACGGACGTACTGATCAGCAGGAGGATCGCGGCCACTACGATTTGCTTCCGCATCAAGCTCCTCAGGTTTAGACTTCGGTCGTGACGCTTCGGCAGATGCTCGCCAGCGGTGCAGTGGCGCTCATTCTACACCTCGGGTTCGTGGCCCGGGAATCCCGCTGCGTGCCTGGTCATGAGCCCAGCCAAAACTTTCCTGCTCCGGCCCACCATCACCAGCAGCAGGAGCATTCAGACAAGGCGTCGACACCGCCGGTGCCGATCTGCTGCCAGGCACTCACATCTTGCTCCCTAACTGTCGACGTGGCCAGACCTGACACAGCGGCACTGTGGGGCTCGACGTTCAGCCGTTACAGCGCGATGACGGTTCGCTCCCCCGAATCCCGCACCGCGGCCCCAGAAGCACCCCCTCCCAGAGCCTAGCTCGAGACGATAGACGTGTCCCGTGCGCGGCGAGGTCTCCCTCGCTGCGGACTTCGACTTTGGGCTTCTGGATAAGAGGCTGATCATGCTCGCGGTTCTTGCTTTGCTTGCAGCGCTTCAGCATCGCATGACACAGCAGCAACCTGGGATGGCGATGAACATGAACGACCCGCTCGGCATTTCGATGGAGCGGATGGGCTCGGGGACCACATGGATTCCCGACGCGGTTCCCCTTCCGGCGCGTCACTTCATGACCGGCTCGTGGCTCATCATGCTGCATGGGTTCGGCTTCGTGCAGTACGACAAACAAGGTGGACCCCGCGGCGACGACCAGTTCGGCTCACTCAACTGGGCGATGCTGATGGCGAGCCGCGATCTCTTCGGCGGCCGCTTTCAGGCGAGAACGATGCTCAGTCTCGACCCGGCGACCGTCACCAATCGAGGTTACCCGCTGCTTCTCCAAAGCGGTGAGAGCTACCGGGGCCAGCCCCTGCATGACCGGCAGCACCCCCATGATGTCTGGATGGAGCTGGCGGCGATGTATGAGCGCGCGCTCTCGCCCAGCATCGGCATCACGGCGTACGTCGCTCCATCCGGCGAGCCGGCACTCGGCCCGGTGGCGTTCATGCACCGCCCGTCTGCAATGGACAATCCGGTCGCGCCGCTCGGCCATCACTGGCAGGATGCCACGCACATCAGCTTCGGCGTGCTCACCGCCGGCATCTTCGGGCACCACTGGAAGCTCGAAGGCTCGGTTTTCAACGGTCGCGAGCCGAATGAGGAGCGGTGGGGGGTCGATCCCATCCGGCTCGACTCGTACTCCGGCCGATTCAGCGCGCACCTCGATTCGAATTGGACGGTGTCGGCGGGATACGGATACCTGAAGAGTCCAGAGGCGCTGCATCCGGGCGAGCCGGTGCATCGCATCACCGCGTCGGTGCTGCATGGCCGCAGGATCGGGCGCGTCGGTCAGCTCGCGACGGCGATCGTCTGGGGAGCGAATCGCAAGGCGGGAGCGACCGCGCAGGCGGCGCTCGTCGAGGCGGAAGCGATCGTGGATCGACGCAACACGATCTACGGGCGGATCGAGCTAACGCAGAAAACCGCCGAAGACCTGGTGATCGGCAGCTTCGCGCCCCAGACAAAATTCAACGTCGCCGCCGTCTCGGCAGGATACATCTGCGACCTTGTGCGCCGCTCGGCGACGACCTTTGGTGTCGGACTGCAGGCAACCGTGAACGCCGTCCCATCAGCGCTCGAATCGATTTACGGATCGCGGACACCGTTCGGAGCCACGGTGTTCGTGCGGCTCCGCCCGATCCATGCGCCGCATCCCGGCGCTAGTATGACCATGCCGAATCAACACTGAAAGGAAGACCCATGCTCGCATTCATACTGGTCTATCAGCTCCAACGCACATGAGCCATCCCGGGCATCAACACGCCGTCCATCACGACGGTCCACACGGCCAGCAGGCGGCCCCCGCTCGCGCGCCAATACCGCACGCGCATGACGCTCATGCGGGACACTCGCCTCGCATGTTCCGCGACCGCTTCTGGATCTCGGCCATACTCACCGTTCCGGCGGTGATCTGGTCCGGCCATATCGAAATGCTCCTGCACTACCGGGCGCCGGCGGTGCCGGGAGCCGACTGGATCCCGGCCGTGTTCGGTACGCTCGTCTTCCTGTACGGCGGTCGCGCGTTTCTCCAGGGCGCCTGGCGCGAGCTGCGGGCGCGTCTGCCTGGAATGATGACGCTCATCTCGCTGGCTATTACGGTCGCATTTGTCTTCTCCTGGATCGTGGAACTGAAGCTGATCCGCGCCGACGCGCTGTGGTGGGAGCTCGCGACGCTCGTGACGATCATGCTGCTCGGTCACTGGATCGAGATGCGGTCCATTCAGCGCGCGGAAGGCGCGCTCCAGGAGCTGGCGCAGCTGCTTCCAGCGACGGCGACGCGGATCACCGCAGGGCACGAGGAAGTGGTCGCGATCGGCGAGCTGCGGACCGGCGAAATCGTCCTCGTGCGGCCCGGAGAAAGCGTGCCCGTGGACGGTGTCGTGAGCAAGGGCGAGAGTGCGGTCAACGAGTCCCTGATCACGGGCGAGTCCCGACCGGTGCGGAAGCGCAAGGGCGATCAGGTGATCGCCGGGACGATCAATGGAGAAGGCTCGCTCCGGGTCGACGTGGCGGGCACCGGCGAGGACACGAAGCTGTCGAAGATCATGCGCCTCGTGGCCAAGGCACAGCAATCGAAGTCCCGGGCCCAGCATCTGGCCGATCGTGCGGCCCAGATGCTGACGGGCGTCGCGATCGCGGCCGCCCTCGTCACGATGGTGGTGTGGCAGCTGCTCGGAGCGCCCGTCGATTTCTCGATTGTTCGGGTCGTAACCGTCCTCGTAATCGCATGCCCCCATGCGTTGGGGCTCGCCGTTCCCCTGGTAGTCGCGATTTCCACAACGCTCGGCGCCCGCGCCGGACTGCTCGTCCGCGATCGACGCGGCCTCGAGGAAGCGCGCCTGCTCGATACGGTGATCTTCGATAAGACCGGAACGCTGACGTTGGGGGAATTTCGCGTCGTCGCTGTCGCGGTGGTGGACGGCACCAGCGCGGAGGATGCGTTGCGCGTGGCCGCAGCGATCGAGAGTGAATCGGAGCATCCAATCGCGCGCGGCATCGTGAAGACCGCCGCGGAGCGGCGCCTCCAGGTCCCCGCAGCGCATGGTTTCCGCGCGCTGCCAGGAAAGGGCGTGGCCGCCACCGTCGAAGGCGTCGAGTATCGGCTGGGGGGACCGGCGTTGCTGAAGGCCGAGGACGGGCGGGTGCCACCCGCACTCGCGGAGCAGGCGGACGCCGCGGCGCGCCGCGCCCAGTCGGCCATTTACTTGCTCCGCGACGGCGCGGCACTCGCCGTGTTTGCGGTGGCGGACGCAATTCGCCCGGAGAGCCGCGAAGCGATCGACGCGCTGCATCGCCGCGGCGTCGAAGTCGCGATGCTCACCGGCGACGCGCGTGCGGTCGCCGAGGCCGTCGCAACAGACCTCGGCATCGACACCGTGTTCGCGGAGGTTCTGCCCGAGGACAAACAATCGAAAGTGGCGGAGTTGCAGAAACGCGGGCGGAAGGTCGCCATGGTGGGCGATGGCGTGAACGACGCACCGGCGCTGGCGACGGCCGACATCGGCATCGCCATCGGCGCCGGCACTGATGTGGCCGTGGAGGCGGGGCACATCGTCCTGGTGCGCTCCGATCCGCGGGACGTTCCGAGAATCATGACGCTGTCGCGCGCGACCTACCGCAAGATGGTGCAGAATCTGTGGTGGGCGGCGGGCTATAACGTAATCGCGATTCCCCTGGCGGCAGGCGTGCTGGCCGGCCGCGGTATCCTGCTGAGTCCGGCAGTCGGCGCGGTGTTGATGTCGGCCAGCACCGTGATCGTCGCCGTGAACGCGCAGCTCCTCAAGCGCGTGCGGCTCTGATGCCAGCAGTTACATCGCGTGCTCGCGCTGCATCATCGCCTTCACGGTCGCATCGACTTTCTGACGCTGTGCATCAGTCAGAACGGCCTTCGACTGGGCGGCCGCAGCCAGCATCGCCCAGTGCGCCTTCCCCATCGCGGCATGGGCGGCTTGGAAATGCGGCTGCAGCGCGCCGGTGTCGGGCGCGGCCGCCTGGAACGCGTTCGACAGCTCGCCCATGTGGGTCGTGAAATCGGCGGCCGCGGCATCGTGGGTGCCCTTCGCGGCGTCGCGAATGGCGGTGAGCCGGGTGACTTGATCGCTGGTGAGCTTCAGGGAGTCGCGGTGACCGAGCAGATGATCGGGCGTGTAGGCCATGATCGGCATCAGCGGCGCCATCATTTCCCGCATCATCGCCATCATGTCGTCGCCCTGCTGCATCATCCCATGGGGCGCCGTTCCGGCGCGCGGCCGTGGATGTCGGGCGTGGCTCGTGTCCTGCGCCGCGAGCGGGGCGGCGATGAGACACAGGGCCGCCGTCATCAGGGGAAGCGATTTCATGGTGTCCTCCAGTGAGAAGTGTGTCGTGTTTCGCTCTCTGATACCCCTCTGTGAAGACCCAGGGATGCCGGGAAAGGAAACCACGATCCCGAGGATGCCTTGCGCGACGCGATTACGATGGGAACCTTCCGAGGACTTGACTCGACTCGAGCAATGGATTGCCCCGCGCGTCGCGGCGAACGGTGGCGGTGACCCCGCCCGGTCCGCGTTCCGTCTGCTGGCGACGGGCCTCGAGGCGTTCGTCGCTCGCGCCGTCCTGATCGAGCTCGCCGAACGCACGCTGGACCTGCAGTACTACATCTTCCATCTCGACAAGACCGGCTCGCTCATCGTCGATCGCCTCATCGCCGCGGCCGACCGCGGCGTGCGCGTCCGCGTGCTGCTGGACGACTGGGGCACACTCGAAAAGAAAGACGAATCGGTCGCCGGACTCGATGCGCATCCGAACATCGAGGTGCGCCTCTTCAACCCCTACACGCACCGCTCCGGCCTGCACCGCTTGGCCGAGCTGCTGACGAGCTTCGCGCGCGTCAATCGCCGCATGCACAACAAACAGTTCATCGCCGACGGGATCGCCACGATTCTGGGCGGCCGCAACATCGGCGACGAATATTTCGGCGTCGGCGAGCTCGATTTCCAGGACGTCGACGTCCTGGGCGCCGGGCCCATCGCGCGGCAGTCGACCACGAGCTTCGAGACGTACTGGAACAGCCAGTTTGCCGTCCCCATCACACAGCTCGGCAAGTTTGCTCCGGATCCCAGCTTCTTCCCCGCGGCCCGCACACAGCTGCGAGATCGCTGTGAGTCCTTGAGCGACTCAGTCTACGGACGCGCGCTCGTCGAGTCACACCTCGCCCGCGACCTGCGCGCCGACGATCTGCACGTGCATTGGGCTGCCGCCCGCGTGATCGCCGACCCTCCCGAGAAGCTGACGCAACCGGTGGGTACGCGCAGCGAGACCTACCTCGGCGGCCAGCTGTCCCCCTACGCGCGCGCGGCGCGGGCCGATCTGCTGGTCGTCTCGCCGTACTTCGTGCCGGGAAAGGCCGGTGTCGAATTCTTCGGCAGCCGGCGCCAGGACGGTGTGAGCGTGAGCGTCTTGACCAATTCCCTGGCCGCCACCGACGTTTGGCTGGTGCATGCTGGCTACATGAAATACCGCCGGCCCCTGCTCGAGCAGGGTGTGCGACTCTACGAGCTCCGCCCCGAAGCGGCGGGTGCCACGCGCCCCCGTGCTTCCAAGGCAGTCATCGGTTCTTCACGGGCGAGCCTGCACGGCAAGACGTTCGTCTTCGATCGCACGTCGGTGTTCATCGGCTCGGTCAACCTCGATCCCCGCTCGCTCGATCAGAACACCGAAGTGGGCGTGCTCGTCACGAGTGCCGAGCTGGCCGGCGAAGTGGCGGCGCTGTTCGAGCGCTGGTCGAGCCCGGAGCTGGCGTACGAAGTCAAACGTGGTGCCAACGGCGGCCTGCAATGGACCGGCGGCTACACCGATGAGCCCGAGGCGGGATTCTGGCGCCCCCTCGGCGCGAAATTATTCTCTCACCTGCCGATCGAACCACTGATCTAACCGGAGACGTATGCTGACCTTGCTGCTTTTCCTGCAAGCCGCAGCGCAGCGACCCGCGCAGCTGACTCAATTCCTGGAGCAGAGCATCCGGCTCGACGCCACGCAGCTCGAGGCGATCGAGCGCGGTGAGCCGGTCGTGAAGGTGCTCGACACGCGCGACCGCCGGGATGTGGCGCTGTTCGGCATCATCACCGCCCCGCGCACGCGCGAAGGCTACTTCCGCGCGCTGCGCGATTTCCCGGCCTCACTGCGTAGCTCCACCCGTCCGCACTTCGGCATCTTCAGCACACCCGCGGGCGAAGCGGATGTCGCCGAGCTCACGGTCACCGCCCGCGACGTCGCGGAAATGAAGGATTGCAAGCCCGGCGATTGCGTCGCGAAACTGCCCGCGACCGACATGCGCCGCATTCATGACGAAACGAACTGGTCGGCGCCTGCCGCCGACGTGCAGGCACAGCTCAGCTCCTACGCGCGGCGCCGTCTCGTCGAGTACGTCACGGACTATCGCCGGCGCGGCGATTCGGCGATGGCGCTGTACGATGATCGCGGCAATGTCACGGTCCGTTCGAGCGAGGCATTCGCGGCACAGTTCGCGGAGTCGCCGTACGTCTATCAGACCGTGCCGTCGCTCCAGAAGTATTTCGCCGACTATCCCCGTGGGGCCCTGCCGCCCGGCGCGAGCGAGATCATCTTCTGGTCCGAGGATGTGCTGCCGCATCTCCGACCGATCCTGAGCGTCACGCACCTGCTGGTGTACACACCGCCAGAGTTGCCCGGGATGACGCTCGCGGCCGCGAAACAACTCTACGCGAACCATTACTTCGAGACGGCGATCGATCTGACGAGCGCGGTCGATCGCGGCCAGGGCGAGAGCATTTACGTCGTCGTGCTCCGGCGCTACCGCTTCGACAACCTGCCCGGGGGCATCCTGAACATTCGCGGCCGTGCGATCGGCGCGCTGCGCGATCAGCTGGCGGCCGATCTGCGCCGGCAGCAAGGACAGCATTGAAAGTCCACCTCCTCGACGGCACCTACGAGCTGTTCCGGCATTTCTACGCGATGCCGAAGCAGAGCGATCGCGACGGGCACGAAGTAGCGGCGATCATCGGCGTGCTGGGTTCGGTGCTCGGGATGTTCGAGGGCGGCGCGACGCACCGGGCTACAAGACCAGCGAGGGGATCGAGCCGGCACTCCTCGCCCAGTTTCATCCGCTGGAAGACGCCCTCCGGGCGATGGGCGTCGTGGTCTGGGCGATGGAGGAGTTCGAGGCGGATGACGCGCTCGCCGCGGCCGCTCACCGCGCCGCGGCGTCGCCTGGTGTCGAGCAGGTGATCATCTGTACTCCCGACAAGGATCTCAGCCAGTGCGTGCGCGGCGACCGCGTGGTGCAATTCGACCGGCGCAAGCGCGAGCAGCGCGATGAGCGCGGCGTCGTGGCACGCTTCGGTGTCGGTCCCGCGTCGATCCCTGACTACCTCGCGCTGGTCGGCGATTCCGCCGACGGCTTTCCCGGCATTCCGGGTTGGGGCGAGAAGGCGTCCGGCGCTGTCCTCGGTCGCTACACGCACCTCGAACGAATTCCGGTGAAGTCGACGGAATGGTCAGTGCCGGTGCGTGGCGCCGTGCGACTCGCGGCTACGCTAGAGGAGAACCGCACGCTCGCGCTGCTGTTTCGCAAGCTCGCAACGCTGCGAACGGACGTGCCGGTGTTCGACGACGTCGAGGAACTGCACTGGCGTGGACCTTTGCCGGACTTTCAGGGCGTGGCGCAACGGTTGGGAATGCAGGGTCTCTGGGATCGCGCGCGGCGTATCCCTCTCACGGATTAGGCGTCACTCCTCAAGGCCGGCGGCCCAACTGACCGCTCGCCCACAGTCCCGCCTGCACGGAGGTTTCGGCAGTGGGGCCCTCGAACGCCTGCACTCGGATGCCGGCGCGTCCGCCTTCGTTCACGGCAACGAAGTGCAGGATTGCGATAGTCCCGTCGGCGGGAGTGTACTTGAGCCGGAGCTGAGCGCCTCCTGCTTCGCCACCCGAACTCAACGCGATCGCGCCGCCCGCGCGGGCGTTGAACTGGTCCACCCATCGCTGCAACACGTCCATCGCGTCCTTTTGCAGACTCGTCTCAGCCATATGCTTTCCTTTATGAGCCTTATTAGCGGGGCGCCAGACAGTCGAGGATCATGTCCACGCGACCCGCTTCGAGCAACCGCGCGCGCGGCTGTCCCGCGATATCCCGATCGATCAGCTGCGGAAGATACGCCGGAAGCCAGGCGGGATAATGGCCGGGCGTGCTCCAGCCGCTCATGTCGAACGCGCTGCGGCCGTCGACGAGGCGCAACAGAGCTACACCGGCCTCCTGCGCCGCTGTCACAGCCTCCGCGGTAAAATCGGGAGTCGCGAAGACGAGGGCCACGTCGGCCGGGACTTCCGGCAGCCGGGTCTTTACCGATTCGATAACCTCGCGCCCGACGCTGCCGGACTGGTGCCGGCAGGCGGCGAGTACCCGCCAGGTGGAGCCCGGCCGGCGGAGCGGAATTTGGAGCTCCAGGACGAAGCCGCGCTCCGGTTCCGGCAGCTCGGAACGGCGATGAACTAGGGGCTGGCCAACGTCGAATCCAACTTTGCGAAGTTCTCGGACGACGAGGATCTGGAAATAATCGGGCGTCACCGCGGGCAAGTCGCTCACGACGGAATCCTACCATTGCGCAGTCCAATCAGCGACCCTTGACGCATTGTGCTTCCCTGGTCATCCTGCGTGCGCTCCGAGGGAGCCGGGGGGCATGAGCGAAACGTCGGCAGGCGTCGAAATCAGGCAACTGCACAAGCGTTTCAAGGGCGGTGACCACGACGCGGTGGACGGCGTAGATCTGTCCATTCGCGAGGGGGAGCTGCTCGTGCTGCTCGGCCCCTCGGGCTGCGGCAAGACGACACTACTCCGGATGATCGCCGGCCTCGAGCATCCGAACGCGGGCGAGATCTACATCGGCGGCCGGCGCGTGGATCAGAGCGTGCCGCCGCGCGCGCGCGGCATCGCGATGGTCTTCCAGAGCTACGCCCTCTACCCGCACCGCACCGTGTTCGGCAACATCGCGTTCCCGCTCGAAGCGGCACGCCTTCCCCGCGCGGCCATCACCGAAAAAGTCCGTTGGGCGGCAGACCTGTTCGGGATCGCCGGCTACCTGGAGCGCTACCCGCGGCAGCTCTCGGGTGGCGAACGCCAGCGCGTGGCGCTGTGCCGCGCGCTGGTGCGCGATCCGCAGGTCTTCCTGCTCGACGAGCCGCTCGCGAACCTTGACGCCAAGCTTCGGAACACCGCGCGCGACGAGCTGAAACGGTTCCAGCGCCAGATCAAGCGTACCACCGTGTACGTGACGCACGATCAGGTCGAAGCGATGGGCTTGGGTGACCGCATCGCGGTCATGGACCGTGGCAAGGTGCGGCAGGTGGGGACACCGCACCAGGTCTACGAGGACCCGGTCGACACGTTCGTGGCGACGTTTCTGGGCCAGCCGCCCATGAATCTGGTCGAGCAACCCGGCGGCGGCGGCAGGACGCTCCTGGGGTTCCGGCCCGAGCACCTGCTGCCGAGCGACCACTTTGGCGACCGGGAGCCACTTCACCCGATTCCGCTCATCGTGCGGCGGGTGGAGTACCTGGGCTCGGATCGGTATGTCTACGAACATCGGACGGGCCATTCCGGAAGAAGAAGGAGGGCGGCTCGATTTCGCGGTGCCCGCGCGGGCCCTCTGCTATTTCGATGCCGAGACGGGGGCGCGAGTGCGCCGGTGAAGCTCGCCGATCGCGAAGATCTGCTCGGCGCGGCGATGCTCAGCCCTGCCCTCGCGTACGTGATCCTCCTCGTGGGCGTCCCGTTCGTGCTCGCCATTCTGCTCAGCTTCTCGAGCGCAACCGCGGGAAGCCTGACGTTCAATTGGGTCGGGTTTCGCAACTACGCCACCATTCTCGCGGACCCGATCTTTCTCCGCTCGCTTCGCAATACGGCAATCGTGACGATCGGATCGCAGGTGCTCGTCATCGTGCTCGCGACGGCCGCCGCGCAGGTATTCCGGGTCGCCTTCCGCGGCAAACGCCTCGCCCGGCTCGTGCTGCTGTTGCCATGGGCCGTGCCCGTCTCGCTCGCCGCGATCGCGTGGACCTGGATCTTTGACTCGACGTTCAGCGTGATCAACTGGACGCTCAGGGTGACCGGGTTGCTCCACGGCTGGCTGTACTGGCTCGGAGAGCCTGGTCTCGCGCTCTGCGCGATCATCATCGTGCAGGCGTGGCGTATTTTCCCGTTCGCCACGGTGATCGTGCTCGCGGGACTCTCGTCGATTCCGCAGGACGTCGTCGAGGCATCCATCGTGGACGGCGCGGGCTTCTGGCGACGGCTCTTCCGGGTCGAGCTCCCGCTCCTGCTTCCGGTCATCGCCGTCGCTGTGTTGTTCGGGGTCGTCTACACCGCCACCGATCTCGGCGTCGTCTACATCCTGACGGGCGGGGGCCCGGCGAATACCACACAGGTCCTGCCCACGCTCGCCTTCCAGCGCGGCGTGCTGGGTGCCGACCTCGGCCAGGGTGCCGCCATCGCTGTATTCCTCGTGCCGTTTCTGATCGTGGTCGCCGTCCTCATGCTGCGGGTCGCCCGCCGGACCGAAGTCGGCGCGGGCGGGGTAGGCGCACGATGAAGCGCGTAGCGCTGTACGCGGCGACCTTGGGCTTCATTGCGTTCGCCGGTTTTCCGTTCTACTGGATGTTCATCACGGCCTTCAAGCAGAACCGCGACCTCTACGTCGGGGCGTTCGACACGCATCACGTGCCCTGGATCTTCAACGATCCCCCCACGCTCGAGCACGTGCGCTTCCTGTTCGGCCAAACAGATTTCCTGCGCTGGGTCGCAAATACGCTGCTCGTCACCGTGGCCGTGGTGATCATCACCGTGCTGGTGGCGGTGCCGGCGGGTTACAGCCTGGCCCGGCTCGTCGGGCGCTGGGGCGAGCGGCTGGGCATGGGCATCTTCTTCACCTACCTGATCCCCCCCACCCTGCTTTTCATCCCGTTCTCCCGCGTGATCTCGGCTCTGGGCTTGCAGAACTCGCTCGGAGCGTTGATCCTCATCTATCCGACCATGACGATTCCATTCTGCACCTGGCTCGTGATGGGGTTCATGCGGTCGGTGCCGTGGGACATCGAAGAACAGGCGATGATCGACGGCTACAGCCGGCTGGCCGTAATCTTGCGGGTAGCGCCGCGTCTCATCCTGCCGGGCATCTTGACCGTAGTCGTCTTCACGTTCACGTTGGTAATGCAAGAATTCGTGTACGCGCTGACGTTTATCAGCTCGGTCGACCGCATGACCGTCAGCTTGGGCGTCCCCATCGCGCTGGTACGCGGCGATGTATACCACTGGGGCTCCCTCATGGCCGCCGCATTGTTCACGAGCATTCCGCTCGCAGTCATCTACAACCTCTTCATTGATCGATTCATTCAGGGCTTCACCATGGGTGCCGTGAAGGGCTGACGTGTCGTGCACGCAAGTTCACCCGAGGAGGAAATCATGAGGATGCGACTGGCGTGGGTCTCGGTGCTCGTAGTGGTCGGACTGGTGGCACTTGGGGGTGCGCAATCCGCGGCAGCCCAAGGGGCCGGTGGACAGGTCGTGAAGCTCGGCGAAGGCGAAACGTTGACGATCAGCGGATTCATCAACGCGACGTGGTTCATGAACAACGGGTTCTTCACCGGAGGGTTTGGGAACGGTCAGAATGCCGAGTGGGCCGCTGCCGTGCAGCCGGCAACCGACAAGACGTACTTGGATGGCGACGTGCGCAATACGCGCATCAACTTCACCTTCAGCGGGTCCCCGGTGATGGGGAAGTGGTCGCCGCGCGCGACGCTGGAGGCCGACTTCTTCGGGTTCAATGGCGCCGCCCTGCCGTTTGGCGATGAGCAACCCGTCCTGCGCATTCGTTTCGCATACGCCGACCTCACGAACGGCCCGACGACGATCCGGATCGGCCAATTCTGGTCACCGCTGTTCGGTGAAGTCCCGGTCTCGGTCACACACCTCGCCTTCCCGCTCGGGTATGGGGCAACGGGGATGATTGGCTGGCGTTATCCGGGGATCTTTCTGTATCACGACCTGAACCCTGGCAAACCGACGACCGTCCAGTTGGTTCTCGCAGCCATGGAGGGCAACGGCCCCGACGTCGGCGGCGGCATCGGCAGCGGCGAAGCGTCGGCGACACCGCAATTCGAGGCGCGGCTGAATTTCGCTCATCGCAAGCCCAACCTCAGTTGGAGCGCCTACGTCGTCGGCCACGTGGATTCGAAGGACACGACGGCCGTGGGTGTCGCCACCGGCAACAACCTCACGGGTACAGGCTTCGAGGCCGGCGGCAACGTCACATCCGGCAAGGCTACGATCCACGGGAACGTCTATACGGGCAAGGCATTGGGTCAACAGTTCGCGCACATCACCCAGCAGGGCAACGTGAAGGGCTGGGGCATGTGGGTACAGGGGGGATACGAGCTCACGCCGCACTGGGGCGCTTGGCTCTACTACGGCATGGATGATCCCGATGAAGCGAACTCGCCCAGTCTACCGGCGGCGAACCCGCGCATCAAGAACGTGGATATCTCCGGCATGCTGCGGTTCCGGGCGGGTCGCTATCAACTCGGCGTCGAGTACTTCCGCGCTAACACGACGTATGGCGGGGCAACCGGGAAGCAGAAAGCCTCCCAGGTCTCCCTGAGCGTGCTGTATTCGATCTAAAAGGATTCAGGAGTTGGGAGTCAGGAGTCAGGCCCTGACTCCCGACTCCTGACTCCTCTTCTCCGCATTCCATAACATGGAGGGTAAATCCATGACCAGGCGGAAAGGGATGGATCGGCGGCAATTCGTCACCACGGCCGGCGCCGCCGCAGCGGCGGTCGCGCTCGGTCCGACCATCCTGATCAAGCGCCCGCAGAAGTCGCTCAAGATCATGCAGTGGAGCCACTTCGTCCCCACGTACGACACCTGGTTCGACAAGTACGCGAAGGACTGGGGCACGCAGAAGGGTGTCGAGGTTACGGTGGACCACATCTCCCTGGCGGACCTGACGACACGCGCCAACGCCGAGGTCGCGGCTCAACAGGGTCACGACCTCTTTCAGTTTTTGTCGCCGCCGGGCGCGTTCGAGCCGCAGGTGCTCGACATGGCCGACGTGGTACGCGACGCCGAGCGGGCGCACGGGCCGATCATCGACCTGTGCAAGCGCGCGACGTACAATCCGGTCACGCGCAAGTGGATCGGCTTCAGCGACAACTACGTGCCCGATCCAGGCGACTACCTCAAGAGCATTTGGACCGAGATCGGCATGCCCGACGGGCCGACGACGTGGGAAGACCTGGTCACGGCGGGGCCACAGATCAAGGTCAAGCATCCCGAGATTCAGATCCCGATCGGCATCGGCATGTCTCAGGAGCTCGATACCAACATGGCGTCGCGCGCCATGCTCTGGTCGTTCGACGGGTCGATCCAGGACGCCGACGAGAATGTGGTCCTGAAGTCGGACCACGCGCTCGAGGCCCTAAACTTCGCCAAACGGCTGTACGAGGCGGGGATGACGCCCGCGGTGTTGAGCTGGAACGCCGCGTCCAACAATCAAGCCCTGAACGCGCGGCAGACCTCCTACATCCTGAACTCGATCTCCGCGTATCGCACGGCGCAGGACAACAAGCTCCCGGTCGCGGACGACATCTTTTTCGTGCCGGCGCTGAAAGGGCCGCGCGGCACGGGATGGGCGTGCGAGCACGTGATGGGGATCTACGCGATCTGGAAATTCGCGCAGAGTCCCGACGTGGCGAAGCAGTTCCTGCTCGAGTTGGTGGCGCACAATCGCGAAGCCATCTTGGCGAGCAAGCTCTACAATTTCCCGTCCTTCCCTGGTGCCGTCGCGGAGCCTCGTACACCGCTGGTCAGAAAGCCCGCGATGGGCGACGACTGGATGAAGCAACGGATGTCGAACGACCCATTCGGCTCGAATCCGCCGACGAAGCTCCAACCCGTCGGCACAGCCCTCCGGTGGGCCACGAATATCGGCCATCCGGGCCCGGCGAATCCGGCCGAGAGCGAGGTGTTCGACACATTCGTGCTGCCCACCATGTTCGCCAACGCGGCGACCGGCCGGATGACTCCCGAGCAGGCGCTCGACGACGCGCACAAACAGGTGAAAACGATTTTCGAGAAGTGGCGGGCGAAGGGGCTGGTTGCGGG
>WNGI01000414.1_pt1 | contig 31023 bp, 25 predicted proteins | sample 5400621 | NCBI WGS metagenome assembly WNGI01 (sample SAMN13153374, study PRJNA577476) | soil metagenome | isolation source: 20 cm soil or saprolite under Garry oak tree replicate 1 | place: USA:California | collected 2016-06-15
GATCTGGCGACCTTCGACGTTGCGGGAAAGAGCGGCACCGCGCGACGGACATCGCAGAATGCTGGTTACGTCGCCGGAAACTATACCGCGTCATTCGTCGGTCTATTTCCCGGCAACGATCCACAATACGTCGTCCTCGTCAAGCTCGACAATCCGAGGGGCGCACACTTCGCCGGCGGTGACATCGCCGCGCCCGTGACCCAGATCGTGCTGCGCGCGGCGCTCGCGGCACGCGATGCGGCGCTCGATCGCGAAGATTTGGCGGCGTCGGAGAAGACCGCCGTCGCGCAATCGCACGTCGATACGGCCGGCCGCACGAATTCAGTGGCAGAGGTGAAATTCGTTCGTAGGAATGATGCGGAGGGACCGGATCGGCCGGCCCAGGATTCGTACGACCCGAACCGGAACGTGGCAAAGCGCGACCCGAGCGAAGGCACGGCCTCGTACGTGATAGAGCTGCCCGCATCGCTGAAATCGGCTGGCGTGGCGATCGCTTCCCGCGCCATTCCCGATGTGCGAGGACTGTCAGTTCGCGAGGCAGTGCGAGCAATCCACAACGCCGGCTTTCGGGTTCGACTTATTGGCGCATCTACGGCGGGAACGTTTCCCGCGGCGGGAACGATCGCCGCACCTGGAACACTCGTTCAGCTGAGCCGTCCACTCGAATGAGAGTGAGCGTCAACGCAATAAAAGCCGCGCTGGCAGAGCGTGGTTTCCTTGTCGGAGTGAGCGGTGAGATTCCTGATGACGCAGCGGGAATCTCCGACGACAGCCGCAAGGTTTCGCGTGGCGATCTCTTCATCGCGGTTCGAGGGTGGAACAGCGACGGCCACGATTTTCTCGATGCCGCAGCTCAACGCGGAGCCGTGATTGCGATTGTCGAGGACCCGTCCCGAACTTCGCTGCCGTCGCTGGTGGTGAGGGAAGGACGCCGCGCTGCCGCCGTCGCATCGGCAACCGCGTACGGAGAGCCAGCCCGCAACCTCAGGCTGCTCGGCGTCACCGGCACGAACGGAAAGACGACGACGACTTCGATCATGCGCCACCTCTTCGACGAGGGCGATGGATCGAGCGCGTCGATCGGAACGCTTGGGGTACTGATCGGCAGTGGAGGAGAGATACTGCCGGGTGGAGGCGGCCTCACGACTCCGGGTCCAGTGGAGCTGCAAAGGATCCTGCGCGAGCTGGCCGATCGGGGAGTACGAACGATCGCGATGGAGGTATCGTCGCACAGTCTCGACCAGCGGAGGGTTGACGGCCTCGAGTTCGATGTCGCGGTTTTTACCAACCTCACGCGCGATCATCTCGACTATCATGGAACGATGGAGAAATATCTGGAGGCGAAAGCGCGGCTGCTGGATTACCTGAAGGCAGAAGGGACCGTGGTCGTCAACGCTGACGCTCCGGAATGGAAATCGCTGAGACCGCGCTCGCGGCCACTCACGTTCGCGGCGCGGCAATCCGCCGACATTCGTGCCGAGGACATCCGCTATACATCGGAGGGAAGCAAGTGGCGGCTTGTCACTCCCCGTGGATCTGCCGATGTCGCGCTGCCCCTTATCGGTGACATCAACGTTGAAAACGCGCTCGCCGCTGCTGCGACTGCGTTCGCGCTCGGACAAACGCCGACCGCGATCGCTGACGGTCTGCATACGGTTCCCCAAGTCGCGGGCAGGCTCGAGATCATATCCACGAGGCCCACGGTCCTCAGGGATTACGCCCATACGCCCGACGCTCTCGAGCGAAGCCTGAAGACCGCCCGTGCCTTCACGCGCGGCAGGCTGATCGTCGTGTTCGGGTGCGGCGGCGACCGAGACAAAGGAAAGCGCCCGCTGATGGGCGGGATCGCGGAGCGCGGCGCTGATTGCGCTATCGTTACAAGCGACAATCCGCGAACCGAGGATCCAGACGCCATCATCGACGACATTGAAGCCGGCATGCGGAGCTCGAAGCATGAGCGCGTGACGGATCGGCTCAGCGCCATTCAGCGCGCGATCGATCTTGCCGAGGATGGCGACATCGTGCTGCTCGCCGGTAAAGGTCATGAGACGTATCAGATTCGGGGAACCACTTCGTACCCATTCGACGAGAAGGAAATCGTGAAAGAGATGACGCGGAGCCACGCTTGAGCACTGGGTTCTGGACGCTGGACCGGATCGCCGTGGCGCTGGCGGATCAAGCTACCGGCAAACTTCCCCGTGGATCCTTCGGAGTCAGTGGCATCACCACGGACACGCGTAAGATCGGCAAGGGCGACGTGTTCGTCGCTTTGCGTGGTGAGCGGTTCGATGGCCACGACTATCTCCGCGACGCGGTACGGGACGGAGCCTCGGCGCTCGTCGTTTCGCGCGCCCCCAAGCTCGATACTCTGGGTGTTCCGATCTTCGAGGTGCGCGATACTTTGATCGCGCTCGGCGCCCTCGCCCACTATTGGCGCCGCGCCTGGGGGAAGACGATCGTCGGAGTGTCGGGGAGCAACGGCAAGACGAGCACAAAGGATCTTCTTAGAGCGGCACTCAGCCGTTCGTATACTGTCCACGCAACCACCGGCAATCTCAACAACCGGATCGGAGTCCCGCTCACGCTGCTCGCGCTCCAGCCTCAGACTGATGTGGCGGTGGTAGAGCTGGGCACGAGCCTCCCGGGCGAAGTCGCGATTCTGAGAGACATCGTTGAGCCCGATATCGCGCTGGTCACGTCCATCGCGGAGGAACATCTGGAAGGCCTGGGCGATCTGGCGGGTGTTTTGCGCGAGGAGGCCGCCATCTTTGAAGGAGTCGCTGTCGGCATCGCTCCTTCGGCGCAACTGGAGATCGCGCAAGCGGCGCGCGAAAAGGCGAAGCGGGTGGTGGTCGCGGGTCTCGATGACAACGCCGATGTGAAGCCCGATCGCTGGGAAATCGGTCCGGATGGACTCGGCGTTATAGAAATCGCCGGCGCGACCGTGCGGCCTCCGGTGCGCGGACTTCACAATCTCAGAAACACGATGCTCGCGCTGGCTGTTTCTCGCGAATGTGGCGTGAGCTATGAGGACGCAGCCGCGGGGATCGCCGGGATGCCGCAACCGAAGATGCGCTCGGCGTGGGAGCAGGTGGGCGACGTTACCCTGATCAACGACGCCTACAACGCGAATCCCGGATCAACCCGTGCCGCGATCGAGCTCTTGAAGGGAACGGGTAGCGGACGGCAGAGGGTAATCGTCCTTGGTACGATGCGGGAGCTCGGTGCGGCGTCGGAACAATGTCACGCCGATATCGCTGGTCTCGCGTTGGCATCTGGAGCGGACATCGTCGCGGGCATCGGCGAGTTCGCGCCCGCGCTCGAGAAGCACAGCGAGCGCGAGCGCGTGATCACGGCGCCCGATGTCGAAGATCTCTGGCCGCAGCTTCAGGCGAGGCTGCAGCGCAACGCGATCATATTGCTCAAAGCATCACGTGGTGTGCAGCTCGAGCGTCTTGTACCACATCTAACTACCTGGGCTACCGCATAGTGCTGAACTATCTGCTCGTTCCATTCGTAGGACTGCCGCACTTCGGGTTTCTGCGACTGTTTCAGTGGATAACCTTTCGCGCGGCGGGTGCGGCGGTGAGCGCGATTCTGCTTACCTGGATTGTCGGCCCCGGAATCATGCGGCGACTGCGTCGCATGCGGCTCAACCAGGTGATACGCGAAGGCACGCCCGACGCCCACCAACAGAAGGGCAGGACTCCGACAATGGGCGGCCTGATAATTCTCGGGGCAACGCTCACGAGCACCGTGCTTTGGGCCCGACTGGACAACCGTTACGTGCTCATCGCCATGATCTCGATGGCGTGGATGGGAGCGATCGGATTTCTCGACGACTACCTGAAGCTCAAACAAAAGCTCGCCGGCAGGAAGAACACCGGCCTCGTCGAGAAGTACAAGCTCGCCGGCCAGGTCACCCTCGGTTTTGCGGTTGGCTACTACCTCTGGAAGTATCCCCTCTCGACGCTTCCTGGCGCGTCCACGACGCTGCCGTTCTACAAGTACATATTGATCGTTCCGCTCACCGCGGGGCTCGGGTGGCTGTACGTCCTGTTCGTGACGTTCGTGATGACCGGCACGAGCAACGCAGTCAACGTTACCGACGGATTGGACGGGCTCGCAGCCGGTCTTACCGCGATCGCGGCGCTGACGTTTGCATTCTATGCATACGTGGTGGGGCGCGTCGATGCGAGCCAGTACCTGCACGTCTATTTCCTGCGCGGATCCGGAGAGCTGACGGTCTTTTGCGCGGCCCTGATGGGGGCGTGTATAGGATTTCTCTGGTACAACACGCATCCGGCCGAAGTTTTCATGGGGGACACCGGATCGCTGGCCCTCGGCGGCGCGCTCGCCGCGGTCGCGATTCTCCTCAAGTCGGAATTCCTCCTCGTTCTCGTCGGCGCGGTGTTCGTGGCCGAGATGATGTCGGTGATCGTGCAGCGGTTCGTGTTCAAGTACCGGAAGCGACGATATGGAATCGAGTACGCGCGCGAGCACCGGGTCTTCAAGCGAGCTCCACTCCATCACCACTTCGAGGTGAAGGGTTGGGATGAAGCTCAGGTCGTGGTGAGATTCTGGATCCTCGGAGTGTTGGCCGCCTTCATCGCCCTGAGCACGCTGAAATTACGATGACGCCGCGCGAGCTCGTGGCGCGTGAGGGCGAGATCGCCGTTATCGGCCTCGCCCGGAGCGGCCGTGCGGTGGCGATGCTGCTGAGAAAGCACGGCTACAACGTTTACGCATCGGACGTAGCCTCTTCACCGGACACCGGACGGTGCGCAGAGGAGCTGCGGGTGCAGGGCGTCGTCGTCGATATCGGTCGACACGATCTGGCGCGACTCGCGCGCGCGGCGCTCGTCGTTACCAGCCCCGGCGTTCCACCGAAGGCACGGCCTCTGGCGTTCGCGCGCGAGAAGGGCATTCCGATCGCGAGCGAGGTTGAAATCGCGCTCAACTTTCTCGCAGGACCGCGGCTCATTGCTGTCACCGGGACTAACGGCAAGACCACCACGACTGCCCTCATCGCTCATCTTCTGCGCGGACTGGACCTCGAGGCGATCGAAGCAGGCAACATTGGAACGCCTCTCTCCGAGATCGCGATTCGTGACCAGCAGCCGAAATGGATTTCGCTGGAGGTGTCGTCGTTCCAGCTGCACGACACGCCGAGCCTCAAGCCAGCCGTAGGCGTGCTCACGAATCTGAGTCCCGATCACCTGGACCGGTACGCGACCGTGGAGGAGTATTACGCCGACAAGGCGCGCCTCTTCGCCAACGCCGACGCGGAATCGGTCTGGGTCGTGAATCGCGATGACAAGGGAGTGATGCGAATGGTACGCGATGTCGGCGGCCACAAGTATTCATTCTCGCTGACAAAAAAGGCGGAGGCATCGCTCGATGCACGCACCGGCGAGCTGGTGGTGCTGGGAGCGCCGCTTCTGTCGCGCATGGATCTCCCGCTTCTGGGCCAGCACAATGTCGGAAACGCTCTGGCGGCGTCGCTCGCGGTGATGGCGGCTGATCGTTCCCACCAGACGCAGAAGGCAAGGAAGGGAATAGCAAAGGCGCTGAAAACATTCCGGTCCCTTCCGCACCGACTCGAGCTGGTCGGCGAGTACGATGGCGTGCAGTGGATCAATGATTCCAAGGCGACCAATGTCAGCTCTACCGCAGTCGCAATTGACGGTATGGAGCGTCCGACCGTCCTATTGCTCGGGGGCAGGCACAAGGGAGAAACCTATACGTCCCTTTCCGAAGCGGTTCGAAGGAAAGTGACGAAGGTGATCGCCTATGGCGAAGCGGCGCCGATCATTGCGACGGACCTTCGTCCAGTGGTGGATGTCGTCAGGCTCGGCTCCGATTTCGACGAGGTGGTTCAGACGGCGCGCGCCGCGGCGCGCGCCGGCGAGGCGGTGCTCCTGTCACCGGCGTGCTCGAGCTACGACATGTTCTCGAACTACGAGGAAAGAGGTGAGCGCTTCCGCGCGCTCGCGGCAATGGAAGCGTAGGCAAAAGGAAGCGCGATGGAAGCAACGGCAAATCTGATAGACCGCTGGCACATGGGCCTCGAGGCCCGCATCCTCGTCATGCTCACTGCTGTTCTGCTGGCGTTTGGTCTGGCGACTGTCTACAGCGCGAGCGCAATCGTCGAGATGCAGGCGGGCTACGGACACGCCCACCTCCTCATCCGACAGGTCGTGGGAATGGCCATCGGCCTGACGCTGTTCGCGATCGCCGCCAAGCTGGATGCGGAAGTCTGGGAAAAATGGGCGTGGCCGGTAATGATATTGTCGCTCGTCCTCCTCGTTATCGTGATTCTCCCTTTCACGGCGGGGATTGCCCCGCGAGTGCACGGTTCCAGGCGATACCTGTTCGGCGCGTCGCTGCAGCCGTCGGAGCTGGCCAAGCTGGCGGTCATCGTCTGGACGTCGATGCTGGTGATAAAAAAAGGACCCGCGCTCAGGCGACTCACGAAGGGGCTCCTCCCATTTCTGGTGGTGATCGGAGCGCTCGACATTCTCGTTATGCTGGAGCCGGACCTCTCGACCGCGATGATGTTCACCCTGATGATGAGCATAATTCTCTTCGCCGGGGGTGTGCGCATTGGACACTTCGTGGCACTGGGAGTGATGCTCATTCCGCTTCTTTACGTGAAGATCGAAAGGCTCAACTACGTCCTGTTGCGGATGTCGGCCTTCTTCGATCCCGGCGCGGCACCTCTGGAGGTGAATTATCAGCTCCGGCAATCGCTGATAGCGGTGGGATCGGGGCAGATATTCGGTGTCGGGTTTGGCAGGGGCCGCCAGCAGTACGGCTTTCTGCCGTTCGGGTATGACGACTTCATCGCCGGCCACATCGGCGAAGAATGGGGATTCGTCGGACTCACTCTCCTCGTGCTCGCCTTCGCCCTGTACGCGGCGCTCGGGTTCAGAATCGCCCGAAAAGCGCGGACGCCCTTTCTGCAGCTGGTCGCCGTAGGATTGACGGTCACGATGGTGTTGACAGCGTATCTTCATATCGGTGTGGCAACGGGATTGCTTCCGACCACCGGATTAACGCTGCCGTTCATCTCGTACGGCCGCTCTAATCTGATTCTCTCTCTTCTCATGACCGGCATTCTCGTCAACATCGGCAGTTCCCGTGAAAAGGTATTTGGCGGAGCAGCGACGGATCCACTCGCTCTTCGCGCGCTCCCAGCCAGATGAGGATCATCTTCGCGGGAGGCGGCACGGGTGGACACCTCTACCCGGGACTCGCGATCGCGCGTGCGCTGAAAAAAGCCGACCCACGCGTCGAGCCATTTTTTATCGGAGCCAAGCGCGGCATCGAGCGTGACGTGCTCCCGCAGTTCGGATGGGCATTCGAGCTGCTCGACCTTCATCCGCTCTATCGATCGCGTCCGTGGAAGAACTGGAAGACGATCCGGGGCGCAATGAGTGCGTGGCGGAGAATTGGCGGCGAAGTGCGCAGTGAGCCTCCCGCTTGTGTCGTCGGAACTGGCGGCTACGCGTCCGGTCTGGCGTTGGGTTACGCTGTCGCGCACCACATCCCGTTCGTGCTTCAAGAGCAGAACACCTCTCCCGGCATGACGACGCGCTTCTTCAGCCGCTTCGCCGCGCAAGTGCACCTCGGGTTTCCCGAGGCGCGAGGGCATATCTCTCCGTCGAAACACACCGAGGTGTTCGACTCCGGCAATCCGATCGAGCCCCCGCCCGCGGACGCCTTTGAGAAAGCGCCCGCGCGTGTCAAATGGGGATTCGCGCCATCGGGCGGAAAAGTGTTGCTGGTGTACGGCGGAAGTCAGGGATCAAAGGCGATGAACGACGTGGTTGCCGCCTGGATCGACGAAGGGATTCCGCCTGATCTTTTCATGATCTGGGCAACCGGGAAGGCGAACTACGACAAGCTCGCTCGCTACGACAGCGCCCGCGTCAAGGTCAGAGCGTACATCTCCCCGATGTCGGAGGCATACCGCGCCGCGGACTTCGCACTTTCGCGCGCCGGCGCGATGGCGACCGCCGAGCTGTGCGCGTGGGGAATTCCCGTGATCGTGGTCCCCTTGCCCACCGCCGCCGCGGATCACCAGACGGCCAACGCAAAGGCGCTGGCCGCCGCGGGCGCAGCGGAGATGATCCGCCAGTCGGATCTCAACACCGAATCGCTTTCGGGGGCCGTCGAGTCGGTGCTGTCGGATCCGGCGAAGCTGTCGACGATGCGGGCGAAGGCCCTCGAGCGAGCCAGGCCTACCGCGGCAGCGGACATTGCCCAGCACATACTTCGTCTCGTCGAGCGCGAGCAGAAGCGGCGCTGACGCGAGTCGGATCGCCGCACCATACCGCAAATGACTTCAATCGATGGCTCCGACCAGCGCCCGATTCATTTCGTCGGGATCGCCGGCGCTGGAATGCGCGCGCTCGCCCAGCTAATCGCTCGACGCGGTGTTGCTGTTACCGGATGCGATGCCAACCCGGGCCCGACTGAAGATCTGGCGGCCCTCGGAATCAGTGTCGTCAAGGGACATAGCCCGGACCACGTCGATGGTGCGCGCGAGCTGATCGTTACATCCGCAATGCCGCGGGATCATCCCGAGCTCGCGCGTGCGCGTGAGCTGGGAATCCCAATAACGAGACGAGCCGAGGCGCTCGGACGCGCAGTTGCGGGCGGACGCGTCGTTGGGATCGCGGGCACTCACGGCAAGACGACGACGACGGTAATGACGACCGCCGTGCTGGCGGGCGCTGGCTTGAGGCCGACCGGGATCGCCGGTGGACGCGTCGCCGAATGGAAGGGGAACCTGCACTATGAGTCGGACGAGCTGTTCGTCGTCGAGGCGGATGAATACGACCGATCCTTTCTGACTCTTAGGCCAAACGTCGCCGTGGTGACGAACGTCGAAGCGGATCACCTCGACATCTATCGCGACCTCGAGGAGATCCGGTCGACCTTCTCGCGTTACGTGCGTGACGCCGCCGCGATTGTACTTTGCGATGACGATGCGGGCGCGAGATCTCTTGCTCTTCCATCGAGCGCGGAACTCATTCGTTACGGCATCAGGTCGCGCGATGCGCGCCTCGTCGCCAGCGATATCCGTTCCGACGGGCAGTCGACGACGTTCTCTGTCAGCTACGATGGCGATTCGCTTGGCGATGTCGCCCTGCGCGTGCCGGGGTACCACAACGTCCAGAACGCTCTCGCCGCGATCGGCGTCGGATTGGCGCTGGGCGTTTCGCTTGACGCCATGCGCGGGGGACTCCTCAAGTTCGGCGGAGTGGATCGCCGTTTCCAGCGTCTTTTCGATATCGCCGGGGTGACGATCGTAGACGACTACGCGCACCATCCGACGGAGATTGCGGCGACGCTTCAGGCTGCGCGCGCATCGTATCCAGGCCGCCGCGTCGTGGCGGCGTTCCAGCCTCACCTCTTCTCGCGCACGCGTGACTTTGCCGACGCCTTCGGTGAAGCGCTGTGCGGCGCGGACAGCGTTTTCCTGGCGGAGATATATCCGGCGCGCGAGCAGCCCATCCCTGGAATCACCTCAGATCTCGTGGCGTCTGCGATGAAGCGCGAGGGCAGTCCAGCGGTGTGGCAGGGAGCGCGCGCCGATCTGGCCGAGGCGCTAACGCAGTTTGTCCGCGATGGAGATGTGGTGATCACAATGGGTGCTGGCGACATCACGCGCACGGGGCCTGAGCTCAGGACGCGCTTGGAGAGGCGGGGCAAATGATCTCATCGGAACGACTCGGGAGGCCGGGCTGGAAGATTCTGGGCGTCCTTTTCCTTCTCGCGGTCATCATGGCTGCCGCGTGGGGCCTTCGCGGAGCGGCGCGGCAGATGGCTTTCTTCCGCGTGCGAAACGTCGAGATCCGAGGCGTACGCTATCTCCAGCCGAACGAAATAATTTCGCGCCTGCGAATAGATACGATTGCCTCATTGTGGGATGATCTCGAGCCTTACCGGCAGCGCGTCCGCGGTCATCCACAGGTGTCCGACGTCAGAATCACCCGTCGGATGCCGGGCACGCTCGTGGTGACGATAGAGGAAAATCTTCCGGTTGCGCTGATCCAAACTCCCTCCGGCATGATTCCATACGATTCGCTCGGCAAGCAGCTGCCGATCGATCCGGCACGGACGAACCTCGACCTTCCAATTGTTGCGACAACCGATCCCGTTCTTCTTAAGCTCGTTGGGGCGATTCGCGCGCAGGAGCCGCGCATGTTCGCGCGCATCGAAGAAGTGACGCGGACGGGCAGGGATGAAATTCTGCTCACGCTGTCGCGCGGCCCGGATGTCTCCGGCAAGACGGGCGCTACCGTGGCGCCGGAGAATCGCACACTGCGCGTGCGTGTTCCGGTAGGACTGTCAGTAGAGCGTTTGGCCGATATCTTTCCGGTTGAAACCGATCTCGCTCGGCGGCAGGCACGTGTTGGAGAGCTCGATTTACGTTATCGCGATCAAGTCATCGCAAGGCTTCAATGAACCCCGAACGAATCATCGCTGGCCTGGACATTGGTTCCTCCAAGACGACCGCCGTGATCGCCCAGGCAGTCGGCGGTGACGGCAGGAGCGCGCCAACGTTGAAGATCCTCGGCGTCGGGCAGGCCCGCACGACAGGCCTTCGCCGCGGCGTCGTCTCCGACATCGAGGAGACCACACGGTCGATCAAGAAAGCGGTTGAAGACGCGGAAAGGATGTCGGGCACCAAGATCGATACGATCTATGCCGGCATCGCCGGCGAGCACGTGCGCGCGATGATCAGCAAGGGAATCGTCGCTGTGAATGGTGACGAGATCTCGAAAGCCGATGTCGATCGGGCGAACGATGTGGCGCGCGCGCAACCCGTTCCGCAGGACCGGGAGCTGCTGCACGCGATTCCGCAGGAATACTCCGTCGACAAAAATCAGGGGATCCGAGATCCGATCGGCATGATCGGCACACGACTCGAGACGGAGATGTATCTCGTGACGATCGGCGCGTCGCCGGCGATGAATTTGCGCAAATCCGTCGAGAGGGCTGGCTACCACGTTCGGGAGCTGGTGCTCGAGCCGCTCGCCAGCTCGCTCAGCGTGCTCACCGAGGACGAGAAGGAACTCGGTGTCGCGCTCGTGGAGATGGGCGCGGGAACGACCGACATTGCGGTCTTCCACGAAGGAAAGATTCGCTACCTGGGCACCGTCAATTACGGTGGCAACAACGTCACCAGCGATATCGTGCAGGGCATCGGGGTAACGCAGGCCGACGCCGAGCGATTGAAGGAGAAATACGGGTGCGCCTACGAGCCGCTCGTCGATCCGACGGAGGTGATACAGCTGCCCAGCACAGTCGCGCAGGGCGATCGGCACATTCCGCGCGAAGTCCTCGCGCACATCATCCATCAACGCATGGACGAAATCTTCAATCTCGTACTGAGCGAGATCGAGCGGGCGGGTTTTGCACAGCGACTGAATGGGGGCGTGGTGATCAGCGGTGGCGCCGCGGCTATGCAGGGTGTTGCCGAGCTCGCAGCGGACGTTTTCGGAACCGGAGTCAGGATCGGGTCTCCGGCGGAGAACATTGGCGGACTGAGCGATTCCGTCGATGCTCCACGCTTCGCGACAGTAGTCGGTCTCGCCCTCTACGGTGCGCATCGCTCGGCCGCCGGCTTCGCACCGAGCGGCAGACACAGAGCTTTGGCCGGCGCGGGCGTGGATCGTTTCACCCGGCGCATCAAATCCTGGCTCGAGGATTTCTTCTAGCCATCAGCTGGTTGTGGCGCCGCTGACCTTGTGTGCGCGTTTGATGTCTCGGCGGGTCAGTCGGGCGAGGTGTCCTCTTCGGCCGCACACTCGCTCCCCTAACAACGCTTCTTCGCTCCGCTCAGTCGCGCGGGTCTCCTTAGTCGCTCGCTTGACGCGGCCTACGAGGACACCCCACCCTCCTTCCCAACGAGATTCGGAACGGCACATAGGCTCATTAGTGCGCACACCGCAGCGGATGTCGAAGCCATCCTCGCGCCGAGGATCTCCTTGGACATACCGCGCGCCCTTGCGCGCGCGGCGCTCCGCGCCGCTGATCGACGGGGTGTAAGTCACCCCTGGCGTCTAGGCACGGCGCGCATTGTGCCCGGGCTCGATGCGGGCTGAGGGGCGCCCGCGTTGGGACACGCGCGCAGTTATAAATCTGTGCGGGGAGGTGGACACCTTCACCGACCACTCGCAAAGATGCAGTCGAAGCACGCGCAGTTCCTCGCGCGCACTGGGAGAAAATCATAAAACTGAGGGCCCGTATGCGCGTGTGGATAACTCACTTGACAGGGGTTGTACTTTTTTTGACTCCCGCTCGTCTTTGCCTATGGTACTAATCGACTAAGGGCCGTATACTTGCCCCAGATTTTTTTCCACAATCCTGAAGTACCGGAGTTTCCAACCCGATGATATTCGAATTCGAGGAAAGCCAGTCACAAGCTGCCCGCATGAAGGTCGTGGGCGTCGGTGGCGGGGGCGGAAACGCCGTCAATCGCATGATCGAGGAGCACCTCGAAGGGGTGGAATTCATATCGGTCAATACCGATGCCCAAGCTCTCCTCAATTCCAAGTCAGACGTAAAGATCCAGATAGGTAAGAAGCTAACTCGCGGCTTGGGCGCTGGAGCGCGGCCGGAGATCGGGAAGCAGGCCATCGATGAAAGCAGGGAAGAGGTCGCGCGCGCGATGCACAACGCCGACCTCGTCTTCGTGACCTGTGGCATGGGAGGCGGAACTGGAACGGGTGCCGCACCCGTCCTGTGCGAGCTCGCTCGCGCAGCTGGTGCCCTGACAGTCGGAATCGTCACCAAGCCATTCCTGTTCGAAGGCCGCAAGCGCATGCGCCAGGCCGAGCTCGGCATCGCCGAGATGCGGAAGCACGTCGACACGATGATCGTGGTGCCGAATGAGCGACTCCTTGCCGTCGTGGGCAAAGGAATCCCCTTCCAGGACGCGCTCAAGAAAGCAGACGAAGTTCTGCTCCATGCCACCCAGGGAATCAGCTCCCTCATCAGCGTGACCGGGCTCGTGAACGTCGATTTCGCCGATGTGCGGACGGTCATGCAGGAAGGCGGCTCGGCGCTCATGGGAACCGGGATCGGCCGCGGTGATAATCGCGCTATCGAAGCGGCCCAGCAGGCGATTGCCAGCCCGCTCCTGGACAACGTGTCGGTATCCGGAGCCACCGGGGTCCTGGTCAACATCACTGGTGGCGCCGATCTGACCCTCGGTGAAGTGCACCAGATCAACGAGATCATCCACGACGCGGTGGGCGAGGACGCGGAAATCATCTTCGGCGCTGTACACGAGCCGGCGATGCAGGGCGAGATTCGCGTTACCGTCATCGCGACCGGCTTCGACCGTCCTCAGCCAGCGGCGAGCCAGCCCAGCGTGATCGCCACGCCTTCTCCGATGCTGAGAGGCTCACCGGTCATTCCGCTTCGTCCGTTACGGGGAAATGGGCTGACGAGAAGCACGCTCAACGAGATGCCAAAACGGACTACTCCGACGAGCAATCCGGCCGTGACTCCGGAGAAGGATCGATCGTCTCCTGAGCAGGATCTGAGTGACATGGAAATTCCGACATTTATTCGAAGGCAGATGGATTGAGGCGGGCAAGCGTAAGACCAGCGAGTTATGCGGTTGTGGCGATCATGGCGATAGTTGCCATTTGGCTCACACCTTCCCTTGAAAAGAAGCAGATCTTCCCGATGGAGCCGGTCGTCGTCACTCGACCGGGCCTGGAGCCGGCGGATTTCCTGCTCCAGCCTCTCGTCATCGAAGCATCCAACACCGAGCTGGTCGATACCCTGACAATCTCCGGTGTCATCCAGTCCAGTCTCTACAACGCGCTCAACGAGAGCGGCGTCGGCGTTCTTCCGCCTTCGGCCCGCCACCAGCTTGCCTGGTCCCTCGCCGACATTTTCGAGTACAAGGTCGACATGAGCCGCGACCTCAAGCAGGGTGACAAGTTCCACCTGCTGGTAGAGCGACTTCAGAAGCCGAACGGCGCGATCATCGTCAACAAGGTTCTTGGTGCGCGTCTCGCGCTCTCTAACGGCCACAACCCGCTCGAAGCGATCCATTTCGATACGCCGGGCGCCAGCACTGGCCAATATTACGACGCGAGCGGAATGTCTCTGCGCGCGGCCTTTCTTCGTGCGCCCGTCGCGTTCCGTCGCATTAGCAGCATTTTCGGCATGCGCAAGCATCCGCTCTTCGGCCAGTGGCGCAATCACACTGGAACCGACTACGCAGCGCCGATGGGCACGCCTGTCCGCGCAATCGGCGATGGCGTGGTGATCTTTGCCGGCACAAAGGGCGGCTACGGCAACATGATCGACATCCGCCATCGGAACGGGATGATCAGCCGCTACGGCCACATGCGGAACTTCGCGACTGCCATGCGACCGGGCACGCGCGTGGCGATGGGATCAACGATTGGCTACGTCGGCATGACCGGATGGGCGACTGGCCCGCACCTCCACTTTGAGATCCGCGTCGACGGCGTAGCGCGTGACCCGAAGCTGGCGTTGGAGAGCAGAGGCGGTGAGCCGATCCCGGCTGGCGAGCGCGGTCTCTTCCAGAAGATGAGAAATCAGACGCTGGCAAGCCTGAACCAGGCGCATTTGGCGAACCTGTCCGAGTAGCGACGCGAGCAGCTCGCAGGACTTATCTTGAACCCGGACATCGCTGTCCGGGTTTTTTTTTCGCCCTTAATCAAATCTCAACGACATGACGAGCAGGATACTTCGGCGCGCGGGGGATGTACCCACGCGATCGCTGTGGACAAAGATAAAGGACGTTGCGCTCACCGATGTCACCGCAATCGCGCGCGGTGGCGCAATCCAGGGCTCTCTGGAAGGTCTGGAGCAGATTCTCCTCGAGGCAGACTTCGGCGTTCCTACTACGATGAGGCTCGTCGCGGAAATCGAGGTCCAGGCGCGCCGCGGATTCATCAAGACGCAGGACCAGTTCCTCCAGGCGCTCGAGAAAGCGATCGAGACCTCCCTCCGCTCGGGGAACAGCGATCCCCGATTCGTTCGAGCGGAATCCGGACCCACAGTCGTGCTCGTCGTGGGGGTGAACGGCGCGGGGAAGACGACATTCATCGGGAAATTCTCCGACTTCCTGAAGGCGAATAAGATGTCGGTTCTCATTGGCGCGGCGGACACCTTTCGCGCGGGAGCAATCGACCAGCTGCGAACGTGGTCCGAGCGCACGGGCGCTGATTTCGTCGGTGGCAAAGCCGGCTCTGATCCAGCCGCTGTGGCGTTCGACGCCGTCGATGCCGGCGTCAGCCGCGGCAAGGATGTCGTCATCGTCGATACCGCCGGCCGCCTTCATACGAGCGGATCGCTGATGGACGAGATGAAGAAGATCGACCGCGTAATCGGCAAGCGACTTCCCGGCGCGCCGCACGAGACCATGCTGGTCCTCGACGGGACGATCGGGCAAAACGCCGTCGCGCAAGCAAAGACTTTCGCGGATGCAATTCCCATTACTGGTCTCGTAGTCACCAAGATCGATGGGACCGCAAAAGGCGGAATCGTGCTCGCGGTTCACGACGCTTTGAACGTGCCCGTGAAATTCATCGGGACTGGAGAGAAGGCGACGGATCTCGAGGCTTTCGACCCGAAAGCATTCGCGCAAGAGGTTCTCGAGGGCTAGCGACCACGCTTCGCTTATTTCGGCCCTCAGTGGTCAAGGACGCGTAAATGGGAGCCACTACGGAAGGTCGAAGGTCGAAGGTCTACCTCGACATGCCCGTCAACTATCTGAAGGGCGTCGGACCTGCTCGCGCGGAATCGCTGAAACGACTCGGTATCCTCACCGCCCGCGATCTCCTCTTCCACATTCCTCACCGCTACGAGGACGCGAGCACGATTAGTCCTATCGCTTCGCTCGAGCCCGGCATGGACGGAACGATCATCGGGAAAGTGATCTCCAAGGGAATAATTCCTACCCGTCGCGGACTCAGGATCTTCCAGGCCGTCTTGAAGGACGACAGCGGTATGATCGAGGCCTCGTGGCCCGGACAACCCTTCCTCGATCGAAGCATCGAGAAGGGCGACATGATGCTTCTCACCGGATCCGTGCGGTTCTATCACGGGCGCCAGCTTCAGCCCCGTGAATACGTCCAGCTCGGCAAAGACGATAACGACGTAAAGGCCGGAAAGGTGTTGGCCGTTTATCCGGCCACGGAGAATCTCTCCTTCAAGGTGATTCGAGGAATTCTCGATGCCCACCTCGATACGCTGCTTCCGTTAGTCAATGAGTATTTGCCAGAGGACGTGCTGCGAGCCGCGGGTCTTCCCAGTCTGCGCGAAGCGATACGAATGGTGCACCGGCCAGGGACAATTGCTGAAGGAACGCGGGGCAGAGCCCGGCTCGCATTCGAGGAATTGCTTTTCGTGCACATCCTGCATCGGCGAGCCAATGCGCTGAAACGACAGAGGCGCAGCGGAATAGAGTTTCAAAACCGGCGTCAGCTCACGAGCGCCCTCAAGAACGTGCTGCCATTCACGCTGACGAACGCGCAGACGGTCGCAGTGCGCGAGATCGTCGCGGACATGACGAGCGACCGGAAGATGCACCGCCTGCTGCAGGGCGACGTCGGCAGCGGGAAGACAATTGTGGCACTTTTCGCTGCGCTGCTGGCGATGGAGAACGGATACCAGGCAGCGATCATGGCACCCACTGAGCTCCTGGCGGAGCAGCACGCCCGAACATTTACGAACCTGCTGGAGCCGCTCGGAATCGAGCCCGTCCTGGTAACGGGAAGTCTCAACTCGCGCGCGCGAAAGGCCGCCGCGGAAAAGCTCTCGGGAACCGAGCCGGTCCTCGCGGTGGGAACACACGCGCTTGTGCAGGATGCCGCCGTGTTCGGCCGCCTGGGGTTCGTCACCATCGACGAGCAGCACCGCTTCGGTGTAGAGCAGCGCGCGGCAATCTCGGCCAAGGGGGAGTCACCCGACGTGCTTCTCATGAGCGCGACACCGATCCCGCGATCGCTCGCGCTCACGGTCTATGGTGACCTCGATGTGAGCACGCTCGACGAGCGTCCTGCAGGGCGCCAGCCCGTCACGACGGTGATGCGTCCGGAATCGGCGCGCCAGCGAGTGCTCGAATTCGTGGCGCGCGAAACCGAAAAGGGGCGACAGGCATACGTGGTCTATCCCGTGATCGAGGAATCGGAGAAAACCGACCTCAAGGCCGCGACGACGATGTACGAGCTGCTCTCGGCCGGACCGTTCGCGGGCCGCGTAGTCGCGCTGATTCATGGACGTGTCCCCGCGGACGAGCGGGAGACGATCATGCGCGCGTTCCGCGATGGAAAGATCGACGTGCTCGTGTCGACGACTGTGATCGAGGTGGGGATCGACGTGCCCAACGCGACCGTGATGCTGATCGAGCACCCGGAGCGATTCGGACTGTCTCAGCTCCATCAGCTGAGAGGCCGCGTGGGCCGCGGCGCGGAAGCGTCCTACTGCATACTGCTCGGCAGCGTCGGAGACGAAGCAGCGGAGCGCCTAAGGATTTTCGTTGAGGTCGACGATGGCTTCGAGATCGCCCGCGCTGATCTTCGGCTGCGAGGGATGGGTAATCTGTTTGGCGAAGAGCAGAGTGGGGAGGCGACCTTCCGCGTCGCTGATCCGGTGCGGGACGAAGAGCTGAACATCGAGGCCCGTGCCGCTGCCGAGAGAATTCTGGATCGTGATCCCGACCTCACGACCAAGGTGAATGCGGGAATACGCAAAGTGCTGAGCGCCCGTTACTCGCGCGCCCTCGACTTGTTCAGAGTCGGCTGAGCCCAGGCGCTCAGCCGGCTAATTGCTCGGATTTGCGAGGCGCTTCTTGATACGATCGAGCTCGGCGTTGACCTTGGCGAGCTCGTCCTTGCTCTTGGCCAACTGATCCTTGAGTAGCGCAATCTGTTCGTCCCTCGACTTGCTCACGATGACGACAGTGTCCTTCACCCCGGTCACGGCTGACGTATCTGCGGTGGCGGTTATTGCCGGGCTTGCGTTCGCTATCCCGGCCGCGACCGCCGCCGTTCGACGGAGGACGGTAGCCTGGTCACGGTACAATCCTGCTGAGCTGTCGGCGAGGTACGCGTCGAGAGCTGCGATTCCACCGGTCAGCGATCCGCGCTGATTTGCCGGATCGACGAGGTAAGCGGCCTTCCAGAACGCGATCTCCCGAGCTTGGGACGTGCCAGGATGCGTCCGGAGGAACTCGTCGAGAATCTTGTCCCCCGCGAAATAGTTGCCCTCCGCGACGTCGCGACGCGCGTAGTACAACGTCCGATCCCAATCGCTCTGGACCGGCGTCGGCGGGACGATCGCCGGCAGCTGCGCGCACGCCGCCAGCACCAGCAATGGAATCACGACTCGAAAACCTTTCGTCATCGTCCGTCCTCAACCCTTTGCATAGACTCTGGCGGTGTAGGCTCTACCCGGTTCGTCGCGCCCGCAGCCTCAATCGGGAGCGTAACCACAAACGTCGTGCCCTCGCCGACCCTGCTCTCGACCGTTGTGTGGCCACCGTGGGCTTCAACGATCTCTTTCGCAATCGCCAGGCCTAAACCGGTACCCTTGGAAGCGGCCTGCGCCTGGTTATCTGCCTGATAGAACTTGTCAAAAATGTGAGGGAGCTGTTCCGGGGATATCCCGGCCCCCGTGTCCGCGACGGTGATGACGACGTTTCCCTCGGCCGCAGCGACCGAGAGGGCGACCCGTCCTCCGCGTGGCGTGAATTTGAAGGCGTTGGAGATCAGGTTGCCGAGCACCTCGTTGATGCGGTCTTCATCCCAGTAGACTTTGGACGGAAGTCCCGCCCCGTGCTCCACGGAGAAGACGATATCCCGCTGCAAGGCGAGAACCGAGAATGAGCTCTCGAGGGTCTTGAGTAGCCGCTCGAGGTCGACGTGCCGCAATTCGAGCTTTCCGCCACTTGCCTCGAAGCGGCTGATGTCAAGGAGACGCTTGACGAGTCTCGTCAGGCCGTTCGCCTGCTTGCTGATGGTGTAAAGAATCTCCTTCTGCTTCGGTGTAACCTCCCCAAAAATCCCTTCCTGGAGGAGCTCGAGGTATCCAATGATGACGTTGATCGGCGTCTTGAGCTCGTGCGATGCCACTCCGACGAACTCGGCGCGCAACCGCTCGAGATCTGCGAGCTGACTCGCCATTGCGTGATAGCTCGCGGCAACCCGGCCGAATTCCGTCTTGGGATTGGGCGCCAGGTCCAACTGGTACCTGAGATCTCCCGAGGAGATTGCCCGCATCCCCCGCTCGAGCTCGTCCACCGGCCGGCTGATCGACCTCATCAACCAGATGCCGATCAACAGCGCCACCAGAAGTGCGATGGGTAGCGCGCCGGCCACCAGCCGCTCGGCGTTGAGCGTCTCGTTGGTCGCGTCTATGACCCGCTGCCGGGTGCTATTACGAAGCACCGTCGCGCTCGCGCCGAGTGCGCTGTCGACCGATGCGATCGCCGGGCGCGTGCGCTGTTGCGATATCGTCTCCGCGACGTTGCTTCTGCCCGCGGCGGCCTGCTCATACTCCTCGCGCGCGGCCGAGCGGAGTGCGTCCAGGGATGCTCGGATCTGCGATGCCGAAAGGTCGAGACGGTACCTGTCCAGCGAGTCGGTCAGCGAGACGAGCCCATCGATCTCCACCTGCATGCGCGTCGCGCTTTTCTGGTCGTGTATGAACAGCAGCGCATCCTCGGCGCGGCGCGCATCATCGGTTCGCTCGCGGAACGATCCGAGAAGGAGTGAGGCCGCGAATTCGCGGTCACGGAGCAAACGGCTCGTCTCGTACAGGTGCTCCAGGGATTTGAGCGACAGGAGCAGCGGAACGATCAGCACCAGCGCGATCGCGAACAAGCCCCACCCGAGGCGGGCGCGCAAAGTCATCTTAGCTTTTTTGAATTGGGCAAGCGTGTAAAATTATCGTTTCTCACTGGTGGACGGAACCGCGAAGTGGTGGTAGTCTCCCCGTGATATGACACCCAACTCGATTCGTTCCGTCACCTGGCAGCCGGGCGTCAGCGCGAGTGTGTTCCTGTGCGCCTGTATGCTGCGGCGATACTCATCTATCGTTTGACGCGCCAGCGTTGACGGGCCTATTGGAGCCGTCTACCTTGCCGCCCGAGCGCTAATCCCCACCACGAGATCATGACCGCGGTCCCTTATTCGCGAATATCAGAGCTGCCCTCACATTCCGGCCAAATTGTGGGAGTGCGCGGCTGGGTAACGCACGTCCGATCGTCCGGTAAGGTCGCGTTCATTGTTATGCGCGATGGGACCGGTCTGCTCCAGGCCGTGCTCGTCAAGAATGCCGTATCGCCGGAAGCGTGGGAGCGGTTTGGAAAACTGACCCAGGAGACATCCATCGAGGTCGAGGGCGAAGTGCGCCCCGATGCGCGCGCGCCGGGCGGCTTCGAGCTCGGTGTCAAGGATCTCTCGATCTACGGCGAGAGCCCGATCGACTATCCCATCCAGCCGAAAGAACACGGAATCGACTTTCTCCTCGACAACCGACACTTCTGGCTGCGCACACCGAGGCAGCGCGCGATCGCGCGCGTGAGGAGCGAAGTCGAGCAGGCAATCCGCGATTTTTTCTACGAGCGGGATTTCACACTCGTGGATACTCCCATCCTCACAGCGGCTATCGGCGAGCGGAGCGGGCTGTTCGGCACCGAGTATTTCGATCTGGGCACGGCGTACCTGGCACAAACGGGCCAGCTCTACGGAGAGGCGGCAGCAGCGGCGCTCGGAAAGATTTACTGCTTCGGCCCGACGTTCCGGGCGGAGAAATCCAAAACACGGCGCCACCTGACCGAGTTCTGGATGGTGGAGCCCGAAGTCGCTTTCAATACCTCCGACGACAACATGCGTCTTCAGGAGGAGTTCGTTTCGTACATCGTGGCGCGGGTTCTCGAGCGGCGCCAGCCGGAGCTGAAGGAGCTCGAGCGCGACCTTTCGAAGCTCGAGAAGATCAAGGCGCCGTTTCCGCGTATCGACTACAGCGATGCGGTAAGAATGCTGCAGGCGAAGGGTAGTTCCGTGACGTGGGGTGATGATCTCGGCGCAGAGGATGAGACACTGCTGGTCGAAGGTCAGGATCGTCCCGTCTTCATCTACAATTATCCCAAGCAGGCGAAAGCGTTTTACATGAAAGAGAATCCGGCCGACCCGCGCACTGTGCTCTGCAACGACCTGTTGGCGCCGGAAGGTCATGGTGAGATCATCGGCGGATCACAGCGCGAGGACGATCACGACAAGCTCCTCGCCCGGATAAAGGAAGAAGGCCTGCCGGTCGAGGCTTACAACTGGTATCTGGATCTGAGGAAGTACGGCACGTTCGTTCACGCGGGTTTCGGCCTCGGCCTCGAGAGAACCGTGGGTTGGATTTGCGGAATCCACCACATACGCGAGGCGATTGCGTTTCCGCGAACGATGAATCGTCTCCGTCCATGATCAGGAGCCTCGTCCTGCTCCCCACATCTGCAACCTGAGGGCATTCCGATGGGATTCGAACAGTACCACGAGCCGGCGAGCGAGTTGTCAGCGAAAACCCGGACCTTTGCGCGGATGATTACTTCAATGATCGAGGAGGCTGAAGCAATCGGCTGGTACGAACAGCGTCTTTCGCTCGAGAAAGATCGGGCAGCGCGCGACATCATGCGGAATGCCCAGCACGAAGAGTTCAAGCATTTCGGTATGGATCTCGAGTTCCTGTTGCGCAGGAGTCCCAAGTGGCGCGCGACACTGCAAGACATTCTGTTCAAGCCGGGCGACATCGTCGAGCACGGGGAAGAGGCAGAGCACGACACAGCCGAGTAACAGTCCAGCTGGCGAAATCTGCGTCATGGTGAAATGTTTTTCTCATGATGGTTCTCTCGGCCCTCCGGCCCGACGCCGGACTGTTTGAGTTCCTGGCGCACAGGGCGCGCTCTGCGCCCGCGCGGCGCCTCGGAATCGATGCGGTGGGCGGCGCGGCGATATTGGCCGCCGCGCTTCGGTGGAATCCCGGTGCACAGCCTCTGATCGCAAGTGCGGCGGCGCTTCTTTTTTCCTATGGGGCCTGGGGATTGCTCGATCGCGCCGGCTCTCGCGTCTCGAATCGCGGCTGGCCGAGGACGGCCCGGTTGTTCGAAGCGCTTTGTGTCCTCAGCGCGATCCTTGGAGTGATGGCAGCGGCGGGAGTCCTGCTCGCCGTGTGGGCGATTGCCCTTGGCACCTGGATCAGCTAGTCGGACGCAGTTCCCTCATGCTGATTCATTGTCGGCCCATCGCGTCACTTTCCGTCCCGTGATCTCGCAGTAAGCTCGGCGCGCTTCGCCTCGTCCCAGAGCGCGTCGAGGTTGTCGAGTCCGGCGTGCGGAACATCGATCCCTCTCTCCCCCGCCATTTTTTCCACCTGCTGAAATCTGCGCTCGAACTTCGCGTTTGCCTTGTCGAGGGCGATGGAGGCGTGGACGCCCGCTTTTCGACAGAGATTGACGACGGCGAACAGCAGGTCACCCAGTTCCGCCTCGACAGCGGCATGATGATCGTCGAACACCGGGGGAGCACCCGGCTTTTTCGGCGGCGAGGTCTTGAGTTCCGTGCGAACCTCCGCCAGCTCCTCCTCGACCTTGTTTGCAGGTCCCTCGACGTCGGGCCAGTCGAAGCCCAAACCCGCCGCGCGGTCCTGAAGTCGGTGCGCGCGGTGCAAAGCCGGAAGTCCGGCGGGAAGCCCCTCCGAGATGCTCTTTCGTTGCCGCGACTTCATTCGCTCCCACGGCTCCTTCGCGGCGTCACCGTAAAGGTGGGGATGCCTCCCCCTCATCTTGGTAATCAGGCCCTCCGCCACGTCGGCGAATGAGAAAGCCCCTCGCTCTTCCGCCATCACGGAGTGAAAGAGCACCTGCAACAACACGTCACCGAGCTCCTCCCGCACCAGCTTGGCATCCTCGAGACGAATCGCCTCGTCGAGCTCGTGTGCCTCTTCAATGAGGTAGGGGCGAAGCGACTCATGCGTCTGGGCGGCGTCCCATTCGCAACGGGTGCGCAGATCTCGCATAAGTTCCAGCGTGTCGTCGAGTGCGTGTGTGCTTGTTTTTTTCATACGATGTGTAAGCGCGGGCGAATTTCTTGAAGGCACCAGTGGTCGCGGGTATACTACGCGCAACCTAAACTAAGTGGTAATGAAGCACTCTTTAGCTCGCGCCCGGGTCGAGATCGATCTTGGCGCGTTGCAGCGTAATGGAGCAGCCGTCGCCCGTCGAGCGGGCGTACCCCTGCTGCCCATGATCAAGGCGGACGCCTATGGGCTGGGTGCCGCGGCTGCATTGCGGGCACTCGATGTTCTGGAGCCCTGGGGTTATGGCGTGGCAACCGTCGCGGAGGGTGAAGAACTGCGCGATCTCGGCGTTGTACGACCGGTCGTTGTTTTCACCCCATTGCTCGAGCAGGAACTCACCCGCGCCCGATCCGCGCGACTGACTCCCGCGCTGGGATTCCCCGCCGAGATCGAAGCTTGGCGCCGCGCCGGAGGCGGCGCGTGGCATCTCGCGATCGACACCGGGATGAGTCGCGCCGGCATTCCCTGGCGTCAAGTCGCCGAGATCAGGCACCTCGTGGAGATGCACCCTCCGGAGGGCGCGTTCACGCACTTTCATTCCGCCGAACTCGACGATGGAACGCTCGCGGCGCAGGAGCGGCTTTTTCGCGACGCGGTTGCGTCACTTCCATCCCGACCGAGACTGCTGCACACCGCCAACAGCGCCGCCATTGCACGGACGGGCAGGAGCGACTGGGATCTGGTGCGCCCGGGAATATTTCTATACGGCGTCAGCAGTGGAAGGAGTGCCGGGATCCAGCCGGAACCCGTGGTGAATCTTCGCGCTCCAATCGTCGAGATTCGAAATCTCGAACCCGGTGACACTGTGAGCTACGGCGCCACATTTCGCGTGGAGCGACCAGCACGAATTGGGACGCTTGCTGTCGGTTACGCCGACGGATACCCAAGGTCCCTCAGCGAACGTGGATCTGTGCTCGTGGGAGGAACGCTAGCGCCAATTGCGGGCACAGTTACCATGGACATGACCATGATCGATGTCACGACCGTTCGATGCGAAGTCGGCGACATCGCTACTCTGATCGGCAGGGCGGGGGACACGGTTCTCACGGTCGAGCGCGTTGCGGACGACGCGGGCATGTCTCCGTACGAGCTGCTCACCGGGTTGCGGTCCAGAGTCGAGCGGACATACGCCGAGGCGCGCCGTTGAAGCGTGCCGCGATCATCATCCTCGATGGTGTCGGCATCGGAGAAGCTCCTGACGCGGCACGCTACGGAGATGTAGGCAGCGACACGCTTGGAAACGTCGCGCAAGCGTGCGGCGGTCTCGATCTTCCCCGTCTGGAGCAGTTCGGTTTGGGGAACATTCGCCCGCTCAAAGGAATGCGTAGGAGAGGTGATGCATCCGGGGCATGGGGAATGATGCGACCAGCCTCGGCGGGGAAGGACAGCACCGCCGGCCACTGGGAGATCGCGGGAATCCATCTCGACCGTCCCTTCCCGACGTTTCCTGCTGGTTTCCCGCGCGAGGTGATAGAGAGATTTTCGCGTGAGACCGGCCGGAACGTCATTGCAAACGTGGTGGGGAGCGGGACGGATGTGATCGAGCGTTACGGAGCGGAGCAGCGCGCGACGGGAAGCTGGATTGTTTACACATCTGCGGATTCCGTTTTTCAGATCGCCGCCGACGAACAAGTCATTCCTCTCGACGAGCTGTATCGCGCTTGCGAGATCGCGCGCCGGATGCTCACACCACCTGATGACGTTTCGCGCGTGATCGCGCGTCCGTTCGAGAAAACCGCGAACGGATTCAGGCGAACGACGAACCGTCGCGATTATTCGATCGAACCGCCGTCAGAGACTCTGCTCGACGCCATGTCGAACGCGGACATTCCGCGCGCGGGTGTTGGCAAAGTCGATGACCTGTTCGCGGGGCGCTCACTTACGTCTCACCATACAGCATCGAACGCGGAGGGCATTCGCGGCATCAACGACTGGCTCTCGACCGCTGAAAGTGGGTTCCTTTTCGCCAACCTAGTAGATTTCGACCAATTGTACGGGCACCGCAACGACGTTGCGGGGTTTTATGGCGCGCTCCGCGAGTTCGACGCGGCACTGCCTTCCATTACATCGCGGCTTAAAGAGGACGATCTGCTGTTTATTACGGCCGACCACGGCAATGATCCTACAACGCCTTCCACTGATCACGCCCGGGAGCGGGTGCCTTTGCTCGCTGGAGGCATGCGGGTAGCACCGCGCGATCTTGGTGAGCGCGACACTTTCTCGGACCTCGGCGCGACCGTTGCGGAATGGTTTGGCCTCTCATTCAGGGGTCGCGGCAAATCGTTTCTGTCAGAGCTGGTAGTCTGATGAAAGGGGAATCGAGGCAGGATGCCTCCCTTCGGGAGGCCGCGCTGCGCGCGCTGGACAACGCCTATGCTCCCTATTCGAACTTCCGCGTCGGAGCTGCTCTGCGCGCCCGGAACGGCGAGGTGATCACAGGGTGCAACGTCGAGAACTCTGTGAATGGCCTCGCAATGTGCGCGGAAACCCTTGCGGTGGCTTATGCTGTCTCACGAGGACTCACTGATTTCGACGAGATCGCCATTGTGACGGATGATAGCGAGCCAACCCCCCCGTGTGGCGCGTGCAGACAGGTCCTCAACGAATTCGCCCCGAACATCAAAATCTCGAGTTACACGCGCGAAGGAAAGGAAGCAACGTGGACACTAAACGAGCTGCTTCCCAACGCTTTCGTGCTGAACCCTTCACGTGGAAGAGTGTAGTGAAGCTTCCGTCATTCATGCCGCGAATGTTCGCGACCGCGGCTTTGTTGGTTTCGATACTGTCATGCTCGGAGAATCTCGATAGCTCGGGGACATGTCCCGTGCTCTGCCCGCAAATCGGCGGCAACGTCCAGAACATCACGATCGATGCGGTGGTCATCGACACGACGGTGCCAGCGCTCTCCGGGCTGGGAACTGAGCCCGGACTTCTACTTGCGTTTCGCGGAGATACGCTGGATACCCGCGTCATCGTCCGCTTCGACTCCCTTCCGGCGACCTTCATCCCCGTTGGTGACACGGCGCGGCCGATCACCAGCGTGGACAGCGCCTATGTCCAGTTCATTCTCGATACGCTCTCGATCAAGGGCACGGACCCGGTTACGATCGAGGCCTACGACGTCGACACTACGGCGAACGACACGTCTACCGCGGCCGTGCTCGCGCTGTTCCGACCCGATCGCTTCATCTCGTCGCAGACATTCGCGCGGACGCAGCTGACAGACACGCTGAAGTACTTCATCTCGAACGCCACGGTCCTTGCCAAGATTCAAGGCAACGCACGACTCCGGATCGGACTTCGTGCGACCGGACCGGGGTCGTCGCAGATGCGCATCATCTCCACGGAAGGCGGATTCCCGCCAGTGATGTTCTTCCGCGCGACACCGGACACGACTACGAAGCCCCTGGCGGTCACACTCCTTTCGAAGACTCCGGCTGGAGAGTCGATCCTTGCGATCAATCTCGAGGACTACACGGTTATCGCGAAGGGTCCGGCGCCGGCGCCGCCGAGCGTCCTCGCGGTGGGCGGACTTCCAGCGCGCAGGGTCTATATTCTGTTCAATATTCCGTCCAGCATCATCGACTCGTCTACTGTTGTCCGCGCGACACTGTTGCTCAATCAGCTGCCGAACAATGCGATCGACCCGACCGACACCGTTTTCGTTTTGCCGCAGGTTGTTCTGGCGGGGAAAGCAGTTACAGATCCGGCGAAGGCGGCACAGATCATCGGCAGCATTAGCGTTGACACTCTCAAGTTGAAACCGGGAAGCTCGGGCACCGCGAACGTGGAGCTTGCGCGCGCTTTTACGCTCTGGCACACGCAGCAGCCCGATACCCTTCCGCGCGCGATCGTGCTTAAATCGGTTGTCGAGGGCAACTCGCCGCTCGAGCTTCGCTTCTCATCGAGCGAGGACGTGGTCGCTCTGCGGCCGCGGCTGAGAATCAGTTACACTAAAACAGTTCCTTTGGGGCTCCCTTGATGCGCAAACCGTACTTTGTCGCAGCCGCACTCGTTACGATCTCCTTCGCGTCGCGCAGCGGGGCGCAGGGCGCCCTCAGCCTGCAGGGTCTTGGATATCCTGCTGGTGGCTTCAGCGCGCGCGCAGAAGGCGTGGGCGGAGGTATAGCTGATTTCGACGCTCTCAGCTCCGTGTCTCCGGCCTCTCTCGCGGGTGTCGGGTCAGCTGCGCTTTACTTGCAGTATTCCCCCGAGTTCCGGCGGGTGACGACGGCGTCGGGAAGCGCCAACACGACAACGGCTCGCTTCCCGCTCATTGAAGGTGTGCTCCCAATGGGCCAGTCGTGGACGCTGGGGCTCAGCTCATCGACCTTTCTGGATCGTTCTTCGGTAACGAATCTCGCGCGGACGCAAATTGTCGGAGCGCCGACGGACACAGTCACTCTCACGGAACGGAACAAGGTGCTTGGTGCGATCGACGATCTGAGACTCGCGTTGGCGTGGTCGACTAGCCCGGTGTTTCGGATCGGAGTTGGCGCGCATGTGTTCGCCGGTAGCAACCGCATCACGTTCTCGCAGCTTTTCCCTGATAGCGCGGAGTTCATCAGCACGGCGCAAACCGGCCGCATTAGTTACGCCGGGTTCGCCGGCTCGCTCGGCGTCGAATGGCATCCATCTCGTGTGATCGGCTTCGCTCTCTCCGGACGCAAAGGCGGAGATCTGCGCGCTCAATCAGGCGATACCGCCATCGGCAGCGGACGGCTCCCTGACCACTACTCAGGCTCGGTGACATTCGACGGCATCCCCGGAGTTACCGTGTCGGCGCGGACGGCGCACGATAGCTGGAGTTCACTCAGCTCGCTCTCGTCTTCCGGGATCCAGGCATTCGATGGATGGGATACCGGAGCGGGTCTGGAAGCGAGCGGGCCGCGAATCCTCCAGCGAATCATTACTCTCCGCGCCGGTGCAAGATTCCGAACGCTCCCTTTCGGACTCAACGGTCAGAAAGTATCGGAGAAAAGCTTCGCGGCTGGATTTGGGGCGCCGCTTACGCGCGACCGCGCGAGCCTCGATGTAGCGATCCAGCGCGCCAGCAGAACCGCCGGCTCGAATATCAAGGAGCGCGGCTTCATTCTGAGCGTTGGGCTGAGGGTTTCCCCCTGATATGGCGGACGCGGTCAATCGCAAGCGCGAAGTAATTCTCGTCGCTGACGATATTCCCGCCAACGTCGAGCTCCTGCTGGACCAGTTGAACAGTCTGGGTTACGACACCATCACCGCGGTGGATGGGCCCTCGGCCGTTGCTGCCGCCTTCGAGCAGCATCCCGACCTGTGCATTCTCGATGTGTCGATGCCCGCTGGAGACCTCGGTGTCGACGATCGCTCGACGGGCTTCGAGGTGTGCCGCCGCATCAAGCGCGATCCACGCACGGCGCGAATTCCGGTCATCTTCGTCACCGCACTCAACGATACGAGCGACCGTGTGCGCGGCATCGAAGCGGGCGGCGACGATTTTCTTACGAAGCCTCACAATCGTCTCGTGCTTGGCGCTCGTGTGCGGAGTCTACTCAAGCTCAAGGCAGCCACCGACGCGCTCGAAGACAGCCTGCGCAAGCTGCGCGAGCTCGAGCGAGTCCGCGACGACCTGATGAAGATGATCGTGCACGATCTCAAGACGCCGCTCACCTCCGTCCTGGCGACTCTGGAGATGCTCTCCGACGGCGACTTCGGTGAGGTCACGACTCCACAGAAGGTCGCGATCGGCGACGTCGAGTCGAAGTCGGAGGATCTGCTCGCCCTAATCGACGACATTCTCGAGGTCGCGAGGATCGAGGAGACGAACATAACGCTCACGCTCGCACCAATGGCCCCCGCCGCGCTGCTCGCCGAACTGGTTCATGAATGGGGGCACCGGTTTCAGCAGGAGCAAACGACGGTCTCGGTGTCGGTGGCCGACGACGCTCCTGTCTTTACGGGCGACAAAGGTCTGATCAAGCGCGTATTCTCGAACTTGATCCAGAACGCCGTGACTCACTCCTCCAGCCCGGTTCATCTCGAGCTCGCGGCCCGGCGCGCCGGCCATGGAGTTCTTTTCACCGTGAGCGACAACGGCCCGGGAATTCCGTCTGAATACCATGAAGTCATTTTCCGGAAATTCGGACAGGTCGAGATGCCACGAACTCCACGCACGCGCAGCTCGGGACTCGGTCTCACTTTCTGCAAGCTCGTAGTGGAGAGACACCGGGGACGAATCTGGGTGAACAGCGCCGAAGGCAAGGGTAGCTCCTTCTACATCGAGCTGCCGGTAGATCCCGCGGCCATGGACACTCAACAAATTGCCGCGCCGCCGACGGCGGTGAGCGGGGCCGGGCGATGACATGTGCGGACTCGGGATCGACGTCTGGGACTGACCTCCGTAGAACCAGAACTACACTGCTGCCCGCTGCCCGCTCTTCGCTGCCCGCTGTTCGCTAAGACTGGTGGACAGTTCGATTTGGCAGCTCTTGAAAAAAAAAGGGTGAGACGGAAACGTTGAGGGGGCACAAAGAACTGTCCCGTCGTCCTTAGCGCAGAGCGGGCCGCAATCAGCGGGTAGCGGGCAGCAGCGTAGTATCGCAATGGACGCAGCGTACTATCGCAGTGGACGCAGCGTAGTATCGCAGTGGACGCGCGTAGTTCCAGTTTGCACCTTAACTTTACGTGTATGCTCCAGGACTCCCGTCCCACCGTCTACATCGAGACGTACGGTTGCCAGATGAACGTCAGCGACACCGAGCTCATGCTCGGCAAGCTGGCCGAATGCGGGTATGAATCAGTAGCGCAGCCGGACGGAGCGGATGTAATCCTGATCAACACCTGCGCGATCCGCGACCACGCGGAGCAGCGCGTGATCGGCCGGATCGGCGAGATGAAGAGCCGGATGAAGCGCGATGCCGTGCTCGGCGTCACTGGCTGCATGGCGCAACGACTCGGATCGCAGCTGCTCGATCGTGCCAGGCACGTAAGCCTTGTGATCGGGCCCGATGGCTACCGCGACCTGCCCGCGCTGATCGAGGGAGCGCGCGCCGGCGTTCGCGCCACCGCGACCGACTTCGATCTGGAGGAGCACTATGAAGATTTCACGCCGCGCCGCTTCGACGGGGTGAAGGCGTGGATTCCTGTGCAGCGGGGATGCGATTACAAGTGCACGTACTGTATTGTTCCGACCACGCGGGGCCCGGAAAGAAGCCGCCAGCTCGCGGAAGTTGTGCGTGAAACCGAGACAGTCGTCGCTTCAGGGATTTCCGAGATTGTCCTTCTCGGGCAAACGGTGAACTCGTATTTCGACGGCCAGCATGATTTCGCGGATCTTCTGCGCGCTGTCGGCGGCGTTCCCGGCGTGCGAAGGCTACGCTTCACGAGTCCGCATCCGAACGACTTCAGCAAGGCCGTGATCAGGGCAATGGCCGAAACCGAAGCGCATTGCGAGCACGTCCACCTTCCGATGCAGTCGGGCTCGACCCGCATTCTCAAGCGCATGCTGCGCCGTTACACGCGCGAGCAGTATCTCGTGTGCGTAGAAGAATTGCGCTCAGCGATTCCCAATGTCTCACTGACTACCGATGTGATTGTCGGATTTCCGGGTGAGACTGAGGCAGATTTCGACGAGACGCTGAGCGCGGTGGAAGCCGTCGGATTCGACGAAGCGTACACGTTCAAGTTCTCTCTTCGAGAAGGAACGCCGGCGACTCGCTTTCCGGCATCCGATACCATCTCCGACGAGGTCGCGAGCGGCAGACTCGCCAGGCTCATCGCGACCGTTCGCGCGAGCAGCCGGGAACGGAACCTCAAGCTGCTGGGTGAGCGTCGCGAAGTTCTCGTCGAAAAGGCGGCCAGGCGCGGTTCGCTCCTGCAGTCGCGGACTCGCGACTCCAAGGTCGTAATGAT
>WNGI01000415.1_pt1 | contig 31018 bp, 31 predicted proteins | sample 5400621 | NCBI WGS metagenome assembly WNGI01 (sample SAMN13153374, study PRJNA577476) | soil metagenome | isolation source: 20 cm soil or saprolite under Garry oak tree replicate 1 | place: USA:California | collected 2016-06-15
TATTACGACGGCGCCAACCTCAACGCCTTCATGGGAGTGGCTCGGCCGGGCGACATGGGCTTCGACGCGGTGCACATGAACCTCCACAAAACGTTCACCACCCCGCACGGCGGCGGGGGCCCCGGCGCCGGCCCGGTGGGCGTGAAGGCCGAACTGATCCCATTCCTCCCGCACCCGACTGTCGAGAGGTCAAACGGCCACTACACGCTGGATTTCAAGCGGCCGAAGTCGATCGGCCGGGTGCGCAGCTTCTACGGCAACTTCGGCATGCTGGTCCGCGCCTACACCTACATCCTCGCCATGGGCGGGGACGGCCTGACGCAGGCGTCGCTCGACGCCGTGCTGTCCGCTAACTACCTGCGCAAGCAGGTCGAGGGCGTGCTCGACCTGCCCCACGAGGGCCCGTGCATGCACGAGTTCGTGGCCAGCGCTCACAACCTGGCGCCGCAAGGCGTGAAGGCGCTGGACGTGGCCAAGGGGCTCCTGGAGAGGGACTTCTACGCCCCCACCGTCTATTTCCCGCTCGTGGTGCCGGAGGCGATCATGGTCGAGCCGACGGAGACCGAGAGCAAGGCCACGCTGGACGCTTTCGCGAGCGCGCTGAAGGAGATCGTGGAGCAGGCCCGGACCAACCCGGCGGCGCTTCACGCCGAGCCCCACAGCCTGCCCGTCGGGAGGCTCGACGAGGTGGGCACCGCGCGCCGGATCACCGCTTATCTGACCGGCCAGAGCGAGGACCCGGTTTTGCGGTGGAAACGAGTTCGAAAATAGGCCTGTAAAGAGAGTCCCGGCGGCCATTTCCGTATTCGAAATCCGGTAAAATTCAAAGCCTGAGACTCTCCCCCGTTGATCCCCACGACTTCTCCACGCTGGGAGGCCTGATTTCCGGATAGATGGCAGTCCGAAAACCCCTGCCTGAACCTTCCCGCAGGTCCAAATCCCTTGGCGCGGATGTGGCGTACACCGCAGAGCAGATCCAGGTCCTCGAGGGCCGGGAGCACGTTCGGCGGCGTCCGAGCATGTACATCGGCTCGACCAGCACGACCGGCCTCCACCACCTGGTCTACGAGGTGGTCGACAACGCCGTCGACGAGGCCCTGGCGGGATACTGCACGCGCATCGTCGTCACCCTCCACGAGGACGGCAGCTGCTCGGTCGACGACAACGGCCGCGGCATCCCGGTGGACATCCACAAGAAGGAGGGCCTATCCGCCCTCGAGCTGGTGATGACCCGCCTCAACGCCGGCGGCAAGTTCGGCGGAGGCGGCTACAAGGTTTCGTCAGGCCTGCACGGCGTCGGCGTGTCGGCGGTGAACTTCCTCAGCCAGAAGCTCGAGGTGTGGGTTCACCTCGGCGGCAAGGTCTACCACCAGGCTTACGAGCGGGGCGTGCCGAAGGCCGCGGTCAAGGCCATCGGCAAGACCGACCGTAAGGGCACCATCGTGCGGTTCTGGCCCGACCCGCAGATCTTCCCCGACGTCACGCTCGACCGCGAGGTCATCCGCCACCGACTGCGCGAGATGGCCTACCTGAACAAGCGCCTGGAGATCGCACTTTCCGAGGAGGCGCCAGCGATCACGAGCACCTTCTACTTCGAGGGCGGCATCGTGTCGTTCGTCCGCGCGCTCAACCACGGCAAGGCCGTGGTCAACTCGATGCCGTGCTATGTCGACCGCGAGATCGAGGGTACGCAGGTCGAGGTCGCGCTGCAGTACAACGACACGTTCGTCGAAAACGTGATCGCGTTCGCGAACACCATCCACACCATCGAGGGCGGCAGCCATCTCACAGGTTTTCGCTCCGCGCTAACCAACGTCCTGAACCGCTACGCGCGCAAGGCCGGCATCCTCAAGGAGTCCGACCCCAACCTCACGGGCGAGGACGTGCGGGAGGGTTTGACGGCGGTCATCAGCGTCAAGGTGCTCGAGCCGCAGTTCGAAGGTCAGACCAAGGGAAAACTTGGCAACGCCGAGGTGCAGGGCCACGTTTCGCTGGCGCTGTCCGAGGGGCTGACCCAGTATCTCGAGGAGAGCCCGTCAGAAGGCCGGCGCATCATCGAGAAGTCGCTCACCGCGGCACGCGCGCGTGAGGCGGCACGCAAGGCGCGCGACCTGGTGCAGCGGAAGAGCCTGCTCGAGTCGAGCACGCTCCCCGGCAAGCTGGCCGACTGCTCGGAACGCGATCCGGCGTTGTCGGAGCTCTACATCGTCGAGGGTCTGTCCGCCGGTGGCACCGCGAAGGGCGGGCGCGACCGGAAGTTCCAGGCCATCCTCCCGATGCGCGGCAAGATTCTCAATGTCGAGAAGGCGCGCCTCGACAAGGTGCTGAGCTTCGAGGTCATCCGCGACCTCATCACGGCGATGGGCGCGGGCATCGGCGACAACTTCAACATCGAGAAGATGCGCTACCACCGGATCGTGAGCATGACCGACGCCGACGTCGACGGCAGCCACATCCGCACGCTGCTGCTCACATTCTTCTTCCGGCATTTTCCGGAGGTCATCGACCGCGGCTACCTCTACATGGCGCAGCCGCCGCTGTACAAGGTGTCGAAGGGCAAGCAGGTCGTGTGGTGCCGGTCCGAGGGCGACCGCGAGCGGGCGATGAAGCAGCTCGGCAAGAACGCAGAGGTCCAGCGCATGAAGGGACTCGGCGAGATGAACGCCAATGAGCTGTGGGACACCACCATGAACCCCGAGACGCGCGTGCTTCTACGTGTGCAGGTCGACGACGCCGCCGCGGCCAACGAGATATTCGAGAAGCTCATGGGCCCTGATGTCGAGCCGCGCAAGAAATTCATCCAGGCGCACGCCAAGAGCGTCCGGAACCTAGACATATAGCCTCGATGCGAATCGCTGTCGACGCCATGGGCGGCGACAACGCGCCGGAGCAGGTGCTGCAGGGCGCGACTCAAGCCGCCAACGAGATGGGCATTGACATCGCGATCGTCGGGCTGCCTGGCTCGGTGCAGCCGCTGCTCGACAAGCACCCGAAGCTCGTGCTGGTGCCATGCACGCAGGTCATCGGCATGGACGAGCATCCCGCGCAGGCAGTGCGGTCGAAGCCCGACTCATCGATGAGCGTGTGCGCGCACCTGTGCAAGGCAGGAAGGGCGGACGGCTGGATTTCGGCAGGCAACTCCGGAGCGATCATGGCCACAGCCCTCTTCGTGCAGGGCCGGATCAGAGGAGTCGAGCGCCCGGCCCTAGGGTCGGTGATCCCTACCCGCGACGGTTTCGCCTACTTTCTCGACGTCGGCGCCAACGTGGACTCGAAGCCCGAATACCTTGTGCAGTTCGCGACGATGGGCGCGGTGTATGCGCGCGAGATGATGGGCCGGCCGGAGCCTCGCGTGGGTCTGCTCAGCAACGGCGAGGAGGACGGCAAAGGCGACGAGCTCGTGCGCGAGGCCGGCAGGCGTTTGAAGGGCACCATGCGCGGATTCGTCGGCAACGTGGAGCCGAAAGACCTGTACGCGTCGAAAGCCGACGTGGTGGTGGCCGACGGCTTCGTCGGCAACGTGGCCATCAAGATGGCCGAGGCGACGGCCGAGTTCCTGTTCCGCAACCTGCGCGACGAGATCCCTCGCACGACGCGCGGCAAGCTTGGCGGACTGCTCATCCGCGACGGGGTAAGGCGGCTTCGCGCGCGCATCGACTGGAGGGAATTCGGAGGCGCCCCGCTGCTGGGAATCGACGGCGTCGCGGTCATCGCCCACGGCCGCTCTGACGCACGCGCCATCAAGAACGCCATCCGCGTCACGCGCGAGGCGGTGGACAACCAGCTCGTCGGTAAGATTCGCGCTGAGGTGGGCAAGTGACCAGGGAAAACGGGCGCACTCGCGTCGTCATCACCGGCATGGGCACGATCAATCCGCTCGGCAAGAACCTCGATGAGTACTGGGATGGGCTGATCGAAGGGCGGAGCACGGCTCGCACCGTCGAGGGCACCTATCCGACCGACAAGCTGCCAACCAAGTTCGCCTGCGAGATCCAGGGGTACGACCCGACGACCTACCTCGACCGGAAGGCAGCGTCGCGCATGTCGAGGTTCGCGCAGATGGCGGTCATCGCGTCAACCATGGCCCTGGAGGACGCTGCGCTCGACGTCTCGAAAGAGGACAGCTTCCGCGTCGGTGTCGACCTGGGCACGGGCATCGGGGGATTCATCGAGATGACGTCGGGCGCGGCGGCGTTCGGGATGAAAGGCCGCTTGCTGAATCCGCTTTACGCGGCGGTGATCCTCCCCAACATGGCTGCCGCGTCGGTGGCCATTCACTTTCGGATCCGCGGTCCCAACACCACGATGACCACCGCTTGCGCGGCGTCGACGCATGCGATCGGCGACGCTGCGCGCATCATCGAGCACGGTGACGCCGACGTGATGCTGGCGGGCGGCACCGAGGCCGGGCTGTGCGAGATAGGCATCTACGCGTTCGACGTAATCAAGGCCCTGTCCACGCGCAATGACGCGCCGGAGAAGGCGAGCCGGCCGTTCGATCGCGACCGGGACGGGTTCGTGGCTGGCGAAGGTGCCGGCGTGCTGGTGCTCGAGTCACTTGAGCACGCTGTGAACCGCGGAGCGCGCATATACGGCGAGGTGCTCGGCTTTGGACTCACCTGCGACGCATTTCACCAGGTCGCGCCGGATTCGACTGGCGAGGCGGCGGCGCAAGCGGTGACGCTGGCGATGAAGGACGCAGGCGTGGAGCCGGCCGACATCGACTACATCAACGCCCACGGAACCTCGACCCAGCTCAACGACGCCGGTGAGACCGCGGCTCTGAAGCTCGCGCTCGGCGAGCACGCATACAAGATCCCAATCAGCAGCACCAAGTCGATGATCGGACACCTTCTAGGCGCTGCCGGTGCGGTGGAAGCGATCGCGACGATCCTCACGATCAACCGCGGAATGATCCACCCGACCATCAACTACGAGAACCCGGATCCTGAATGTGACCTCGATTACGTGCCCAACACTGCGCGGCGCAAGGACGTGCGCATCGCGATGTCGAATGGTTTTGGTTTCGGCGGCCACAACGCGGTAGTGGTTCTCGGCAGGTTCGAGGAATAGATGGCGGACGACCCAAACATCGGCACCGTCCTGACGCGAAACCTCCAGGAGGAGATGCAGACCTCCTACATGGAGTACGCGATGTCCGTCATCATCAGCCGGGCCCTGCCCGACGTGCGTGACGGGCTCAAGCCGGTGCAGCGCCGGATCCTCTACGCGATGCAGCAGGCCGGCGCGACCTCAGCAAGCCGCTACCGCAAGTGCGCCGCGTTCGTCGGCGACGTGCTAAAGCTCTACCACCCGCACGGCGACACGTCCGTGTATGACGCGCTCGTGCGCATGGCGCAGCCCTTCTCGCTGCGCTATCCGCTGATCGATGGGCAGGGCAACTTCGGCAGCGTCGACGGCGACCCGCCGGCTGCCATGCGGTACACCGAGGCCCGGTTGGCGGCGATCACCGGCGACCTTATGGCGGACATCGAGAAGCAGACGGTCGACATGATCCCGAACTACGACGGCTCGGACGAAGAGCCGACTGTGCTGCCCGCGCGCATCCCGAACCTGCTCATCAACGGGGCCACCGGGATCGCCGTCGGCATGACCACAAACATCCCGCCGCACAACCTGCGCGAGATCGCCGCGGGCGTGAAGCACCTGATCGACAACCCCGAAGCGACCGGCGAGGACCTGCTGAGCTTCGTCAAGGGACCGGACTTTCCGACCGGCGGCCTGATCATGGGCACCGCAGGCATCAAGGCCGCTTACTCGACCGGCCACGGGCGCATCGTCGTGCGCGCGCGGCACACGTTCGAGCAAGCGAAGAACGGCCGCGAGCGGATCATCATCGACGAGCTTCCCTACGCCGTGAACAAGGCCACGCTGGTGGCGAAGATCGCCGAGCTGACAAACGAACGAAAGCTCGAAGGCATCGCCAACCTGGGCGACGAATCCGACCGGCAAGGCATGCGCATCGTCATCGAGCTCAAGCGCGAGGCGCAGGTTTACACCGTCCTCAACAACCTCTACAAGCACACCGCGCTGCAGCAGTCGTTCGGCGTGATCATGCTGGCGATCGTCGAGGGACGGCCGGTGGTGCTGAGCCTGAAGCAGGCGCTGCAGCTCTTCATCGACCACCGCCGCGATGTCGTCGTGCGGCGCACGAAGTTCGACCTGGAGAAAGCGCAGGAAAGGGCGCACATTCTCGAGGGCCTGAAGATCTGCCTCGACCACCTCGACGAGGTGATCAAGACGATCCGCGCGGCGTCCGACACGGAGACCGCGGCCAACCAGCTGCAGACGAAGTTCGGTCTGTCCGAGCGCCAGGCCCGGGCCGTGCTGGCCCTGACCCTGGGACGGCTGACGCGCCTGGAGCGGCACAAGATCGACGAGGAGTACGAGGGGGTCATCAAGACCATCGCGTACCTGGAGAGCATCCTGGCGAGCGACCTCAAGGTGCGCCAGCTCATCAAGGACGAGATGGACGACCTGACCAAGAAGTACGGCGACGACAGGCGCACCGAGATCAGCGAGCAGGAGGCGACCGAGCTGTCTGCCGAGGACCTCGTGCACAAAGAGGACGTGGTGGTCACCCTCACGCATCGGGGTTACGTGAAGCGGCAGCCCCAGCGCGTCTTCCGCGCGCAGAAGCGCGGCGGGGTCGGGCTGAAGGGCGCGCGGCCGACCGCCGGCGGCGAAGCGCCGAGCGGCACTCGTGAAGAGGATTACGCGGAGCACCTGCTCACCACGCACACTCACGCGTCGATCCTTTTCTTCACGCAGAGCGGCCGCGTTTTCCAGCTGCGCGTGCACGAGGTGCCTGAGCGCGAGCGTCAGGCCAAGGGCGTCCCGATCAACAACCTGATCGACGTCGGCGGCAACGAGCGTGTGACCGCGGTCTTCATCCGGCCCGAGTCGGAGACCGAGGCGCACTACATGCTGATGGTCACGAAGAACGGATACATAAAGAAGACGGCGCTGCGCGAGTACGCGAATGTGCGCCGCAACGGGCTCATCGCGATCAACCTCCAGGAAGGCGATGAGCTGGACTGGGTCACGCCGACGTCGGGCAAGGACGAGATCATCATCGCCACCACGCTGGGCAAAGCGATTCGCTTCGGCGAGAGCGAGGTGCGCGCGATGGGCCGGGACACGCAGGGCGTAATCGGCATCAAGCTCGGCAAGGGCGACACCGTGGCCGGCATGGGCACGGTCACCGGCGAAGGCGACGTGCTGGTCGTCACCGAGCGCGGCTACGGGAAGCGCACCCCGGTGGCCGAGTATCCGATGCACCATCGCGCGGGGCAGGGCGTCTTCACATTGAAGGTGACCGACCGCGTGGGCAAGCTGGCCGCGATGAGGGTGGTGCACGACCCCGAGGAAGAGGTGCTGATCATCAGCGCCAGCGGCATGGTGCTGCGCACCCCTGTGGGCGCGATCTCCCAGATCGGCCGCCAGACCCAGGGCGTCATCGTCATGCGCCTGACGACCGAAGATCCTGGAGTGGTGGCGATCGCTCCTGTGGGCGCCATCGAAGAGGGCGACGGTAAGGAGTGAGCCCCTTCGGCCCGTGGCTGCTGGTGCTGGGCGGGGGCGTGATCCTGATCGAGGGCGCGCTCGCCGGGGTGTGGAGCGTCAGGCTGGTCAGGCAGGGCCGGTCACTCTCGGCGAGGCTCGAACGAGAACGCGGCTTCGTCCAGGCCGACGTCGCGCGCTTGCGCGAGACGCTCGAAGAGACGCGCCGCCTGTGGGAGCCATGGCGACGGACGTTGCGCCGGCTGCGACATCCCCTCGTGGCCGCTCTGCTTGCCTCGTTCTGGAGGCGCGCGGCGGGCTAGCTCACCCCGGGTCCCTTAGGCCAAACTACTGGGCGGCATGCGTGAGGTTGAGAGCCAGGATCCTGCCACGTCCTTGAAGGCGGCCGAGGAGTCGGCGGTGGCGAGGGAGCGAGCCCGGATGGCCCGCGAGCTGCACGACGGGCTGGCGACCGACCTGGCGGGGGCGATCTCACTCTTCAAGGTTTACCTCGAGGGACACCGCGGCGATGCGAGCGATACGACCCTCATCAACATCTTCGAGATCCTCGAGCGGATGCTCAAGCAGGTGCGTGAGACGCTGGCCGAGCTGCGGCCGCGACCTATAGGGCCGGAAGGCCTCGTGGGCGATCTACGCCACCAGGCTGAGGAGTTCGCGCGCCTGTACGCGATCAGGGTCGAGATCGCGAGCAGTGGAACCGAGGACATGCTTCCGCCGCCGCAGCGCGAGGTCGTCAACCAGGTCGTCCGTGAGGCTTTGACCAACGTCCGAAAGCATTCCGGTTCGTCGATCTGCCGGGTGCGCATGCATTTCGCCGCGCGACCGTTCCTGGTCGAGGTCTCGGACGAAGGCAGGGGATTCGCGTCGTCCCAGGCCCACGGCTACGGGCTCGTGGGAATGCGTGAGCGCGCGGCTGGAATCGGCGGCAGGCTGGAGGTGGTGAGCACCGAGGGTCGGGGCACGACGGTATTTCTCTTCGGACCGCGCTGAACAGACCAGCGTGGCCGAGCGCCACGACCCTCTTCATCGTGGTGCTCGGTCTGTTTGCCGGGGATCTGGTGGTCCCCGCCCGTGTGGCCGCTCGAACCCCACTAGAGGATCCATCCCCTCACCACACGCATACCGGTATCCGGTGCGGCGTTCGCTGGTTCAGCTTTCGCTTCACCGAGCTCATCAGCGCATCCGTCTCGACCTGACCTGCTTTGATCGCCCGGGCGATCTCCTCGCGTGACATGCCACAGCTCATTAGCTGCACGACCTCTGCCTCGGCCCCGCTCATCCGGCCGAGCGGACCGCGCAGAGACGAGATGATCGGGGCAAGTGCCGCGCTGAGGCCGATCGCGTACTGCACGTCCTCTTCCGAGTACCAGTAGTCGCGCCTGCAGCCGAGCACGAGCAGGCCGATCGGCCGCTCCTCAGGCTGACCGATCGGCGCGTACATGATCGCCGGCCAATCGAGCTCCCAGTCGAAGCCGGCGGCCGGAGTTGTGTAAGGAAAGACGGAGTTCACCACGACCGGCCGCTGCTCGAAAAGCGCGCGGCGCGACAGCGGCTGCAGGGGACGAGCCTGCAGCAGCCGCCGCGATATCTCTGATGCTGCAACCGGCTGCAGCGCCCCTCCGCGTAGTAAGCCGACGACCCAACGGTCGTGCGACAGGACTTCGAGGGCCAGCCCCAGTCGGCGCCTGGCTTCCTGTAAATCAAGGAGCTGGCCCATGCGCTCAGGCTATGCACGTCAGGATTCGCTGACCTCAGCCCAGCTTCATCGTTTCCTCAGGATTCGCTGAACCTTTTCGTGTTAGCGTCCTGCCGGGGATGGGCTCGCCCGCCAGGTTGCTCGTCGTCGACGACGAACCGCGCACCGCAGAGGTCACCGCGGAGCTGCTCAGGCGCGCGGGTTACGCGGTGGACGTCGCGCTCAGCGGCACGGAAGCGCTGTCGCGCGTGAGGTCGGAAATCCCTGATCTGATGCTGCTCGACTACGAGATGCCCGACATGGACGCACCCGAGGTGCTCGACCAGCTGCGGTCGGGATCCGATCGCCTTTCGTTTCCCGTGATCATCTTCACCGGCGCGCGGCCCTCGCCGGGCGACCAGGTGCTGAGCATCGAGCGAGGGGCGGCCGACTACATCGCCAAGGGGACGGACCGCCAGGTGTTGCTGGCGCGTGTGCGCGGTGCGCTGCGCGACCGCACGCCTTCAGGCCGGGCGCTGGTGCGAGGACGTCTCCGCGTCGATCTCGCGCGCATGTCCGCCACGCTGGAAGGCCGCGAGCTGCACCTCGAGGGACGGCCGCTCGCAACGCTGCAGATCCTGGCCGAGAAGCCCGGCGAGGTCGTGTCGCGCAACGAGCTGCTCGAGCGCGCGTGGGGCACGCACTACGCGGGATTCGAGCACAGCGTGGAGCAGGCGGTGCATGAGGTGCGCCGTGCGCTGGGCGAGCCGGGCTGGATCGAGACGGTACGTGGGATCGGATACCGGTTCGTCACGCAGGCCTGAACGGCCGGCGGCACTGCACCGCCTGCGCTCGACGCTCGCGCGATTGAAGGCCGAGCTGGAGATGGCCGAAGCCGACGGCACGGAGCCGCCGATCGAGAGGCTGCTCGAGGACATCGATGAGGCCTTCGCGCACCTGAGCGAGGCGGAGGAGGCCGAGCGTCCGACCGTTCGGGTCCTCGTGGTGGATGACGACGAGCGCCTCGCAGAGATCACCGCACGAGGTTTGCGACGTCTTGGCTTCGAGGCCGACTCTATGTCCAGGCTGCCGAGCTCATTTGGCGGTGCCGTCCCAGTGGTCGACCTCGGCATCCTGGAGGGCGCGGGCAGCGATGTGCTGGCGGCGGTGCGTGCGGCCCGGCCGATAGTGGTCACGGGAGCAACCGACCGGCCTTCGCGCGCCATGGCGGATAACCTCGCTGCGACCGACTACTTGCTCAAGCCGGTCGAGCTCGACGAGCTGGCCGCGGCGATCAAGCGCCGGATGAAGTAAGGCCGCAGGCCGCTGCTTTACGGGTTGAAAGGAGGCAGCGACACTGTGAAGACGGCGCCTCGGCGGCCCCCGTCATACGTCAGCTGGCCCTGGTGTTCCCGGACGATGCCGTAGGACATGAAAAGGCCAAGGCCGGTGCCGCCTTCCTTAGTGGTGAAATGCGGCTCGAACAGGTGGTGCCGGTGGTCATCCGATATACCGGGGCCATTGTCCGCAACGCTCACGTAAGGCCAGCCGTTGTTGCGGCGGCCGGTCGAAATGTCGACGCGCCCGCCGTGGCTGACCGCGTCGATGGCGTTGTTCAAGAGGTTGGTCATGACCTCACGCATGAGGAGCGGATCGGCCTTGACCCCGACGTCCGTCGGCGCTTCATGCATGGCGAGCTGGACCTCTTTGCCACGAGCACGGGATCGGGCCATTCCGACCGCGCGCGTGACAAGCTCGTTGAGGTCGACGGGATTGGGTGCATAGCTGACCTTTGGCGTCGCGCCCTGAGCAAGATCGCGCAGGACGGCGACAGCGTCGTTGGCGGCGTCAGTCGCTGTCTCGATGCTTTCGCGGTCGGGGCTCTCGAGCTTCCGCGGGTCGATCTCCTTTAGGTACGCAAGGGCCGTTGCCATGTGGTTGCGAAGGTTGTGAACCACCCCTTCGACGGCACGGCTGTGGAAGAGGTGGCGATCGGCGTCGGAGAGCTCCGACTCGAGCACTCGACGAACGCGCCGGCCGGCGATGGTGTCCGTGAGTGCCAGGGCCAAGACGCAAACGATCGTCGCAAGGAAGTAGCCAAGTAGGGAGCCATCCAGTACGTAGCTGATCAGAAGGCCGGCAAGTGCAAAGTATCCGAAGGCTATGAAGAAGGAAGCAGTGACATTGTGTCGAAAGACTGCGGCCGGGGATTCCCGGCGTAACAGCCCAAGTGCGACTGACGCAAGCACTAGGTTCGCCAGCGTCACTGTGAGCAGCACCAAAACTCGCCCGGCGAACGCGGGAGGATGAGCGCCACCCATCGCAACTGAAACGAGCGCTCCCGCCGACGTTGCCAAAGCGAAGGTCAGAGAGTTACCAAGGAGCGGCCAAGGCGCCCGCGCATTTTCTATCCCGACCAGCAATGAGACTAGGGTCGCGTCCAAGGGATTAAGCAATATCGCAGCGGCAACCGCAATGATTCCGGTCAGGGTGAGTCGCCCTCGCTCGAGCTTGACGACCGGGAGGCTCATCAGGGCGGCAGCGACCGCCAGGTAGACGACATTCGTCACAAGATCGGTCCGGACGGCGTCATCAGTGCGGAACGCGACGTTCACGGCGACCAGCACTGCGATAAGTCCGAGCAGAAATGCCCAAGCAGCTGTAAGGCGTTTCATACCTAGTTGCTAAGCTGCTCCCATCGATAAGTCGACTCCGACCGCTCGGACCTTAAGGGTGCTGGTCGTAGACGATAGCGTGGTGCCCCGCGCAGCGGCGAAGAGCTTGCTTGCAGCGGCACATGGTCTTCGATTGGTTGGAGAAGCCGCGTCTGCGCAGGAAGCCTTTCGGCAGGTCGCCGCCCTCAAACCCGACCTCGTCCTGATGGACGTCCACATGCCAGACATCGATGGCCCTCAGGCGGCTAGGGAGCTCCTTGCTCGGCACCCTTCCCTGAAAGTGATCGCGTGGACCGTGTCCGAGTCAAGCGATGATCTTCTGCGAATGATGCAGGCAGGGTGCTCTGGCTACGTCCTGAAAGAGGCGGGTCCTGCCGAGCTCCAGAACGCCCTACTGTCGGTCGCGCGAAGCCAAAATCCTGTTCCAAGACGAATGATTCCAGAGGTCCTGCGACGAATAGGCGAGCGGACCCCTTTATCGCAGAGCACGACGGTCTCACTCACTTCTCGCGAGATGCAGATCTTGAGAGGTATCGCCAAAGGGTATACGAGCAAGAAACTCGCACAGGAATCACGGCTCGCCGTCCCCTCGGTTGAAAGCCACCTCCGAAACATCTACCGGAAGCTGAATGCGAGTAACCGGGGTGAGGCCGTAAGCACGGCACTCAAATTAGGGCTGATCACGCTGGCCGACCTCTGACCCAGGGCCGCGCCCTCATCAATTTCAATGACCGCGCTTCATTGAATTTGACGATTCTCAGGTCTGGGTCGCTGGCAGAAACTCTCCACACGACAGTGACCTGGAAAACGAACGATTCTGAATCAGTCCGGTAGGGGAGGAGAGGATCAATGGCACGTATGTGGAAGCGGCTGATGCGTAGCGCGAGTCGGCCACGAGTCGTCGGAAGCTGGCTGCTGTAACCCCCTAGAGTGCGCCCGCCTCAGGCGGGCATCTTGCATGGCCTTGGCAGGGGGAGCATCCGGAACCGAAGGCTAGAATTCGACAGTTGCCGCGATTTCGGAGTCTGCCCTGGAAGGCGAGACTTTACGTAGCGACGGCTCTTGTCGTAAGCGCCCTTGGCATCAGCCTGGGGTGGCGCTTGCGACCGCTCACCCTGGCGGACGCCCCGATGTTGCTGTACCTGGCCGTTGGCACGCAGCTGGCCGCGCTGCTGCCAATACGGTGGCGTAACGGTGTTCAATCGGTTGTCGATCCCCTCCTCTTAGCAGCGGGCCTTTTTGCTCCGGGCGCCGGAGTCGGACTCCTAGCTTGGCTGGCGACCTTTGATGGACGTGTTCCCGGCCGAGGTACAACGTGGTGGATCCTGGCGTTCAACCGAGCGATGCTCTGCATTGCCCATGCCTTTCCATCCCTAGCGGTCGCCTACTTACTTCCCAGTGATCCCTGGAGCCTTCCGATCAAGACGGGCGCATACGTCCTCATGTCGATCGCCGTGAATTACCTAATGGCAGCGCGCGCTCTGTCTTTCGTGAGTCGCACGAGTTTTTGGGCCACTCTCGAACAAAACGTCGGCGGCCTTTCGACACTGACATCGACGGTGATCCTGAATTTTTCGGGTGGGATTCTCTACTTAGTCCTTGCTGAGACTCCCGACAACGTCGGCTATCTCATGGCGCCAGCCCTTTTTGGGTTCATCCTCGCTGTCAGGGGAAACGTTGCCGACGCGCAACGCCAGACCGAGCTGAAGGATCAGACCCTCGAGCTGGCCGCCCAGGCGCTCGACGCTCGAGACCGTTACACCGAGTCCCATTCGATTCGAGTGGCGGAGCTTTCCGGCCGGCTGGGCGAACACCTGGAGCTCGGTGATCGCGAGTGCGATCTTCTGCGAACCGCCGGATCGCTGCACGACCTCGGAAAGATCGGAGTTAGGGACGACATTCTCAACAAGCCGGGGCCGCTCACCGACGAGGAGTGGGAGGTCATGCGCAAGCACCCCGACATTGGGGCGGACATGATCGCTCAGCACTCAGCACTGACCGCAGTCGCTCCGCTTGTGCGTCACCACCACGAGCGCTGGGACGGTAGCGGTTATCCCGCGGGCCTCAAAGGCGATGTAATCCCGTTCGGGGCCCGCATCCTGTCGGTGGCTGACTCGTTCGACACGATCACCGGCACCCGTCTTTACCGGCGCTCGCTCATGACGCCACTCGAAGGTGTTGAGGACATCAGCCGCAGAGCCAGCCATTGGTATGACCCGAACGTCGTGGATGCGCTGCGTGCGCTGCACGGAATGGAACCACTCCCCCTCTCGGACAGGCCGCAAGTGCCGCGGCGCATCACGGCATGGAATGTGCTCAGGAGCAATCCGGGCTTTGCGCGGCTGCTGGCCGCGATCGGCATCTCAGGACTGGGTGATCCGCTTACCCAGGTCGCAGCCTTGGTGTCGATCTATGTGGCGACCGGCGGTAAAACGCTGGCGGTCGCGGCCGCGTTCATCGCGCAGGCTGCGGCGACAATCCTGATGGGTGGCGCGCTCGGGGGAATCGCCGATCGGTTCGCGCGCAAGCGCCTCGTCGTGTACCTCGAACTGGCGCGTGCCGCGCTGTTGGTCGCGACTCCATTCGTGGTTGCGTCCTCCATCTGGATGCTGGTCCCGGTGTTGTTCGTGCTCGCGGCCATCAACTCTGTGGTCGCTCCGGCCAAGCAAGCAGCGGTGCCGACGTTGGTGGCGCCCGGTCAGGTGGGTAAGGCGAACTCGATGGTCACCGCGACGATGACCGCGTGCGGCGCTTTGGGCTTCGGACTCGCCGGCGCAACCCTGGCGCTCGCACAACAGTTCACCATCCCGCATCCGACAACGGTGCTTTTCATCACTGACGCGGTGACCTTCGCTGTTGCCGCCCTCCTCGTGGCGAGAATCCCATTCCTCGGAGGCGGGACGACGACCACGCGAGTGACTGGCGCCTGGCGGCGGACGTGGGCGCTCGACGCGGTCCGTTCGCACCTGACCGTGGGGGCAATGGCCGCTTTCCTGCTTGCAATGAGCTTTCCGGCTCTTCTCGCGCTCGCCTATCGCATCGAGCCGCAGGCAGGAGGTCCCACCTACTCAGTTCTCGAGCTGGTTCTGTCGGCCGGCCTGTTTATCGGATCCCTGGTGGTGGGTCGCTCCCAGGCCATCGGATCGATGCGAACCGCCGGTGTCGGTTTGCTTGTGACCGGCCTGTTTTCGCTCGCGATGACTCTCACCAATGAGGTCTATTTCGTCGCCGCTGCTCTTTTCATCGCCTCGTTGGGCAACGCGATCTACTGGGTCGCCAATCAAACAGCCCTGGTCGAGGCTGCCGATGCGTCGAACCGCGGCAGCGTGATGGCGACCCGTTTCGGCCTCGTGCAGACAGCGAGCATCGCCGGCGCGGCAGTCGGCGGTTTCGTCACCCAGGCGTATGGGCCGCAGAACGGGCCTCTTGTCGCTTATGGCGTGCTCGCGATAGGCCTGATCCTCCTCGGCATGTTCGCGCTGGCCGCGGGCCGGCAAACCATCAACCCGCTGCATGGCCTGCCGTACGAGGAGGCCATGCTGAGGCCGGCTGAAGTGGGATCGCCCGCCGAGTAAGCGGGCCGAATTGGGCCCTGGGGCTAACCGGGACGCCCCCTGAGATGCCTCATTCATACTGCTGCGTACCTTGCGCAACCCTCGCCCGGCGGGCTCCCCGCACGAGCCGGAATCCACCGAGCCGGCGACTCGGCCGACGGCCGTCGCTGTCGCCTGGTCGCTCGATCCCCGCCGCCGCCGCCTGTACCTCCAGCTCGCGTTCGGGCTCGGCTCGGCCCTGGTCGCAGTGCTCGTCCTCTACCTCATCCGCGACGTGCTTGGCGCCTTCGTGCTGGGCGCGGCGATCGCCTTCCTGATCCAGCCAGCCATCCACCGGCTTACCGAGCTCGGCCTGCCCCGAATCCTCGCCATCGGGCTGATCTTCGTGGTGATCCTGCTGGCGCTCGCCGGCATCGTGCTTCTGGTCCTGCCGCTCTTCATCGGCGAGGTCGGCCAGCTCCAGTCGCAGGCGCCGAGCCTGGCCAACGAGGCCCAGCGCCGGATCACCGAGCTGCAGGGCTCGCCCGTAAGCATCTTCGGCTTCAACGTCAACCTCTCCAGCTCGGTCGAGACGGTGAGCTCGCACCTGCGCGACTACCTGCTCGGCCAGTTCGGCAACGCTGTCAGCATCGGCCTCACCGCGCTGACGACGTTGCTCCAGATCCTCTTGATGTTCGTGGTCGCGTTCCTGCTCGCTTTGGACGCGCATTCGGTGCGGCGCGTGCTTCGCCGCCTGGTGCCCAACGACTACCGCAGCGACTTCGATCAGATCTGGCGCCGCGTGCGGCGAATGCTTTACGGGTACGTGAGGGGCCAGATCATCGTCGCCGGCATGATCGGCATCCTCAGCGGCATCGGCTGCGCCGCGCTCGGCCTGCCCGACGCCGTCGCGCTCGGCCTGATCGCCGGCATCACCGCGATCATTCCCTACCTCGGACCATTTATCGGCGCGCTGCCCGCAGTGCTGGTGGGCCTTGCTTCAGGCGGCCCCTTCAAGGCGCTGCTCGTGGTCGGCCTCTACTTCCTGATCTCGAACGTGATACTCAACTTCGTATACCCCAAGGTGATGGGCGACGCGGTGCGGCTGCCACCCCTTCTCGTCATCGTCGCGTTGATCGCGGGTTTCAGCTGGGCCGGAATCCTCGGCATGTTCGTCGCGGTGCCGCTGGCGGCGACATTGAGGATCGTGTTCGACCACATCTATCCGCGCCTGTATGAGCAGAAGCCGGCGTGAAGATCGCCGTCTTCTCGGACATTCACGCCAACTGGCAGGGCCTCGAAGCCGTCATGGAGGACTGCCCGCCCGTGGACGAGACGCTCTGCCTCGGTGACGTCGTCGGTTACGGCGGTGATCCGAAACGTTGTGTCGACGAGGTCATGGACAACGGGTGGCTCACGCTGGTCGGCAACCACGATCGCGCTTGCACGGACCCGGAGATCCTCGAATGGTTCAACGACGACGCGGCCACCGTGGTGCGCTGGACGGTCGACGTGATCGGACCGGAACGTCTCGAGTGGCTGCGGGATCTACCCGACAGCCACACCAAAGAGAACGTCCTGCTGGTCCACGCCAGCCCGCGCGATCACATCTACGAATACGTCCTCGACAGTGCGGTCGCGCATGCAAACCTCGAGCTGCTGCGCGGCAAGCTGTGCCTTCACGGCCACACGCACGTGCCGGGCATATTCGGCTTCTCGGACGGCCAGGTCACCCACGATTACCGAGTGGACACTTTCCGACTCGCCGGCCCCGCGCTTGTGAATCCCGGCAGCATCGGCCAGCCGCGTGATGGCATACCGATGGCTAGCTACGGCATCTGGGATGTCGACGAGGGAACCTTCGAGTTCAGGCGCGTCCGCTATGACATCGGAGGTGCACAGCAGGCGATACGCGAAGCGCAGCTGCCGGAACGATTTGCGGCTCGCCTAGAAACAGGTCGATGAAGCGCTGGGCGGCCCGCCGCTGGCGGCGCCTCGCATTCGCCGGAGCCGCCGGAGCCGGCATCGGTTGTTTTCTCGCATGGGCGGCCAACTGGTTCGTGTTCATCAGCGGCAACCTGCAGGGTCCTGACTTCTTCTCGTTCTACGCAGCCGCCGAGATCTTCGTCAAGCAGGGCCCGTCGAGCGTGTACGACATCCTCACGCAGAAGCAGTACGAGATCGCGATCACGCAACGTCCGGCGGATTCGTTCATCGTGCTGCCTTACTTTCATCCGCCGTTCTACACGCTGCTCATCGCGCCGCTCGCGTTCCTGAGCTACCGCGCCGCCTACTACGCGATGACCGCGTTCAACGTCGCGCTGCTCATCGCGCTCGCGGTGATCCTGGTCCGTGGCAGCCTGCGGGTGCATGGGCGCGCGGTGATCGTCGCCGTGTCGCTCATCGCCGGTTTCCTCCCGGTATTCGTGACGATCCTCCAGGGTCAGTCCGACCTCGTGGTGCTCGTGCCACTCGCCGGCGCGTACATGGCGTGGTCGCGCGGACGTGCCGGGTGGGCCGGCGTGCTCAGCGCGCTTGCGTTCTCCAAGCCGCAGCTGCTGCTTCTCATCCCGATTCTGTTCATCACCCGGCGTTCATGGCGTGCCATGGCCGGATTCGCGGGGACTGTGCTGGGCCTGGCAGTCGTGTCCATCGCAGGCTTCGGTTTGAACCCGGTGCTCGAATACGTGAGCTCGGTCGGCTCGTGGGCGATCGGCGGGCAGCTGCCGACTCACGGCCAGGCCGTCTACACGGACACAGCCGTCTACTCGCTGCGCCACATCCTCGAGATCCTGCCCGGAGGCGGAAAGGTGATCGCCTTCGCGATCCTGGTCGGGCTCCTGGCGCTGGTGGCGGTCTCCTTGAGCTGGCGGCCGGACAAGCCGCGCCTGGACTTCGCACTGGCGGTGGCCGCCTCGTTGGTGCTCAGCCCGCACCAGAACGTGCACGACCTGGCGCTGCTCGTGATTCCCGGATTCGCGCTGGCCGACCTGGCGCTGAGCGGCCGCCTGAGGTGGCCAGGCATGGCGGGGCTGGTGCTCGGGCTGGCCTACGCCGCCATCAACCTGAGTCTTGCCACCAGCCTCTGGGCTGCAGCCGGCGGCGCTCTCGCGATCGCCGCGTTCTTGACCCTGGAGCGGATGGCGGTCCGCCCTGACCCCGTGGCGCTGACCGAGCAGCGCTGGCAGGGGCCGCGACCTCATCGCGTGATCGTGCTGCCCGCCTACCGCGCGGCCAAGACGCTGGCCGAGGTGGTAGGCGACATACCGAAGGGCCATGCCGACCGGATCCTTCTGGTCGATGACGCCAGCGCCGATGCGACGGTCAGCGTGGCGACTGCGCTGAACCTGGACGTCATTCGCCACACGCGAAACCTGGGATACGGGGGCAACCAGAAGACCTGCTACAGGCGCGCGCTGCAGATGGGCGCGGACGTGGTCGTGATGCTGCACCCTGACGGCCAGTACGACCCCGCGATCATCCCGAACCTGTGTCGAGTCATCGAGGACGGCGAGGCCGACATCGTCCTCGGCTCGCGCTGGCTGGGCCTCGACCCGGCCAAGGCCGGCATGCCGTGGTGGAAGCGGCTCGGCAACCGGTTCCTGACCGCGACCGAGAACCGCATCCTGGGCCTGAGGCTTTCCGAGTACCACACCGGCTACCGCGCTTACTCGCGGCGGTTCCTGGAGACGATTCCCTTTCTCGAGAACAGCGACGACTTCGTGTTCGATACGCAGGTCCTCATCCAGGCGTCGACGTTTGGTTTCAAGATCGGCGAGGTGCCCGCCATCGGCAGGTACCACGAGGACGCGAGCTCGGTCAGCTTCAAGACGTCGACGGTGTACGGGCTAAAGACGCTGGCGGCGCTGCTGACTTATGTCGCGCACCGCTCCGGCTTTCCGAGCCGGTGGCTCACGCCGCGGTCAAATACCGACGAACAGCCGCTTGCGGTAAGCCAGGTAGCCCACCACAGCCATGTTCAATAGCAGCGCGCCGACGCGGAACAGCGTCACCTTGTGCACTACCTCGTAGGCCTCGAACGGGATGAGCACGCCCGTCGCGATGACTGTCAGGTACTCGGCCCAGCGCCGGCGCATCGCAAGGCCGATGCCTTCAGTGCCTTCGAGCACCGCGTAGGCGAACGCGCCGATCGCCAGCAGGGTCATGTGAGGGAAGTTGCCGATCATCACGAGCAGACGGAAGAACAGCTGCTCGAAGATCGTCTCGTCGGTGTCGAGGTTCAGCTGCTGCTGGGCAGACGCGGCCCACTGGGTCAGCCAACCTTCCCGACCGGCGACCAGGAGTCCGACGCCCAGCGCGATCAGGACCAGGGCCTTCCCGATGCGCTCGATGATGATCACCTTGATGAACGCGTCGTGCTCGCCGCCGATGGTGTTCAGCTCGGCCAGCAGTCGGGCGAAATAGTGCGGTCTGCGCCTGTTGGCCTCGTCGGACATGGCGAGACGTTAACAAGCTGGGTTGGCAGGCGGTTTTGAAATTTCTAACGTGAGCGGCGGTGTGCAGGCTGGGGGCGGGAGCCGCACGGGGGGTAGGGGGCGGGCCCGGCGGGCGGAGCGCGGCGAGTTGCGGGCGCTGGCCTTTAGGCCTGGTGCTCGCGGTGCTCGCGGAACAGGAGCACCCGGCAGTTGGCGTTCTTCAGAACGTACGGCACCGTCTTGCCCAGGTTGAACTCGCCGAACCGCCGCTTGTACGGCAGCCCCATCACGAGCAGCTCCGCGCCCCATTCGACCGCCTCGTCGACCAGCGCCGGCCCCGTATCGCGGGCCTGCACCAGCTCCGTCTCCACGTTCAATTGCGCCTCGGTCGCCAGCTGCTCGACCTCGTCCAGGATCTTCTCCCCACGCTCGACCACCTCATCCATCACCGCGCCCAGAGGCAGCGAGCGGTTGACCTCGATGATGTGCACGCCGTAGAGCTTCCCGTGCGCGTCGGTCATGCTGCAGGCGAGCCGCACCACCTCGGCGTCGATGCCCTGGCCGCCGACGGCGACCATGACCTTCTTGGCGACCGGTCCGTGCGCGTGGTCAGCCATGTCGGCGGCTACTGGTTGTCCGGGCCGCGCCGCAGCCGGCGCACCAGCACGTAAGCGCCGAACAGGAACGCCCCAATCGCCGTGGCAAACGCCAGCCCCGTGGACACCGGATCCAGCCCCGGATGCACTGTCAGGTACACCGCCACCCACACGCCGATGGCGATCGCCATGAGGCCCAGCAGCGTGAACGGGAAGCGCACCGCGAACCATGCTAGCCCACGCGTGAGGGGCCCGGATGGCGCCTCCACGGGCCTCCCTATAATCGAGGCGCGTTGAAGATCGTGATCGTTGGCTGCGGTCGCGTCGGATCCCAGATCGCGTCCGAAATGGACCGCACCGGGCACGACGTAACCATCATCGACCGCGACCCCAACCAGTTCTCGCGGGCATCCCAGCGGGGCGTCCTGACCAACGACTTCAAGGGCAACCAGGTCGTCGGCAACGGCACCGACGCGGAGGTCCTGCGCAGGGCCGGCGTGGAAGACGCCGACGGCTTCGTGGCAGTGACCGAAGGCGACAACCGCAACATCATGGCCGCCCAGATCGCCAAGCACGTCTTCAAGGTTCCCCGCGTCGTCTGCCGCATCTACGACCCGGAGCGCGCCGAGGCTTACGAGAAGCTCGGGCTACACACGATCTGCCCCACAATCGATGGCGCCAAGCGCATCGAGAAGACGCTGCTGCAGCAATGAGGTCGCATTCATGTACGTGATCGTCGTCGGCGGAGGCACAGTCGGCTATTACCTTTCGCGCGACCTGCTGGACCGCGGCCACGAGGTGACGCTCATCGAGAAAGAAGCGCGGCGAGCCGACTGGCTCGAGACCCAGCTCGGCAGCATAGTCATGCGCGGTGACGGATGCGAGGTGAAGTTTCTATCCCAGACAGGCATCGAGCGCGCGGATGCGATCGTCGCGGTCACCGCGGACGATGAGGACAACCTCATCGCCCTGCAGATGGCCAAGCGTCATTTCAACGTGAAGAAGACGATCGCGCGCGTGAACAATCCCTCGAACGTTGAGATCTTCAAAACACTCGGCGTCGATGACGCTGTATCAGCGACCGAGATCCTTCTCGGCGCCCTGGAACCCCCGATCACCACCTGACGAAACGATCGAAGAGTAAAAGGACCGCCGGCCGAAGCCGAGGCGGTCCCTCACTCCCCCTTTGCTTTACACAGTCGCCTTGCCGATCTTGTAGATCTTCGTGCCGCAGTTCGGACACGTGCCTACTGTTGCCGGCTTGCCGTTCTTCATCGTGATGGGCTGAGGGTCTTTCATTTCGACCTTTCGCTTGTCTTTCAGGCAGTAGCCTTCCACTAGTTCACCATCCTTTATTTGGTATCCGTTGCCCGGGCGACTCGGCCCATTCTAGGGACCCTCCAACTCGAATTCAACCCGAGTTCAGGAAGCATCCGATTTTTGGTGTCCCAAATCACCATGGAAAGTCGTGAGAAATGAGGGCTCAAACGCGCTTCGCGCAGCCTCGTCATAGAGGACAAATCGCACCTCTGACGGCTCCCATCCGTCGTGAAGCGCGCGGCTCAGGCACGTCGCCATGATGCGCGCGCATTCGTCCAGCGGAAAACCTGCGATGCCAGTGCCCACCGCCGGTACGGCCACGGTATCGAAGGCGCTGCGCCGGGCAATTTCAAAAGTCGCGGTCATCGATGCTTGCAGCGAGGTCGCGGTTGTGCGTCCGCCCAGCGCCATGCTCGCCGCGTGGATGACGTGGCGCGCCTTCAGCTGCCCGCCGCCCGTGATTGCGGCCTCGCCGACGCGGACCGGCCCATGCGCAGTGCATTCGTCCTGGATCGACGGACCGCCGCGCCGCCTGATGGCGCCCGCCACTCCACCTCCCAGCACGAGGTCGTTGTTGGCGGCGTTGACGATGGCGTCGACGTCCTGATCGGTCAGGTCGCCGACGGTGATGACGATTCGCCGGGCAGGCATTCCATCACCTCCTCCAGGCGCGAGTCCAGCTGCGCTCGCGTCGCGCGCGCGATGCTGCGCAGCCCGATGTCTTCGATTGTGATGGATGCGCACGCCACACCCCACGCCAGCGCTTCGCGGATGGCGCTGGGTTCACCGCCCGACACGAGCCAGTGCGCGAGCATCCCGGCTGCGGTCGCGTCGCCGGCGCCGGTGGTGTCGACGATGGGATGCGTACGCAGCGCGGGCACGTGCACCGATCCATCGTTCGTGTAGGCGGTAACGCCGCGCTCTCCAGCTTTCAGAACAAGACCCTCGAGCAACCACCGACGCCGGAACTCCTGCGGCTCGACGCCGCCCAGAGCAGCGAACTCCTCGTGGTTGCAGAAGTACCAGCGCGCACGGCGCAGTACGTCGCCCGCCTCGACAGGCTGAGCTCGCACGTACGACAGCATCGCGTCAGCCGCCAAAAGGCTCGAGCCGGCGAGCCCGGAGGCAACCTGCGCCTGCCGGTCAGGCCGCATCGAACCGGCGAAAGACCATCCCGAGTAGCCGGGCGGCAGCCCTGGTTGCCAGTGGTCGTAGATCGAGTCCTGGCTGCCGAAGTCGATGTTGCGGCCGCCCTCCTGGTGAGCTCGCCAACGGTAAGTCGGCGCGTCGATCACCTGCAGATGACTGAGATCGACCGGCCGAGACCCGACCACCTCCTCGACCAGTGGCGCCTTATCCTTGCCGACCGGCGCGACGACCTGCACCGGCGTGATCAGGCTCGCCGCCAGCGCGAAGTACAGCGCGGAGCCGCCCAGCTCGTTTTCGACGTGACCAAACGATCCGTCGAGCGTGTCGAGTGCGATCGATCCCGCGACGAGAAGTTCCGCGCTCACGCGCGCCGCGTGGTGCCGCTCGCAGAGGTGACGACATGCCGCGCCCGCGCCAGCTTCTCGAGGAAGTCGGATGGCCCGTCGTATTCGTCCATCTCCATCCAGCTGCGCCCGATCTCCTCGATCCCATGTGAGTCCGAGCCGGTGGCCCCGACCTTGCCGAGCTCCACTGCCAGCTCGGCGGCGGCGCGATTCGCGCCCGGCTCGGCCCATGGGTTGTACGTCTCGATGATGTCGATGCGGTCGGCCAGCTCGACGATGCGCTCGCTGCGAAAGTGCGATCGGTTGCGGTCGAGCGGATGCGGGATGTAAGTGAGGCCGCCCATCTCGTGGATGAGGTCCAACGCTTCCTCAGGCCGCAGGTAAGGCCGCACGCGTCGAGTGATGAAAAGGCCGATGACCTCACCCTCTCGTGTCTTCGCCTCTTCGCCGACGATGGTCAGCTCCGGAGCGAGCTTCGCCAGCTCGAGCGCGCCCTCGGCGGTGTTGTGATCGGTCAGCGCGATGCGGTCGAGGCCGCATTCGCGAGCGCGCTCGATCAGCGCGTCGAGCGAGGTGAAGCTGTCGTGCGAATAGCGCGAGTGGAGATGCAGGTCGACCCGCACGCGAACGAGTCTAAGAGACCCGGGTTGCCTCGCTGAGCTGCCGCCGGCGAGCACCGGCGAATAGTGGGATCACGTCAGCCGGGCCGCGACTCTGGCAAGCCTGCTCCATGAGCGCCGCCTGCGCGTCGTAGATGATCTCCATCACCTGCGTCGGCCTGCGCAAACGGCCGAGCCGCGCGGGCAATTCGGGATGGGCGTGACGCAGCACGACCATCAAGCGTGCGACCAGCCATCCAGGCACGATGCGCATCTCTTGCACCATGCACTCTTCGACCCAATAGAGCAGATCATCTGATTCGCGCAGCAAGCGCCGCGGAGTCATCGCCTGCTTGCGCCGTCGATGCCATCTGAAATGCTGGTCTTGCTCTTCGATCGTTTGCTGGAGCATTGAATACCCACTATATCAGCGGTTTCCCGCGCCACTTTTCATTTTCGCGGGGTAATAGAGAGTGCGCCAACCACCCGCTGCCGGAATCAGGTGCACTTGACGATCAAGCGTCCAGTCCTTCCACTGCTCGCGCACGCGATATCGCAACACCATCTGCGCGACGTTGCTGTACGTGCGCTCGTGGCGAATGTCGGTCCACGACTCCAGCACCTTCACGTTGAGCACCTGCACGTCAAGCAGCTCGGTGTCATCACCGAGGCGTGGAATTTCGCGGATGAACATCTCGCGCCCGCCCCAGGCGAGCTGCGCATCCTCGGCGATCATCTCCCACATCTCGTCGAAGCGGCCCTCGGCGTGCAGCTGCATGAAACGCATCTCGAATGTAGCCGGGGCGATCAACTCCGGGGCTGGGGGCAGGACGGGCTCGGCGGCGGCCATGCCGCGGCCAACCGGCGCCCGGACGAAGCGGTTGAAATCGTCCTCCGGCCAGGCCGTGAACTGCCCCATCAGGCGTGTCCGGAACGCCTTCAGGGCCGGCCACCTCCGGAATCGACGCATAAGGGTATTGACCATTGAGGCTAGATGTAGTGTGATTTCCCCAGACTGTATACAGAATGTGGGTAACTGGCAACTACAAGCGCCACCCGACCTGTAGCCGTCATTCGAGCTCCAGGGTGAGCTCGCCTCGTGGCGGGTGCGGCCGGCCCCGCCGCCTGCGCACCTGGAAGCTGACCGTCAGGCTCAGGCTGAGGCCGCGCTGAGCCCGTGCTGAGGATGGGAGTCGCGGGCTGGCGGGTGGGACCTCGCCCTCAGCCGACCGCGAGCCGGCGGACCATCGTGGCCACGCCCTCCAAGGGCACTCCCACCGGGCAGGCCGCGGACGCGGCCTCCCAATCGGGTTCCTCGCCATCGACGTCACCCACAGCGTCACCCAGGCGCGAGTAGAGGCGCGCGTAGGAAGAAGCCAGGTCCGGTAGGCGCGTGCGCGCCAGCCGTCCCGCGGCGAAAGCGCACAGCCCGCAGTTGATGCATCCGATCAGCTGAGGGTGCTTCTCCTGTTCTTCAGGGGTCAGAGGCAGCAGCCCGTCCGCTGCGTACATCTCTAGCAGCGGCTTCAGCTGGGAGCGCGCCGGCGTCAATCGCCTGCGCGTGAGGTGCATGCCGTATGCGAGCGCGAGCTTGGCGAGCGAGTCCGTACGGCCCATTACACGAACAATCCTCGCGTCGCGCCCTGGACGAGCTCTTCCTGCGCCCACCCCGCATGGGTCAGGACCGGCGCGCGTCCGAGCCACGACGACTGCACGAAATCGCGCACCGCGTCGAATCGCTGAGACGCGCTCCATCCGAGCTCGCGGCCGATGATCTCGCCGGCGCGCATGACGCACGTCGCGCCGGCGCAAGGTCCACCGGCAAGGCTCACACGCCGGAATGCATCGGCGAGGCTGCGCACCTGCTCGCGGCGCGCCGAGTAGGCCAGCTCCGCCTCGGTGAGCGGTTCGCACCGGCAGACGAGACGCCCCGCGGCTGCGCCATCGAGCACCTCGGCCGCGCGAGATCCGTGCCGGCTCTGCAGCTTGACCGCGGCCAGCGCCGAGATCCCGCACCTGCGTGCCAGCTCCTCCGCGGGCTCCATGTCGGATTCGCTTCCCGGCAGCGGGCGCGTCGCTGTCACGCAGGGCGATTGATGTCCGAGCTTGCGGCACACCGCATCTGATGTCTCCTCGGCCATCAGCCGGTACATCGACAGCTTGCCGCCGGCGATCGTGACGAAGCCGCCGACGCCGTCGGCCGCGTGATCGAAGATCCTGTACCTGCGCGACAGCTCGTCCTCGTAGCGGCGCCACTTGAAGAGCGTCGGCCGCACGCCAGTGGTCGTGCGCACTGGACGGAACTTGCGAATCGCGGGGAAGACGCGCTCGAAACCCTGCAGCAGGTAGTCGACCTCATCGCGCCTGACCTCGACTGAATCGAGGTCGCCATAGAAGTCGTCGTCGGTGGTGCCCAGGAGCGTAAAGCCCGCATGCGACACCATCAGCAGGTCGCGGCCGTCGATCGACTCGCCGCTGATCGCGAAGCGCGAGATCCGGTGCGGGTAGACGATGTGGATGCCCTTCGCAGGACGCAGGTGCACGTCAACGCCCGCCATATGCCCGACCTCTGGAACCCACGGGCCGGCGGCGTTCACCACTACCTTCGCGCGCGCCTCGCTGTACACGCCGTCCGAGGTCCGGTAACGGACGCCGATGACGGCTCCGCCGTCGCGCAGGAGCTCCACGACCTTCGTGTGGTTCAACGCCCGCGCGCCGTTCGCAACCGCGTCCTGCACGTTCGCGAACACGAGCCGGTGCGGGTCGACGCCCCACTCCTCCATGGTCACCGCGCCGACCATGTCGGGCGTCAGCCCGGGCTCGATCCTGAGCGCCTCCTCCGGCGTCAGGCGGGTGTGCGGGTGGGACTTCTTCAACGGCTGGAAGCGGTCGTACACCTCCATCGCCGTCTCCATCCGCTCGATGTTGTTCTTGTCGTGCGGAAGGACCGGGATGAGGAAGAGGACGCGATAGACGATGTTGCGCGCGATCGTGACGATGTGGCCCGCGTCGGTGGTGGAGAGACGCGTCGTGTCCCAGTCGAACTCCAGGTAGCGCGGCCCTCCGTGGATCATCCAGCTCGACGAGCCGCTGGTGCCCGCGCCCCAATCGCCCTTCTCGAGCAGCAGCACCGACAGACCGCGAAGCGCGAGGTCGCGCGCTATGCCTGCGCCGGTGACACCGCCGCCGATGACGACTACGTCATGGGCAGAGGGCTGACTCACGATTGAGATGCTAGTGGCCTCGCCCTCACCCCCGACCCCTCTCCCAAGGGGAGAGGGTGCCTGTGCCTGCGTTGACTGACGTTAGCTCGCGGCTTCGTGCTGCTTCTGGAACTCTTCGATGATGCCCTTGGCCAGGTGGGCGGGCATCTCGTCGTAGTGCGAGAACTTCTTGCTGAAGGTTCCCCGGCCCTGCGTGATCGAGCGCAGGTCAAGCGCGAACCGCATCATCTCCGACTCGGGAACTGTCGCGCGCACCTTCTGGTAGCCATCGTCAGGCTCGGTGCCCATGATCTTGCCTCGGCGGCCGTTGATGTCGGACATGATGTCGCCCAGGTTCTTCTCGGGCACGCGGATCTCCGCCTCGACGACGGGTTCGAGCAGCACCGGCCCGGCGTCCAGCGACGCCCTGCGGATCGCCAGCGAGCCCGCGATCTGGAAGGCCATGTCGTTGGAGTCGACCTGGTGGTACTTGCCATCGACGAGCGTCACCTTCACATCGACCATCGGGTAGCCCGCGACCACGCCCTTGGCCATGTTGTCCACGATCCCCTTCTGCACCGACGCCCGGAAGTTCTGGGGGATGGCGCCGCCGAAGATCTTGTCCTCCCACACGAAGCCTTCACCGCGCTTCGTCGGCGACACCTCGATGACACAAATTCCGTACTGGCCATGCCCTCCGGATTGCTTGACGTGCCTGCCCTCGGCTCGGTGGTGGCCGGAAACGGTCTCGCGGTAGGCCACCTTCGGTATCGCCGTGGTCGCCTCCACACCGTACTTGCGCTTCAGCTTCTCCAGCGTCACGTCCAGGTGCACGTCGCCGAGCCCCGAGATGACCAGCTGATGCGTCTCCTCGACCCGGTCCACGTGCAGCGTCGGATCCTCTTCAGACAGGCGTGCGAGGCCGCTCGAGATCTTTTCCTCGTCGCCACGCGCCTTGGGCGTGATGGCCACGCTGTACGCGAGGCCAGGCAGGTCGATGGGCGCCAGCGGGCCGCTGTCCTTGGCGCCCAGCGTGTCGCCGGTCAGGGTGTGAGTGAGCTTGGTAGCCGCTCCGATGTCGCCGGCCTGGACCTCCGTCGCCGCTACGTGCTCCTTGCCGCGCGGGAAGAAGATCTGCGCCAGGCGCTCGTCGGCGCTGCGGTTGATGTTCGTGAGGTGCTGGTCGGCCTTGACCGTTCCAGCCACGACCTTGAAGTAGCTGACGCGTCCGAACTGGTCGCCGCCGGTGCTGAAGACGAACGCCTGCGTCGGCTGTGAAGGTTCGCCCTCGGCGGGCGGGAGCAACTCGCAGAGCGTCGACATCAGCGTGCGCACGCCGAGGAGCCTTGTCGCCGAGCAGCAGAGCACCGGCGCCACCTTGCCGGCGAGGATTCCCTCGCGCAGGCCTCGCTGGATCTCCTCCTCGTTCAGCGTGCCGGCGTCGAGGTACTTCTCGAGCAGCGCGTCGTCGCTCTCGGCGGCGGCCTCGATGAGCTGCCCGCGGTACTCGTCGACGAGCTTCTGCATGTCATCGGGGATGGGGACCTCGCCGCCCTTGCCGTCCTCGGTGGTGACAAAAGCCTTGAGGTGCAGCAGGTCGACGACACCGCGGAACTCCTGCTCCGAGCCGATGGGCAGATGGAGCGGGAACGGCCGCGGCGACAGGTTGTCGCGCATCGCCTTTACCGCGCCGTAGAAATCCGCGTGCTCTTTGTCGAGCTTGTTCACGACCACCACGCGCGGCTTGCTGCGAGCGTTGCACTGCTCCCAGGCGACCTCGGTGCCGACGGCGAGATGGTCGTTTGGTCCCACCACCACCACCGCGCCCTCGGCCGCGCGCAGCCCGCTCATCGCCTGACCGGCGAAGTCGAGGAAGCCGGGCGCGTCGAGGATGTTGATCTTGAACCCGTTGTGCTCGACGAACGCGACCCCGAGGTTGATCGAGATCTTGCGCCTCTGCTCCTCGGGCTCGGTGTCCATGGTCGTGGTGTTCAGGTCGGTGGAGCCCATCCTCTGGATGCCGCCGGATGCGAAGAGCATGGCTTCGGCGAGCGTGGTCTTGCCGTCGTGAGAGTGGCCGAGCAGGACCACGTTGCGGATCTTCTCGGGAGGGTAATCAGCCGCCATTCACACCCCAGATGCCAGCCGGCCGGTGGATACGACGATTAAGTCTAAGGATCGATTCGGAGCGGCGACTTGGCGGCGCCTGCGCTTCGGTAGAATTCGGGGTCCATGGCGAAAGGGAAGGCGTCCGTCGAAGAGGTTCTAGCCGCGATCGAGGCCGCCCGCGACAAGGTTATGGCCGACGAGGTCAAGTCATTGACGAAGCTGGGGATCCCGAAGGCGATGGCCTACCAGATGATCGCCAGCCGGTTCCACCAGAAGGTCGGCAACCAGGAGGAGGCCGAGCCCGATCCGTTTGAGGGCAACGCCACCACATCCTGGGAAGAAATAGGCTAACCGGGCTCTAGCTCTTGAATCGGGCTGAGCGTCTGGCTCGGCTGCTCAGGGTGCTCGCCGCGATCATCGCCGAGCCCGGCCTCAACCCGCTCGAGCTGGCGGAGAAGGCAGGCGTCTCCGAGCGCACGCTCCGGCGCGATCTCGCCCAGCTGCGCGACCTCGGCTACGAGGTTGCGTACACGAGTGGTTACGAGGTCCAGGAGAAGCTCAACCTCGAGGGCCGCGGCAAGAAGGCAGCACGGCCTCGCGGTGACGACGCCCTGCTCCAGGCCGTGGCCCATGCGGTCGAGGCCGCCGGTCTCTGGCGCGACACGACCCCCGCAAGCGTGGCCGCGCCGCGCAAACGCCCGCGCCGCGCAACCGGCCCGCGCGCGCTCGTCCTGATCCCTAGCGGCCACGGCGACGCCGACTTCATCTACGCCACCGGCATGGACGTCGAGAGCGCGCTGTACATCCGGCCCACATCCGGCGACGACATCCTCGTCGCCAGCCCGCTCGAGATCGACCGCGCACGAGCCGAGTCAAGGGCCGCACGCATCCTGTCGTTTCGTGACGCGGGCTACGCGGAGCTGGGTCCGTATCGCTCGTATTCGGTGCTCGCGGCCAAGCTGCTGCGCGAGCAGGGCCAGGCCGAAGCGCGGGTTTCGCCGCGCTTGCAGGCTGGCTATCTGGAAGCGCTGCGCGACGCGGGCCTCGACGTCGAGGTCGACCAGTCTCTGTTCGAGGCCGAGCGGCGGCACAAGACTCGCGACGAGGCGGACAAGATCCGCGATGCGCAGCAGGCCGCTGAGAAGGCGATGACCGAGATCGTGCGGCTTCTTGCCCGAGGCGAGATTCGCGAGGGACTGCTGTGGGCCGACGGCAAGCCGATGACGTCCGAGTGGCTCTACGCGCGCGCGTCTCTTCTCCTGGCGGAGCTCGGATTTTCGTGCCCCGACATGATCATCGCCGGGTCGCCTGACAACGCCATGCCTCACTACCGCGGCGAGGGCCAGATCCGCGCCGGCGCGCCGGTGATCATCGACATCTTTCCAGCGAGCCGCGGCAGCCACTACAACGGCGACCTGACCCGGACAGTGGTCGTTGGTGAGATTCCTGAAGAGGTGCGCAGGATGCACGCGGCGACGCTGCAGGCGCTGGACGTGGCGCTCGAGTCGATCAAGGCGGGCGTGCCGGCCAACGAGGTCCATCACGCGGTGTGCCAGGTGCTGGTCGACCGAGGCTACGGCAGCACGACCACCGGCTATGAGGGCGCCGACGGCGTCGCCAAGATGAACCACAGCACCGGCCACGGCGTCGGCCTGGAGGTGCATGAGGAGCCGGGCGTGCGCAGCGCCAATGGCGAGCCGCTGGAAGAGGGCGACGTAATCACGGTGGAGCCGGGCCTCTACCTGATGGGCTTCGGCGGCGTGCGCGTCGAGGACACGGGCATGGTCACGGCGCGGGGCTTCGAAAACTTCACGTCGATAACTCGCAGCATCGA
>WNGI01000555.1_pt1 | contig 31006 bp, 19 predicted proteins | sample 5400621 | NCBI WGS metagenome assembly WNGI01 (sample SAMN13153374, study PRJNA577476) | soil metagenome | isolation source: 20 cm soil or saprolite under Garry oak tree replicate 1 | place: USA:California | collected 2016-06-15
CACGGCTCGACGTGAAGCGTCACCGACCGACCCTCGCTGTCCGCGATCGCGGTGACCCAGGCCAGCAGAGAGGTTCCGATCCCTCGGCCCCGATGGTCCGGCAGGAGCGCGATGTCGATGACGCGGAGCTCATCGTCGATGCGTCCGAGGTACAGCCGGCCGACGAGTTCGCCGTCGAGAAGGATCACGAGGAACTGTCCGTCGGGATACGTCTGACGGTAATAGGTGTCCTGCGCGTCGAACTGGCTGACGACGAATGCCCGCCTGTCTGCCTCGCTCCAGGCGACGATGGCGAGCTCGTCGGCGCGGCTGCTTTCGAAGACCGAGAGCAGGAAGTCGCGGTCAGTGGGTTCGGTTGGCCGGAGCTCGATGCCCGACGGCAGCTCCGTCAGGCCGTGCGCCACGACTTCAGGTCGGGCGCGAGCACCAGACCGAATGTCCAGCTCCCGAATCCAACGCTCGCGTTGAGACGGTTGCTTCGGTCGACTGCCAGCTTCGTGACCGAGCAGCTGCGCCCAAGATTGGTCTGCACCGTCCACGTCGTCCCGCCATTTGCGCTGACGAAGACCTTGCCGCTGCCGTCGACGCGATAGAGTCGGCCGCCAAATGAGACCTGCTTGGTCGCCGCCGCGGCCGCGATGCTCGCCAAGAATGGCATGCGCGCGGTGGCCGCGATCAATGCCAGCCCCATGGCTTTGAGGAACCTACGTCGATCCATCGTCGCCTCCGCGCTGGTGCCGTTGCCTAGGATCGTGGTGGGTAGATGCCCTGGAGGGCGATGCAGAAGTTCAGCGTCAGGTATGGCTGCATGTTGTTGTGCGGCTGGCTTCCGCCTGCGGGGCCGACTGCTTGAGGTGCCAGTGGCTGCGGCGCGGCTGCCCCGGCCGGGGTCCTGTAGATGAACGGCGAGGACCGCGCCAGCGAAGTGGTCGACGCTGGGGTGGGCAAGTCGCCTGGAGCGCTGTTCGCCATCAGCTGGTGCTGATGCGCCGGCATCTCGGAGTCGATGAGTGTCACGAACTGCTCGCCACCTGCTTCGCCCTCGTCGTGGTTCGAGAGCCCTGGGCCCTGGCCCCAGAACATCGTCGCGCTCCCCTGGAGGTCTGGCAGCGCGAACGTGCTCTTCCCGTCACCTCCGTAAATCGTCCCCAGCAGCGAGAACAGGGCCGTGTTCTGGCTGATCGGCAGGAGCTGGCCGTTGCACAGCGCCCAACCGGTCGGAGCGAAGTTGAAGCCGAAGATGCGGATCTCCGCGACGAAGGGGTCTGACAAGAGTCGCTCCTCTCAGCTCGGAGAAGGGAAGACGCCGAACAGCGAGATGATGAAGCTGATGCACAGGTACGGCTGGAAATTGTCGTGCGGCTGGCTGCCGCCGTGTGAAAGCAGGCTCTGTGGAGCCAACGCGACGAAGGCCTGATCCTCGACGTAGATATTGCTCCCGGGGTTCTGACCCAGGATGTTCGTCGGCGGGTTCGTGGTACCGGCCTGGTTCGTCGTGCCGACGAACGAGTGCGTGTGGGCCGGAACCTGCGGCACCGTGAGTGTGACCGTTTCGACGCCGGAAGCCTCGCCGAGCACAAACGATCCGCCCAGGTGCGTTCCCTGATGAACCGGCAGCCGGCCTCGCAGGTCCGGCAGGGCAAAGGTGCTTTGGCCGTCCCCGCCGTATGTCGTCCCGATCAGGGTGAACAGAGTCTCGTTCTCCGAGATTGGCAAGAGCTGGCCGCTACAGAACGCCCACCCCGCGGGGGCGAAGTTCCCGCCAAACATCCTGATCTCACCGACAAAAGGGTCAGACATTGCGTCCTCAGTTCCGCGAGGGGAAGATGCCCTGTAGCGCGACGCAGAACGACAGCGTCAAGAACGGCTGCATGTTGTTGTGTGGCTGACTCCCACCGAGGCTGCTGATCGACGTCGGGTCGAGCGGGGTGAGGTTTCCGGCGTTCGCCCCGGCGTACATGTTGTTCGCCGCCCCGAGAAGGTTGCCGGTAGGGACCGGCTGATCGGCGTTGGAAGTCGTTCCCTGGGCGACGTGTGCATGGCCGGGCAACTCCGCGCTCGTGAGCGTATGAATCTGCTCTCCGCCGCTCTGACCCTGGGAGAATCCGCCGCCGACGTGGACAGGGGTCTGACCCTGGAGATTCGGGAGGGCGAACGTTGTTATGCCGTTCCCGCCGTACATCGTTCCGAAGAGAGCGAACAGCGGCTGGTTCTGGTTGATCGGCAGGAGCTGCCCATTGCAGAGCGCCCAACCTTTCGGGGGAAAGCTGAACGACATGATCCTGATCTCGCCCAAGAATGGTTCCGCCATCAGCGACTCCCTCGTTCGTTCCTCGTACTACGGTGTCGGACAGGCCGCGCCACCGACGAAGCCGCCGCCCGTGGTCGGGAAGGCCGCGGTGGCGCTTCCGGTCGGCGTGACTCCGTTGTTGGTCTTGATGAAGACGATGACAGCAGTCGTGTCGCCGGCCGCTCCTGCGTAACCAGGCAGCCGCACCGTCGTGGCGAAGCGCTGGCGCACCCGGAAATCGGTCGTCGTCGGATCGAGCGGATCGTTTTTGCCAGAAAGCGTGATCGAGTTAGCGAGCGCGCCAGCTCCGCCGATCCCGGCGCAAACCGAGCCCGCATCCGGGCCGCCGCCGTTGCCGGTGCTCGACGCGCCCGCGTTGACAAAGATCCCGTTCAGGGCGAACGCGCCGGGGTTCGCGACAGTGTTCCCGGTGATCGTCGCGTTCATCGTCGGGGCGCCGAGTCGCGTCAGGACGTTGATCCCGTTGAGGTTGTACTGACGGATCGTGTTGTTTGTGATCGCGACGGTCTCGGTTCCGGAGCCCTGCAGAGTCGCCGAGATGCCGTTCGTCTGAGCCGAGCCAGAATCGGCCGTCGCCGCCGTCCCGATCGTGTTGCCGCTGATCGTCCCGGAGAGCGTCCCGCCCGCGGTCGAGTTCGTGCCGAGGTCGACCTTGAGCGCGGAGTCGACCGCTCCCTGGAGGTTGTTGTTCGAGATCATGAACGACGTGTCCGAGCTCGCGTCCGTGTTGATCGTCACGCCGCCGCCGAGATCGGTCCCGCCGTGGGTCGACCCCCGGTCCCCGGTAAGGGTGTTGTTCGAGAAGGTGATGCTGTTCGTGCCGCTGGCCGACGCGTTCGTCGCGAGCTGGAAGTGGTCACCTCGGTTGTGGTTGAACGTGGAGCTCGTGACGCTAACAGTGATACCCGACGTGTCATTCGAGTCGAGATGGATGCCGTCGTTGCCCGTCAACGTCGACGTGTTCGAGAAAGTCGAACCGGTCACGGTGAGGTTCAGTGATCCGGTTGCATTGATGATCGACGCGTTGTTCTCTGCGGAACCGGTGAAGGTCGAGCTCCCGATGATCGCCGTTCCGGTCAGGCCAGTGAAGTCGAGGCCGTTCTCACCGACGGCGTTGCCGTTGCCTGAGACACTGACGTTCGAGAGCGCGAGACCGTTGACGGTAGCGCCGCGGATCCCGTCGTCGCCGCCGTTCTGAACGTTCATCCAGGAGAAGCTCGGCGACTTGGTCGAAGTCAGAGTGATCCCGGGCCCGGTCGAGTTCTGGATCGTCCCTCCCGTTCCGGGAGATCCATTGCCGCTGACCGTCAGTCCGCCGCTCGAGCCGGTGTTGTTGAGGACGATGCCGCTCGCCGCGCCGTTCGACGCGATGCTACGGAACGTCAGGCCGCTCGAGCCGATCGTCGTGTTCGTGACGTTGAGCGCCGTCCCCGTCGTGGTCGCGAGTGTGTTGCTCGCGCCCGTGACATTGACGGTGCCGCCGCCGGTCGCCGCGAACGCGTTGCTCGTGCCGGTGCTGGCGGTGACGCCGCCGGTGAGATTGATCGTCGCGCCGGTGTTGCCGCTCAGGCTGATGCCCGTGCCCGTATCGGAGATCGCGCCGCTGAAGGAGGTGGTGCCGCCGCTTCGGCCTGCGACCGAGACGGAGTGGCCCGCGCTCCCGGTGATCGGCGAGGCGATGCTGATGTTGCCGCTACCCGCTCCGGAGAGGTCGACGCCATCGCCGCCTGCGCTGGAGATGTTCACGGCCGTCGTCGTGCCGACCGTCGCCGTGGTCACGGCACTGCCGTTGATGGCGTCACCGCTCGTGCCGGAGATGTCAAGACCCTGGACGTCAACGCCGCTGGCTAGGCCGACGCCGGTGCCGGAGGCGTTCGTGATGACCGGCGCGATCGAACCCGCCGGGACGAGGCTGATGCTGTTCACGTTGAGCCCGTGCTTCTCGCCGAAGAGCTTCTGTGTCGCCTCCAGCGGGATCCCCCCGCCGTAGTTGCCGGAGCCCTGGTAGAGGAAGATGTAATCGTCCGTCCCGTCGGAGTCGCCGGATCCGCCTGCGCCGTTAAGCGAGCTCAGGTCGAGGAACGGCGAGCTCGAACGGCCGTCGTGAGTAGCGGCGATCGAAGCGTTGTCGACGTACCAGACCAGGAAGTTATCGATGTGGACGGTGACTGTGCCGGCCGACGTGAGCGAGCCATCGGTCACGTGATAGGTGAACGTGTCGTTCTGGTTCTTATCACCCACACCGGGCAGGAACGTGAAGCTGCCGTCGGTGCTGATCGTGGCCGTTCCGCCGCCGGTCGAGGGATTGGTTTCGGCAACCGCGGTCAGGGTGTGCGGGAATGTCGCGTCCTCGTCGGTGTCGTTGTTCGTGAGGACATTCCCGGTAAGGACGACGTTCGGCCCGCTCCCGGTAGTACCGACGACGGCCAGGGTGTTGCCGATCGCGCCGCTGTAAGAGTCAGCGGCCGCGACAGGCGCGTCGTTGACGTCGTTGATCGTGATCGTGAACTGCTTGTCGAACGAGAGGTTCGGCGAGCCGTTGTCGGTCGTCCGGACGCAGATCGTGTAGGACGGCTTGGTCTCGTAATTGAAGCTGACCGCCGACTTCAGGTCGCCGCTCGAAATCGAGAACGAGCCGTTGTCGGGGAAGGGCCCGCCGCCGCAGCCCGTGTTCTGGAGGGTGAAGCTGTGCGTCTGGCCCGTGTCCGGATCGGTCGCGGTCAGCGCGCCGATCGTCGTCGCGACCGGCTGGTTCTCGTCGGTCGAACTGTGCGACAGGGAGATGTCGCTGGGCGCCTCGTTGACGTCGTTCACCGAGATCGTGAACTGCTTCTCGAAGAAAAGTGAGCCGCTGTCGGTCGAGCGAACGCGAATCAAGTAGCTCGACTTCGTTTCGAAGTCGAAGATCGCGTTCGTCTTCAGCGTGTCACCAACGATCTGGAACGAGCCGTTGTCTGTGTCGCCCGTGCCGCTCACGAGGCTGTAGGTGAACGTGTCCCCCACGTCCGGGTCGGCGGTCGACAACGTGCCGACCGTCGTGCCGGAAGGCTGATTCTCGTTGACGCTCGAGTTGGAAAGGTTGATATCTGTCGGCGCCTGGTCCGCGGCCGTCGTGAACGAGAACACGTAGTTCACGGTCATGGTGTCGGGCGGATCGATCGGGTCGGTATCGCTGATCTGGTCCGCGATCACCGTGACGGTGCAAGTCGTGTTCAGAGACAGGTTGGCTGTTGGGTCGAGAGTGATGGCCGAGCCGGGCGAGCCGCTGACCGTGAAGGCCTGCGGGGTTCCCGTGGGGCAATCGAGCGTGAACGAGCTACCGGTCGCCGTCACGGGCTCGCTGAAGTTGATCACGATGTTGGCCCCGATCGGTACGCCGGTTGCCGTGTCCGCCGGGCTCGTGCTCGTGACGCTCGGCGCCGCGTCCTGCGTTGTGAACGAGAAGACGAAGTTCGCGGCCGGATGGTCGGGCGGGTCACCGGTGTCGCTGTCGCTGATGTTCGCAGCGACCGCCGTGACCGTGCAGCTGGACGTGCTCGGCAGGTCGGCGCTGGGATCGAGCGTGATCGAGCTCGTGCCGGTTCCGCTGACCGTGAATGTCTGCGGGTTGCTGTCGCACGAGACCGTGAACGAGCTCGTCGTGACGTCGACCGCCTCGTTGAAGCCAACGGCGATGTTCGCCGACGGGTCGACGTCGGTCGCCCCATCGGCGGGGGTCGTCGTCGTCACGGCCGGCGCAGCGTCCGTGGTGAATGAGAAGCTGTAGTCGGCCGCCATGTTGTCGGGTGGGTCGACGGCGTCGACATCGCTTATCTGGTTCGCGATCACCTTGACCGCGCAGACCGTGCCCTCGGGCAGGCTGCTCGTCGGGTCGAGCGTGATCGACGAGCCCGGCGAGCCGCTGACCGTGAACGACTCAGGTGTGCCCGTCGGGCATTCGAGCGTGAACGAGCTGCCGCTAGCGGTGACCGGCTCGCTGAAGTTGACCACGACGTTCGTGTTCGTCGCGACGTGGTCTGCGCCATCGGCCGGTGAGGTGCTCGTCACCGACGGAGCCGCGTCGACCGTCGTGAAGCTGAAGACATAGTTCGCCGCCAGGTTGTCCGGCGGGTCGCCCGTGTCGACGTCGCTGATCCCAGCGGCGAGGACGGTCACGGTGCAGGTGGTCGTCGCAGGAAAGTCGGCACTGGGGTCGATCGTGATGGACGACGTCCCTGAGCCAGTGACCGAGAAGCTCTTGGGGGTGCCGGACGGGCACTCGAGCGTGAAGGAGCTTCCGCTCGCGGTGACCGCCTCGCTGAAGGAGACAACGATGTTCGAGCTGATCGCGACATTGGTCGCGCCGTCGGCTGGGCTCGTGCTCGTCACCGACGGGGCGCTGTCCGTCGTGAACGAGAAGTTGTAGTCGGCCGCCATGTTGTCGGGTGGGTCGAGGGCATCCGTGTCACTGATCTGGTTCGCGATCACCTTGACCGCGCAGACCGTACCTTCGGGCAAATCCGCAGTCGGATCGAGCGTGATCGACGAGCCCGGCGAGCCACTGACCGTGAAGCTCTTGGCGGTGCCGGTCGGGCATTCGAGCGTGAACGAGCTGCCACTCGCGGTCACCGACTCGCTGAAGTTCACGACGATGTTCGTGTTGATCGCAACATGGTCCGCGCCATCTGCGGGCGACGTGGAGGTCACAGACGGTGCGTCATCGATCGCGGTGTAGCCGCCGTTGTTGACGCAGGTTTCACCCACAGGAGAGGTCGCCGGGCACGTGTTGGCGAGGGTCGTGAGCGGCGACGTCCGATTGGACGCCGAGCCGACCTTCGTGATGATCGTCTTATTGGGCCCTGAGGTCCCCGTGATCGTCACGTTCGACCAACTGCCGAGGACGACGCTCGAGGCGGTGTTGGCGGCGATCGAGCCGGAGGCGAACGAGCCGGCGGACGCGATGAAGGTCCCGCCGAGCGATGCCTGCAGAGCGGTGGGCGTAAGTGCCAGAGTGGCCCGGTTCTTGCCGCAGATCGCGATCGTCTGATTGGTTGCGCCGGTGCCCGCCGAATGATTCTCGGGGGTCGCAGCGGGGCACGCGCTTCCCGGCGCGGGCGCGCTGGCGACCACGACCGCATCGAGGATCTGGAACGTGTACGCCGTGGTCGTCAGGCCGGGCGGCTCGGACGGGGCGCTCTTGAGTTTGCTCTTGTCGTCGAACTTGTTCGTCTTGCTGACGATCACCTGCCAGGTTCCGGAGATGTTCTGGGTCCCTGGGGCCACTGTGGCCGTGAGTCTGAAGGCACTACTCGACCCGGGGCCCGGGATGTCATCTGCTGTGCCGTCCGCGCTCCGGTAGCGGCACTTCGTGTCAGCGCGCTGGGTGGTCCATCCGATGGGTGCAAGTGGACACGCGGTGACGGTCCAGGACGCCGCTGGTCGAGAGATCTCGACGGCCCCGATGCTCACACCCCCGGTGTTGTCGATAGTAAATGTGAAAGTCGTTCCAGCTGAGTCGTTGAGATATTGGACGAGAGGCGACACGGAGGCCTTCGCCGAGAAGATGGGCGCAGCCGAGACGGTTGCCGACGTTCCCGCGACGAGGACGCAGGCAGTGAGGAACGCGAGGGCGCGACCGACGATCGCCGCTCGCGGCCGACTTGACCGGCTGGCCATCCATCGCATCGTTGACTCTCCCCTCTGGCCGGCTGACGTCGCCGGCTGCTCTTACGACCGATCTATTACAGGTCCGACAGGCAAGCAGATGTCGAGAGGCATCGCCCGGACGGGGCGAGGGACGGCACATTCCGATGACCGAGCCAGCCGAAGCCGGCCAGCGATCGGGATTTGCGCAACCGGACTGGAGGCGCAGGAAAACGCCGAGCCGTTGACGCGGCGTCGCGTGCCATCGCTATCACCCCCAACTCCCCACGAGTCGCCGACAGTGCTGGCAGACCCCTGCCCGGTACGGTCCCCTACTCGACCGAACCGGTCCCTCCAGATGCGTCGAGTATAGTCTCACGGCTTCCTGGGTCAACCCAGTTTTCGGTGGTCCGGTGGACAAACGCCGGGACGTCGGCGTGGCGCAGGCACTCCTCCCGACGGCCGGTCGGGCCGTCCGTCACTGCTTGCGCTCGAGGATCGGCCGGGCCCTGTCGGGATCGTCGACGACGAAGGCGAACATCGCCCGATCGCCCCAGCGGCCAAGGAACAGATGGCCATAGATGTTGACGCCGGCGTCGGCCAGTTGGCGCGACAGCGCGGCCATACCGCCGGGCCGATCGTCGACCTCGGCAAGGATCGACTCGCCCTCGATGAAGGTGTAGCCGCCAGCTTCCAGAACCGCTCGAGTTGCCTGGTCATCGGCAGTCGTCATGATGACGTGGCCGGTCTCACCGATCCCGCCGCCGCCGATCGCCCGGAGGTCCACGCCACGGGCGGCGAGGGCCTCGGCCAGGGTCGCCATCCCGCCGGGCTCGTTCTTCAGCTGGACGACGAACTGGTTGGCCATGGGGTCCTCCGGCGAGCAGGTGGAGGCCGATTCTAGCCGCTGGACCAGGCCGCGGGAGGGACCCTGCTCAGCGCGTCGCGTTCGGCAGCCAGGCGAGAAGCTCGAGGAAGACCAGGACCGCCAGGACGATGGCAGCCTGGAGGAGCTCGCGGCGGACCTGAGGACGAGGCGAATGAGAGCTGAACATCGCCGCCACGCTAGGAGGCGGGAGCGGCAGTTGGCTATGGTACGTTGCGGTCAGGGGCGGCCAAGGCGGGATGGGCGGATGGGACCATCCGCGCGGATCCGCGACCAGCAGACGGCCCCTAACTCGCGGGATCAGCCGCCGCGGCGCCGCAGGGCGATCGCCCGCTCGTACATCTCGACGTACTGCGGCGCGGAGCCGGTCCGCCAGTCGAAGTCGACAGCCAGCCCGCGGGCGATGAGTCCGTCCCAGGCGGGGCCACCCGCGGCCCGCATCGCCATTGCCGCCTCACACGCCTTCGCGAGGGCCGCCGGCGTCGCCGCATCGAACGCAAACCCCGTCCCCTCCCCCGGCCTGCGGATCTCGTCGACGACCGAATCCGCAAGGCCGCCCGTCCGCCGGACGATCGGCGGCGTCGCGTAGCGAAGCGAGATCATCTGGCCCGTGCCACACGGCTCGAACCGCGACGGCATGAGGAAGAAGTCCGCCCCGGCGTAGATCCGCCGGGCCATCGCCCGGTCGAACCGCTCGATCAGCGCAACGCGATCCGGCCGCTCGGCAGCCAGCGACCGGAGATCCGCCGCAATCTTCGGGTCGCCGCTTCCCTGTACTGCGAGCCGGGCACCGGCGGCCAGCAGCCGCGGGGCGGCGTCGGCGAGCAGGTCGAAGCCCTTCTGCGGATCGAGCCTTCCGATCATCCCGAGGACCGGGGCGTCGTCCACGGGGTCGAAGCCGAGCTGCGTCAGGAGATCGGCGCGACACGCCGCCTTGCCCGAGAGGTCGTCGGGCCCGTAGGTCGCCGCGAGGTCCGTGTCGGTTGCCGGGTTCCAGACCGTCGTGTCGAGGCCGTTGAGGATGCCGCGGTATCGATCGCCCTTTGCGCGCAGGGCTCGGTCGAGCCCGAACCCGAACTCCGGCGTCAGCGACTCGCGGGCATAACCCGGGCTGACGGTGTTGACCATCTCCGCTCGTTCGACGCCGCCGGCCAGCAGGTCGAGCCCGTCGGCGCCTCGTCGGACGATCCCATCGCCCGGGGCAAGGCCGAGCTGCCGCAGATCCTCGGCCGGCGTCCAGCCGTGATACGCGAGGTTGTGCAGGGTGAGGACGATCGCCGCTCGCCTCAGGACCGGGTCGTCACCAAATGGCCGCTCGCGATAGAGCGCGGCCGGACACGAGTGCCAGTCGTGGAGATGGATGACGTCGACCGGCCGGTCCGTCTCGAGCCGGAGGACCTCGAGGGCCGCCCGAGAGAGGAGCCCGAAGCGGTGGGCGTTGTCAACGAAGTCGCCGCCACCCGGCGGGCCGTAGAACCCGTCGCGATCGAACGCCTCCGGTGCATCGACGAGTCGGAGCCGGTAGCCGTTGGCGGCGACATCGAGGATCGTTACGTCCATCGCCCCATCGAGCGAGCCCGGGTCCGGCACGCGGAGCCTCCGGCCCGGCCCGGTGTCGGACGGCACCGGGACCGCCCGGTAGCGCGGGAGGAAAACATCGACCTGCCCGTCGGTCGCCGCCGGCAGCTCGCCGAGGGCCCTCGCGAGCGCATCGACGACGTCGCCCAGCCCGCCGGTCTTCGCCCACGGCTCGCACTCGGCGGCGATGAAGGCGACGCGCAGCGGCATCGACTCATGTTAGCGGCCGGCCCTGGCGAGGTTCGAGTACCAACGGCGTGACCGGCAGCGGGATTGTTCAAGACCTGCGCTAAACCGGTTCAAGGGGCATGTCGAGCCGTTATCATGCCCGGGAAATGCTACCGCCCCAGATCCCGATGCTGCCTGCGGCGACCTTTCGCCTGCCGCCCAAGCTCGAAGGCCTGCGCCGCCTGGCCTTCAACTTCTACTGGGCCTGGCATCCGCGTTCACGGATGATCTGGAGCCGGATCGATCGGGCCACCTGGACGCGCCACCGGAACCCGATCCCCGTCCTCTCGGGCCCCGTCGACTGGAGCCGCCTCCTCGACGACGCCACGTTCATGGCCGAGGTCAAGGACGTCCTGCGGGCCTTCGATCACTACATGGCCAACGGCTCTGACCACTGGTTTGCTCGGCAGTATCCGAAGGGAGCCGGTGGCCCGATCGCCTATTTCTGCGCCGAGTTCGGCTTCTACGAGTCGCTCGGGATCTACTCCGGCGGCCTCGGGGTGCTCGCCGGCGACCACACGAAGACCACGTCCGACATGGCGCTCCCGTTCATCGGCGTTGGTCTCATGTACCGCAACGGCTACTTCCACCAGACGATCGACGCGGATGGCCACCAGGAGCACGCCTACCCGGACTTCGACCTGTCACGTCTGCCGATCAGTCGCGCGCAGGGCCCGGACGGCGAGCCCCTCCAGGTCGCGGTGGAGTTGCCGGACCGTGACCTCCAGATCGCCGTGTGGTGCGCCCAGGTCGGCCGGACGCCGGTTCTGCTGCTCGACACGGACATCCCGGAAAACGCCGACGCCGACCGTCCGATCACCCACATCCTGTATGTCCGCGGCCGCGAGATGCGCCTCCATCAGGAGCTCGTCCTTGGGGTCGGCGGCGTCCGGGCGATCCGGGCTCTCGGTATCGAACCGTCTGTCTGGCATCTGAACGAGGGCCATTCGGCGTTCCTGCTCGCCGAGCGCGCCCGCGAGTACGTCGCCGCCGGCGCGACGCTCGACGAGGCCTGGGACCGCGTCCGCGACGACAGCGTCTTCACGATCCACACGCCCGTGCCGGCCGGCAACGAGCGCTTCGCCGCCGATCTCGTCCGCCAGATCGCCGGCCCGCTGCTCGACGGCGACGGCCGACCGAAGACGGGCGGGGTGCCGGTCGACAGCGTCCTCGAGCTCGGGCTCGGGGTCGAGGGCGATCGGACCCAGTTCGACATGACCGGCTTCTCGCTCCGCCTCACCCGCGCCGCGAACGCGGTGAGCCAGCTCCACGCGACGACGGCTGAGGAGACGTGGCACGGCATCACGCCCCACAAGATCATCGGCGTGACGAACGGCGTCCATATCCCGAGCTGGATGGGTCACGCCATGGGCGAGACGCTCAGTCGTCACCTCGGGGCGGATCTGGACGACCTCGACGCGGAGCGTCCCGGCGGTCGCTTCTGGGATCGGCTCGACCAGCTGACAAGCGAGGAGCTGTGGGAGACACATCAGCGCCAGAAGCTCGAGCTGGCGATCTTCGCCCGGCGCCGATTGCGCAACCAGTTCGCCCGACACGGCGAGGCGCCGGCGGTTCTCGAGGCACTCGAGGAGGCGCTCGACCCGGACATCCTGACGATCGGTTTCGCTCGCCGCTTCGCAACGTACAAGCGATCCGGTCTCATCTTCAGCGACGCCGACCGACTGGCCAAACTGCTGTGGAACGAGAAGCGACCCGTCCAGATCATCTTCGCCGGCAAGGCCCACCCGGCCGACCGGCCGGGCCAGCAGGTCATCCAGGAGATCTTCTCGCTGTCGCGCTCGCAGCAGCTGCGCGGTCGGGTCTTCATCCTCGAGGACTACGACATGCGCATCGCCCGCTACCTCGTCGCCGGTGTGGACGTCTGGCTCAACACGCCGCGCCGTCCGCTCGAGGCGTCAGGGACGAGCGGGATGAAAGCCGCCGCCAACGGTGTCGTCAACGTCAGCGTCCTCGACGGCTGGTGGGACGAGGGCTGGACCGGCGACAACGGCTTCGCGATCGGTGGCCGTGAGATGAACCCTGACGAAGGTGCCCAAGACTGGTCCGATGCCCAGGCTCTCTACCGGATCCTCGAGGACGAGATCGTCCCGCGCTACTACGACCGCGACGAGAACGGCTTACCCGAAGCCTGGCTGGCTCTCATGCGTCGGTCCATGGCGTCAACGCTGTGGCGCTTCTCGACGACGCGGATGCTCCACGATTACGTCGAGAAGATGTACCTGCCGGCGGACCGGGTCCCGGCGCTGGCCGCGGCAGCTGCCGGCCCGCGGATCGAGGTCGTCCCCGGCGAGGGCTGAAACGCCCGCGGAGCGGTGACGGCCGCTGCTCCCGTGGAGCGGTGACGGCCGCTGCTCCCGTGGAGCGGCGAGGGCCGCTGCTCCCGGCGGCCGGCGGTCTGTTCTTGCCTAATGATCCCCTGGGGAGCGTTACGCAACGCTGATCAAGAGCCGGCGACCCGATCCTTGCCATATGTCTCTCAGGGCAACATTCGATGAGGATCGGGGCGATTTCGGGGCGATCCGACCCGTCAGATGTCCCACCGGCCGGCAAGACGCGGATAGTGCTCCCCGAGAGAGCATTAGAGAAGGATCCTGCCGGACCGCGTGGACCTCAGTCGTCGACGAGGACGAGGGCCGACTGCGGCGGCAACATCGCTGCCGTGCCGCCTTCAAGAATCGTGCCCGCGGCAACCGCGGGGAGCTCAAGCGGTCGAAGGCTCGCGCCCAACAGCCCGGCGAGCCCGCCGCCGACGTATTCGGCGCCCATGTCAAGCGTCACGGGAGCCGCTCCCGCGTTCACGGCAACGATCGCCCGTCGGCCGTCGGCCTCCCGCAGGATCGCGACCGCCCGATCCGTCGCGGCGACGACACGAACCCCGCCTCGTCGAAGCGCCACGTGGTCGCGGCGGGCGGCGAGGAGCGCCCGTATGAGCTCTCGCGTCGGCAAACCCTCCGGCCCGGCGCTGTCCAAGGTCACCGGATAAGCCCGCCGGCAGTCGGGATCGGCCCGGCCTTCCATCGCCAGCTCGTCGCCGTAATAGATCGACGGCGCGCCCGGCAGAGTCAGCTGGAGGAGCGTCGCCAGCCGCAGCGCGGTCGCGTCGCCGCCCATGACCGTCCGTGCCCGCGGCGTGTCGTGGCTGCCGATGAGATTGAACTGGACCGCGGTGATGTCCGGGTCGTAGAGCCCCATCAGTGCCTCGAGCCGCCTCCCGAATGCCGGCCCGTCGATCGCGACAAGGGCACGCGCGTAGTTCGATTGCCCGGCGATGACCTCGCCGTCGAGCTCCGAGCCGCCGACAAGGCCCAGGATCGCGATCCCCAGCGGGTAGTTCATGACGGCATCGAACCGGTCGCCGCTGAGCCACTCCGGCGCCTCGTTCCAGATCTCGCCGAGCAGGTACGCCTCCGGGTTGATCGCCCGAACCCGCGAGCGGAACTCCGGCCAGAACGACTCGTCCTCGATCTCCTCCGGGACGTCGAGCCGCCAGCCATCGATGCCGAATCGAAGCCAGTGCTCGGCGACGCCGAACAGGAACTCGCGAACGCCGGGGTTCTCGACCCGGAGCTTCGGCAGCGACGGGATCCCCCACCAGGTGCGGTAGCCGGTCCGGACGTGTGTCCCGTCCCGCCAACCGACGGGATAGGCGTCGATCCCGCGCTGGCCGTCGAGGACGTCGCCATCTAGATAGAACCAGTCGCGGTACGGCGACGCCAGGCCCGCCTCGATGAGGTGCTGGAACGGCCAGAAGCCGCGGCCGGAATGGTTGAAGACGCCATCGAGGATCACCCGGATGCCGTGGGCGTGGGCCGCATCGAGGAGCTCGCGAAATGCGGCGTCGCCTCCCAGCAGCGGGTCGACCTCGCGGTAGTCGTACGCATTGTAGCGGTGATTCGAGGTTGCGCTGAAGATGGGGTTGAGGTAGAGCCCGGTGATGCCGAGATCGACGAGCTCATCCAGCCGTTCGGTCAGCCCGATCAGGTCGCCGCCCTTGTAGCCGGCCTGGGTCGGTGGTGCGTCCCATGGCTCGAGCGGGCCCGGCTTGACGACCCGCTGGCTCGCGGCGAACCGGTCCGGAAAGACCTGGTAGAAGACGGTGTCGCGGACCCACGCGGGTGTGTCGATCGGCACGGGACCTCTCAGGGCTGAAGGAGGATGACCGCGGACGAGCGGGCTGGGATGACGGCCAGTGGACGGTACCCGGCGAAGCCGCCGGCCGGCGACACGACGGGAGCGACGGCCGAACCCGAACCCAGGACGAGGTCCGCCTTCGGCGCGCCGCACAACGGCCCCGCCGCCAGGCTGAGCGTCGGCGCGGCGGCTTCTGCCGACACGTTTGTCAGGACGAGTGCCGTTTCGCTCGGGCTCGAACGCAGCGCCACCACCACGCCAGAAACGTCGCTGGTAACGGGGATGAACGCCCCTTGGGCGAGCGCCGGGTGAGCGGCCCGCAACCGGATGAGATTGCGGTAGTGGGAGAGGAGCGATGCAGGATCGGCGGATTCTGCCGCGACGTTGGTCGTCGCCGGATCGTCGGACATCGCCTCCCACGGGTCGTGGGCGCTGAACCCGGCCGCGGGCGATGACCCGTCCCAGCGCATCGGGGTCCGGATCCGCTCGTCGGGCTTCCGCCCGGTCATCCCGATTTCCTCGCCGTAGTAGATGAACGGGACACCGGGCCCGGTGAGCAGGAGGTCGGCCGCCACGCGCAGCTCCGCCTGGTCGCCGCTCAGCTGGCTCGCCACCCGGTCCTGGTCGTGGTTCGTGAGGAACGCCCCGAACCCACCCAACGGCGGGTAGAGCGTCGTGATCTTCGCTAGGGCCCGGTCGACCGAGCCGCCGTCGCCCGACTGCACCGCGAACACCTCCGTGCTTGCGAGGGCGAAGTCGAACGTCAGGTCGAGGTCGTCGGGCACGTAGCTCGAACTGTTCTGCGGCGTGTCCCACACCTCACCGAGCAGGAGGGCGCCGGGCGACCCCTGCTCGATCGCGCCGCGGAACGTCTTCCACCAGGCATGGGTCTCGGGCGTGTTCTCGAGTTTGGAGCCGTCCTCGATCAGGTACTTCGCGGCATCGAGCCTGAAGCCGTCGACGCCGACGTCGGTCAGCCAGAACGAGGCATCCGCGGTGACCTCCGCGGTCACCGCGGGGTTCGTCAGGTTGAGGTCCGGCAGGTCGGCCCCGAAGGCGGCGTAGAAGAAGCGCTTGCCGTCGCGCTGCCAGTTCGAGCCCTGCGGGCTGTCCGACCAGACGTACCAGTCGGTGTATGGCACCTTGCCCTTTTCCGAGGCGGCGAACCACGGATGCTTCGAGGAGGTGTGGTTGAGGGGCAGGTCGAGAAGCACCGCGATCCCTCGCTCGTGCGCGGCGGCGACGAGCGCGCGCAGGTCGGCGAGCGAGCCGTAATCAAGGTTGACCCCGCGATAGTCCGTGACGTCGTAGCCGTGATACGACGGCGACGGGAAGGTGGGCATGAGCCACAGACCTGTGATGCCAAGATCCGTCGTCGTGCTCGGGTCGCCGTCATTGAGATGGTCGAGCCGACCGCTGAGCCCCCGAAGGTCGCCGACGCCGTCGCCATTGCTGTCGGCGAAGCTCCGGACGAAGACCTCGTAAAAGACACGGTTCCGCCACCAGCCGGGCTGACCCAACGAGATCACAGGCGGGGCGAGGGGCGGGATCGGCGGGCAGGTCGGTGCCGGGCCGCCTGCCGCCGCCGTGCCGGGCGCGCCTGAAGCGACCGAGGAGGCGGCGCCGGCGGACGAGGGAGCGCCGGGTGAGCCGCCCGGACGCGGGGTCGCCGAGGTGCCGCAGGCCGCTAGGAGGAACCCGAGGACCAGGATGCCGGCGCGGACGCTCGACCTCAGCCCTTGACCCCGCCGACCGTCAGTCCGGACACGATCCAGCGCTGCAGCAGCAGGTAGACGACCATGACCGGCAGGGCGAACAGGACGGCGAACGCCGCGAACGTGGACCACGGCGTACTTCCGGCGTACTGCCCGACGAGCGCGTTCAAGGCCACGGCCAGCGTCCACTGGCTCGGGTCGCCGACGATGAAGACCTGGGCAAGGAGGAACTCGGTCCAGCCGGCGATGAAGCCGAACAGGGCGGTCACCGCGAGGACCGGCGTCGCGAGGGGCAGGACCACGTGCAGGAAGGTCTGGAATTTACCGGCCCCGTCGACGACCGCGGCCTCCTCGAGCTCCTTGGGGATCGTGTCGAGGTAGCCCTTCATGTTCCAGATCGCGAACGGGAGCTGCGTCGACGTCACCGCCAGGGCAACGCCAAGGAGCGACCCACCGAGCCTGAAGTCGCCGATGGCGATCCGGTTCAGGTTGATGTAGAGGGCGCCGACCGTTGCCACGGCCGGCAGCATCAGGACCGCAAGGATCAGGAGCATCATGAACTCGCGGAAACGGAACTTCAACCGCGAGAACGAGTACGCCGCGAGGACGCCGAGCCCGACACTGAGCGCGGAGATCACAACCGCCAGCGTCAGGCTGTTCAGCGCGAGTTGGAAGAACGACACCGGATTGAGGGTCGGCCGCTGGAGGACGCGCGCGTACGCGTCGAGGTTGGCGCCCGGCGGGATCAGCGCATCGGGCCGCGAGATGTTCCGCGGGTCCAGGGACATCCCGACGATCCAGACGATCGGGAACAGGACGGTCGCCCCGATCGCGAGACACATCAGCTGGAGCACGATCTGGTTGCGGGTCTTGAGACGGCGACCGCCTCCTGTCCTCGTCTGGGCGATCGGCTTGATCTGGACGCGCGGTACGACGGCGACGGGAGTGGTCATGGCCGAGGGCTCTCCTGCTCGGGCTGGCTGGACTGACGCAATCGAGTCATGGCGGTCACGCGTCGAACGACGCGGTCGCCCGCGCCAGCTTGTTCGTCGCGAGGGTGATCGCGAGCAGGATGAAGAACTGGAAGATCGCGAACGCGGCCGCAACGGCGTACAGGTGCTGCTCCTGGACGAGGCGGTAGCCGATCGTCACCAGCAGCTCCGTCTGGCCGAACGGACCGCCGCCCGACATGAAGTACGAGAGCGTGAAGAGATTGAAGGTGACGACGAATCCATAGATCGCGAACGGCAGCATCGCCGGCCGCAGGAAGGGCAGGGTGACGGTCTTCAACCGGTCCCAGTAGCCTGCGCCGTCCATCTCGGCAGCCTCGTAGAGGTCCTTGGGGATGGATTGCAGGGCGCCGGTGGCCACGACGGAGTTCAGCGGCCAGCCGAGCCAGATGTTCGCTGCGAGCAGCGCGAAGTAGGCGAGCGGCAGGACCAGGGGCCCGACCGCGAGGATCGGGTTCGGCTCGTTGAGCCAGTTGAGCTGGAACGGCGGCAGCTTGAAGAGGACGCCGATCGTCCCGTTGATCGCCTGGTTCACCGCGCCGTACTGCGGGTCGAACATGTTCCGCCAGACCGTCGCGACGATGATCGGCGGGATCGCGATCGGGAGGATGTAGACCGCCCGCCAGACTCGCTTGAACTTCAGGCCATCGACATTGAGGACCAGGGCGATGGCCACCCCCAGGACGACGTGGATGATCACGTTCGAGAACGCCCAGAAGAGGTTGAACGTCAGGATCCGCAGGAAGTCGAAGTTCGGGATGACGATGTTGCTGTCGAGGATCCGGGTGAAGTTCTGGAGCCCGACGATGTTCGGGCCCGGCGAGCCCGGCCGGAGGTTCTTGAGCTGGAAGTCCGTGAAGGCCATCCAGATCTGGAAGACCAGGGGGTAGAACGTGATGATCGCCATCACGAGCAGGGCCGGCAGCAGGAACAGGTAGGCCGTCCGCGTGGTCTCCGTTCGCTGCCGCCAGGAGCGGCGCGGGGCGACGGCTCGGCCGGCTGCAACCGCGGTCATCGCTGGTCCTCCTCATCCATCGGGATCGATCATGCTCGGGCTCGAGGGTGCGGTTGGGGCGCCGGGAAGACCCGGCGCCCCTGGAACGCCATCAGGGAAGCGTAGCGAGGTCGTCGACCCCGCTGCACCACCGGTGTGCTACTTGTTGTTAGCCTTGTCCATCGCGGCGCAGGCGTCCTTGACCAGGGTGGTCGAGTCCGTGCCCTTGTCGATGGCCGCCGCGAGGGCGTTGCCGAAATTGCCCCAGTAGTTGTTGAGCTCGACGGCCGTCGGCCGTGCGAAACCGCTCGGCATTAGGGCCGAGAACGACTGGGCGATGGGATCGGTCGGCTGGAGGGTCGTGTTCGCCGGCAGGTGACCGGCGTCCGCGAAGATCTGCTCGTTCGCCGGGAGCAGGAACTGCAGGGCGAACGTCTTGGCCAGGTCGACGCTCTTCGACGAGGCGTTGATGTAGAAGCCATCGGGCGCGGTCATTGGCGCCCACTCGCCGGTCCCCTTCGGGCCGGCCACGACCGCCAGCTTGTCGCCGAGGGCCTTCTTGAGGTCACCGGACTGCCACGGGCCGTCGATGAACCCGGCGATCTTGCCCGAGATCAGGTCGGCCTTGGCGTCGTTGTCGTTCTGGTAGAACTTCATGCCCGCGGCCTTCATGTCCTGGAGCCACTTCAGGGCATCGGCAACGCCGCCCGCGGTCGCGGCGCACTTGCCGTCGTCGGCGAGGATCTTGCCACCGAACGTCGAGTAGAGGCCCCACAGATAGTAGGCGCCACCGCCGTTCGCGCCGTAGACCCAGCCGAGCTTCGAGGCGTTGGCCTTCCAGTCATCGATCGTCGCGGGCGCGGTCGTCAGGACGCTCTTGTTGTAGAAGAGCTCGACGGCCTTCATCGACTCGGGGATTTCGTACATCTTGCCGTCGACCGTGCTCGCGGTGATCGCGACGTCCGACGTGTTGTAGGGGGCCGCCTTGAGGGTGTCGGTGAGGTCGCTGACGTCGACGAGCAGCCCATTGCGGGCCTCGCTCGGGAGGCTGTCGTTCGGGGCGATGTACATGTCGGGGCCCGAGCCGGCGGCGGCCTGGGTCTCGAAGTTCGTGAACAGGTTGTTGAACGGGACGTCGGTCACGTTCACCGTCAGGCCGGGGTTGGCCGCCTTGACGTTGGCGACGATCTTGTCGAAGGCGTCCTTCTCGCTCGTCCCAGAAGCGCCGTAGGCCTCCCAGATCGTGAGGGTCCCGGTGAGAGCGGCCGCCGACGGGGCGGCGGACTCGCCTCCCGACGTGGCTGCCGGCTGCGATGCGACACCGCCGCTCGTCGCGGCCGGTGCCTGGCTGGCGGGGCCGGAGCTGCACGCCCCGACAAGGATCGTGAGGCCGGCGAACGCGCCGAGCACTCGTAGCTTCGTGTTCATCTTCTCTGTCTCTCCTCCAGAAATTTGATGGACGGCCGGCGGGGCCGGCTGCTGGTCGTCCGCACGACGGCGGAGCCGGGCGATCGTTCGCGACGCTGCGCCCGGTCGGGCCGCGTCCTGCATTGACCTCGGTCTGACCCCGGTCACCTCCCTTTGCTGGCGGGCGCGACAGCCGTCGACGCCCGGACGATGAGCTCGGTCGCCAGCCGGCGATGCTCCGGCGGCTGACCGTGGCCCGCGATGAGGGCCATGAGCAGGCGGACCGCCTCCTCGCCCTTGCCGCGGATGGGTTGATGGATGGTCGTGAGCGGCGGATCGGTCGTCTGGGATAGCTCGATGTCATCGAAGCCGACGACGCTGACGTCGGCAGGGATCGACAGGCCACGATCGCGCAGGCCGCGGATGGCCCCGATCGCCATCGCGTCGCTCATCGCCAGGACGGCCGTCGGCCGTCGGCCGGCGAGCCACGCCCGCTGGATCGCATCGAGGCCGCCCGCGAACGTCGCCTGGCTCACGATGACGTCGCTGTCGCCGATCTCGACACCCGCCGCCTTGAACGCCGTCCGATAGCCCCGCAGTCGCCGGGCTACCACGTCCTCGGCGCCGCTCGGCGCGTGCTCGGCCCGTTCGATCGCGATGACCAGGACGTCACGGTGGCCGAGGCCGATGAGATGCTCGGCCGCCGCGACCGCGCCGCCTTCGTCGTCGACGTCGACTGACGGCAGCTTCTCGAAATGATCGGAGTCGACGGTCGTCATCGGCAGCCCGGCTCGCCGGATCTCGGCGATCTCGGGGTGGTCGGCCGCCAGGCCGATCGCGACGACTCCGTCGACCGTCGCCCGGGCGATGGCCCGCGACAGCGACCCGTGCAGCGGCGAGATGAAGTACAGGCCGTAGCCAGCCTCCTCCGCGACACCGGCGACGCCAGCGCTGAACATCCCGAAGAACGGGTTGGCGAAGATCGACGTCAGCGCCTGTGGCGTCAGGATCCCGATCGTCCCGGTCCGCCGCTGGGTCAGCATCCGGGCGACCGGATCCGGCCGATAGCCGAGCTCATCGGCGATCGCCATGATTCGCGAGGCGGTGTCAACATTCAGCCTGGTCGGGTTGTTGAACGCAAAGGAAACGGCCGTCTTCGACACGCCGGCGGCTTCGGCCACATCCGCGATGGTCACCCGTCGGGCAACTTGATGCTCCACGCTGCCTCCTCGGGCATGGAACCTGCCACCGCCTGTTCCGATGACGTCTGCGCTTTGCGGTGGTCCTCCGCCGCGCGGCTGTGTATCATCGAGCAAGGTTGCGGCAAACCGGTTTAGCAAACCGGTTTACGGACCCTAGCAGAACCACGACCGCAACGTCAATGGGGTTCAATGGAATCCCGCGATCGCGCGGTCCCGAGCCGTTCCAATCCCGCCTCAGTAGACCTCCAGCGCAACGGCCAAGCCACGAGGACTCGCGTGTCTCGTCGAATTTCCCTCGCCCTGACGCTCCACAACCACCAGCCCGTCGGCAACTTCGGGTGGGTCATTGCCGAGACATTCAACCGGGCCTACCTGCCGATGCTCGAGGCCCTCGAGCGCCACCCTTCGGTCAGGCTCGCGCTTCATTACTCCGGGCCGCTCCTCGCCTGGATCAGCTCGGAGCGACCGGACTTCGTCGAGCGCCTCGCGGCCCTCGTCGCCCGGCGCCAGGTCGAGATCGTCGGTGGCGGCTGGTACGAACCGGTCCTCGCCGCGTTGCCGGAACGGGACCGGATCGGCCAGCTGACGAGGATGGCCGACGAGCTGGAGAGCCTTTTCGGCACTCGTCCGCGCGGCGCGTGGCTTGCCGAACGCGTCTGGGAGCCGGACCTGCCGACCTCGCTCGTGACCACCGGGTACAGCTGGACCGTCCTCGACGATGCTCACTTCCGCGCCGCGGCCATTCCGGAGGAAGCACTCTGGGGACCGTATACGACCGACGACCAGGGCAAGGTCTTGACGGTCTTCGGGACGGAGCAGGGTCTTCGTTATCGCATCCCGTTCTTCGACGTCGAGGAGGTCATCGGCTATCTCCGCGACCACGCCACGGAGGCAGGCGATCGAGTCGGGACGATGGGCGACGACGGCGAGAAGTTCGGCGGCTGGCCGACGACGTTCGAGTACTGCTGGGGCGAGACCGCCTGGGTCGAGCGGTTCTTCACGGGCCTCGAGGAAAACGCCCACTGGCTGGCGACGGTCACTCCATCGGGCTGGCTCGACGGCCACGGCTCGGTCGGTCGCGTCTACCTGCCGACCGGCTCGTATGCCGAGATGGGCGAATGGGCGCTCCCGCCCGACGAGGCCATCGCCTTTGCGAAGGCTGTCCACGATGCGAAGGCCGAGGGTCGTCATGAGGCCCGCTGGCTGCGCGGCGCGATCTGGCGCAATTTCCAGGTCAAGTACCGCGAGGTGAACGACCTCCACAAGCAGATGCTGCGGGCGAGCGATCTTGTCGACGGGCTGGCGTTCGGGGCCGGCCGCTCGGTTGCGGTCGATCATCTCTTCGCGGGCCAGTCGAACGACTGCTACTGGCACGGACTGTTCGGCGGCGTCTACCTGCCCGACCTGCGGGTCGCTGCCCTCGGCCGGCTGATCGGCGCCGAGGATCTGGCCCTCGGCGGGCCCGGCGCGGCAATCGAGTCGGGCGTGCTGCTGGATCTCGACCTCGACGGATCGGACGAGGCGCTCCTCGTCAATGAAGGGCAGATCGTCGCCGTGAAGATCGAGGAGGGCGCGGGTATCGGGCGCTGGGACCTGCGCGCCGCGCGGCATCCGCTGGCGGCGGTGATGCGGCGCCGACCCGAGGCTTATCACGAGAAGCTCCGCCATCCCCTCGGGGGTGATTCTGTCGGGGCGGACACCGAGCTCGACATGGGCGAGTCCACTCCCTCACGCCCGGCCTCGATCCACGACATCGTGGCCGCAAAGCAGGAGGGACTCGCCGACCTGCTCCAGTACGACAACTACGAGCGCCGATCAGGCCTCGTTCGAGTGCTGCCTTCGACGGCAACAGCCTCCAAGGTGGCGGACGGCAGCGCGACCGACCTCGTTCCCGCACTCGACGGCGCCTGGACGCTCGTGTCGATCGACCCGAACCAGGTGACCGCCGCTTTCGCCGCCGGCCCTGTCCGGCTGGTCAAGACGATCCGCGTCGCCGGGGGCCGGCTGGATCCGCGGCTGGCCGTCGAGGTTTCTGTGGAGAACGTCTCCGACGCGCCGTTCGAAGCCTTGCTCGGGCTCGAGTTCGCGGTCATGCTGCTCGGTGGCGGGCATAACCCGGCGGCTTGGCACGAGGTCGACGGGCGGCGCATCCCGCACGACGAGTTCGCCACGGCAAGCTCGGTCGATCGCCTCATGTCCGGCAACGACCAGCTCGGCATTCGTCTCGAGACCCTCGTCCAACCCGCGGCCGATGCCTGGATCTTCCCGATCCGGACGGTCTCGAACTCGGAGGGCGGCTTCGAGCTCGTCTACCAGGGCAGCTGCATTCTTTCCCTGCGACCGATCAGCCTTGCGCCGGGCGAGCGGACGAACCTGCGGGTCGAGCAGGTCGCCGGTGTCACCGCGGATCGCGCCGTCAGCGAGGTCGTGGCCAGCAGGTGACACGCGGCCGCCTCGCCGTCCACGGCCATTTCTATCAGCCTTCCCGGGTCGATCCGTGGACGGGCGTCGTCCCGGCCGAGCCGTCCGCGGCGCCGTTCCACGACTGGAATGCCCGTGTCGACGCTGAGTGCTACCGACCGAACGCGGAGCGCGGCAATCTCGTCGAGATGTCGTGGGACCTCGGGCCGACCCTCGGCGGCTGGCTGTCGCGAGAAGACCCGACAACGCTCTCCCACTTCGCCGCGGCGGCCGCAGGCGGGAACGCGATGGCCCAGGCTTTTCATCACGCGATCCTGCCGCTCGCCTCGGCGGCGGACCGGCGAACCGAGATCCGCTGGGGGCTTCGGGAGTTCGAGATCCGCTTCGGCGTTCGGGCGCGCGGCTTGTGGCTCCCGGAGACGGCCGTGGACCTGGCGACCCTGCGAGTGGCGGCCGAGGAGGGCGTCGCCTATACGATCCTCGCCCCGTGGCAGGCCGCGGACATGAGTGTCGACACCCGGCGGCCGTATTGCGTCGATCTCGGTTCGGGCCGGTCGATCGCCGTCGTCTTCTTCGATTCCGGGCTGTCGGCTGCCGCCTCGTTCGAGCCCGAGGCGACGTCGGATGCCGATCGTTTCGCTCGCGATCGCGTCGCCCCACGATTGGTTGGCACGACGCTCGCCGACGGCCGGCCGCCGCTCGCCCTGATCGCCACCGACGGCGAGCTGTACGGCCACCACCAGCAGTTCCGAGATCTCTTCGTCCAGCGGCTGCTCGTGCCGGACCCGGCGGCCCCGGATCGCGGCTTCGACGTCGTCGCGCTGGCCGACGTCATCGCCGACCCGTCGGACTTGCATCACCCGGTCGTTGGCATCTCCGAACGGACCTCATGGAGCTGCCATCACGGCATCGCCCGCTGGTGGGCGGAGTGCCCGGACGCGGTCGATGGCCGCTGGAAGGGCCCGCTCCGGTCCGCGTTCGAACGACTCGCAGGCGGGATCGACCTTTCCACCGAGTCGGCATTCGCCGAGTTGCCCGGGGCGCCGGATCCCTGGGTCGCGCGCAATGCCTGGGTCGACGTGATCGTCGGGGCGACCGATGCGGACACGTTCGTGTCCGAGTGGCTTCCACCGTCGTCGCGAGCGACCTCTGGCGACCGGTCCCGGTTTGCCGCCTTCATGGACGCCCAGCGCTGGCGCCTCGCGATGTTCGCCAGCGACGGCTGGTTCTGGGACGACCCGGTTCGCAGCGAGACGCGCCAGGTCCTTCGCGCCGCCGCCCGCGCCGCGCGTCTCGTCGACGGCCTCGCCGGCACGAACCTCGAGGGCCATCTCGTTGCGGACCTGGCCCTATTCACCTCACCATCGAGCGGCCTGGACGGCGCGGCAATCTACCGGACGGCCCTTGCGGACGTCGGCCAATCGGCACCGCCAGGGGCGGCAACCGGGTGAATCGTTGAGAAACTGTTATCGCGCCTTAGCAGCGGCATGGTCGATTCGACAGTGGGTCCGGTGGACGATTTCGGCGTGCGGACCGGATGGTCCGCCGGTTCCGGGCACCCGCCGGACGCGCCGATGGCGCGATGAAACCCCAGATGCACGGATGAGCTCACTAGGAAATACCGTCAAGACCTTCACCCTGCTGGCCGCCCTCGGTGGCCTCCTCGTCTTCGTCGGCGGCCTGCTCGGCGGCCGCGGCGGGATGGTCATCGCCCTGCTCTTCGCCGTCGCGATGAACGGCCTCGTCTACTGGAAGAGCGACTCGCTCGCGCTGCGTGCCAATGGCGCCCGCGAGCTCAAACCGGGCGAGCTGCCCCGTTTCCGATCGATTGTCAGCTCGCTCGCCGCGCGGGCCGGGCTGCCGATGCCCCGCCTCTACATCATCGATCGGCCGGAGCCGAACGCCTTCGCGACAGGCCGGAACCCGGAGCACGCCGCCGTCGCCGTGACGACCGGGATCCTCGATCTCATGGACGGTCGCCAGCTGACCGGCGTCCTCGCCCATGAGCTGTCGCACGTCAAGAATCGCGACACGCTCGTCGGAACGATCGCAGCCACGATCGGTGGGGCCATCAGCTTCATCGCCCAGATGGCCCAGTTCCAGATGATCTTCGGCGGCCGCGACGACCGACAGGGCGGCGGTTTCGGAGCGCTCATCGCGATCATCCTCGCCCCGATCGCGGCGTTGATCATCCAGCTGGCCGTGTCGCGTGGCCGCGAGTACGGCGCCGATGCGTCCGGCGCGGCGCTGACTGGCGATCCGGAGGGTCTGGCCGAGGCGCTCGAGCGGCTCGAAGGAGCCACCAAGCAGCGCGGCATCCTCGCTCGCCTCGGTCGGCGGGGCTACGGTCCGTCGCAGGCGCCGACACCGGCTCCGGCCCCGGCCCTGAACCCGGCGTTTGCGCACCTCTACATCGTCAACCCGCTGTCGGGTCGAGACCTGGGCGGTCTTTTCTCCACGCATCCGCCGATCGAGGAGCGGGTCGAGCGGCTCCGTTCGATGTCGCGCCAGCGCGGCAGGAGCGCGGCATAGGCGCCCTCGGGGGCAGAACTTTCGCGTAGCGAACACAAGCGACGGAAGCCGACCTCCGTTGGCCGACTTCGGTCGAAGACTTTCGCGTCGCGAACGTTCGCGTTCGATTTCGTCGAGTTCGTTCGGGTGGCGCACGTCCGCGGCACAAAGGCGGTTTAGACGGTCGTTTGTGTGCGTGTGGCGAAAGTCCGGCAGGCGAGGACCGCAGCGAACGAACCAAGCTACCCCAAGAATCCGTCAGCCCGCGGCCTGCGCGCCACGGGCTGACTGGACGTGTGCCGATTGCTCGGCGCGGGGGACGTTCGGGGGAACGTCAGATGGACGGCCGGGCAGGTAGCCGCGGATCGATCGAGAGGTCGCTGGAGTCGACACCCCAGGCAACTGTCGCGAGATCAACCAGCGCGACGACAACGGCGAAGAACAGAATGGCAATCATCGCGCTCACCGAGCACCTTTCTTGTGTTGGTATAGTTCAGTAGGCCAAGTCGAACTGTAACTTGGACTAGGGTACTATGTCAATGGAACGAAACGACCATACCGTGACCAATCCGCCAACTGCCGCCACTGCCGGCGACCTCGACGTCGAGCGCGATTCGGACGTCCCGATTTCGACCCAGATCTTCTGGCAGCTCGCCTACCAGATCGACTCCGGCCGGCTCCTGCCTGGTGCTCGCCTCGCCCCGGTCAGGGAGCTCGGCGCTGCACTCAGAGTCAACCCCAATACCATCCGCGCGGTCTACCGACGGCTGGCCGATGCCGGCTACGTCACGAGTCGCCACGGAGCCGGGACACATGTCGCGGATCGCCCGCCGGAGCGTCGCGGTGCGGAGGCCCTTGCCGGCATCATTTCGGAGATGCTTCGTCGCGCCGCCCAGGCGGGCTTCACCCCGGACGAGGTTGCCGCCGCCGCCTTCGCGGCGGCCACAGAGCGCAAACGCCCGGGAGCGCTCGTCGACGTCCTCTTCGCCGAGTGCACGAACGCCGACGCGGGCTACGACGCCGCGCGGCTCAACGACGCCTTCCCCGGCCAGATCCAGGTCGAGGGCACGCTGCTCGACGACCTGCCCGATCGGCTCGAGCGCTTCCACTACGACCTCGTCGCGACGACGACGTTCCATGCCGACGAGGCCCAGGCCCTCGTCCACGGTCGAGCCCCGGTCGTCGCCATGCTCGTCGGGCCTGGCTACGTCGAGCTCGTCCACGAGATCGCCGGGCTGAAGGCCGGCTCCCGGGTCGGGCTGGTCTGCGCGTCGGAGCGCGGTACCGAGAACATGGCCGAGACGCTGGCGCTGTCCGGGACAACCGGCGTCGAGCTGCTCGGCGCCTCGATGGACGCGGACGAGGATCTCGCCCTGATCGACCGGACGGCGGACGTCATCCTCCTCTCCCGCGAGGCGATCGCCAACGGCCTCGCCGACCGATTCAGCCGGGCGGAGCGGATCCGCCGCTGGTCGTACGACTTCGATCCATCAGGGCTCGAGCTGCTCCGCCGTGCGGTGGAGCCGATCGCGGCCGCGCGGCGCATGGAGGCAGTCCCCGCCGGGGCGTGACATCCTGTCCCGATGCGGGAGCTGCGCGTCGGGCGATCATCGCGGCGACGGTACGACCTCGACCATCGCCACCTCGGTGACGAGGGCGAGCTGCTCGTCGACCAGATCGCCGCGGCTCGCCGGCTCGCCGGCAGGCTGAACGAGCGCGGCGGCGGCGCACCGACGGCCCACGCCGGAGAGATCGTCGCCCTCGGCCTCCTCCACGAGGTCGCTCACGCCCTCGTCGATCGCTACGAGCGCGACGTCCGGCCGGGCGCTTTCGCCTCGGCCCTCGAGCGGCTGGACGAGCGGATCGGTCACCAGGCGGTCGACGACGTCCTCGATCGGCTCGCGGCCGAGTTCGGGCCGGTGGCCGCCACGCGGAACTACGACGCCGTCAGCCGCGAGGTCGACCGGGCGTTTGCCATGGAACCCGGAATGTCGGGCACGGCCGGCGAATCGCTCCTCGACATGCTTCGGGCGCCCGCCCGCCATGCGCCCGCCTCGCTCGCCGCCCAGCTCCGCTACGCGCGCGAGCGCTGGGCCGACATCCTGCCGCCGGACCTGGCCGCGCGACTGCTCGGCGGCGAGGACCTCCTGGCCGAAGAGGAGCGGGCCCTCCATCTGCGGTTCGGTGGCGGTGGCGGGGGCGTGGCCGTCGGCGAGGCGCCGTCGTTTGCCGGCGCGGACGCGGAACCAGAACGGTTCAGCGTCGATCGCGACTGGATGCCGCGGCTCGTCCTCGTCGCCAAGAGCACCTACGTCTGGCTCGACCAGCTGTCGCGCCGCTACGGCCGCGAGATCCGGACACTCGACGCGATCCCCGACGAGGAGCTCGAGGTGCTGGCCCGGCGAGGGATCAGCGGGCTCTGGCTGATCGGGTTGTGGGAGCGATCGGCGGCCTCGGAGCGGATCAAGCGCTGGCGCGGCAATGCCGAGGCCGTCGCCTCAGCGTACTCACTCGACGACTACCGGATCGCCGCAGATCTCGGCGGCGACGAGGCCCATGGCCGGCTCCGCGATCGTGCCGCCGCACGCGGGATCCGCCTCGCCAGCGACATGGTCCCCAACCACATGGGCATCGACTCGCGCTGGGTGATCGAATACCCGGAGCGCTTCCTCTCGGTCGCCGCGCCGCCGTTCCCGGCCTACACGTTCGAGGGCGCGGACCTCGCCGACGACGACCGCGTCGAGATCCGCCTCGAGGACCACTACTGGAGCGACTCGGACGCCGCGGTCGTCTTCGAGCGGCGCGATCGGGCGACCGGCGACATTCGCTACGTCTATCACGGCAACGACGGGACGAGCTTTCCGTGGAACGACACCGCCCAGCTCGACTACCTCCAGGCGAACGTGCGCGAATCGGTGATCCAGACGATCCTCGAGGTCGCCCGGCGTTTCCCTGTCATCCGTTTCGACGCGGCGATGGTCCTCGCCAAGCGCCACATCCAGCGGCTGTGGTGGCCGGAACCCGGTCATGCCGGGGGGATCCCATCGCGCAGTGCATTCGCGATGAGCAAGGCCGCCTTCGACAAGCTCATGCCGAACGAGTTCTGGCGCGAGGTCGTCGACCGGGTCGCCGCGGAGGCGCCCGACACGCTCCTCCTCGCCGAGGCGTTCTGGCTGATGGAGGGGTACTTCGTCCGGACGCTCGGGATGCACCGCGTCTACAACAGCGCCTTCATGCACATGCTTCGCGACGAGGACAACGCCGGCTACCGCAAGGTGATCCGCGACACGATTGAATTCGACTCGGAGATCCTCAAGCGGTACGTGAACTTCATGACGAACCCTGACGAGGAGACGGCGATCGAACAGTTCGGGACGGGCGACAAGTACTTCGGTGTCGCGACGCTGCTCGCTACGCTGCCGGGGCTGCCGATGATCGGGCACGGCCAGATCGAGGGGTTCGCCGAGAAGTACGGGATGGAGTTCCAGCGGGCCCGCCTCGACGAGGTTCCGAACGACGGCCTGGTCGCCCGCTTCGAGGCTGAGATCGTGCCGCTCCTCCACGAGCGCTGGCGGTTCGCCGGCGCGGCCGACTTCCGCCTCTTCGACGTCGTCGCCGAAGGAGGCGGCGTGGCCGAAGACGTCTACGCCTATTCCAACGGGCGGGGCGCGGATCGGTCGCTCGTCGTGTACCACAACAAGTTCGGCTCGACGGCCGGCTGGATCCGCGATTCGGTGCCGTTTGCCGTCAAGGCGGGCGACGGCCATAAGACACTCGGGCGCTCGACGCTCGCCGAGGCCCTCGAGCTCGGCGGCCGCGACCACGCGTCGGACGCGGGAGGTTTTCTCGCGTTTCGCGACGCCCGGTCCCGCAGGGAGTTCCTGCGCCCGATCGGCGAGGTCCGCGAGCGCGGGTTGTTCGTCGAGCTCGACGCCTACCGCTGCCTCGTCTTCGGCGGGTTCCGCGAGCTCCGCGACGGCGCCGACGCGCCGTGGTCGCAGCTGGCGGCAAGCCTGGCGGGAGGTGGCGTGGCGTCGCTTGACGAGGCGCTGTCCGAATTGCGACTCTCGCCGATCCACGCGGCTGTCGCGGCGCTCCTCGAAGCTGGTCCCGAGCCCGCTGACATCGAGCGCCGGCGCGATGAGCTCCTCGAGCTCGTTGGTGCTCCGCGCGATCGACCGACCGACCGGGGGACCTCGACAGTGCTCCCCGGTGGGCTCGAGCCGGCGGTCAGGACGGCCGTCCTTCTACGCCCGATCGACCGGGCGACGTTCGATCGATTCCGCTTCGGGAGGGCCCTTCGGCGAGCCGGTCTGGGCGAAGACGACGTCCGGCGGGCCAGGATCGCCCTGGAGCTGGCCCATCCGTCCGACGTCCGGAGCCCGGCTCGCCTGGCCGCTGCCTGGCTGGCAGACCAGGACGTCCGCAGCTTCCTCGGCGTCAACGACTGGGAGGGCGCCGAGTGGTTCAACAAGGAGGGCTTCGCTGATCTGCTCGCGCTCGCCGCTGGGCTCGATCGTGCGAGCGGTACGCGACGGACGTCGCCCGTCATCGGTCGCCTGCGTCGAGCATCAGAGTCGGCTGGCTACAAGGTGGGTACCTTCCTTGCCGATCTCGAGGTGGCCCCGGCCGGCGCGGACGGCGCGATGCCGAGCCGATCGCCCCGCGGCAGCCGCAAGTCCGGTCGGAAGAAATCCAAGTAGGACCAATCGGGGTCGTCGTCGCCGGCTGGTTCGCCGGCGTTCGGACCTTCAGCGGGTGGTTCGTCCTGATCACCCTTGGGATTCCGCTTATGACGATCTTCTGGTTCTACGCGATTGCGTCATTGGGGGCCTCGCGGGCGAGCCGTTCTAGCTCCGAGCAGCGATCGCCTCGGGATCCAGGATCAGACGGCGGAGGAACGGGATCGGCGGCTCGCCGTGCGAGAGGACCTCCTCGAGGTGCTCGTGGTAGACGAAACCCGGCGTCG
>WNGI01002689.1_pt1 | contig 31002 bp, 29 predicted proteins | sample 5400621 | NCBI WGS metagenome assembly WNGI01 (sample SAMN13153374, study PRJNA577476) | soil metagenome | isolation source: 20 cm soil or saprolite under Garry oak tree replicate 1 | place: USA:California | collected 2016-06-15
CTATCTACCGACGTTCGCGCCACGCCTGATGTTGCTGCTCTGGGACGACGTTGACGCGACCGCGATCCTGAGCCTCGAGCTGTATGAGGGTCTCAAGCATTACACGGCGCTGAGGCGGTATCTCGACATCATTGGCGACGAGGCTACCAAGGTCTCCGAGCGATCACTTGTAGCTGCGCGCGAGAAAACGGGCGGCATCACCTATAATCGCGACGAGATCATCACCTACCTGACGCACTTCATGTGCTCCGAACTTTTTGCCGCGCACTTTTTCCGGCGATTGGCCGAGCAGACTCGTGAGCCAGTGCTGGCGGAGCTGCTCGGTTATATGAGCAGGGACGAGCTGCGACACAGCGCGGGCGCGGGCGCGCTGCTCAAAAAGAGAGTCGCCGCGAATCCAGAGATTGCCGGCCAGATCGTCGGCGCGGCGGAGAACTTCCGGCATTACGGCAGTGATGTAGTCGACATCCCGCTCGCCGAGGAGAACGACTTCGAGGCGATCATGGCGATGAACAGGAAAATACGACAGCTCTGCGGGCTGGCGCCGACGGAGCATTTAGAGGAGGAATTCAGCAATGGTTGACATTCTGGCTGCATCAGACGGCCGACGAACGATTGATAGCGTGGCTGCATCGAACGGCCATCATGACACTTTCGCTGCCTCAAACGGACACAACGGCTATCCGACGGAGTTGCAGATAACCGAGAACGAGCTGTGGCTGCTCAGTTACTATCGCGAATCGGAGCTGGCGGGATCGTTGTTAATGGGTCGACTCGCGCGTGAAACCGACGATGACGATCTGCGCGTTCGTCTCACCGAGCATTGCGCGGAGGAAGCGCGTCATGCCTGGGCGTGGACGGAAACGATTCTCAAGGTTGGCGGGAGACCAAAGCGCGTGAGTGAGACGTACCAGTCGCGGTATCACGCTGCCGTCGGCAATCCGTCCAATCTGCTGGAAGTTCTGGCGCTGACCCAGATCTTCGAGCGGCGAGTGGTGCGCCACTTCAGGGCGCATATGTCGTGGCCCGGTACGCATCCGGAAGTCTTGCGCACGTTACAGCAGCTGATCGACGAGGAGGCGGGTCATATCCGCTGGGTGAAGGATCGACTCGACGCGTACGCTGCAGCCAACGGTGAGTCTTTCGTGATAGAGATGCTCGAGCGGTTCAAGCGCATCGATGAGCAGGTGTACAACGAGCTGAAACAGTACGCGAGCTGCTTCGAGAAGGTCGCCGGGCCGAAGCAAAGCGGCGCTGATTCGATCGAGCAGAGATTGCGTCGCGTCGCGGCCGAATCGCTTGGCCGTGAGCCGACGGAAATCAGGCTCGACGCATCGCTCGCCGAAATGGGAGTGGACTCGCTCGATCTCGTCGTCTTCATGATGGCGGTGGAGGAAGAGTTCCAGGTCGAGTTTAGCAGGGAGCAGCAGAAGGGAATGGGGACGCTCGCCGACATCGCGCTGCTACTGCAACGGCAAAGGCAACCGCAACTGAACAAGTCGTCAGCCTGAGCTGACTAGCTGACAGCTATCAGGCTCAGAACGTCGGGACGCCACCGGTAGCGTGAGAGCACAGGCAGTTGCTTGTGCTTTGATCGCCGCTAATGACGTCCCGACGTAGTGAGGCTGAGAGCCGTGAGCTGCCAAGCTCCAGCTGACGACTTGTTCAGTTGCTTTCCTTTTTCAGATCCTTCCGCCTCCGTTCAGCCAGACGCGAAGTATCTCGCGATGGCTAGCGTTATCGCCCGATCGACGGCTTCGGTCAAACGTGCGTGACCAGGCTTGTACCCGACGCGGTAGTGGAACGCGATCGGGATCGCGGCGATGTACTTGATTCGCTTGATGACGCATTCGACAGATTCATCTTGGGCTTTCAACTCGTCGGTGAGATCCCAGACGGCGATGTGCAGCTCCCATCCCGGCTGTCTGGTATCGTTGAACGCGGCCACGAACTGAGCGCGTAACCGCAGCTCATTGGCTGAGAGTTTGTACGGCGGGTGCGCTTGCTGCTGGGTGGGCGCTGCGTCGGAGATCTTGAGTGCTAATGACATTGTCGTGGGGATTGAGGTGAATGCCTGTTCGACTCAGGAATGACACTCCCCGTTGCCCTTGTCCCAGCCGCTTTGTTACCAGGTGCACGCCCGTGTCTTGAGCTGCACTTTTCGATAATGCGCTCGCCTCACCTCCGCCTTATCATGAGAGGGTGAGCGATTCGACCGATCATCCCCCTCCGCGTTCCGGAGGCACCCAGCCACTCAGCCGCGCCGAGCTGCTTGGCGTTTTCGCGTTCTGGACGCTGATGGCAGTGCTGACCGCCGCCAACCGGCTCGCGGATCAGGGAAACGCGTCGTTCAGCGCTGTACCTCGCACTGTTCCGATCGCGCTCGCGTTTCAGCAGATGTACGTGTGGGCGCTGCTCACCCCGCTCGTCTTCTGGCTCGCGGGCCGGTTTAACGTCGAACAATCGAGCGCGTGGGCGAAGCTTCTGATCCTGATCGGGATCGGTATTGCCATCGCCTTCAGCGTTGATTTGATCAATTCGACTCTCGTCCGATCGTTCAAGGGACCTCCACAGCCGCCGCCTGGAAGCGGAATGACTCGCGCGTTCGGAGGAGTCGGTGGGCCCGGCGGTCCGGCCTCGCAAATCGGCGCATTCAGCGTTTTGCGCGGTCCGATGATTCTCAATCATTTCATTCTCTATTGGGGTGTGCTGGCGGCGGGGTTCGCGCGCGACTACTTCCTGCGGTTCCGCACGCACGAGCGGGAGACGGCGCAGCTTCAGGCCGAAACGGCCCAGCTGCAAACCCAGCTGGCCGAGGCCAAGCTCTCGGCGCTGAACGCGCAGCTGAATCCTCACTTTCTGTTCAACACTCTTCACGCGGTGTCGTCGCTGGTCGAGCGCGATCCGCGCGGCGTGCGGCGCATGATCGCGAGATTGAGCGAGCTGCTTCGCTACACTCTCGACGGCGGCAATGATACCGAGGTGGTCCTGACAAAGGAGATCGAGTTTCTGCAGCGCTATCTCGAGATCATGCAGATCCGTTTTCAGGGCCAGCTCGAGATCGATGTGCAGGTGGACGACGACGCGCGCGATGCGCTCGTGCCAAGTCTCATTCTTCAGCCGCTCGTCGAGAATGCCGTGAAGCACGGTGTCGACAAGATCTCCGGGAAAGGAAAGATCAAGATCACCGCTCGTCGCGACGGCGATCGACTGGTGATGACGGTAGCCGACAACGGACCGGGTCCGGTTAAGATTGCGAAGCTCGATGATGCGGGCGTTGGACTCGCAAATATCCGCCAGCGCCTGGAGCAACTATATGGTAGGGGCGAGGGGCAGGGGCAGGGGCAGGGGCTGACGCTGGCCGAGTCGCCCGGTGGGGGCGGCACTGTCGCTCAAATCGTGATGCCGTTTCGTACCCGGGCAGAGCTGCGCACGACGGTCGTGACTCATGCTGAGGGCGGTCGGTGATGTCCGCGGGTTCGCTGCGCGTGTTGATCGCCGACGATGAACGTCTGGCGCGTCAGCGTCTCGAGGATCTGCTTTCGCACGAGGATAACGTCGAAATCGTCGGCCGAGCCGACAACGGGCTCACTGCAATCGAAGCGATACGCGAGCTGCGGCCGGACATTGTCTTTCTCGACATCCAGATGCCAGGCAAGACCGGACTGGAAGTGGTGCGCGAGATCGGCGCCGAGAAAATGCCGCCGGTGATATTTACGACTGCGTACGATCACGCGGTCCAGGCATTTGATCTCGCGGCGATCGATTATCTGATCAAGCCGTTTGACGACGAGCGGTTCGAGAAGGCATTCCGCCGCGCGCGGAAGATGATCGAGCTCAATCAGGTCTCCAAGCTGTCGGACGAATTGCGCACGCTACTGAGCGCTCCGCAGTCCGATGGTGGCCAGGGAAAGACACAGTACCTCGAGCGCATCGCGGTCGAGATGCGCGGGCAGGTGCGGATCGTTCCGGTCAAGCAGATCGACTACCTGATCGCGAGCGGCCCGTACGCCGAGCTGTTCGTCGGGGATAAGCGGTACTTAATACGTGAGCGGATGCAGACGCTCGAGGAACGGTTTGACCCCGGCAAATTCTTCCGCATCCACCGCTCCGCCATCGTACGGCTCGATCTGATCGAGACGCTGATCCGGAATCCGGGCGGGGATTACGCTGTCCTGTTGAAGGGCGGGGTCAAGCTCAAGGTGAGTCGGAGCCGGTTTGAACGGCTCGAGCAATTGATGGGCGTAAAGACTTAGATCAAACGCAACCGAACAAGTGACGACTTGGTCAGTTGGAGTTGTCTTTTGAGTACCGTGGAGTGCGATCCATGCCTTCGGGGTGCCGTTCGAAACAAGGCGAGAGGGTAACGCCACCTTCGAGTGTATTCTGATCAAGAGCGCGAAGTTGATCACTCTTGCTAAGGGGCAGCACCCATGTCGAACAAAATCGCCGGAATCGTGATTCCACCCCGTACCCGTCTGAGCCGGCGCGACCTGCTAGGCCTTGCGGCGAAAGGCGCGGCGAGCGTCGTCGTATCACAATCGTTCCTCTTGGCCTGCGCCGCCGATGCATCGAGCGCAACCGATACTTCGTCGACCGACGGGACAACGACGGGCACTACCGGCAGCTCAACCTGCGTACTGACCGCTTCGCTGACTGAGGGGCCCTACTTTGTCGACGAGATGCTGAACCGTTCCGACATCCGGACCGATCCGGTCACCGGCGCGGTTTCAACGGGCATTCCTTTGAGCCTCAACTTCAACGTCTCGCGGGTCGCCGGGAGCGCCTGCACGCCGTTAACTGGGGCCTACCTGGATGTCTGGCACTGCGATGGTGCCGGAGTTTATTCGGACGTGTCGGGCTCTTCTAGAAAATTTCTCCGCGGCTATCAGATTACGGATGGGAACGGTGTCGCAGCGTTCACGACGATCTATCCAGGCTGGTACAGTGGACGAGCCGTTCACATCCATTTTAAGTTGCGGCTGTTCGCGGGATCCACGAAGACGTACGAGTTCACCTCACAGTTCTTCTTCGACGATACGTTGACGGACTCTGTCTACACGCAGAGCCCGTACAACACCCGCGGCAGTCGCAACACGCGCAACAGCAACGACGGGATCTACAACAGTCTGTCGACGACAGACAAGGTCGGCCTGACGTTGCAGACCTCGAAAACCAGCGATGGCTACGCCGGCATCATCAACCTCGGCGTCAACGTCGCGTAAGGAGAACCTTTCAAAGGCTCGGATGAGCAGGAGTGGCAATGGACGTAAAGAGCAGCACGATAGTAATGAAGCGCGCGATTCTCGCGGCAGTGCTCGGCGTGGCGGGAGTCGCGGTCGCATCGCGGACCAGTATTGCGCAAAGCGACGAGTCGGCGAGGACGATCCGCATCGGGATTTCCGCCGGAATCACCTGGCCCGAGAGTGATCTCAGCGCCACTGCCGACGCGGGTTACAACGGAACGCTATCTCTTTTCGTGACTCCGCAGAGTCTGCCCCTCGGGTTGCGATTCGACGGCGGATACAACCGCTTCGACTTTCAGACGGGCGGTGGTGGCGTGCGCGTTTTGAGCGCGACAGGGAATGTCTTCTTCAGCACGTCAATCAAGTCGATGCTGTCGCCGTATATTGTTGGCGGCGGCGGACTCTACAATGTCGGATACCGGTACCAGAGTCTCGCCAACAGCAGCATCAGCCATTTCGGATTCAACATCGGCGGCGGCATCAAGTTGCCACTCGAAGGATTCGACGCCTTGCTCGAAGCGCGATACAATCGCGTCAACGTCAACGGTGGGACGATCAGCTTTGTACCTGTGACGTTCGGCATTTCCTTCTAGCTCGCGTTCAGCCTAACTCCAGAGCCCCTGAACCGAGTGAAGCCCGGCGACAAGTGTCGTCGGGCTTTTTATTCCATTCTCGTAACCTACGCTCCACGCAGCGCGACATCGACTGTGTACCCATTCCTGGCCAACAGCATTCGCAGCAGCTCGATGGCGCTGTCGTTGGCGTGACGAATCAGCTCGAGCTGACTACCAGCCGCAGTGAGCTGCGCCCTCGCCTGTTGCTGAATGGCGTCTCTGTCTTCACGCGTGAAGGGATTCCACAATCCACCGCGCTCGTCATAGGTGTGCATGTCCCGAATCTCGACGGCGATCAGTTTGGCGGGAGGGATGCGGATTCTGATCGTTCTCGCGGCGTGATCGATGGTGACGTCGGGATTGTCGCGAAGATCGATGCCGGCAAGGAGTCGTCCGGTAACGACGACGAGCGAACGCTTGGTCGAGCCGTACCAGGTATTCTGGTAGACGATGACGTCACGAACAGTTGCTTCGCTCGAGACGAGCTTCGCCACCGCGCGAACCTGCTCGACTACTACATCGTGGCTTATGTTCGTGGCGTTGCGGCCGAGCAGCCGGCCGGGAACGAGTCGACTGGCGCAGTAGCCGAAACCCATCAGGATCAGCAGCGCGACTGCGATCAGAATGGCACCCGCGCCAACAATTCGGCGTGGCTCTTTCTGTGGTGAGAATGCCTGATGCGTTGGAGCTGTCATTCTGCGTTAGGCCTCAAAAAGGCAAACCTGAATCTACGCGCGCGGGACTTTTTTGCCGAACGAAAACTGTGCACCTTTAACGACAGCTGTGCACCTCAAAAATAGAACGCAGACTCGGGGATTAAATGAACGTTCAGCAGTCGATGCCCACTCAGGCCCTACGCCGGTGGCGCATCATTCCGGTGATCGTAATCGATGACGCAAAGAACGCGCTGCCACTGGCGAGCGCGCTGCTAGACGGCGGGCTACCGATCGCCGAAATAACCATGCGGACACCGGTCGCGCTCGACGCGTTGCGCCGCATCACCCAGGAACAGCCGGAAATGTTCGCCGGCGCAGGCACGGTGCTCAACGTCAGGCAGGCCGAGCAGGCGCGGAAGGCGGGCGCGCATTTCGTGATATCGCCGGGATTCAATCGCGCCGTAGTCGATTACTGTCTCGAGCGGGAGATGCCCGTCTACCCGGGCGTCGCGACGGCAAGCGAGATCGAGGCTGCGCTCGAATCGGGAATAACTCTGATGAAGGTGTGGCCGATAGAAACGCTGGGCGGAACCGCGTACCTGCAATTCCTCGCCGGTCCGTTCGTCGGCGTCGAATTCAACCCGAGCGGCGGAATCACCGGCGCGAACTTCGAGAGCTACCTGGCGCTCAAGAACGTCGTCGCGGTGGGCGGCTCGTGGCTCGCGCCACAGGACTGGATCTCGGCGCGGCAGTTCGAGCGCATTCGCGGCGCGGTTCGCGACACGGTGATGCGCGTCAACGCACTCGGTGCGTCACGAAAACGGCAGGCCGATCAAACGACGGCCGTGCGCGACGCAACAATCGCGCGCTAACTGTTCTGTTTTGCGCCGAACCGCACATTGGCCTCGTTGTAACCAGATGGAAGCCCGACGTCGAGAAAATCCCCGCGCATGAGACATCCAGTCAGCCGCCGCCGCTGGTGCAGCAACTGCAGCACTGGTATGTCGTCGAGCTCCTCGCCGCCGCGCAGCTTTGCCTCGACCTCATCGATGGTCGCGAACACTCCAGGCTGAAATACGTAGCGCCCAACTCCGGTAAACGCAGTGGCTGCGCCCCTCAGATCGAAGTGCTTGTCGCGCGGGCCCTTATCCGGAATGCGCTCGATGATGAACTCACTGTCCTGTGCGTGTCCGGGGTATATCGCGGTCGGACCGTATCGATCCTTGTTGGCCGCGGTGAGCTTCACGATTGCCACGACGCTCTTGCCGGTTCGGTGATACAGGTCGCACAGCTGCGAGAGTGCAGGGTCATCGCCGATGAACAGATTGTCGGCAAGCGCAACCGCCAACGGCGTTCCACTGGCGAAACCTCTGCCCAACCGAATCGCGTCCGCGAGCCCGCGCGGCTCCTCCTGAATTACGACTTCCACTGTTCTCGGCATCCCGGGTGAACCAGCCGCAGCGCGAACCGCGTTGTCGAGGTCGCTCTTGCCTGGCGCCGACACAATCAAGACTTCGTCGATGCCGCTCGCCACGCATTCCTCCATCACGCGAAGCACCAACGGAACGCCGCCGATCGGCAGCAGCTCCTTTGCGCCGCCACCGGTTAGAGTAGCCATCCGGGTTCCTTTTCCGCCGCACGGAATCAGTGCCCTGGTTACTGCGGGAACACTCATAGATTGTTCAGCTCCACTCTCACTCCTTGTTCAGCGTGTGTGAGCCAGGCCCTCGGCTCGCGATGAAACGATGCTGCGTACACAGCGCAGATGTCGTCTTTGGCGTCGTTCAGCGCCTCGAAATCACCGACGGCGATCGCGCATCCGCCCCAACCAGCGCCGGTCAACCGTGCACCTCTCACGCCAGGAATTTCCCTGGCTTTGTCGACGAACCAGTCCAACTCGGGCGAAGAACATTCGTATTGAGCTCGCAGCGACTCGTGCGAAGCGTAGAGAGTCTCGCCGGTCACCGAGCCCGTGTTTTTCAAGCTCGCGACCAGCGTCTCAACGCGCACGTTCTCTTCGCTGACGTGCAGTGCGCGTTTCTCGAGGGTGCGCGGTAAGCGGCCGGCGCGAACCTCGTCGGGATGCGAGGCCGCGAGATTCTGCAGCTCCGGATTTCGTTGGCGCAGCAGTCGCAGCGCCTCGTCGCACTCCTCGCGACGCTGATTGAACTTCGACGTGCGCAGCAATCTCGGAACGGCGGTATCGAAGATCAGCACCGCCTCTTTCATCGCCACCAGTTCAGTGTCGAGAGTGTCGCACCAGATGTGCAGCGCCTGACCCTGCGCACAAAGCGCCGACGCAAACTGATCCATCACGCCGACTGCCACTCCGACGAACTGGTTCTCGACATCCCACGAGAGCAGCGCGAGGTCTTTGAGCGCTCGCTTGTCGTCAACAAGGGCGGCAAGCGAGGCGCACGTCGCGAGCTCGAGCGCCGCCGAAGAGCTGAGCCCCGCGGCGGAGGGAAGGTCGCTGGTGACGCCAACTTCGATCTGCGGCAACTTCGCGCTTCGCGCGGCGAAAGCAGCGCAGACGCCGGTGACGTAATCCCACCACTGACCGCCGCGCAGGATGCCCGCAATATCAAACTGCGCCGACACTGATTGACCCTCGGAGACGACTCTACTCAGCGCCGCATTTGGCCTTGCCTTGAGAGCGACGTAGATGCGACGGTCGATGGCCATCGGAAGAACCTGGCCGCCGTTGTAATCCAGGTGCTCGCCAATCAGGTTGATTCTTCCCGGAGCAGAAGCGATTACGTCCGGCTCGATGCCAAACGTCTCTCGAAAGTGATTGCGCGCGTGATCGGCGTTCATTCGTCTCGCTTCAGCAAGCCCACGTGTTGAATTGTACGAAGAAGGAAATGAATGGTATCGTTATGAAATGACTGTCGCGACGCCGGCCACGGCGCAATACATCCGTCGACTCGACGTGTTCGACACGACGATGGTCGTCATCGGCGGCATCATTGGTGCCGGGATATTTCTCAACCCGGCAATCGTCGCCCAGCGCGTACACACCTCGGCGTTCATTCTCACCACCTGGGTCTTCGGCGGCGCCGTGGCGCTCGTCGGCGCGCTTTACTTCGCGGAGCTGGGGGCGCGCAGACCGCTGGCTGGTGGCGGGTACGTCTATTTGACCGAAGCATTTGGTCCTTTGCCAGCCTTTCTGTATGGATGGACGTTTCTGTTCATCATCAATAGCGGCGGCATCGCGGCGGTGGCGGTCACCTTTGCCCGTTACGCTGCAGATCTGTTCCAGCTCCCGACTACCTTTGTCAAACCACTCGCGGTGGGCGTGCTGGTGGCACTGGCCGGCGTCAATTATTTCGGTGTGCGATCAGGCAGCATCACTCAGAACATCTTCACAGTATTGAAGCTATTGGCGCTCGCGACGCTCATTACGGCAGGAATTTTGTTCGTGGGCAACGTCGTTCGTCCTGTAACGCCGACCGCTACCGAATCCATTCAGGGCTTCGACACGATCCGAGCGCTGGGATATGCACTCATTCCAGCGCTGTTTGCCTACGGCGGCTGGCAATACTCGAACAACATTGCGAGCGAGATCAGGGATCCGGAGCGAACTATTCCGAAGGCGATGACGATCGGAATAAGCGTCGTCGTTGCCGTCTACGTGCTCGCCAACGTCGCGTACCTGAGAGTGCTCGGCGCGGATGGTCTTGCCTCGAGTCTGGCGCCGGCGGCGGATACGATGCGTGCGATAATGGGTCCGATCGGTGGGGCGCTGATGGCGGCTGGTATCGTCGTCTCGACAATCGGGTTCGTCAACAGCGGGATTCTCTCCGCACCGCGAATGTTGCAGGCGATGGCGGCCGACGGACTGTTCTTTCGATTCGCGGCGAAGCTCCATCCCCGCTATCACACGCCGGCGGGAGGAATCGTGATCCAGGCGGTGTGGGCGAGTATGCTCGTTCTCTCGGGTACTTACGGTCAGCTGCTCGACTACGTGGTGTTCGGCGACTGGATATTTTTTGGACTCATTGTCGCGACTGTTTTTCGCTATCGCCGTCGCGAAGCGACGGCGATAGCTGGGACGCAGCACGTTACGTATCGAGCTCCGGGCTACCCGGTCTTGCCGGCGCTCTTCGACATCATCGCCGCCTACGTGGTGGTGAGCGTGATCTGGTCCAATCCGCGCAACGCGGCGCTGGGTGTGGTGCTGATGGCACTCGGAGTTCCGGCGTTTCTTTTCTGGCGCCGCCAGAGTCGGCCACCCGCGGTCACAATCGTCAGATGAGAACATTCCCGCCGAGTACGCGCGGCGCCCGACCGTTGGAGAGCACTTATCTGGAGTGGGCGAAGGCTCACGGGAACGTCACTTACAATCTGGCGATCAGCGGCATTCCTCCGTGCGACGTCAGGCTGCTCTCGCCCTCGGTCGATGATTTCACGATGGTGACCGACAACGAGTATGGTTGGCCGCCGCTGCTCGAGCGCATCGCCAAACGTTATGACGTCGGCCCCGAATGCGTGGTTCTCGCGCACGGCACGTCGATGGCGAATCACCTGGCTTGCGCGGCGCTGCTCGAGCCGGGAGACGAGGTGCTGCTCGAGACGCCGGGCTACGATCCGCTGCGAGTCGTGCCCGAGTATCTGCAATGCGATGTGCGGACGTTCGAGCGGCGAGAAGAAGACGGTTACCGACTCGAAGTGGATCGGATCGAGCGAGCGCTGACGCCGCGCGTGCGCCTGGTGATCATCTCGAATCTTCACAACCCCAGTGGGGCGCTGATCCAGCGACGTGAGCTGGAAAGTCTCGCGGCGCTGGCCGACACCTACGATGTCCGTGTAATAGTCGACGAGGTTTATCTCGAGTGGCTGTACGGTCTGAAGAACGAACCCCGCTCGGCCATCAATCTTTCGTCGAGGTTCGTGACGACGCGGAGTCTCACCAAAGCGTACGGGCTCGGACCGTTGCGAGCGGGCTGGATTTTGGCGGAAGCCAAACTCGCCGATCGGATGAAGCGGCTGAACGGGCTTTTTACCAGCTCGATGTCGCACCCGACGGAGCGACTCGCGGCGCGTGTTCTCGACAACGCGGAGCGCCTCCTACAGTCCCAGCGCGAAAGAGTTGCGCGCAACCGCGAATCCGTGACGGCGTTCGTCGAACGAAATCCAAAATTGTCGTGGGTGCGACCGGAAGCAGGAACTGTCGGCTTCGTGCGACTGCTAACCGGCGACGTCGATCATCTGGTCGAAAGGCTACTAGCCGAGTACGACGCGCTCGTCGTGCCCGGCCACTTTTTCGGGGCGCCGGATCATTTTCGGATCGGGTACGGGATGGACGCGGCGGTGCTCGAGGAGGGGTTGAAGCGATTGAGCCAGGCGTTGGCCGGGTCTTGAAATTCAACTGCAACTGAACAAGTCGTCAGCTTGAGCTGACTAAAGCGGACAGCAATCAGGCTCAGAACGTCGGGACGCCACCGGTGGCGTGAAGGTCCAAGCAGTTGATTGTGCTCTGACCGGCTCTAATGACGTCCCGACGTAGTAAGCCTGATGGCTGACTGCTTGGGTCAGCTATCAGCTGACGACTTGTTCAGTTGCAGTTACTCAGCCCCGTGCGCCCCCGGCGATCCGGGAGAACGATCCCGACCCCGCACGATGTCCAGTCTGAGCTCGTACCACCCATCCGCCTGGTAGTACTGCACGCGAATGTCGTGGCGGCCGCCGAGAAGCTTGGCGAAATCGAGCGCGGATTCGTGCGGCGACCAGTTGTCGATCACGAGCACACTATCGACCCAGACGCGCATTGCGTCGTCGCTGATCGTGCGCAGCGTGTACTCGCCAGGCGCGAGGTCGACAGTGCCCGTTGCCTCGAGCGCAAAAAATTCCCTCGGCAATTCCGCGCGCAGCGCCCGGTACCCTTCGAAATCGAGACGTGGCGCATTGAGAGAAAGTACCAGGGTCGAGTTGGTGAACGCGACAGTCGACGCCGGCTCTTTGCGCAGATTGCGGGTGCTGTCGCTCCATTTGTAGAACCGGATGCTCCAATCGATTGGCGGCTCGAAGCGCGAGTACGACAACCGATATGCCGTACCAGCGTTTCGTTGCTCGCCGCGCGGAGACACCGTCGCTGCGCCGACGTACTCGAGTGTCAAATCCCAATCGCCGAGCGAATCAGGCTTCGGGGTGACGAGAATGGTATCGGCCACCCGACCCGACATCGGCATCACGGCGGCAATTCCGCGCTGCCCCACCACGCGCCATCTGCCGGCTGGGCCGAGCACGCGAAGGCGAAGCGGTGAACCGCGCGCGCTGTCGACGGGCCACAATTTCGGCGAGCGCCAGTCGTATGGACCCCATTCATCGACAATGATCGCCGAGCGTGGCAATCGCGCTATCGAAGTCGCGGCGGCTCGCGAGGGCATGAAGCCGCTCTTCAGCGGTGGCGGAGCGAGCGCGGCGTACTCGGGTGGAATGCGCAGCGTCCTCGGTATCCGTGCCGCGGGGCGTTCGCTGACCGTGTTTCTCACCAGCTCGTACTTCGTCGAATCGCGAACGACCAGCATCGAATCGACTGCCACGAACCAATTGTTACTGATACTCAACGCATCGGTGCCAGCCGCGCGCACTCCGACTCGGTTGCCGCTGAAGAGATCGGTCTCGATTCTGTAGTTGCGACTGCGTGTATCGCGATGTTTCGGATAACCCCAGTCCGACGGCTCGATCGGATCTCCCCACACTCTGATCGCCGTCGAATCGGCCGAGAAGGTATTCCAGGCGATGACATTGTCCTGACCGTGCTCGATGGCAATGCCGGTGCGGTTGCGCAGAAAATGATTGCCGACGATGGTCGAGTTGAAGCTGTACCCGCCCCATACACCGTATTCGCACCCTTCGACACGATTGTCGATGAAGGTGTTGCGACTGAAGGTCGCTTCGATTCCATTCGCCGGCGCAAAGCTGAAATCGTTGCCGTAAAAAAGATTATCGTTGGCGCCGCCGCCTCCGGTGTCCATTGTGGTCTGACCCGCCCAGAGAAATACTCCATCGCCGCCGTGAGTCATCGAGCTGTAGGCGATGACGTTCCTCGAGCTCTGCTCGTAGATCAAAAGATCGGCGGCATCCTGGCCGCGGCGGTAAAATCCTTCGCTGTAACCGCGCACGTCGTAGTCGACGCGATTGTGCATGATCCTGTTGCCGGTTGACCTGTACAGGCCAATCCCGACACCGGAATTGAACGAGAAGTTGTTGTTCCAAATATTGAGACTGTTGGTGCGTACGAGCATCAGGCCATTCATGCCTTGAGTGACGGTGTTGCCGCGGATCTCACCGCCCTCTACGTCGCTCAGGTAGGCACCGGCGCCGTAACGAAACCATTCGTCCTTCTCATTGTGATGGAACGAGAGCCAGTCGATAAGACTCTCGTGCTCGATCACGCTGTATAGCCGCGGCTTCCAGTTGTAACTGAAGTCGTTGTCGATGAGCGACAGGTTGTGTGTGCCAAGCGCGAGAACCCCGAACTTGTAGCCGCGAACCCGCGCGTTGACGATTCGTATGTTCGTCCCGCCTTCGACGCGAATCGCAACGCCGGCCGCGACATCGGGATTCGAGTCGGGCGGCGTTCCCTCCATCGTGGCGCCAGCGAAATCGACGGTGATGCTGTCGCCGCGGATTCTGATCACCGAGGAGTCGTTTGTGCCAGGCGCAGGGAGCTGATAAGTGCGCGGCAGGACCCGGGAAGATTGCGTGATCACCAGTCCCTGTCGCAGCTCGATCGTCGGCAGCGATGCCGGCGCCCGCCGTTGGGACAGCGCAGGTGTTGGCAGGCCCACGCTGAATGCGAATAGAGCGGGAAGGACTCGCGACGCCGAATGCGCCAAGGCGAGAATCAGTCGACCGCGCGGTAACCCTGGAGACGTTTCCATGATCAGACAAGGTTTTGCCGGGGAATGCAGCAGCAGAAAATAGCTATTGCTGGAACATCCGGCGCTGCCAATATTGGCGCGCGCACAATCCGGGAGACGAGGCGTGGCCCACCGACTTACGCTCCTCACTCTGCTGGGATTGTCTGGGTCTCTCGTCGCGGTCTCTAGTCCACACGAGGCGTTCAGCACATCCCCGTCCCCGTCGCACGTGATCGTTCCGGGCGAAGGCGATGCAGCGAACCCTCCCGTCCTCGTCAATATCTCCAAACTTCCGAAGACCGTCGAGGTGAATCTCACCGCCGCTGTGACGACGCTTTCGCTGCAGCCGGGTGTCACGAGCGAGGTGTTCGCCTACAACGGACACGTCCCCGGCCCAACGCTCGACGTGCGCGAGGGGGATCACGTCATCATTCACTTCAAGAACGATCTCGCAGAACCGACGACGGTTCACTGGCACGGGATCCATCTGCCGGTCGAGTCCGATGGCAGTCCATTCCAACCGATCGCGCCCGGCGAGACACACGACTACGTCTTCACAGTTGGTCCCGGAACGGCGGGCACTTACTGGTACCATCCGCATCCGGACCATCGGACTGGCTATGCGATAGGGAAGGGACTCTTCGGCGGAATTGTCGTGCACGCCGCGGATGATCCACTACCGGCGTCGATTCCGGACAAGCTGCTGATTCTCTCCGACAACCGCTTTCTCCACGACGGTACTATCGACTTCCCGGAACCAGTCTCGCATCACGGCGGGATCGACGAAGAGAACGGACGCGAAGGGCCGGTGCTGTTCGTAAACGGTCACGTGATGCCGACGCTCACCATTCGCAGTGGAGAAGTGCAGCGTTGGCGCATCGCCAACGCGTCAGCCGGTCGCATCTACCGTCTCGCTCTCGCCGGTCACACGATGTTGCAGGTCGGCAGCGACGGTGGGCTGTTCGAGAAGCCGGTCGAGGTGAAGGAGATCCTGCTGACGACTGGCGAGCGGGTCGAGGTGCTGGTGCGCGGCAGCGACGCGCCGGGCGCGAAGAGCGTGCTGCAGAACCTTCCCTACGATCGTTATTTTCGGCCAGGGCATGATCAATGGCAAGCTGATGGACATGGCGCGCGTCGATGTGAGCACGAAGGTCGGCGCAACCGAGATCTGGGAGATCGAGAACATCGTCGGCATGGATCACCCGTTCCACCTGCATGGGTTCCAGTTCCAGGTCCTCGATCGCGATGGTGTGCGCGAGCCGTACCTCGCCTGGAAGGACATGCTGAACATGCCCAAACACTCCACAGCGCGCATCATCGTTCGCTACGACGATTACCCAGGGAAGTGGATGTTCCACTGCCACATTCTGGACCATGAAGACCACGGCATGATGGGAGTGCTCGAAGTCAAGCGCTAAGAATTTCAACAAGGAGCGAAACGTGATGCGACGATCGGCTGAGTGTCCGCGGTATTTGATGTCGTTTCTGCCCATTCTCTTCGTCGTCGTCGCGTGCACGTCACCCGGGTCCTCGACTTACTCCAGCAGCGCGAACGTTCCGACCGGCCAGGCGAGGCAGGATCAGATTGCGCTTGGCAGGCACATGGTCATCAGTCACGCTTGCGGTGAATGTCACGGAGGTGGCGACAATCCGGCTGCGGCCGGCTGGCTGGACGGATTGCGGGACACCATCACCCAGCAATTCCGCATTGGTCCGTTCGTGACGCGCGCGAAAAACCTGACACCAGACAACACTACCGGTATCGGACGCTTCAGTGAGCGACAGATCTTCAACGCTCTGCGCTACGGGTTGAGGCCCGAGGAGACGCCGGACGTTGAAATAACGTCGACCGTTCCGGGTCAGGGAAATTTTCCGATGCACCCGCACTATCTGGCCGTTCCGATGCCGTGGACATCGTGGCGGAATATGTCGGATCAGGAACTCTATGCGATCGCTGCGTACCTCAAGGACGGGCTAAAGCCGGTCAACCACAAGGTACAGGACAGTGACGGTCCGCCAGATTTCTGGGCGAGCGAGTACACTGTGGCCAAGATCGGGCCGTACCCCGCAGTTCCGTACCCAACGGCCAACGAACGGAGATAGCTGCAACTGAAGACTAGCCGCCAACGGGTAGTCTTCAGTTGCATTTGTCACTCACCGGGTGGTCGGCTACCTGGTGGCGGACGATCTGGCCCCATTGGTCTCGAATTCCCTCTGTGGCAAGTGAAGCAATTGACCACCGGGCGCGGCGCGCCGCTATCGCTGGGCACCTTCGAGATGTAGTCGCGATTGATCGTCTGCACCATCGCGAACATCAGTCGCGCGGTGTTTTTTTCCTCCTTGTCGTCGAGATCCCATTTACCGGGCACGTGACAGAAACCGCAGCTCACACCGAGTGATCGGCCGAATCCAAGGTTCATGATGTTGACCAGCCGGCCGGCCGGAATTCCCTTCAGAATCTTGATGTTCTTGAACACGCTCTCGGCCGGCTGCGTCTCGCGGCCGGCGATCAAACGCATCACCATCGCCGCGGCACTGTCTCGTCTGACAGACGTGACGCTATCGCGCACTCGCCGCGCGGAATCAGTCAGCGGGGCTCGCTGACCCGCCGGACCAGGAGCGCCGCCCGGTGTTGGCTGCGCGGCGACAGGACCGTTGCTCGGATTGCCGGCGGGATTCGTCGTCGTTGGCGCCGTCGCGCACGCATAGGCGACGATGATAATCGAGCAAACAGCGGCTACCGCAGCAGGAATACGATCGGTCATTATTCCCCCGTGATTTAACCGAGCTTTTCCGTGCCCCGTACCTCGCCAGTTTTTCGCCGCACCGCCGGCTTGGCGACGCAGCACCACTGCTCGATCGTTTCGTCGTCAGCCCGGTCCCATCCCTCGGGGACCGGTGCCAGGCGCCGCTTCTCTCCGACCGTCTCGAAGCACAGCCAGCCGTAGGCGAACTCGGCTGCTACCGGAGCGCGCGCAATTTTCTTCAGTGCGCCGCGTCGCTCCAGACCACTCCGCCTCTCCGCTTCCTCGTCGCGCTCCTGATCGACCACGCGCCGCTGAGCAGACCGACGCTCGCCGGCCGACGGATGCACCGGCCACACATCCCAGATTCTGCCCTGTCGATCCTTGAATGTTCTGTGCGTCACCAGGTTTCGCGCGCAGTGGTGCCGTCTTGGGCTGCGAGATTCTTGCCAGAGGCGGGAAGCGGGAGGCGGGAAGCGGGAAGCGTAGTTGGAGATTCTCCCGATTGCGCTACCTGGCCTCTATGCCTTCCGCCGCGCGCGCTTCTTCGTGTCGCGCGCTTCCCGCGTCTCGCGTCCCGCTTCCCGCGACCGGCGGCCGCGTCGGCCCCGCTCCAGCTCCAATCTTTTCAATTGCGAGCGAGATCTCGTCAAGATCGGCCGATGTGAGCGTGAGCGTCGCCGCATCGATCCAGCCGTCGATCTGTGACGGCGATCTCGCACCGACGATTGCCCCGGTGACACCGGGCCACGCCAAGGTCCACGCGACTGCGATTGATGCGACCGTCGTATTGTGACGCCTCGCGATTGGAATCAGCGCGTCGCGCAGCGCGATGTTCTTTTCCAGACGCGGCGTCTGGAAATTCACCGATCCTTTGCGCCAGTCGTCGTCCGGCATCTGCCTCACCCGCTCGGCCGAGAAAGAGTCGGTGAGAATTCCAGTTTGCATCGGGCTGTAGACGATCACTCCCGTGCGATTGGCATGGCACCACGGGATTTCAGCCGCCGCTTCCTCGCGTCGAATCAGCGAGAATGGCGGCTGCAGCGAATCGACGTGATGGGTCGGCTCGATCTTTTTCAGCAGCGAGACGTCGAAATTCGAGACGCCGATGGCGCGAACCTTTCCCTCTTGCTGTAACTGCGCCATGACGCGCCATGACACGTCGGGCGGTGTACCGGTCGCATCATCGGGCCTATGGAACTGATAGAGATCGATTTGCTCGACGCCCAGTCGCCGCAGCGATGCTTCGCATTCCCGCCGAATCGACTCGGGACTCAGGATGCGCCTCGCCTCCTCCATCGGAGCGTTCGGATTCCACACCAGTCCGCACTTGGTGAAGATGTACGGTCGGTCCGCGCCTTGGCGCTGCTTGAGCAGTCGGCCTACGATCTCCTCAGAATGGCCGAGCCCGTACACCGCTGCGGTATCGATCCAGTTGATTCCCAACTCGAGAGCATGATTCATCGCAGCGATCGAGTCGTTGTCGTCCTGAGGGCCCCATCCGTAGGCCCAGCCGGCACCGCCGATTGCCCACGCGCCGAAACCAACGCGAGTGATCTGCATGTCAGTGGTTCCTAGCTGACGAACGGGAAGCTTGGTAAGCATGAACGGACTCCTGAACACGGTGGCTAACGGCGGAAGGCAATCAGTCTGCCATAACCGGGCCGTTGGCACGATACGCTAGGCCGCAAGCATCGACGCAAAAGCTCTCATTTCATGATCAGCCAGATTCCCAGCACGCCAAATCAAGACGCCGACGACGCGTTGGAATCTCCGCGGAGGAAGACCAAAGAGTAATCGTTCACCGAACAACGTCCCTATCAGCACACCTATCGTCGCAACAACGATCGGGGTCTCGAATTTAGCATTGACAAACGGAGTACGTTTGGGAAGGAGGGACAACATGCTCAAGACAGAGACAACGTGGCCGCGACTGACTCTGGAAGAGTGGGCGCCGACTCAGACGACGCTGCATCGCTGGACCCAGATGGTCGGCAAGACACGCCTCGCGCTCGCCCCAATGCAGAACCATTGGTGGCAGGTGGTGCTCTACGTCACCGATCGCGGACTGACCACATCGCCGATTCCCTACGCTGATGGACGCAGCTTCGACATCAGCTTCGATTTCACCAACCATAAGCTGATCGCGCGGACGAGCGATGGAGATGTCCGCACGCTGCCTCTGGTCGCGCGATCAGTCGCGGATTTTTACGATGAGTACACTTCGATGCTGCGATCGCTTGGGATCGAAGTGAAGATATTTCCGGTGCCCATGGAGTTAGGGGATGCTCTGCCGTTCACGGAAGACCGGGAGCACTCATCGTATGACCGCGACGCAGCGCATCGCTGTTGGCAGATTCTCGTCCACGCTGATCGCGTGCTCAAGACATTCCGAAGCCGGTTTATCGGCAAATCGAGTCCATCGCATTTCTGGTGGGGTGGCTTCGACATCGCCTGCACGCGATTTTCCGGACGCCCGGCGCCAAAGCATCCGGGAGGAATCCCAAATTGCCCGGACTATGTGATGGACGAGGGTTACTCGCACGAATGTATCAGCGCTGGGTGGTGGCCAGGTACGGTCGGCGGTCCAGTCGCCGAGCCGGCGTTCTACGCCTACTCGTATCCGGAGCCGCCGGGATACAACGTCGCGAACGCGCGGCCGAAAGGCGCGTACTATCAGCCCGACATGCGCCTATGGATTCTGCCGTACGAGCAGATTCGTTCAGCCGATGATCCCGACCGCGCTATTCTCGAGTTCCTGCAGAGCACTTACGAAGGAGCCGCCAATCTGGCGAAGTGGGACCGCGCGTCACTCGAGCGGCCGGCTGGATGGAGGCCGCCGCCATCGGCGGCACATGCTATGAACATGATTGGGATGTAGGGGAAGTAAGAACCGGAAAAACAAATGCCAATCCAATTCCGTCACGACGTCGACAACGTCCTCAAAGAAGCAAGTCAGCAGAAGCGCCCCGTCCTTCTCGATTTCAGCGCCGCGCCAATGTGAAGCGGCTGTGCTCGGCTGGATGCCGAGGTGTGGCCTGATGAGCGAGTGGTGAGCTTTGTGAATGAGAACTTCATTCCAGCTCGTGTGCACGTGAAGGAGGATGCCGAGGCTTATCGGCGATTTGCCGACAAGTACAACGCTCAGTGGACGCCGACGATTCTGGAGCTCGATTCTGACGGTGTCGAGCACTACCGCATCGAAGGATTTCTTCCGAACGATGATTTCCTGGCCCAACTGATGCTCGGTCGCGCCCACATGGACTTCAAGCAGGGAAAGTTTCCGGAAGCTGAAAAGCAGTTTCGCGAGATCGTCGAAAAGTTTCCGAATACCGACGCCGGACCCGAAGCCCTTTACTGGGCTGGAGTCTCTCGCTACAAGGCGACTCACGACAGCGCGCCACTCAAGGAAACAGCGCAGGCGTTCAAGACCCGCTACCAGGATTCCAGCTGGGCGAAAAAAGCGTCTGTCTGGGCGTAGAACCAACTGCCTCAGCTTTCACTGCTAGCATGTGTCTTGCCGCCATTGAATTTGCCGGCGATTGATCCGCTGGCGACGACCCACGCTCGAGAGGGGTTCAGGACGGGCGCGGGAATCAGATCAGTGCGGGAGGACGGAAATGCCAGAAGCTGAAACGATCGAACGGGCGCGCGAGGATGCGCGGGAAGGAAAGTCACCGTCGACGCAGGCGGGTGAATTCGTACGGGAAGAAATGCATCACATCCGCGAAGGGAAGCACGGAGCCCGTTCGACGAAGCAGGCAATTGCGATCGGACTCTCGAAAGCTCGCCGCGCCGGAGTGAAAATGCGTCCGCCCAAAAAACGGGCTGCTTCGGAAAGAACAAGGCGTCAAGCGGCGCGCGAAATGAGAAAGGCTGCCACTGGCGGTAGGAAAAAGGTATCACGAAAGCGCGCCACATCGGTGCGTCGGGCATTGAAGCGTGAAGGACACTCGGCGGCGTCTCGCAGCGCACTTTCCAGACATGCGCGCTCGGTGGCAAGACGACGGCCCGCTTCTGCACGCTCCGCGGCCGCGAGAAAAGCGGCACGGACGCGCGCAAGACACAGCCGTTAGTCGGGAAGCGGGAAGCGGGAAGAGGGAATGTGGAAGAGCTGGAGAGGATCTCAAGGATTTGGCGCCATGCGAACATTGATACGCGCAAGCCAAGGCTGACTTCGTAGGCGGGATGGTCTCGATGCAAACACATTCGCTCGATGTTGCTGAACGGAACGTTCTGATCGACGCTGGAGGAGTCCCCCTTCACGGCGACCTGGCAGTACCCCACGGTCCGCAGGGTCTGGTAGTGTTCGCTCACGGAAGCGGCAGCAGCCGACATTCGTCGCGCAATCGCTACGTCGCCGAAGAGCTGCGACAAGGGAATCTGGGAACGCTGCTGATGGATCTGCTGACACCAGCAGAGGAAGAGGTGGACATGCACACCCGCCACCTTCGATTCGACATCGGATTGCTGGCTGATCGCCTGATAGGTGCGATGCGCTGGCTCGACACCCAGGACGACACGCGCGGGCTGGCCGTTGGCTTGTTCGGCGCCAGCACGGGTGGTGGCGCGTCCCTCGTCGCCGCGGCGCGACGACCGGATCGCGTCGATGCGGTCGTTTCCCGTGGCGGTCGTCCCGAGCAGGCGATGAGACAAATGAAAGCGCCGGTTCGGCTGGAGATCGTTCCCGGCGCCACGCACCTTTTCGAGGAGCGAGGCACGTTGGAGCAAGTCGCCCATCTCGCCCGGGAGTGGTTCGTGCGCTATCTCTCACCAGAGACCAATGTTCGGCCAGCGGGATGATGGCCGAGCGCGACAAATATTTCGAACCGATCCGCATAACCACCCCCGTACCACCAAGGAGCAGACCGATGAGAGCCCGAGACATCATGACCAGGAATCCGGAGTGTTGCCGCCGAGACGACACTGCGCGCGACGCAGCGCTGGCGATGCGCGATCACGACTGCGGGGCCGTTCCGATCGTGGATGACGGGGGACGGGTCATCGGTATCGTCACCGATCGCGATCTCGCCGTGCGCGGAATTGCCGCAGGCAAGGATATCAGCACCAAACTGAGCGATCTGATGACGCCTGTCGCCGCTACATGCGGACAGGACGACGATCTGCGCGACGTGGAGCAGAAGATGGCGGAGCTTCAGGTGCGGCGGATCCCGATCGTCGACGCTGGCGGTCGCTGCCTGGGAATCATCTCACAGGCGGACATCGCGCGCGCCGCAGTCACGGACAAGACGGTCACGGACGAGGAGGTGGCACTCGTCGTCGAGCAAATCTCCCAGCCGACGAACCGATCGCGCGCTCGCGAAACCGGCACCGGCTTCACGGAGAGCGAGGCGACGCAGCAGTTCTAGTCCGAACTGCAACGGCAACGGAACAAGTCGTCAGCTGGAGTCTGTCAGCTGACGACTTGTTTAGTTGCAGTCAAGATGAAGCGGGGTGATGCTGCGGCAACTCCCTCGCCGCACGTGCCAGTAACTCGCGAACCTCTTCATCCGAAGTCTCGCTGAAGTCCGCGTACCAGATCCCCACAGCCCGGAACGGCTCGGGGGTCACGGCGCAGACGATCTCGTCGACTTCCTCCCTCATCGCTTCGCAAGTGTCGGGCGGCGCGACGGGGACCGCGACCACGATCTTGCGCGCTCCCTCCTCGCGAAGTGCTTCCACCGCGGCGCGCATCGTCGAGCCGGTCGCCAACCCATCGTCGATCAGAATCACCGTGTGACCTTTGACGTCGGGCGCAGGGCGTCCATCGCGATACAATCGCTCGCGCCGCTCGAGCTCGCGCTGCTCCGCCATCGTCACCCGCTCGATCGCGTCCGGCGGAACGCCGTACATCTGGACCAGCTGCCAATCGAGAATGCGCACTCCGCCAGTGGCGATCGCGCCCATTGCCAGCTCTTCGTGTCCCGGGAATCCCAGCTTGCGGACGAGGAAGACATCCAGCGGAGCGTTTAGCGCGCGCGCGACTTCATAGGCGACGGGCACGCCACCGCGCGGCAGTGCGAGAACGAGTAGATCAGGCTGATCCACATAGCGAGAAAGCCGTTCTGCCAGCCGCTGGCCGGCATCGTACCGATCGAGGAAGTAGGGTCGCATTGCACGCCTGTCCGAAATATGTGAGCGCTGTGGCTTGAAGTTTCTCTATAATGGTCGAACGCTTTGAATGCCCGACGAAGTTCTATAATGGTCGAACGCTTTGATTGCCGTACGAAGTTTTGTCTCATAGGTCGTGCCGCTGGGAACGCGGGTGACCCCGATTCGGGCATGCGAGGTGTTCCGCCGGCAAGGTTTCACTCGTCCTCGCTACAACGACATTTGACGATTATCTGGTATCTGGTCGGGCGCCCAAGCCGCGCTCGGCCTGTGGAGAAGAGGACCAAAAGTGAAAATAGGCGTGAAGAAGTACTGCAACTTCTGCGGCGAGCCAATGCAGGCCGAGGCGAAGGAATGCAAGCAATGCGGCTGGGATGTCTCCCACGACGGCCCGCCGACCACTGATCCTGGCGATAGAAAAGCGCGCATCGGCGTAGCCGCCGGACTGGTCGTCGCCTATAGCGTGATGTGGTTTCTGATTCAGGGAACTCCGACTCCAGCTCGTGCCGAGGCGCAAAAAGCTCCGCGCCATGTCGCTCCGACCGAACTCATCGAAGAGCCAGTCAGCGAGCCATCGATGGCAATCGGTACGCTGCCTTCAGCGGTTGCATCGACTCCCGCGGCTTATGGTGCGCGGACGGCGCTCATCAACATCAAGGTCGCCGATACCAAGGGATCGAGCATCCCGCCGCGTGACGCGCTCGAGTACGCGTTCGACCTCCCGGAAACGGATCAGAAGTGCAAGCTGATTGGCTCGACGAAGGGCGTGGGCGGATTCGGCCGCAACATCGAGGTGTTTCTGCTTACTGACGACGAGTACGTCTTCTGGCACGCCAACCCGGCGGCGATCGCTCAGTCATCGTGGGAGACTTTCCGGGGATCCGAGAATACTCTCAACTACGCGCTTCCGGGCCCGGGCACGTATCACTTCGTGGTGTCGAACCAGATGTCGCCTTCCGCACAGTCAGTGGCGGTGAAGGCGCAAGTGAAGTGCGCTCGGTAGCTTGCGCCGTTCCGACACGACTCGGTAGTTGACGTCGTAAGGCCCGCCTCGAGCGGCTGCCAATTAGTCAGTCAGCCGATTCTTGTTGCTCGCTTTCACTGGCGTTCCTAGCTTGGACGCGTGATCAGCCACTACACGCTCACCAAGAAGACATTTCTCGCCGGCGCCCAGTGTCTCAAGCGCATGTGGTGGGAGATGTACGACCCAGCGGCGCCAGAGACGCGACCGAGCCTGGTCTCGAGATTTAGAATGGAAGAGGGCGCCAAGGTCGGCATTGTCGCGCGCACCTTCGTGCCGGGCGGACGCCTCATCAAACGCGGCGGACGCAGCCTGAACGTGATACTGGCCGACAGCCGCGAAGCGCTCGCTGATCTGTCAGTGCCCGCCATCTACGAATGCGCGGTAATCGCCGATGACACCCTCGTTTTTCCCGACATCCTGGAGCGCATCGACGGCGGCTTCTCTCTGATCGAGGTGAAGTCGAAGACCTCGGTAAGCGAGCAGAAGCACATTCCGGACGTCGCGATTCAGACGCGCGTGCTGCGCGCGGCGGGAGTCCCAGTCGTGCGCTGCGAGATCATGCACCTGAATCGCGAGTGCGTGTATCCGGATCTGTCGAACCTGTTCACGCGTGAAGATGTCACCGAGCTCGTCGAGACTCGCCTCGAAACTCTCGACCGCGAAATCAGGGATCAGCTGGTCACCGCGCGGCTGCCAATCGCTCCAAACGTCGAGATCGGCGCGCACTGCAAGCGACCCGATCCGTGTCCGTTCATGAATCGCTGCTGGCCGGTCGCGCCCACCGATCACATCAGCAATCTCTACAAGGTGACGGAAAAGATGCTGGCCGAGTTCGAGGCATCGGGCTGGGCAAGCATCCGCGATCTGCCCGACGATGTGCAGCTAAGCGCGATTGCGGCGAGACAGCGGCGTGCGCTCCGTGAAGGCCATCGCGTCGTCGAGCGTGAGACGCTACTCGAGGCGATGAAGACGCTGGCGTATCCGGTCGCGCACATCGACTTCGAGACCATCCAGCCCGCGATTCCGATGTGGAACGGCTGCCGGCCGTACGATCAGATTCCCGTACAATTGAGCTGTCATCTGGTGAATGCGGATCACACCGAGACTCACTCGCAGTGGCTGTTCGACGGGAAGGGTGACCCGCGTCCGGGAATGGCCAAAGCGATCCTGGAAGCGTGCAAGTCTGCGGCGACTGTCACCGCCTATAGCGCCCAATTCGAGCGCGGTTGTATCGAGCTGGTCGCGGACGCCTGCCCCGGCGAAGCCGCGCTGCTGAAGGGAATTGCCGATAATCTGGTGGACCTGCAGCCAATCGTTCGCGAGAACGTCTACGACGAGAAGTTTGCCGGCAGCTTCAGCATCAAGAGAGTAGTCCCGGCGCTGGTGCCCGGTCTCGACTACGAAGATCTACCGATTGCCGAAGCCGAGACGGCGTCGGTACAGTTGGCGCGGATGATACTGGGCGGGCCGACCATCCATCCCGAGGAAAAGGCGGAGCTGCGAGAGGCGCTGCTCGAGTACTGCAAGCGGGACACGGCGGCGATGGTCGCGCTATCGAACAGGCTGAGCGAGCTGGCGCACTAGCCCCTAACCCCCAGGCCGTAAAGCGCACGGCCCCCAGCAGGTAGTCTTCACTTGTACTTAACAATCTCTTGCCGCAACACAAAACCCTTACATATTGGCTCGTCCCCACCTGCCCTGGACGGATGATGATTCCTCGATCAGCAGTACTGCTAGGCATTCTGCTGATCTCCGTCGGCGCCGTTCCGAGTGACGCGTATCGCGCCGACGCGCGTCGAGGCGCACCGGCGCGGGCTACCACGAATGACAATCGCCGCGCGGCTGGAACGGTGCGCGACGGCAGGCTCGAGCTGAAGCTCGAGATGGTCAACGCGCAGTGGTTCCCCGAGGCGGAGAGCGGGCCAAGCGTGACGATGCAGGCTTTCGCCGAAGCCGGACGCGCGCCAGAAATTCCGGGCCCGATGATTCGCGTCCCGGAGGGGACGGCGATTCACATCACGCTCCACAACTCGCTCGATCTGGAAGCCGTCGTGCACGGACTGCACACTCGTCCGGCGATGACAGAGGATGTTGTAAAAATCCCAGCCGGCGGCACGCGCGACGTGACTTTCCAGACCGGGGCGCCCGGAACGTACTTCTACTGGGCGACGACTGAAAAAAAACCGCTGGTGTATCGAGTGGGTAAGGATTCGCAGCTCTCTGGTGCCATCGTCGTCGATCCGCACTACGCTGCGCCACCAACTGATCGCATCTTCGTCCTCGGACTCTACAGCGAGGATCCGGACAGCGTGGCGGGACACGTTCCGCATCCGCGCGAGATCGTGGTCGCCAACGGAAAATCCTGGCCCTACACGGAGCGCTTCACCTTCAATTCGGGGGATACGGTTTCGTGGCGCGTGATCAACGCCACCGCTGCGCCGCACCCAATGCATTTGCATGGGTTCTACTTCAACCTCGAGCGAAGCGGCACCGAAGCAGCGGACAGCGCGATTGGCGCCTCAGCGATCAGGCAGGCGAATACGAGATTGGTGTTGTCTGGCGGCACGATGGCTATTCGGTTCGTACCGGATCGACCTGGCAACTGGCTTTTTCACTGCCACCTCGCATTGCACGTCGACGGGAAAGGCACGATGCAGAACATCGTCGCCCGTCGCACGATGGGGGAGATGGAGCACGAGCACGTGACGATGACTCATGGCGTCCACGAAATGGCAGGTCTGATCTTCGGGATCCATGTTTTGCCGGGTAAGAGTCCGGCGGAAATATCGAATCGGGAGCCACTGCGTTTTCGCCTGCTGATTCAGAGCTCCCCACGCGGCTATAGCAACAAGCCGGCAATGGGATTTGTTCTGCAGCAAGGTGCTGAGCCGAAAAAAGATTCGGTGATGCTGCCGGGTCCGACGCTGTTCCTCGAGAAGGGACGACCGGCTCGCATCACTCTCGTCAACAGACTCAAGGCTCCAACGTCCGTGCACTGGCACGGGCTCGAGATCGAGAGCTATCCCGATGGAGTAGCCGGCTGGAGTGGAATGCCAGGGAAGCTGGCACCGGCGATTCAGCCTCGCGATTCCTTTATCGCGCAGTTCACTCCGCCTCGCGCCGGAACGTTCATCTATCACTCGCACATGAACGAGTTGATGCAGACCAATTCGGGGATGTATGGCGCGCTGATCGTGACGGACTCGACGCATCCGTTCGATCCGCGAATCGACAGAGTCATACTGGTTGGAGGAGGCGGGCCGGGCAATATCGAAATGCGATCGACTGGCATGGTGAACGGCACCGCGTTTCCTCAGCTCGAGCTCGAGGCGGGCACGACGTATCGATTGCACATCATCCAGATCCACCCGCAGGCTGTCGTGCTGTTCCGACTCGGGACGGACACGACGGTGTCACGATGGACGCCGGTGGCGAAGGACGGCGCCGATCTCCCACCGGAGCAGGCCACGCCAAGATCCGCGTTCGTGATGATGGGCCCCGGTGAGACTGGGGAGTACCTCTATACGCCCGAGCGTCCGGGCCTTCAAAAGCTGAACATTCAGACGCGGCTCGCGGGCTGGAACGTCCCAGTCATGATCTTTGTGAGGCCCGCCAGGAAAATCGCGACTAACTGAAAGCGAGTCTTTCCACGCGTTAGAAAATCTGCTGGCTCCTTTTCAGTTGTTCCGGATGTGACTTCATATCATCCGGAGAATGCGGAATCCTCCTTGCATGTGACGACACCCGGCTCAGTGTCGTCGAGGAATTGTGAACCGCATATTGATCAAGTGTCCGACGACGGGGAAAATGATCTACACCGGATACTCGATGGATCCCCAGACCTTCGAGGCGTCGCCAATCGAGGAGATGGATCCGATCGAATGCCCAGCCTGCCACCAAATGCATCGCTGGACGAAGAGAGACGCGCGATTCGAGCGCGATCCGAATGAGTGATCGAGAGAACACTCGCCGCGCTGATCTGAAAACCGACTGATCGATCTGAAAATCTCAGCACAAATACTGAGCTCCGGCGCCCGAAAAAAAAATACGGATGTAGCACGAGTTTTCATCGAGAATCGGCTCAGCCGCACTTGGCGGGACAATTTTTGCAGGCGACCGCGGGTTTGAACCCGTGCCGATGGATAACGATGGATAACCGCCGAAAGGCAGAAGCAATCGCGGCAGCGCGCCGCGAGATCGCGCGCAGAATCGCCAGGTTCTGCACCACTCTTTCTCCCGAGGAATTCGAGAAGTTGCTGGACCGCATGGCACACGTGCAGTGGAAGTACGACGTTTTTCCGATAGTGGCCGAATCCACGCCAACTACCGAGAAGCGTACTGAGCTGACCGATTAATCAAGTAGTCGTCCTAGGATTTCGGTTGAGACAACCGACGAATCTGGGCGACAGCGTCATCAATCTTGTAGTGAAGAAAGACATCACCCAGCGCTGCGGAGGCTTTGCTCGGATCACCATCGACGCCGGTCCGCGCGGTCTCCACTCCCTCGCTGGGCGCAAGTTTGTCGGTGCGAATCCAGCGGTGTTGTGCGTCGAGGGCCATCAGCTCTGACGTGTCATCGGTTCCGGCGTGCACATCATGCGTCGGTAGTCCGTGCGCGACCTCATACGCATGCGCCTGCTGTTTCTCCTTGAAATAGACCTCCGACACATAGAACACCCGCGCGCCCTTTGGCTTCGACTGCGCGTCCAGATTTTTCGCTACGGCGGCGAGAACATCCTGACCGTCGCCGTGATCACCCATGATGAAGACCTTCCTGAACCCGGCAGCGAGCGCGCTGAGGGCCACATCGCGCGCGACTGCGCCGTAGGTCTGCGCAGTCACCGAGACCGAACCCGGGAAGCGCATGTGCCCGGTGCGTTTCACCGCGTCCCCGGTCGGCGCGAAAGGAAGCGTCGGATAAACGAGCGCATCGCCCAGCTTGATCGCGATCGCGCCGGCGACCCACCGGGCGATGAAGTTGTGCTTCCCGATCGCCATATGCGGACCGTTCTGCTCGGTGCTGCCGGTGTAGATGATCGCGCTCGTCTTTCCCGCCCCGATCGCCTGCTGCACCTCGGGCCACGTGAGATCCTCGATATAAACGGAACGCTGCGCGAATCCCGGAGCGGGCGTGGCGACGAGCATCAAACTCAGAGTAAGCCCGCGCATAGCCCGCCCACAGCCAAGCTGTGAGCGGGTAACGTTTGTGGATGTCGTTACCATACAGCTATCAGCGCGCATTAAAGACCTACCTCATGTTGCCAGTGTGCCCGAGAGAGTACCGTCCCGGCTGCGGCCACACGGCGAGCCCGTGCGGCTCACGTCCAACCGGAATCCGGTGAGTGAGTTTTCCCGTCGACGTCTCGAACACGTAAACCTCATCGTCGTAACGGCCCGAGACCCAAAGCTCTTTGCCGTCAGCGGTGACATCGCCCATGTCAGGACTGCCTCCGCCCGGAATCGGCCAGTTCGCGATCACCCTGTCGATGCCGGGATCGAGCACGCTGATCGACCCAGGTCCGTGACGGCCACCGGCGATCGTGTTCCAGCCGCGGTTCGTCACGTACAAATCCTTGCCGTCACGGCTCGGATAGATCCCGTGCGCGCCCTTTCCCGTCTCTATGAAACCAATCCTCTCGAATTTTTGCGGGTCGACGACGAAGACGCCATCCTCCTTCATGTCTGCGACGTAGAACTTGCTGCCGTCGGCGTTAGATCGAATGTCCTGCGGCATCGAGGGCACATCCATCAACGCCGCCATCGCCGCGTTCGCCTTCTTTCGGCGATTCCACAATCTCGAAATCTGTCTCGGGATGTAGTTCGTCCACACATCCGGGTCGAGGGTCAGATATCCAACCACGGTCTGCGACGCGAGATCGATCTTCACCAGTTCACCGGAGAACTCGCATGTCGCGATCGCATACTTATTGTCTGCCGTGAACTCGACGTGATCGAGACCCTTGCAGAGGACACGCAGCGAGGTCACCAGCTTCATGTCGTGCGGATCGCGGAAATCGATGCGGCGCCGCGCCTCGGCGATCACCAGCGCGTACTTCCCGTCGGGCGTGAAGTACATGTTGTACGGATCATCGACGCGCACGGCCTTTCCTTCTTTCCCCGTCAGCGGATCGATTGGCGTGAGACTGTTCGATGCGTTGTTGGCGACCCAGAGCGTCGACAGGTCATAGGAAGGAACGACGTGCTGCGGAACTCTTCCCGTCGGAAAAGTGCGCAGGACCTGGTAGGTTCGCGGATCGATTTCCGTTACCGTACCGCCGCGAGAATTCGGAACGTACACCATCGGAAGCGCTCGCGCCGCTTTCGGCGCCAGCTCATTCGCCCCCGTCTCGGCGTAGATGTTCACCGCGCCCGATTTGCTGCGATACGCAGCTGAGGCGACCGCTGTGCCGACGCTTGCGTCCCTGTCTCTGCAGCCAATCGAAAATAGCGCCGCGCCGGCGATGACTGCGGAAACGGTATTCGAGCTTCTCATTTTGCAGGATGTCTTATTGCCCGGCGATTCATACGTCGAGAGGTTAACTGGAGTCACCTGTCGGGAGAGTAACAGAAAGCGCGCGCGTCTTGTGCGTGGCGATATCATTCGTTGCTCACTCGCGCGATAATTCATAAGGTAGCACGCGTGTCCAATAACGGAGGCCGGGATAGGCGCGCGGGCGATATCCACTGAGTCAACCCCGGGAGCGAATACGGATGCGTCGATCGATTCTGCTGTTGTCAT
>WNGI01000416.1_pt1 | contig 30986 bp, 29 predicted proteins | sample 5400621 | NCBI WGS metagenome assembly WNGI01 (sample SAMN13153374, study PRJNA577476) | soil metagenome | isolation source: 20 cm soil or saprolite under Garry oak tree replicate 1 | place: USA:California | collected 2016-06-15
CAACCAGACCCCGGAGAAGGCATCGCGGGCCTACGACGTCGATCGCGACGGCTTCGTCATCGCCGGCGGAGCGGGCGTCCTGGTCCTGGAGGAGGTCGAGCACGCCAAGGCGCGCGGCGGGCGTATCTACGGCGAGATCGCCGGCTATGGCGCCACCTCGGACGGCTTCGATATGGTGGCGCCGTCGGGCGAGGGTGCGGTGCGCTGCATGCGGATGGCGCTCAAGGATGTCAAGGCGCCGGTCGATTACATCAACCCGCACGCGACCTCGACCCCGATCGGGGACATCAAGGAGATCGAGGCCATCCGCGAGGTGTTCGGCGAGCAATGTCCACCGATTTCGGCGACGAAATCGCTCACCGGTCATTCGCTGGGGGCCGCCGGCGCGCAGGAGGCGATCTATTCCCTGCTGATGATGAACAACGGCTTCATCTGCGAAAGCGCCAACATCGAGAATCTCGATCCCGCATTCGCGGGCGTGCCGATCGTGCGCGAGCGGCGCGATGAGGTGAAGCTCGGCTGCGTGTTGTCGAACTCGTTCGGTTTCGGCGGTACCAACGCCTCGGTCGTGTTCAAACATCTCGATGTTTGAGCGATGCATAACGGTCAATTCGGACCCGCACGAGTGGCGGGCGCCAGTATGGAAAGTTCGGGCGCAATGACGCAGTTGATGCAGGGCAAGCGCGGGCTGATCATGGGCGTGGCCAACGACCACTCGATCGCGTGGGGGATTGCCAGGACGCTCGCTGCTCACGGGGCAACCCTCGCCTTCAGCTATCAGAGCGAGGCACTCGGCCGACGCGTCAAGCCGCTGGCGGAATCGGTGGGCGCCTCGCTCGTGCTACCCTGTGACGTCGAGCACATCGACTCGCTCGACGCCACATTCGCCGCCATCGCGGAGAAATGGGGGTCGCTCGATTTCCTCGTTCACGCCGTCGCCTTCTCGGACAAGAACGAGCTCAAGGGCCGCTATGCCGACACCAGGCGCGAGAATTTCGTGCGTACCATGATCATCTCCTGCTTCTCGTTCACCGAAGCGGCGAAACGCGCGGCGGCGCTGATGCCGGCCGGCGGCGCGATGCTCACGCTGACGTATAATGGCGGCCAGCGGGCGATGCCGAACTACAACGTCATGGGGGTTGCGAAAGCGGCGCTTGAAGCGTCGGTGCGCTATCTCGCGGTCGATTTCGGCCCGGCCGCTATCCGGGTCAATGCCATCTCCGCGGGACCGATCCGCACGCTTGCCGGTGCCGGCATCGGCGACGCGCGGCAGATGTTCGCCTTCCAGCAGCGCCACTCGCCGTTGCGTCGGGGCGTGACGCTGGAAGAGATTGGGGGCGCCGCGCTCTATCTGCTTTCGGATCTCTCGACGGGGGTCACCGGCGACGTCCACTTCGTGGATTCCGGCTATAACGTCATCGCCATGCCGCATCCCGCCTCGCTCAAGGACGAGACCGCAGCGAACGAGCGCGCTATCGCGAAAGACGCGGCGCAGTAGTCTGAGATTTGCGCGGTCGGTGCAAGCCGCTTCCCGCCGTCGCGGAGCGGCGATAGGCCGTTGGCGAGCAAGTGCCGCGGCTCAAGCTGGTTCGGCAGCGCCAGAAGCCAGGAAGCTCTCGATTGCACCGCGCGAGTGGCCCTGGCGCTGCAGGACAGCGACGGGGCTGGGCTCGTCGAGCGCCTGCCAGAGCGCGAGTTCTGCGGCGTCCGCCGGGCGAGCGAGGCCGGGCATGCCGGGAGCGACGAGGACGGGCCATTGTGTCGTCGAAAGCGGCGGGAGCGCGCTCTCGCCCTCGAGCGCGGCGAGCAATCGATCAGGGTCGACGAAGAAGGACACCAGCGCGGCGTGGCGACCGGATCTGAGCATGCAGGCTGGTTCGTCGAGGCAAGCGCCGCCCAGCGCAGCAAAGGTCGTGGCGGCTGCTTCGGCCCGCAGCACGGCCCGCTCGAACTGGCACAGGCTGAGCGCGTGCGAAGGGTTGGGAAGCCGTTGCGCCAGGAATTCGAGAAAACCGTCGGCCTCGGCAAGGAAGAAGGAATTGGTTCCGCCGCCGCGGTCCACCCATTCGCTGACCAGGTGACGGCGCTGCTCCGGTGGCAGGATCGACAGCGCCAGGCGCGCCCCTCTGGCGGCGCGAGCCTCGCACCAGGAGCGCTGGATGCGCGCGGTGAATCGAAAGCCACGCGACGGCAGCACGTGCGACATCCGGCTGCGCTCGTCGCCGAAGAGATCGAGGTCGGCAAGCTGGGCCGGATCTGCGTGCTCGCCGGCACGCACCATCCGACCAAGCGCGGTCTGCACACCGATCAGTGACATGAGCGATCGCACCGAGATGGGCCGCGGCGCTGCCAGATCGCACGCGCGCGGGTGAGCTCGTCGACGATTGCGTCGGTGCCGAGACGAGGGAGATGTTCTTCCAGCACTTCGAACACGACCCCGCCAACGGCGGGAACGCGCGGCAGCGTGTATTCCAAGAGATCCCAAACCGGCTCGGGGACGCGGCTGTCGTGGGCATCCATCCAGAAGCCGTCGTGCCAGGAGCCTCCGGCGATGTGGATCTCCGCCACCCGGTCGAGCCGCATGCGGTCGATCGCGGCGAAGGGATCGTGCCCGTGGTTGAGCGCGTTGCACCACACATTGTGCAGGTCGAGCAGTTGCAGACAGCCGCCACGATCGATGATGGCGTTCATCAGCCCGACATCGTCACCGATCTCTAGATCGCTCGGGAGATCGGGTAGGTAATGGGCCGCGTTTTCCAGCAGGAATGGCACACCGTAGCGCTGGGTGATGGCGGCACTGCGGTCAGCGACGAGCTCGGCGGCCTCGCGGGTCGCCGGCAGCGGCAGCGGCACGCCGGTATTGAGCGAGTGTGCATCCCCGCCGGCAATAGTCTGGAAGCCGAGATGCTCGCTGTGCCAGAGGAACGGCCAGGACGCTTGAAAGCGGTCGAGCAGATCGAGGTAAGCGGCGTTGCACCCATGCGCGGAGCCGATGGAGAGCTCGACGCCATGCACGACGATCGGCAATGCCCCACAAGTCTCCCGTGCGGCGGCGAGCTTGTCCGGTAACAGATCGAGCGCGCCGCCGCGGCGCTCCCGGCAAAGGACCTCCGGTGTGACCTCGACAAAGTCGACGGCGCCGCCGCGATAGATCTCCGGCGGCAGATCTTGGAAATACGGCAGCCCGATGCCGAGGGCAGTCAAATGCGGTGCAGGCTATTCGTGGACGATGGATATCGCGCCGTCCTTGGCAAGATCGGGCGGCGGCGGGTCGGAAAGGAAGTCAACCCGCAGTAAGGCAATGCGGCCGCAGTGATCGCAGCCTGCCATGCCGCCGACTTTTGCGAGAATGCGTTGGATTGCCTCCATCTTTTGGTCTTTAGGGTTGAGCGTGACCGTTGCCGAACTCAGGCGACCAGCAGCCATAGCACTCTCCTATTGCGAGTATAATGATAATTATACAACTTTTTATATCATAAATCCATGAATTGTTTTTGACGGCAAGACGCAGCCGAAATGAAAAGGCGGCCCGCAGGCCGCCTGTCCAACTCCCTGCGCGAGGGCAACTAGTCCGCCCCAGCCGCCTCGCGCTGCTGATCGCCGCGCTGCTGCTCGCCTTCGGCCTTCTGCTTCGCCTCCAGGTCCTCGCCGGTCGCCTGGTCGACGACTTTCATGGAGAGGCGCACCTTGCCGCGCTCGTCGAACCCGAGAAGTTTTACCTTGACCTTGTCGCCTTCCTTGACGACGTCGGTCACCTTCTGCACCCGGCGCGGAGCGAGCTGGCTGATGTGCACGAGCCCGTCCTTCGCCCCGAAGAAGTTCACGAAAGCGCCGAAGTCCATCACCTTGACCACGGTGCCTTCGTAGATGTGACCGACCTCGGGCTCGGAGGCGATCGACTTGATCCAGTTGATCGCCGCCTTCATGGCGTCGCCGTTTGCGGACGCCACCTTCACCGTCCCGTCGTCGGAAATGTCGATCTTGGCGCCGGTTTTTTCAACGATCTCGCGGATCACCTTGCCGCCGGATCCGATCACCTCGCGAATCTTATCGACCGGAATGTTGAACACCTCGATGCGCGGCGCGTGCTCGCCGAGCTGAGCCCGGTGCTGGACGAGCGCCTTCGCCATTTCGCCGAGGATGTGCATGCGCCCCTCTTTCGCTTGGTCGAGCGCAACCCGCATGATCTCCTCGGTGATGCCGGCGATCTTGATGTCCATCTGTAGCGAGGTCACCCCTCCCTCGGTGCCGGCGACCTTGAAGTCCATATCGCCGAGATGATCCTCGTCGCCGAGGATGTCAGAGAGCACCGCATAGCGCTTGTCCTCGAGGATGAGGCCCATGGCGATGCCGGCGGTTGGGCGTTTGACCGGAACGCCCGCATCCATCAATGCCAGCGAAGTGCCGCAGACGGTCGCCATCGAGGAAGAGCCATTCGACTCCGTGATCTCAGACACCACACGCAGTGTGTAGGGGAATTCGTGGTGGGGCGGCAGAATCGGATGAATGGCGCGCCAGGCGAGCTTGCCGTGGCCGATCTCGCGCCGACGCGGCCCGCCCATCCGCCCGGTCTCGCCGACCGAGAATGGCGGGAAGTTGTAATGCAGGAGAAAGGTCTCCTTGTACGTCCCCTGCAATGCATCGATCCACTGCTCATCCTCGCCGGTGCCGAGCGTTGCGACCACCAATGCCTGCGTCTCGCCGCGGGTGAAGAGCGCCGAACCGTGCGCACGGGGCAGCACTCCAACCTCGCAGGCGATCGGGCGCACCGATTTGACGTCGCGGCCGTCGATGCGCTGGCCCGTATCGAGGATGTTCCAGCGCACGATCTTGGCTTCGATCGTTTTGAAAACATCGGCAACCTGCTGCGCGGGATAGGGCGGGTTCTCCACGCCCTCCGGGCAGAAATGCGCCACCACCTTGGCCTTGGCGGCATCGACTGCCTGGTGGCGCTCCGCCTTATTGGCAATGGCATAGGTCGCGCGCAAATCATGCTCGATTAGCGCGAGCATGTCTTTTTCCAGTGCCGAGGCGTCAACGACCTGCAGCTCGCGCGGTTCTTTCGCCGCCTTTTCCGCAAGCTTGATGATGGCGTCGATCACCGGCTGGAAATGACGGTGGCCGAACATCACGGCGCCGAGCATGACCTCTTCGGTCAGTTCCTTCGCTTCGGATTCGACCATCATCACCGCGTCCTGGGTGCCGGCGACGACGAGATCGAGCTGGCTCTCCGTCATTTCGTCGAGCAAGGGGTTGAGCACGTATTCATTGTTGACGAAGCCGACGCGCGCCGCGCCGAGCGGACCCATGAAGGGTGCGCCCGAGAGCGTCAGCGCCGCCGAGGCCGCGATCATCGCCAAAATGTCGGGATCGTTCTCGAGATCGTGCGACAGCGTGGTCACGATCACTTGCGTTTCGTTGCGCCAGCCATCGGCGAACAGCGGGCGCACCGGGCGATCGATCAGGCGCGAGACAAGCGTCTCCTTCTCGGTAGGGCGGCCTTCGCGCTTGAAATAGCCGCCGGGGATTCGGCCAGCGGCGTAGAATTTCTCCTGATAATCGACGGTGAGCGGCAGAAAATCGACGCCCTCCCGCGGTTCCTTGGCGGCGACCACCGTCGCCAGCACTTTGGACTCGCCGTAGGTAGCCACCACGGCGCCGTCGGCTTGGCGCGCGATCTTGCCGGTCTCTAGGACGAGCTTGCGCCCTCCCCAGTCGAGTTCAACACGATGGATATCGAACATTGCGGTCTTCTTTCATGGTTTTTGCGAAGGCGCGAAAGCCATGAGCAAGACGGCGAGAGGCTGCCGTGTGCGGCCATACCGCAAACCGAGACAGCGTCCGGCGATCCTGCCATGGCCTTCGAGCCTTCCATCGAACGGATGGGCGATCATTCGGCCCATCTTCCAAACCGGCAACGGTTCGCTGCCGGCGCAACAGCGGATTTGTCCCGGTATCCGCTGCAAAACGCGCGACGACGCCGCGCATAATTCTTCAACGGCGAATACCCAGCCGCTCGATCAACGACTTGTAACGCGCTGCGTCGACACGGGCGAGGTAATCGAGAAGTTGGCGACGCTGGGACACGAGCTTGAGCAATCCACGTCGAGAATGGTTGTCCTTGACGTGGGTTTTGAAATGCTCGGTGAGGTTGTGGATGCGCTCCGAAAGGATCGCCACCTGCACTTCCGGCGACCCCGTATCACCGGCCTTGGTCGCGTAGGTGTTGATGACTTCGGCCTTGCGGCCGGAGGTTATCGACATCGGGTTATCGTCCTTGTCCTGTCAGGGGCCACGATCGGCGGCCGGGCCGGGATGCCGTCCAGCGCGGTCGCCACAAGTAGGTTGCGCGGGCCAACGCCCGCGCACCCGGGGCAATATCGCAAAACCCGCCGCGACGCCAGCGGAAATTCGGGCGGCTTCCTGGCCGCCGGAAAAAGCCACGACCGTCGGTTAAGGGCTTGGCTAGCCGCTTTTCGCTGTCGTCAGCCGCGCGGCAGATTGAAGATGCGCCGCGGGCGCAATTCGCCTTTCTCTACCTGCGCCAGCGCGATCAGCGCGCCACCCGAGGAAACCGATACCCAGCCTCCCATGACCGGCGCATCGCGCCCCCGCAGCAGCACCGCCTGACCACGTGCCAACCGGCCGGCATCACTGGAGCTCACCTGCAGTGCGGGCAAGGCCGCCACCCCGGTTTCGACCGGCAGAAGGGCTGCTCGCTCGATCGCGGGGGCTTCCCCGGAGCGAAGACGTTGCAGTGCGTCGAGGCTCACGGCGATGTCCTCGCCGAAAGGGCCTACGCCGGTGCGGCGCAGCCCCGCGACATGACCGAGGCATCCGAGCGCGCGGCCCAGGTCGCGTGCGAGCGCGCGCACGTAGGTTCCCTTCCCGCACTCGGCGAGGAGTGTTGCGTGATCCGGATCAGGCGTCGCGATCAATTCGAGACGGTGGATCTCGACCTGGCGTGGCGCGATGTCCACCGCCTCGCCGTCGCGTGCGAGATCATAGGCGCGCTCGCCGTCGATTTTGACCGCCGAGAAGCGTGGCGGCGCTTGTGCGATTTGGCCGACGAAGCGCGGCAATAGCGCAGCGAGGGCGGCCGCACTCGGGCGCTCGGCGGTGCTTGCAGTGACGCGGCCTTCGGCGTCGTCGGTGTCGCGCTCCTCGCCCCAGCGCACGGTGAAGCGGTAGACCTTGCGCCCCTCCATGACGAACGGGACGGTCTTGGTCGCTTCCCCGAGTGCGATCGGCAGCACGCCAGAGGCGAGCGGGTCGAGGGTGCCGGCATGGCCGGCGCGCTTCGCCTGGAACAGGCGCTTCACCACGCTTACCGCGTGGGTCGAGCTCATGCCCACAGGCTTGTCGAGCACGACCCAGCCGTGGACGTCCCGCTTCTCGCGCTTGGGCGTCTGCGCCGGCGCCGCCTCAGCGTTGACCCGCGTCAAGTGTCGTCGTCCGTCTTGTTGTCGAGGTCGCGCTGTACCGCCGGCGTTCGCAACAACTTTTCGATTCGCTCGGCTTCATCGAAACGCTCGTCGAGGCGGAACCGGATCTCGGGGGCAAATTTCAAGTTGACGCGCCGAGCAATCTCGCCGCGTAGGAAGCGTTTGTTGCGTTCGAGCGCCGCGAGCACCGCGTCGGCGTCGCGTCCGCCCAGCGGCACGACGTAGATGGTCGCGAGCTGCAGGTCAGCCGTCATCCGGACTTCCGGAACGGTGATCAGATGGCTTTGGACCACCGGATCGTGCACGGCGCCACGCGTGAGCATGTCCGCCAGCGCATGGCGTACGAGCTCAGCGACGCGCAGCTGACGCTGCGAGGGCTGGTGGCTCGTGCCTGGATCGCGCTGATGACGTCGGCGCGTCATGATCGTCCTAAATGCTCTTCATGCCCGGGATCGATCCGTGCATCGAACGTGTTGCGAAGAGATCGTGCCCGGCGGTGACGGGCTAAACGCGCTTTGCGCGCGAGAAACTTGAACTCACAGCGAGCGTTGCACCGTCTCCACGCGGTAGCATTCGATGACGTCGCCGACCTTCATGTCCTGGTAGTTTTCAAAGGCCATGCCGCATTCCTGTCCGGCGATCACCTCGCGCGCATCGTCCTTGAAGCGCTTGAGCTGGGAAAGCTTTCCCTCGTGCACGACAACGCTGTCGCGAATGAGGCGTACATTGGCGCCACGCTCGACCACTCCGTCGGTGACACGGCAACCCGCCACGTTGCCGACCTTGGAGACCTTGAAAATCTCAAGAATCGCCGCGCTGCCGAGCATGGTCTCGCGCACGGTCGGCGCCAGCAAGCCGGACATCGCCTTTTTGACGTCGTCCACGAGGTCGTAGATGACGTTGTAATAGCGCAGCTCAATGCCGGCGTGTTCGGCCGCCTCGCGTGCCTCCTTGTGGGCGCGCACGTTGAACCCGATGATCGGCACGCCGGACGCCTCGGCCAGGGTCACGTCGGATTCGGTAATGCCGCCGACGCCGGAATGAATTACGCGCGCGCCGACTTCGTCGGTGGCAAGCTTCTCGATAGCGCCGATCACCGCTTCCAGTGACCCTTGCACATCGGCCTTGACGATCAATGCCAAATCCTTGCGGCCCGAGGATTTGAGCTGGCTCATCATCTGTTCGAGCGAGCCGCGCATGCCGGTCGCGCGCGCGGCGATCTTGTCGCGCCGCTGCCGGGCACGGTAGGCGGTGACTTCGCGGGCGCGCCCCTCCGACTCGACCACCGCCAAGCGGTCGCCGGCCTCGGGTGTGCCGTTGAAGCCGAGAACTTCGACGGGCGTGGAAGGCGTCGCCGTCTCGACCGGCGTGCCGGTATCTGAAACCAGCGCGCGCACACGGCCCCACTCGGCGCCAGCTACCACGAGATCGCCGCCCCGCAAGGTGCCACGCTGCACCAGCACGGTGGCGACCGGTCCGCGGCCGCGGTCGAGCTTGGCCTCGATCACCGTTCCTTCGGCCGGCCGGTTTGGATTGGCTTTAAGATCGAGGATTTCCGCCTGCAGTCCGATAGTTTCGAGCAGCCGATCGATGTTGAGTTTCTTGGTCGCCGACACCTCGACATCGAGCACTTGGCCGCCCAGCGATTCGACCTGAATCTCGTGCTGGAGCAGTTCCGTGCGCACCCGTTCCGGCTTGGCGTCCGGCCGGTCGATTTTGTTGATCGCCACGATCATCGGAACTTTCGCCGCCTTGGCGTGGTTGATCGCCTCAACCGTCTGCGGCATGACGCCGTCGTCGGCGGCCACCACGAGCACGACGATATCGGTCACTTTGGCGCCGCGCGCACGCATGGCACTGAAGGCGGCGTGGCCGGGTGTGTCGATGAAGGTGATCTTGTTGCCTGAGGGCGCGGTGACTTGGTAAGCGCCGATATGCTGGGTAATACCGCCCGCTTCGCCTGCCGCTACGTTGGTCGAACGAATGGCGTCGAGCAGCGACGTCTTGCCGTGGTCGACGTGGCCCATGACGGTCACGACCGGCGGGCGCGGCACTAGAAAGGCTGGATCATCGGCGACGTCGAACAGGCCTTCTTCGACGTCGGATTCAGCCACGCGCTTGACCGTATGACCCATTTCCTCCGCCAGAAGCTGGGCTGTGTCGGCGTCGATCACGTCGTTGAGCTGCGCCATATGGCCCTGCTTCATCAGCAGCTTGATCACATCCGCGCTGCGCTCGGCCATGCGGTTGGCGAGCTCCTGGATGGTGATGGTTTCCGGGATGGTGACCTCGCGGACGAGCTTTTCTTTTGGTTCGTCGGCCGTGTGTCCCTTCAGCCGTTGCACGCGGCGGCGAAAAGCCGCTACCGAGCGCTCGCGCTCTTCGTCGGCGCTGAGCGCGGTCACCACGGTGAGCCGGCTGCGATTCTTCTGCCCTACGCTGCGAGGCGCCCTTGGCGCCGGCGCGGGTCGCGCTGCGCCAGGACCGCGGCGTGTGCGCGGAACATCCTCCTCGTCGGGCTCGAGCGCGGGCCGCGCGCCCGGCCTTGCAGTCGTGATGGCGTCCTCGCCGAAGCGTTTCTTCGCTTCCTGCTCGGCCTTGAGTTTGGTCTCGAGGTCGTGCTTGCGGCGCCTCTCTTCATCGGCCTTGCGCGCTTCGGCGGCCTCGCGCTCGGTTCGCTCGGCGGCTTCGCGCATGCTGCGGACGAATGCTTCCTCTTCCGCAATCTTGCGCTCTTCCGCTTCGCGCAACCGGGCGTCGTTGAGCGCGTGGACGCGCGCCTTCTGTTCTTCTTCGGTCAGGCTCCGCAACACCATGCCGCCGGACGGCTTGGAGGGCGGAGGCGATATGGTCTGGGTGGTCGCGGCCGCCGCCGGTGTCGCGGTCTTGCCAGTCGTCGGACGCTTGGCAGGAGCCGGTGTGGCCGCGTCGGCCTTCGCCCGGGTCGGCGCGCGGCTTTTCACCTTCTCCACCACCACCGCCTTGGTGCGGCCATGGCTGAAGCTCTGGCGCACCACGCCCTGCTCGACACCCCGCCCTTTCAGGCTCAAGGTCTTGGTCGGGGTGACGCTCAGCTTCTTTTCGCCAGTTTTTTCCGTCGTTTCAGCCATTCCAATCCCAACTCCGAGCTCGCGCCCCGTTTCATTATGTTCCCGCCTCGCACATCGGCCGCGTTGCCGGCGTAACATCCACCGACCGGGAACCCGTTCGGAAACGCTGGAGGCGCGCGGCACGCGCCAGAAACGTCTCGCTTTCAGGACCGGCGAGCAGGGCTGCATGTATCACATTTGCCCGCCCCAATGCCAAATCCAATTGCGCCGAGGTAAATGTATCGATCACGACGATTTCCGCTGCGTCCGCGCGCCGGCGCAAGGCGGCCGCGAGCTTTTTCACGCCATCGGGAGCCGCCTCGACAGCGTCGAGAAGTGCCACCACGTGGGCGCGAGCGAGCGCCGCTTCGACATTGGCAAAGCCGATCGCGACGTTGCCCGCCTTGTGGCAGATCGCGAGAGCGTCGAGCGCGGTCCGTTCGATCAGACGCTCCGTCGCCTCCACGAAATCGGGAGCAAGGCGCACGTCACGCTTGAAGGCGCGCGCAAAGGCCTTACGCGTGATCGCGGCGCGCAAGGCCTCGCGTGTCGCCGTGATCCAGATACCGCGTCCGGGTAGCCGGCGCTTGAGGTCCGGCACCGGAGTGCCGTCCGGCCCTATAACAAAGCGGATCATCTCGTCGATGGGTCTGATCGCTCCCGTGGCGGCGCAAAACCGCTGCGTCCCTGCCGCGCGCTTGCGCGGCCCAAGATCGAGTGCGTCATCATGCGGTCGACCAAGCATTCGATGTCCTCAGGCCGGTGTCGCGGTCGTCTCGACGATGCCGTCGTCCTCGGCGGGAGGTGGCGCCAAATCTTCTTCCTTGATCCAGCCGGCCTTGACGCGCGCCTGCATGATCAGGGCTTCGGCGTCGTCGCGCGACAGATCGAAGCCGTCGAGGGCGCCGGGATAGCGCACCGTCTCGCCGTCCTTGCGTTCGCTCCAGCCAAAGAGGTCGTCGGTGGCGCAGCCCGCCAGGTCCTCGACCGTTTTGATGTCGTTCTCGCCCAACTTCACCAGCATGGCGGTGGTGATACCCGGGATGTCCTTGAGCGCGTCCTCGACACCGAGTTGTTTGCGCCTTTCGTCGAGTTCGGCTTCCTCTCGAGCGAGATAGTCGCGGGCGCGCGTCTGCAATTCACCCGCGGTCTCTTCATCGAAACCCTCGATTGCCGCGACCTCCTTTTCGTCCACCATGGCGAGCTCCTCGACCGAATTGAACCCCTCGGAAGCGAGCAGCTGACCGACCACCTCGTCGACGTTGAGCGCCTCGATGAACAGCTTGGTGCGTTTTTCGAATTCGGCCTGGCGGTGCTCCGACTCTTCCTGCTCGGTGACGATGTCGATGTCCCAGCCGGTAAGCTGTGAGGCGAGTCGGACATTCTGTCCGCGCCGGCCGATCGCAAGCGAGAGCTGCTGGTCGGGAACGACCACTTCCATACGATTGCGATCTTCGTCGAGCACGACCTTGGCCACTTCCGCGGGCGCGAGGGCATTGACCACGAAGTTGGCGGGGTCCGCGGTCCACGGAATGATGTCGATCTTCTCCCCCTGTAGCTCGTTGACCACGGCTTGCACGCGAGAACCCCGCATGCCGACGCAGGCGCCGACCGGATCAACCGACGAATCCCGGGAAATCACTGCTATCTTCGCGCGCGAGCCGGGATCGCGCGCCACCGCCTTGACCTCGACGATTCCGTCGTAGATTTCCGGCACTTCCTGTGCGAACAGCTTGGCCATGAATTGCGGGTGGGTACGCGACAGAAATATCTGTGGCCCACGCGGTTCGCGGCGCACATCGTAGATGAAAGCGCGGATGCGATCGCCGTTGCGGAACGTTTCTCGCGGCAACAATTCGTCGCGGCGCACGATTGCCTCGCCACGGCCGAGATCGACGATCACGTTGCCGTATTCGACCCGTTTGACGATGCCGTTGACGATATCGAAAATGCGATCCTTGTATTCCTGGTACTGGCGATCGCGCTCGGCTTCGCGAACCTTTTGCACGATCACTTGCTTCGCCGACTGGGCTGCAATGCGGCCATATTCGAGTGGCGGCAAGGCTTCGGCGATATAGTCGCCGACCTGGGCGGCGGGATTGCGCTTTTTTGCATCCTCGAGTGCGATCTGCGTCGCATCGTTTTCAACTTGATCTACCACCAGCAGCAGGCGTGAGAGCCGCATCTCGCCGGTCTTCGGATTGATCTCGGCGCGCACTTCAGTCTCGCTGCCGTAACGCGAGCGCGCCGCCTTCTGGATCGCATCCTCCATGGCGGTGATGACGATGCTGCGGTCGATCGCCTTCTCGCGTGCAACCGCCTCAGCGATTTGCAGCAGTTCCAGCCGGTTGGCGCTCACGGCCATCGGTCATTCTCCTTCGTTCTGAGCCTCGTCCTGGTAATCGACCGGCGTAGGCTGTCTGGGTCGAGCTTCGGACGTCTGACGGCCCTCGGCCCTTCGGTCTCCGTCCTGCGCCCGCTGCCGCCGTGCCGCACGTTCCGCCGCTTTGCCGCGCCTGAGCGATTCGGCAATCAAGCTGTCGGTGAGGACAAGCTTGGCTTCCGCCATTTCCTCGATCGGCAGCACAACTTCGTCTGCTTCACCGGGTGCGGCATCGTCGCGGCGAAGGCGTGCGGCGTCATCCTCCACCCCCAGCAGCACGCCGCGAAACCGCCGGCGCCCGTCGATCGCGGTCGCCATGTCCACCTTGATGCGATGCCCGGCGAAGCGGACGAAATCCGAGCGCCGCACCAGGGGGCGATCCATGCCCGGCGAGGATACCTCCAGTCGATAGGGCCGATCGATCGGATCGGCCACGTCGAGCACCGGCGAGAGCGCGCGCGAGACCGCCTCGCAGTCCTCCACCGTCATCGTGCCGTCCGGGCGCTCGGCCATAATCTGCACCGTAATCTGCACCGTGCAGCCATCCAGCCCGGAAATTTTCACTCGCACCAGGCGATACCCGATACCTGCCAGGGCGGGCTCGCTGATGACGGCCACGCGTGCGGCGATACCCTGCTCCGCGATCAGGCGCGGCTCGCCATTTGCCTCAATGGTGTCGATCGCTGGCGTCATTCAGCTCCGCCGGGCAACCTTGTTTAACTGCCGTCTCGGTTCGACCGGGCACATGGGCCCAATTTCGGTAACAAAAAAGAGCGGGTCCCGGGGGGAACCCACTCTCAAAAACCGACCGGACCACATCCGGCCGTTATGAGACATCCAATAGTTGGACGGCCCAAATATAGCGATTTGCCGCGGCTGCGCAAGGGCCGCAGCCAAACTAAGCTTCGATTAACTAACCCTTCCTTCAGATTCCGTCCCTAACCTGCCGACTACGCGCCGCGTCAATTTTTCTCGAATCACGTCGCTTTCGGACCTAAGAATGTCCGCGCACGCCCTGCGCATTCCAGAACTGGACGAGCTGATCACGCGCGGTTCACGCGAGCGGCAGGCCGAAACGCTCGAGCGCGTGACCGCATTTTTCCTCGATGGGGCGAGCCGCTTCAATGAGGATCATGTCCAACTGTTCGACTTGGTGTTCATCCGCTTGATCGATCACATTGAGAATACGGCGCGCAGCGCCCTGTCCTGTCGGCTTGCGCCTCTCGGCAATGCGCCGGCCGCGGCGGTGCGCCGTCTCGCGCACGATGATTCGATTGCGGTTGCTGGTCCCGTGCTGAAGCAGGCACGGCGCCTATGCGAAACCGACCTCATCGACATCGTCCAGAACAAGAGCCAGGCGCATCTGCTCGCCATCTCCACTCGGGCCCACCTCGCCGAGCCGGTGACCGACGTGCTCGTGCGGCACGCAGACCAGGAGGTGTTGCGCAGCTTGGCCGAGAATCGCGGCGCACGCCTATCCCGTGACGGCTTTTGCGTTCTGGTGGAGCGCGCGAAAACCGACGCCGTGCTGGCCGAAAAGCTCGTGCTACGGCCCGACGTTCCGCCGCGGCTGCTGCACGAGCTCCTGCTCACGGTCACCGATGCCGTGCAACGGCGGCTTATCTCACGGACCGTACCCGACAAGCGGTCCGAGATTGGACAGATGTCGGCTAAAGTCTCGAGCGAAACAGAGGGAGCTATCGAGGCCCGCGACTACTCACACGCGCAGCGCAGGGTTGCGGAGCTACATCGAGAGGGCAAGCTCGACGAGGCGCGCCTCGTCACGTTCGCAGAGAATGGAGAATATGAGCCGATGATCGCCGCATTGGCATCGCTTTGCGCGGTACCTGTCGAAGTGGTGGATCGGCTCATGGGGGCGCAGCAGCCCGACCCGGTGCTCATCCTTTGCAAGTCGGCGGGTTGGGCTTGGACGACCACCGCCGCTATCCTCAAGGTACGGCCATGCAGCGCGCGAGCATCAAGCGAACATTTCGACACCGCCCGCGCCGATTTCGATCGCCTGTCGGCCACTACCGCCCGACGCGTGGTGCGGTTTTGGCAGGTGCGATCAGATGATCGACCGCGGACGACCGACAATGGGTAAAGTTAAAGCTCAAGCATTTTTCTGTCTCGTGCGCCGTCGCGCATCGGACTGCTGGCCTCCGTGCGTCCTGCGGAAAGTCAGATAGCAGGGCGCGCGGCCTTCACGCTTTGCCTTGGCTTCGTAGCGGGTGCCGGAAAAGCCGGGCCACGCACGGCGCCAGTCGTCGGCGCGCTCTGCCGTCCAGGTGAAGCGGGGCGATTGGATCACACGTTTCAGTGTCCAGGCCGCATAGTCAGGGACATCGGTTGCAAAATGGAACGCGCCGCCCGGCCGCAGAATGCGTGCGATCGCGGAAATGCTCTCGTCCTGGATGAAGCGTCGCTTCCAATGCCGCCGTTTCGGCCAGGGATCCGGATAGATCAGATCGACGCACGCGAGCGACGCCGCCGGCAACCATTGAAGCAGGGATGTCGCGTCATCGAAATGCAACCGGATATTAGAAAGCTTCTTCAGCTCGATTGCGGCGAGCGCCTTGGCCATTCCGTTGACGAACGGCTCGACTCCGATGAAACCGGCGCGCGGGTGCTGTTCGGCCTGCGCGATCATGTGCTCTCCGCCGCCGAATCCGATCTCGAGCCGGACCTCGTCCACCGGATTAGGGAACAGGGCTGCGAGATCGGCCGGCGCGGGCGCGGCCAAGTCAAGGGCGAGCAGCGGCAACAGACTATCGAATAATTGCGCCTGACGCGGCCGCAAGGCATGACCCTTGCGACGCCCGAAAAAGGCGCCACGCCGGGCCTTCGCTTGGTCGGATGTGGACATGGCGGTCACGACACCCGCCATGGTGGACCCCCCACGCTCGTGCGTCGACGGGCTTAGGCGACCGCGGTCCTGATGTCCTTCACCAGGTCGGTCTTCTCCCAGGAGAAGCCGCCGTCCTTCTCCGGCGCACGACCGAAATGGCCGTAGGCGGCGGTGCGGCGGTAGATCGGCCGGTTCAGCTTGAGCGTGCGGCGGATGTTGGTCGGCGTAAGCCGCAAGATCTCGGGCAACGTTTTTTCGAGCTTCCTTTCGTCGACCTTTCCGGTGCCATGCAGATCGACCAGCAGCGACATTGGATCGGCGACTCCGATGGCATAGGCGATCTGGATGGTGCAGCGTTCGGCGACACCAGCGGCGACGACGTTCTTGGCGAGATACCGCGCGGCATAGGCAGCCGAGCGATCGACTTTGGTCGGATCCTTGCCGGAGAAGGCGCCGCCGCCGTGCGGCGCGTAACCGCCGTAAGTGTCGACGATGATCTTGCGGCCAGTCAGGCCGCAGTCGCCGTCAGGCCCGCCCACAACGAAATTGCCGGTGGGATTGACCAGGAAATCGCTGGTTCTCTTGGGCATCCAGCCGTCCGGCAGCGCGGAAGCCACGGCATCGCCAATCAAGTCCTTGACCATTGCCGGCGAGTACTTTTTGCCGTTGCGGGTCTCGGCATTGTGCTGAGTCGAGACGACCACCTTGGTGCACCCGATCGGCTTGCCCTCGACATATTGCACGGTCACCTGGCTCTTCGCGTCGGGTTGCAGATCGAACAGCTGCTTCGAACGGCGCTTCTCTGCCAGGACCTTCAGGATCTTGTGCGCGAAGTAGATAGGGGCCGGCATGAACGAACCCTTCTCGTAGACCTCGCTCTCGGTACAGGCGAAGCCGAACATCATGCCCTGGTCGCCTGCACCCTCTTGCTCCTCGCCCTTCTTCTTTTTGGCGTCGACGCCCCGGGCAATGTCAGGCGATTGGCCGTGCAGCAGCACCTCGATGTCGGCGCCATGATAGGAGAATCCGTTCTGGTCGTAGCCGATGTCACGCACCACTTTGCGCGCGATCTCACTGATCAGCTCGCGGTTAACCACGGCGTAGCTGCCGTATTTGATGAATAGCGGCGCCTGCCCGCGGCCCTCGCCGGCAATGACGATCTTGTTGGTGGTGCAGAGCGTCTCACAGCCGAGCCGAGTATTCACCAGGCTGTCGTCCGCGATACCGAGCCTAATGTCGTTCTCGATGAATGCGTCGAGGATCGCATCCGAAATCTGATCGCAGACCTTGTCGGGATGACCTTCGGAAACAGACTCGCTGGTGAACAGATAATTGGCGTGTGACACTGAAAAGAACTCCCCTCCGCAGGCGCGATGGCAACGCTCACCGGCTGGTTAAGCCTGGAGTGTTTCTTGCAGCGTCCCCGCACGGGGTCAAGGTGTGGGCGAAGCGTGGGCCGACCCACGAGAACCGTGGCCCGGCTGCCTTTTGTCTGCTGCCTCAGTCATCGTCACCGGCGATCTCCTCGACGAGATCGACAATGCGGCGCCTAAGCTTGGGTTCCTTGATGCGCATGAAAGCCTTGGTCAGGGAGAGCCCCTCGGAGGTGGCGAGGAAATCCGAGACATAGGCGGGGGAAGGCGCTTCTTTCATTCCATCCGCCGAGCTGTGCAGGTTGGGCGCTCCTTCAAAGAAGAACGCCACCGGCACCTGCAGAATGTGGGAGATTTGCTGCAACCGGCTTGCCCCGATACGGTTCGTGCCCTTTTCGTATTTCTGCACCTGCTGGAAAGTGAGGCCGAGCGCGTCGCCGAGCTTCTCCTGGCTCATGGCAAGCATCATGCGGCGCATGCGCACCCTGCTGCCAACGTGCTTGTCGATCGGGTTTGGAGCCTTTTTGGCGACGGCCATAACAATCTCCTATGGAACCCGCTAATGTTCCCGCTGAGCGGCCGGAACGCAATCGTATTCCGAGTAAAATCGGCGAGCACTGCAAAAAATTGTTGAAAGATAAACGTTGCTGAAATTGCCGTAAGTCTTTGACAATACAATGTAATTCAATACTTGTTACGATTGTAACCTGGAAGGCGGAAGTTGTAATCGGGTGGTGCCTATTGCAACCTCGGATTGACAAGCTGCTCCGGCATCAGCGCGATCCGCGGCGCCAGCGCGAGCGCATCACCCACAGGAAGGCGATGCCGACCATTGCTCCCACAGGTCCGTCGCCCAGACGGGCATAGGGCGTCGGAGCGATAGCCTGCGGCAGAGGCGCATCGAGCACGCCCTCGCTGCCGAGCGGCAGCGATTTGATAATTCGTCCCAGTGGATCGACCACCGCGGAAATTCCGCTATTCGCTGCCCGCACCAGCGGGAGCCCCTCTTCGATCGCGCGTATGCGCGCCTGCTGAAAATGCTGGTACGGACCGGCGCTCGCGCCAAACCAGCCGTCATTGGTGAGGTTGAGCAGCCAGCCGGGGCGCTCCCCGGTTCCGACCACGGATGGCCAGCCGAGATATCGGCCGACGTGGCGATAAAGCCATCCCTCCTGGTCGCTGCGCGGAACCGCGTCGCCGGGAAAAATGATCTCGTAACAGATCAGCGGCAGGAAATTCGGCGCTCCCGGCGCGGGCTGATTGCGGCGACGGTCGCCGGGGATGAATCCGCCGCGCACCTTGGTGAGCTGGATGAGACCGAGCCGCTCGAGCAGATCCTGAAACGGCAGGTATTCGCCAAAAGGCACGAGATGGATCTTATCGTAGACCGAAAGGATCGAGCCGCCGTGGCCGATCACGTAAATCGAATTGTAGGCGCGCGTGACGACGGCGCCGGGCGGGGTGTCCGGCGGGCGAATCGCGCCGGTAATCAGCACCTTGTCCGGCGGCAGGAGTCCCGCGATCTGTGCAAGCGCATCGGTTTCGCGCACGAGGAAGAATGGGAACGCCGATTCCGGCCAGATCAGAATGGTTACGTCGCGCAGGCCGCCCGGCTGATCCGACAGCGCGAGATAGCGCCTCATCACCTCCTGCTTCTGCGAGTAGTTGAATTTCTCGTCTTGCTGCAGATTGGGCTGCATGATGCGAAGCCGCACGCCCTCGACGAAGCGCGGGGGGGTGCGCTCCAGCCGCATGACCCCGTAGACCGCCAGTGCCGCGATCGCCGCCGCGCTCAGCGCTGAAGCCAGCCACGGCCAACTGGTGTCCGCGCGGTTATCGGCGAGCACGGCAGGTGACGAATAGACCGCGACGGCGAGAAACGTGAGGCCCCAGATGCCGATGAGGGCCGCTCCCTGGGCGAGCCAGAGGGGAGAGATCAGTTCGTAGCCATAGGCATTCCAGGGAAAGCCGCTGAACAGGTGACCGCGCAGCCACTCCGCAATCGTCAGTGAGACCGCGAGCGCGAGCACACGTGTCGCACCACGCGTCCAGATCAGTCGCGCCAGGACGAGCCCCAGTGCCGTGTAAACGGCCATGGCGGCCGGGAGTGCAGTCACCGCGAATGGCAGGAGCCAGCCGAACGTCTTGGCGTCCACCAGAAATGCATGGCCGATCCAATAGAGCCCGGCGAGAAAATAGCCGAAGCCGAACCACCAGCCTGCAGCCGCGGCCGCCAGCAGGCCGCGCAGGCCGGCTCCGGTTGTGCCGTCGACGAGCCAGACCAGGATCGGAAAGGTGATGAAAGGGAGCGGCCAAATATCCGTCGGCGGCAGTGCTAGCGTCGACGACGCGCCGGCGAGAAAGGCGATGAGAATGCGCCACCATCCCTCGGCCTGTACGATCGTATCGGCGAGGCGGCTGAGCGTCACGGCCGGTGGGCGGATTTGGATGGTGCCGTATCAGAGGAACGCTTGTCGGCTTCCTCGCTGGTCACTGGCGGCGAGGACGGGGATGCGCTCGGCGGCGCAGGCGCGGCTTGCCGCCGTGTCGCATGCCGGCCGCCGTTTTGTTTGTCGAGCCCACGGTAGATCTTGAGCTTCTTCACGCGTCGCGGGTCGGCATCAAGGATCTCGAGCTCGAAAGGGCCGGGTCCCGGAACAAGCTCCCCGCGCACGGGCACGCGGCCGATCCGGGTCGCGACGTATCCGGCGAGCGTGTCCACTTCCTGGGTCACATCGCCAACATCGAATTCGGCACCGATGATCGTAGTGACATCCTCGAGACTCGCGCGAGCGTCGGCCAGAAACGAGCCGTCGGACTGGCGCACCACGCCCGGCGGCGTATCTTCGTCGTGCTCGTCGGCGATGTCGCCCACGATCTGCTCGACGATGTCTTCGATCGATACCACGCCGTCGGCGCCGCCATATTCATCGACCACGAGGGCGAGATGGATGCGGGTCGTCTGCATCTTGGCGAGCAGATCGAGGACCGGCATGGAGGGCGGCGCATACAGAATTTCACGTATGATCTTTGCCGCCGAAAGCGGCATCGATAGATCGACGGCCTTGAGATTGAGGCCGGCGGGGAGCGGCTTTTTGCGGCGCCGGTTGGCCGTTCCGCTAAGCGTGGCGCGCACGGTCATGAAGGCGACGAGGTCGCGGATATGGACCATGCCGGTGGCGTCGTCGAGCGTCTCGTCATAGACGACGAGCCGTGAATGGCTGGCACTCTCGAACACCTTCATGAGCTCGCCCAGCGCGATGTCCCGTTGCACGCCGATAATGTCGGCGCGCGGCACCATCACATCCACGACGCGGCGCTCGCGCAGTCCGAGGATGTTCTTGAGCATGGTGCGTTCGGCCGGCGAGAATCCGGTGTCGCCGGCACCCTCGAGCACATCCTTGAGGTCGGCACGGATGGTGCTCGATTTCCAACGGAAAATCGTCCGCAGTGCCCGCGTGAACCAATTGTCGGCGCTTTCGGGCGCACCTTGACGCGCCTGTGGTATGAGCGCGGGCAGATTGCGGGTCGCGCTCGGGTCGCTCGAACTGGGGGGGTCTGCGTCAGGCATGGAGACTAGATAGCGCTGCGCGCAACGTAGGGATCGGGCACGTCGAGCCGGGCAAGGATGGCGGTTTCGAGTCTTTCCATTGCGGCCGCCTCCTCATCCGCCGCGTGATCGTAGCCGGCGAGATGCAGAAATCCATGCACCGCCAGATGGGTAAGATGATGCGCAAAGGCTTTGTGCTCGGCGTGCGCTTCACGTTCCGTCGTCTCGTAGGCGATCACGATATCACCGAGCAGGCGCGGTATTCCACGAGCGCCGCGCGGTTCGTGGGCGGGAAAGGACAGCACATTGGTCGCTGCATCCTTGCCGCGCCAATCGCGGTTGAGCGCGCGGATCGCTGCATCGTCGGTCAGTACGATGGCAAGTTCGCCCTCGGCGGCGGTTGACGTCGCCGATGCCGCCTCGCCGATCGCCCGGCGAAGCAGCGTCTTGACGCTGCGTTGCGCAGTCCAGAGCGGGGATGCAATCACGATGTCGACCGCAGGCCGCACCCCTCGCCGCCGCACGGGCGATCGTGCGCGCCGTTTGCGTGCCACGAATGTCATCCTCCTTCCCCGCTCGCGGGGAACGCCACGCAAGCCGCAGAGACCTCATTCCTTGATGTCGCGTCCCCGCGCTGCCTTCAGCGCTGCCTTGTCGTATGCGTCGACAATCCGCGCCACAAGTTCATGCCGGACGACGTCCTCGGCGGTGTAGACGATGTGACCAATTCCTTCGACGTTCCTAAGAAGTCGCGTCGCTTCCGCGAGGCCGGAGGTCTGCCCAGGCGGCAAATCAACCTGGCTCGGATCGCCGGTGACAATCATGCGGCTGTTCTCACCCAAGCGCGTGAGAAACATCTTCATTTGCATCGCGGTGGTGTTCTGCGCCTCATCTAGGATGATGACCGCGTTCGATAGCGTGCGCCCGCGCATGAAAGCGAGCGGCGCAATTTCGATCTCGCCGGTCTGCAGCGTGCGCTCGACGATCCGCGGGTCCATCAGGTCGTACAGCGCGTCGTAGATCGGGCGCAGATAAGGATCGACCTTCTCGCGCATGTCGCCGGGCAAAAATCCGAGTCGCTCGCCCGCCTCGACCGCCGGACGCGAGAGAATGATGCGATCGACCTCTTTGCGCTCGAACAGCTGCACCGCGTGGGCGACGGCGAGCCAAGTCTTGCCTGTGCCCGCCGGCCCGGTTCCAAAGACCAGCGGGTGGCGACGCAACGCGCGGATATAAGCGTCTTGCGCCGCGGTGCGCGCACGCACGGCGCGCTTGCGCAGGTTGATCTCCTCGAAGCTCGGCCGCGCGGTCGCGGGATCGTAGTCGAACAGGGAACCCTGCGCGATTGCCAATCGGATCGCGCCTTCGACGTCGCCGGACACCAGCTCATCGCCCCGCCTGAGCTGCTCGTAAAGACCTTCGAGTACCCGGCGCGATCGCTCCACGCCGTCGCGCGAGCCGGCCAGGGTGACGTGGTTCCCGCGTTGCTCGGCGACCACGCCGAGTCTGCGCTCGATCAGGGCCAGGTTCTGTCCATACTGGCCGAATAACAGAGATGCGAGCCGGTTGTCGTCGAAGGCCAGCACGATCTGAGTGGCAGCGTTGTCGCTGGTGGCGGACGAAGATACCAACGATCCGCTGTCCGATCGGGGGGAGCGCAACGGTTCACGCCTCCATGAGCATCGGTTCTACACCTGCGGCGGATTCCTCAAGCGCGCCGAACAAGCTGTTAGTCCCGATTTCCGTAACCGTTACCGCCGCAATGTGACCGATCGTTGTCTTCGGGCCCATGACCTGAACCGGCTGCAGATATGGGGAGCGCCCGACGATCTGGCCAGGATAACGCCCCGACTTTTCGAACAGGACATCGAAGGTACGGCCACGGCATTGCGCATTGAACGCGGCCTGATGACGGTTGATCGCCGCCTGCAGGCGCTGGAGCCGTTCCGATTTCACGGCCTCTGGTATCTGATTCGGCATGTCCGCGGCCGGCGTTCCAGGCCGAGGCGAGTATTTGAAGGAGAAGGCATTGGCGTAGCCCACCTCATCCACCAACGACAGCGTTGCGCGAAAGTCCTCCTCGCTCTCCCCAGGAAAGCCGACGATGAAGTCGGAGGAGAACGCCATTTTTGGTTGGGCGGTGCGCACGCGCGCGATGGCTTCAAGATAAGCGGCGCGGGTGTGGCGGCGGTTCATGCGCTTGAGGACGTAGTCGGAACCCGATTGCACCGGCAGGTGCAGGTAAGGCATCAGGCCGGGTAGGTCGCGATGCGCCGTAATCAGACTCGCGTCCATGTCGCAGGGATGGCTCGTGGTATAGCGCAGCCGCGCGATCCCGGACACATCGGCGACACGCTCCAGCAATCGCCCGAGGGTCCAGGGCGCGCCGTTGGGTCCTTCGCCGTGATAGGCATTAACGTTCTGGCCGATCAACGTGACTTCGCGCACTCCCGCGTCGGCCAGCCGCTCGACCTCGGCGACAATCTTCATCACCGGCCGCGATACCTCGGCGCCACGCGTGTACGGCACGACACAGAAGGTGCAGAATTTGTCGCAACCTTCCTGGACCGTGACAAAAGCACTGACACCGCGCGCGCGTATTGCCTCGCGGCTCGGCGCCTTAAGGACGTCGAACTTGTCCTCGACCGGAAACTCGGTATCGACCACCGCCCCTTCACGCTCGGCTCGGGCGAGCAATTCGGGCAGGCGATGATAGCTTTGCGGGCCGAGCACGAGGTCCACCGCCGGCGCGCGCCGGATGATCTCCTCGCCTTCGGCCTGAGCGACACAACCCGCAACCGCGATGGTCAAGCGGCGTCCCTCGCGCGCGGCAGCCGATTTGAGCGCGCCGACACGGCCGAGTTCGGAATACACCTTGTCCGCCGCCTTCTCGCGAATGTGGCAAGTATTGAGGATGATGAGGTCGGCGTCTCCCAGGTGGATGGTTTCGGCAAATCCCTCGGGCGCGAGCATGTCCGCCATCCGATGTGAATCGTAGACGTTCATCTGGCAGCCGAAGGATTTGACGTAGAGCTTGCGCGGTGGGGTCATGCCGGTCGGGTCGTTGTGCGCGCCCGGAGAACTTCAACTCTTTGATGCGCCTACTGAATCCTGGGCCGCGTCGCCATCAGCCAACGTCCGGGTCTTTTACCCGTCTGAGCGTCAAAAGCAAATGGGTGTCAATTGCCCGCGCCGCTAGTCCGGAGCACGGATGTCGGCTTCTTTGATGACCTTCGACCACTTGAGGATTTCGGATTTGATATAGGCATCGAGTGCGTCGGGCGTGCCCGCGTCGATCGTCATCCCCAGATCTGCGAATCGCTGTCGCACGTCCGGCTGAGTGACGAGCTGCGTCACCTCAGTGTTCAACCGGCGCACGATCTCGCGTGGAGTTCCGGCCGGTGCAACCAGCGCGAACCAGGTTGCCGCCTCAAAGCCGGGCAGCGCCGCCTCCGCGACGGTGGGAATTTCGGGTGCCGTGGCTGCGCGTTGCGCGCTGGTGACGGCAAGCGCACGCAGCGAGCCGGCCTTCACGTTGCCGATGACAGCCGAGAGGTTCGCGAAGATCAAATGCAGCTGACCGCCGAGAAGATCGTTGATGGCCGGAGCCTCGCCACGATAGGCAACGTGCACCATCTTGATGCCGGCCTGAATCGAAAAAAGCTCACCTGCCATGTGCGGCGTGGTCCCCAGCCCGCCCGATCCGAAATTGATCGTGCCCGGGCTGGCCTTGGCCAGCGCGATCAGATCCGTGACCGATCGTGCCGGCACCGAGGGATGAACGACGAGCACCAGTGGCGAGACGCCGGCCTTTGCCACGCCGACAAAGTCTCTGGTCGCATCGATTGAGAACTTGCGATAGAGCGCCGGCGCGACGGCAAGAGTCGTCTGGGTGCCCATCATCAGCGTGTATCCGTCCGCGCCTGATTTCGCCACCGTTTCTGCGGCGATCATCCCGCTTGCACCGGGACGGTTTTCGACGACGACCGATTGACCAATCGTCTCGGCCAACTTCTGCGCTACAATTCTGGCGGCGACATCGGTGCCGCCGCCAGCAGCAAAGCCGACCAAAATCTTGATCGATCTCTCCGGATACTGTTTGGGCAGGTCCTCGGCCGCGGCAGACCCCATGCCGAAGAGGAACAAGCCAAGCAAGATGCACGACGATTTCGGCAAGGTGTGGCCTCGCTAGCAAGGCTCAGCGTTTCGGCTTGTCGTCGAGCGGGACCGCATACAGCTCGAGCCGATGATCGACCAGCCGATAGCCGAGGCGCCGTGCGATGTCGGCCTGCAGGCGTTCGATATCTTCCGACTGAAACTCGATTACCTCGCCCGTGCGCAGATTGATGAGATGATCGTGATGGCTATCGGGCATCTGCTCGTAGCGCGCGCGCCCGTTGCGAAAGTCATGCCGCTCGATGATACCGGCGTCCTCGAACAGCTTCACGGTTCGGTAGACCGTGGAGATCGAGATCCGGTCGTCAACAGCGGAGCAGCGCCGGTAAAGCTCCTCGACATCCGGGTGGTCATCGGCCGCTGCCAACACGCGCGCGATCACGCGGCGCTGCTCGGTCATACGCATGCCCTTGGCGCTGCATAGAGCTTCGATGTCTCTAGGCTTCGGCGCGTTCACGACGCTTCTCCGTCCAACCGCAATATCACGCCGACGGGCTGGAATCCATTGGGTCCAGGCCACGTCATCAGGGACCGAGATGCAGCCCATGTGATTACGGCGCCAGTCGCTGGTCACACCAGGTCGCGGCGCAGAATAACGGCGGCGGAATCTCGGGTCGTGGAATAGTACGATTCCCGGCGCCCGACGTCTCGGAAGCCCGCGCCGCGATAGAGCCGCCGCGCCGGCATATTGGCCTCGTCCACCTCCAGAAATACAGAGCGCGTGCCGCGCGCAGCCAACCGACGTAGGTTGGTATCGAGCAGCTGTCGCGCCAGCCCTCTTCCGCGCCGAGCGGAGGCGACAGCGACTGACAGGATCTCTGCCTCGTCCAAAACGAGCCGTGACAGAATGAATCCTACGAGGAAGCCTCGCACCGTAGCGCGATGAGCGACAACGTTACGATCCAAGAGCAAGCGCTCGAACTCGTCCTCCCTCCACCCGCGATGGAACGAGGCGGCATGCAGTGCGGCCAAAGCGCAGGCGTCGGCTGGGCCGGCTTCCGACAGCACGGCTTCGCGCGCGAACAGACGAGCAATGATGCCGATCATCGGCGGGGTAAGCGCGCGGCGTTCTGTGGCTGCGCGTCGGGTGCGCGCAGATAGAGCGGCTTTGGCGGACCGTGGGCTTCCGCTGCAGCGGCGCCCAGGCGGGCGATCCAGTCGATGTCGGGGGCGCCACGCTGCTCGACCAGGAGCGGCGGCTCGGCTCCTTTGGCCCAAGCCGCCGCTAGCTTCTTGGCGGCGGAGCCGATGATGCGTGCGGGGGCGGTCATCGCCGCGCGTGCGGCATCGCGCACCGTTGCTGTTCGAGGACCGACAAGCGTTCGGCCGTTGACGCCGAACACCTGCAAATAAATGTGGTCGTGGCGGGCATCGATCGCCGCCACGACTTGGGTGCTATCGTCGTCGGCAATCAGCGGGGCCGCGAATCCGGCAAGCGTGGAGAGGCCGATTGCCGACTTTCCCGCCGCGAGTGCGATGCCGCGCGCCGCCGATATTCCAACGCGAAGCCCCGTAAAGCTGCCCGGCCCCGTGGTGACCGCGATGCGGTCGAGATCGCCAAACTCTATACCGGCCCGAATCATCACGCGCGCGATGAGCGGCATCAGCGCCTCGGCGTGACCGCGCGTCATGACGACGGTCTCGCTGGCGGTGATCCCGCCGCTGGTGTCGAGCACGGCGGCCGAGCAGGCCTCCAGCGCGGTGTCGATGGCAAGGACGCGCATGGCTCACCTTCGCCGTCCCTGGTCGCGGACAACGGCTAAAACGCCGACGCTCAGGTTTACTGCCGTTATTGCTCCGCCGGGCTTATCGGATGCAATCGCGGCTCATCCCATGGGTCTGACTTCGACCACGTCCGGCAAATAGTGGCGCAGCAAGTTCTCGATGCCGTGCCGCAGCGTCGCGGTCGACGACGGGCAGCCCGAGCAGGCGCCCTTCATGTCGAGATAGACGATGCCGTCCTTGAAGCCACGGAAGGTGATGTCGCCCCCGTCATTGGCAACCGCCGGCCGCACCCGCGCTTCGATCAGCTCTTTGATGACAGCAACCGTTTCGGAATCCTTCTCTTCGAAGAATTCATCGCGCTCCGCCGATGCAGCGGCATCCGTGCCGTTCACGATCGGCGCATCGGACATGAAGTGTTCCATGATGGCGCCGAGAATCGCGGGTTTGAGTTGCTGCCATTCGCCGGCGTTCTTGGTGACGGCGATGAAATCGGAGCCGAAGAAGACGCCTGACACTCCCGTGATACCGAAGAGGCGCTCGGCCAGGGGCGATTGGGCGGCCGACCCCTTGTCGCGCATGTCAAGGGTACCGCTCGCCAGCACGGCCCGTCCGGGCAGGAATTTCAGCGTTGCCGGATTTGGGGTGGGCTCGGTCTGGATGAACATGGCCTGCTCCTTTCAGTCGCAGGATTAAAAACGGGATCGTCATTGTAATAGGTGGCGCCTCCCGGCGGAAGTTCAACCCGCCCTAAGTCGCCGAGAGGGCGGGGACAATGCGCGGCGAGCCCTCTCTCGTTTGCCTCAGGCGCCACGAACGGGCCCAAGCGCAGCGCGCATTACGACATCGCGTCGAGTTCTTCGTCGCTGAGATGTCCCGGGACGATAGCGACCGGGATGGGGAATTCCCCCGCGTTCTTAGCGATACTGGAAACCAGCGGCCCCGGTCCCTCTTTGCTCGGCGCGGCGGCGAGTACCAGAATCGTCACGTCTTCGTCGTCCTCGATCAGATTGAGGACTTGCTGCGCCTTCTCGCCTTCGCGGATCACGCGCTCCGGCATCACTCCGGTGATACTGGAGGACCGGGCGGCATGGCGGTCAAGTACGGCATTGGCCTCCTCGTGCGCTTCCGCACGCATGATGTCGGCGACGCCGAGCCATTGCTGATTGCGGTCGTGCGTCTCGATCACGCGCAGCATGAGCACGGTTGCGCCGATGCGCAGCGCGCGCCGGCTGGCGAAATAAAGCGCTCTGTCGCATTCCGGCGAATCATCGATGACAACCATGAACTTGGGCGAGTGCCCAGCCTCGTAGCTGCGGCGCTTTTTGATCATGGGCTCCCCCGGCCGCACCGGACGACACTCTCCGGCGGACCGGCTCTTTGCGCCTCAAAATGCCGCGTGGTCACCGGCGAGGTCGTAAACTTCGAAAATCCTGCCACGGTCGTCAGGGGCAGCACAAGGCCACCATGGCAAGGGCTTGCAAGCGGTCGGATAATGCTTCGCGATCAGTGGCGCACGAAGCCGACGATGTCTTTGACCGCTTTCATGGTCTCCGCCGCGATGCTGCGCGCGCGGGCGGCGCCGTCGGCAAGAACCGAATCGATATAGACCGGATCGGCCATGAGCCGCTTCATCTCGGTATTGATCGGGCCGAGTTTAGCGACCGCGAGCTCGACGAGCGCTGCCTTGAAAGCCGAGAATTGCGCGCCGCCGAATTCGTTGAGAACATCCGCCTTGCTCTTGCCCGCCAGCGCGGCATGAATGCCCACGAGGTTGTCAGCCTCGGGCCGCTGCTCGAGTCCTTTCTCATCGTGCGGCAAGGGATCGGGATCCGTCTTCGCCCGCCGGATCTTGTGTGCGATCGCGTCGGCATCGTCGGTCAGATTGATGCGCGATTGGTCCGAGGCATCGGACTTCGACATCTTCTTGGCGCCGTCACGCAGCGACATCACGCGCGTCGCGGGCCCCTGGATGAGCGGCTCGGGCTGGGGGAAAAATGCGTCTCCATAGCCGTGCGCCTGGATGGATTTTGCAAAGTCGTTGTTGAATTTCTGAGCGATGTCGCGCGACAGCTCCAAGTGTTGCTTCTGATCCTCTCCTACTGGCACATGGGTCGCTCGATAAACCAGAATGTCGGCGGCCATCAGCGTCGGATAGGCGTACAGACCGACCGAGGCGTTCTCGCGATCCTTGCCCGCCTTCTCCTTGAACTGGGTCATGCGATTGAGCCATCCCAGGCGGGCCACGCAGTTGAATATCCAGGCGAGCTCGGCATGTTCGGCGACTTGGCTTTGATTGAACACAATGTGTTTCTTCGGATCGATGCCGCAGGCGAGGAAAGCGGCGGTCACTTCGCGTGTGTTCTTCGGCAGTTGCTCAGGGCCGCCCCAGACGGCGAGCGGTTGGGTGATCGCGTGCAGGTCGACGACGCAATACATGCACTCGTACCGATCCTGTAGCGCGACGAACTTTGCGATCGCGCCAAGATAATTGCCGAGGTGCAGATTGCCGGTCGGTTGCACCCCGGAAAATACTCGTTCCTTGAAGGCCATGGCGGAAGCCTCGCCGATCGCGCTGCCAGATGGCACGACCAGCGGCACGCGCGCAAGTCCGGCTCGCATGACAGCTGGACGATGACGGCAGATCGCCGCGCGGCCTCTGGGACGCACGATTGTCTCGGGCTATTTCACCGCTATAGTGCGCGCGCGTTTTTGGTGAGAGTTTTCAGATGGCCTCGATGCGTTTCGACGTCCTTGGTATCGGCAATGCGATTGTCGATGTGATCGCGCGCACGGATGACGCGTTTCTCGCCCAGCACAATATGCGCAAGGGCACCATGCAGCTGATCAATGAGAGCCAGGCCGCGAAACTCTACGATGCCATGGGTCCGGCGGTGGAGGTTTCCGGCGGCTCGGCGGCGAATACCGTCGTAGGCGTGGCAAGCCTCGGTGCGCGCGCGGCCTTCATCGGCAAGGTCAAGGACGACGAGCTCGGTCGCGTCTTTGCCCACGACATCCGCGCGGCTGGGGTCGCGTTTGCGACACCCCCGGCCTCGGCCGGCCCATCGACAGCGCGCTGCTACGTGCTGGTCACGCCCGACGGCGAGCGCACGATGAACACCTATCTCGGCGCCGCCCAGGATTTGCACCCCAACGACATCGACGAAGACGCCATTGCTGCCGCTCAGATTGTCTACCTCGAGGGCTATCTCTGGGATCCGCCGCGCGCCAAGGAAGCTTTCCTCAAGGCGGCGAAGATCGCACACGAGGCCGAGCGCGATGTTGCTCTCACGTTCTCGGATGCGTTCTGCGTTGATCGTTATCGGCCGGAATTCCTGGATCTGATCCGCGCGGGCACCGTAGACCTCGTCTTCGCCAACGAGCGCGAGCTGCACAGCCTGTACGAGACGGCCGATTTCGACACCGCGCTCCATGCGCTGCAGAAAGATGCGCGCCTAGCCGTGATCACCCGCAGCGAAAAGGGTTGCCTGATCGTGACGCGTGAACAGACCGAGGCGGTTACGGCGAGTCCGGTGGAGCGCGTGGTCGATGCCACCGGTGCCGGCGACCTTTTCGCCGCGGGCTTTCTGGCCGGCCTGTCGCGCGGCGCCGACTACCGCAATGCTGCGCGCCTTGGGGCATTGGTGGCCGCCGAAGTGATCCAACATCTCGGGGCGCGACCGGAGACGTCGCTCAAGGCCTTGGCGCAGGAGAACGGTTTCGATCTTTGAAACCCGCGAAAGGCGCTTACTTGGCTTGCGGTCTTGGCTGCAAAGGCGTGGAAACGACCGCGCCCTGAATTCCTAGGCAGGGGGAGCGCGGGCATACAGCGCGGGAGCTTGTCCACAGCGATTCACAGAAATCAGTGCCGGGCGCGGCGCTGTCTCGGAACTGTCGTGCTGATCCGGCATTGGTGGCGGCAAGTTCCAGGAGGGTTGTTGTTCCCGAGGAGGATTGTGATGGGATCGTTCGCGGATGATCTCCCCAGCCGGTTCCCGGTCGGTACCCGTTACGTGGTGGAGGGGCGCGGTGGAGGCCGAGGGCGTCTTCGCATCCATTTGCGATATCTCGAGTTTCCCGACGGCCGACATGTGGAACTGCCAGTCGACCTGGCGCGGCGGAAGCGCTCGCACCGCCGCCGCTCCGCGGCGCGGGCGGCCGTCCGAAAATAATTCCACGAATAGGAACCGCGGGCCCGCCTGCGCGTTGAACCGCCAACGCCGGGTGGAGTGCCCCCCAGCCCCCAACCCCTCACCCATCCGGCGAGAGACCCTGGCCCCCGTTAGGCGCCGGGGTCTTCCTTTGTGGACCCTTGTGCACAATAGCCAGCGAGCAGTTGAACGCACCGCTTGCGATGAGATGCGCGAGCGCGCTACCCATGCGGGGCTCGCGTTGGCGCC